>Ga0210040_10001813_pt1 | contig 31427 bp, 26 predicted proteins | sample CryGeyCG12114_NA_FD_185462 | JGI IMG/M metagenome (GOLD analysis project Ga0210040, IMG submission 185462) | Groundwater microbial communities from aquifer - Crystal Geyser CG19_WC_8/21/14_NA (SPAdes) (version 2) | ecosystem: Environmental > Aquatic > Deep subsurface > Groundwater | place: USA...
CGAAGCCGACGGCGATCGGGGCGAAGATGGCCAGCAGGCCCGGCGTCGCCAGCTCGCGCAGCGAGTCCTTGGTGACGATGTCGACGACCTTGCCGTACTCCGGCTTGCCGGTGCCCGCCATGATCCCCGGGATCTCCCGGAACTGACGGCGGACCTCGTAGACCACGGCCCCGGCGGCCCGGCCGACCGCGGTGATGGCCAGGCCGGAGAACAGGAAGACGACCGCCGCACCGAGGATGACCCCGACCAGGGTCTGCGGCGCGAAGACGACCGACTCCTCGGCGAAGCGGCTGTAGCGGTCGGCGAGGACGTCGCGGATCGCGTCGGTGTAGGAGCCGAACAGGGCGGTGGCGGCGAGCACGGCGGTGGAGATCGCGATGCCCTTGGTGATGGCCTTGGTGGTGTTGCCGACCGCGTCGAGCTCGGTGAGGATCTGGGCGCCCTCCCCGTCGACGTCGCCCGACATCTCGGCGATGCCCTGGGCGTTGTCGGAGACGGGCCCGAAGGTGTCCATGGCCACGATGACGCCCACCGTGGTCAGCAGGCCGCAGCCGGCCAGCGCGATGGCGAACAGGGCCACCACCCCGGAGCCACCGAGCAGGAACGCGCCGTAGACCGCGGCCGCGATGACCAGGGCGGTGTAGACGGCCGACTCCAGGCCGACGGAGATGCCGGCCAGGACGACCGTGGCCGCGCCGGTGAGCGAGGTGCGGCCGATGTCCTTGACCGGACGGTCCTCGGTCCCGGTGTAGTAGCCGGTCAGGGCCAGGATGACCACGGCCAGCAGGATGCCGATGACCACGGCGCCGATGGCGACCACGCGCGGGTCGTCGACCGGCCCGGTGAAGGCCGCGGCGCCCGGCACCTGGAGGGCTGCGAAGGAGGACGGCAGGTACGCGAACGAGGCGATGGCGCAGAGCACGGCGGAGATGCCCGCGGACAGGTAGAAGGACCGGTTGATGGTCTTCAGCCCGTTCTCGCCGGCCCGCGGCTTGGTCAGGTAGATGCCGATGATGGCGGTCACCACACCGATGGCCGGCACGATCAGCGGGAACACGAGGCCGGCCTCACCGAAGGCGGCCTTGCCGAGGATCAGCGAGGCGACCAGGGTCACGGCGTAGGACTCGAAGAGGTCCGCAGCCATGCCGGCGCAGTCACCGACGTTGTCGCCCACGTTGTCGGCGATCGTCGCGGCGTTGCGCGGGTCGTCCTCGGGGATGCCCTGCTCGACCTTGCCGACCAGGTCAGCGCCGACGTCGGCGGCCTTGGTGAAGATGCCGCCGCCCACGCGCATGAACATGGCGAGCATCGCCGCGCCGAAGCCGAAGCCCTCGAGGATCACCGGGGCGTCGCTGCGGAAGGCCAGCACCACGGCCGAGGCGCCGATCAGACCGAGGCCGACCGTCATCATGCCGACGTGCGCACCGGTGCGGAAAGCGATCCGCATGGCCGGCTCGCGCCCGTCGCTGCGGGCGGCGGAGGCGACGCGCACGTTGGCGCGCACCGCCAGCGACATCCCGAGGTAGCCGATCAGGGCCGAGAACACCGCGCCCGCCAGGAAGGCGATGGAGCGGAAGATCCGGAGCGTCCACTCGCCGTACTCGCTGCTACCCCGGGCCGGCAGGGCCAGCAGGAGGAGGAACGCGACGACGGCGAAGACCGAGAGCGTGCGGAACTGGCGGGCCAGGAACGCGCTCGCGCCCTCCTGCACCGCCACCGCGATCAGCTTCATGCTCTCGGTGCCGTCGTCGGCCCGGAGCACCTCGCGCCGGAACACGACGGCCATCGCCAGCGCCAGCAGGGCGATCACCAGGACGATGGCGACCAGCGTCAGGTTGCCCCCCGAGATCGGGATGGCGGTGACTTCCAAGGGAGCTGGAAGTGCTGACATGCAACGTCCTCCTCGGCCGTGGGGGCGGTTCACGCGGCTCGGTGACCGCGCGCCATCTAACCACAGGCCCCACTGGTTTGCTCTCCGGCGCGGGACGCCCGGCCGCCCTGTCGCTGCGGCGTGTCGTGACAGGCTGGCCAGGTGCCGAAGGGGAGCGGGGGGCGGTCGGAGACCGACCCGGGGCTGCCGCGCGACCGCCCCGTCGACGGTGCCGTCGAGCCCGTCCGGCACGTCCGCCGGCTGCCCGCCCGGGAGGGGGTGCGCGCGGCGTGGCCGGACTGGCTGCCCGCGCCCGTGGTCGACGCCTTCGCGGCGGCCGGCATCCCCCGGCCTTGGGAGCACCAGGCCGTCGCAGCCGAAGCGGCCTGGCAGGGCCGGCACGTGGCTCTGTCCACGGGCACGGCCTCGGGGAAGTCGCTCGGCTACCTGATGCCGGTGCTCGCCGCCACCCAGGCCGGGCTGGCCCCGGCCGGACCCCTCCGGCCGGCTCCGACCGGCGCGGCTGCGTGGCGCACGAGCGGCCGTCAGCACACGGCGCTCTACCTCTCCCCCACCAAGGCCCTCGCGCACGACCAGCTCCGCAGCTGCGCGGCACTGGGACTGCCGGGCTGGGCCCTCGCCACCGTCGACGGCGACACCGACCTGGCCACCCGGGACTGGGCGCGCGAGCAGGGGGCGTACCTGTTCAGCAACCCCGACCTGCTGCACCGCTCGCTGCTGCCCAGCCACGCGCGCTGGGCGCAGTTCCTCGGCTCGCTCCGCTTCGTCGTGGTCGACGAGGCGCACCGCTACCGCGGGGTCTTCGGCTCGCAGGTGGGCCTGGTGCTGCGCCGGCTGCGGCGCCTCGCCGTCCACCACGGCGCCGACCCCGTCTTCGTGACCGCGTCCGCGACGGCCGCCGACGCCGCCGCCAGCACCGCGACCCTGCTCGGCCTGGACCCGGCTTCGGTGACCGCCGTCGACCAGGACGGCTCGGCGCGCGGGCCGGTCGAGGTCGTGCTGTGGCAGCCGGACGGCGACCCCGACGACGCCACCGCCGACCTGCTGGCGCGGTCGGTGCGGTCCGGCGCCCAGACCATCGCCTTCGTCCCCTCGCGACGGGGGGCAGAGCTGGTCGCCCGACGGGCCCAGCTCCAGCTCGACGCCTCGTCCGGGCTGCTGGTCGGTGGCGAGGGTCCCTCGATGGGGTCGGCCCCCGGCGAGGACCCGCTCGGAGCCGGGAGCCCCGACGGCGGTGACGACGTGGCCGCACGCGGTGGCCGCGCGGTGCCGCCCAGGGTGGCGGCCTACCGCGGCGGCTACCTGGCCCAGGACCGCCGGCGGCTCGAGCGTGCCCTGCAGGAGGGGCGGCTCGGTGGGGTGGCGGCGACCAACGCCCTCGAGCTCGGGGTGGACATCGCCGGGCTGGACGCGGTGGTGCTGTCCGGCTTCCCGGGCACCCGCTCCGCCTTCTGGCAGCAGGCGGGGCGGGCGGGGCGGCGCGGCCGACCCGCCCGGGTCACCCTGGTCGCCCGGCCGCACCCCCTGGACGCCTACCTGCTCGAGCACCCGGCGGTGCTGCTCGACGCACCGGTGGAGGCGACCGTCCTGCACCCGGACAACCCCTACCTCCTCGGGCCGCAGCTGGCCGCGGCCGCGCAGGAGCTGCCCGTCACCACCGCCGACACCGTCTACTTCGGACCCACCACCGGGGCCGTGCTGGACCGGCTCACCGCCGGCGGCAGCCTGCGCCGCCGGGCGGACGGGTGGTACTGGACCCGGGCCGAGCGGGCCGTCGACCTCATCGACCTCCGGGGCTCCCGCAGCGGCTCGGTGGAGATCGTCGAGGTCGACACCGGACGGGTCCTGGGTCACGTCGACCCGGTCGCCGCGGACCGGGCCGTGCACCCGGGCGCGGTCTACCTGCACGGCGGCGAGACCTACCTGTGCGAGGAGCTCGACCACGAAGGATCCGAGGCCCTCGTCCGCGCCGCCCGGCCGGGCTACCTGACGCAGCCGCGGGTCACCACGACCGTCACCGTCCTCGAGGAGCACGCGATGGCGCGTGCGGGGGCCGGTGGCCTGCACCGGGGGCGGATCGCCGTGACCTCGCAGGTGACGGCCTACCTGCGCCGCGACGAGCTCCTGGGGACCGTCTGGGACCAGACCCCCCTCGAGCTGCCGGAGCACCGGCTGCAGACCACCGCGTGCTGGGTCACCCTCGACCTCGCCGAGGTGGACGAGGAGCTGTCGCTCACCCGGGTCGCGGCCGGCGCGCACGCCCTGGAGCACGTTGCGCTCGGCCTGCTGCCCGTGTTCGCGGCCTCCGACCGCTGGGACGTGCGCGGCCACTCCACGACCGCCCACCCCGACACCGGCCGGCTGACCATCTTCTTCTACGACCAGCAGCCGGCCGGTGCCGGCGCCACCGCTGAGGCGTTCGGCACCGGTGCGGCCTGGCTCGCGGCCGCGCACGACCGGGTGCGGGCCTGCGGCTGCCCCGCCGGCTGCCCGGCCTGCGTCGTCGCGGCGGACTGCGGAGAGCCGCAGCTCGGACTGGACAAGCAGGCCGCGACCGGACTGCTGGGACTGCTGCGCGGCTGACCGGGACCTGCCGGCGACCCGCGACGGGCGTACCGGCGCTCGCCCTCGCCCTCGTAGCGATGCCGAGAGCGTGGCGAGCCGGTCGGTCCGGGCGGCCCCCGTGGGACGGGTGGCAGAGAGAACCCTCGGACCGGCGGATGCGTGGGAGAGTCGAGGTGCTCGGTCCGCGGCTCGTCGAACCCCGACTGCACGCTGGGCTGTACCGCGACCGACCAGCCGGGCCACCCGCCCGGACCGGCACGACGAGAGGACCGACTGGCCATGGCCGCCGTATCGAAGCCGATCCCCGGAGGCGGCGCCCCACTGGGCATCGACCTGAAGGGCGGCATCGCCCGGATCACGCTGACCCGTCCGGCGCCCGTCGAGCCGCCGGAGCAGCACGCCGAGCCCGCAGAGGACGGTGAGGACTCCGCGCCGGAGGCCGACGACGAAACAGCCCCAGCGGCCACCGACCGCTGAACCCGTCCCACCGCCGACCTGCCGAAGACAGGTCCGCCGGCGGGGCTCGGCGCCCCTGACGGCCGTCATCGCGGTACCGACCCGGCATGCGCCTCGGCCTCGGTGCGCCGCGGCAGCCCGGGCAGCGGCCGGCGCACCGCCACGGCGACCCGCACGGTCACCACGAAGTCGATCTGGTCGCCGACCCGGTCACAGCTCAGCACGCGGGCACCGTTGCGCGCGGCCGTACGACCGGCCTGGTGGCAGCCGTCCTCGCCGAGGGCGGCAGCGGCCGCACCGCTGACCGCGGCGAGGTCGGCCGCCGAGCGGGCCCGGTGGGCGGAGATGGCGTAGCCCGCCACGACCATCGCCGCCCCGCTCAGCACCAGCACCACTCCCAGCACCCCGGCCATCAGCACCGACGCGCTGCCCCGCTGGTCGCCCCCGTTCGATCGACGCCTGGCAGCCGCCCGCCGCACGCCCCTCACCGTCGCGCGCCCGGTTCGGCCACGACCGTGGCCTCCGCGTGCAGCGGAACCGGGGCCAGGCCCGGGACGAACGGCCGGACCGTCAGGGAGACGGTGACCACGACCTCGGTCCGCCGCCGGGCCACCTGCACGGCGGCGCCGTGCGGGGCCGAGGAGCGGGCCTGCGCCACCCCGCTCCGGTCGCCCCGCGCCTCCTGACGGGCCACCGCCGCTGCAGCGTCGACGCAGCGCAGCTGCATCACCAGCAGGAAGATGCCCCAGCAGAGCAGGACCGCCACGCTCAACGCCGCCAGGATGGCGACGGCCAGCTCGGCCGTCACCATCCCGCGGGCGCCTCGGCCCCGCCGCCCAGCCTGCGGGCCCGATGTGCGCACCGGAGCCCTAGAGCCCGCTGGAGAAGGCGCGGATGACCATCAGGATGAAGGCGAGCAGCGCCTTCTCCACCGGTCCGCTGGTCACCACCGTCAGCAGCACGCCCGCGATGGCGATCGTGGCGATGATGCCGACCGCCCACTCGGCGCTGACCATCCCGCGCTCACCCCGGCCCCGTGCGGCCAAGCCCCGCGCGGCTCGGCCGCCGGCGGCCACCTCGACCGCCCGCGCCGCCAGGCCCTGCCGCGCCGTGGGCACCAGCTGGCCACCCACCGCGTCCGTCGAATCCGTCATCGTTCCTCCTGTCGAGAGCACACCGGGTCGGTGTGGCGGCCGAACTGGCTGCGCAGGGAGTCTCCGGACGCCGGGGCGCGGTGTGCGGCCGGCCGGCTGGGCTGTGCACAACGGGCCGGGCCTGCTCGGGGTGTGGACGGCCGGGCTCAGCCGAACGCCTCGACGACCGCCGAGACCACCGTGGGCACCACGCCGAGCAGCAGGAACGCCGGGATGAAGCAGGTCATCATCGGCAGCACGCTGCGCACGCCGACGCTGCGGGCCGCCTGCTGCAGCGCCGCCCGGCGTCGCTCGCGCGCCGCCTGCGCGTGAGCCCGCAGCGCGGTCACCATCTGGCTCCCCGACTCCACGGAGCGGGCCAGGTCCGACGCGGCGGGCCCGAGCTGGGGATGGGCGGCCAGCGCCAGCCACGCCTGGGCGTCCGGCACCCCGAGCTCGACCGCAGCGAGCACCCGCCGCAGGTCGTCGGCGACCGGCCCGTCGAACGCCGCCACCACCGCCGCGCAGGCCGTCCGGGGAGGGCTGCCCACGGCCAGGCAGGCGGCCAGCAGCTCCAGGGCCTGCGGGGTCTCCAGCACCAGGCGCTGCTGGCGCCCACGGGCGGCGAGCGGCTCCAGCGCCCCCAGGAACAGCACCGTCGCCGCTCCCAGCACCGGCCACCCGAGCCACACCCAGGCACCGGGGACCACCCGGTCGGCCGCGACCGTGACGGCGGCGGCGGTCACGCACCCCCACCACAGGCGTCGGCGCAGCGGTGGAGCGCCGGGCCGGCCGGCGAGCAGCTGCGGCACCCGAGTGGGTGGACGCTCCCCGTCCTCGGGCCGCGGAGCGACCCGGCGCAGCCGGGCAGCGGGGTCGCGCCACAACAGCAGGACCGTGACGCCCGCCAGGAAGGCGGTGAGCACACCGGGAGGTCCCACGACTCACCCCTGGTCCGAGGCGCGGCGGGCGAGGGCCTCGATCCAGAGGACCCCGGCACAGGCCAGCGTCACACCCGCCAGCAGGCATGCCCAGCCGGTCGGCCCGGCGGTCAGCCAGCGCAGAGGGTCACCACCGATCAGGTAGCCCATCGCGATGCCGAGCGCCGGCAGAGCCGCCATCAGCTTGCCGGTGGCCCGGGGAGCGGCGAGCTCGCCGCCCACGACGGCCTGCAGGGACTGGTCCGCGGTGAGACCAGCCGCGACCTGTTCCAGCGTGCCGGTCAAGGACGCCCCGGACACCGACGCCACCTCCCAGGCACGGGCGAGGTCGCGCAGGCCCAGCTGCCCGTCCTGCTCGGCCTGGCGACGCAGCACCTCCGGCACCGCCGCACCCATGCTGGACGCCGCCTCGGCCGCCACCAGCACGGGACAGCTGGCCGCAGCAGCACGGAGGGCCACCGTGGGCACCATGCCCACCCGGAGGTTGGCGGCCAGCACCTCCGCGGCCTCGACCACGGACCGCCTCGCCTCGACCGCCCGCCGACGCCGCCTCGACAGGACGAGCAACCGGGCCGAGGTGGCGAGCACCAGCCCGGTGCCGGTAGCGAACACCGTCGCCCGGATGCCACCGACGGCCAGCACCCCGCCGAGCCCCGCGGCGACGGTGACGACGACCGCCACCCGGCGCAGCCCGCGGCGCCAGCCGGGCGGCCGCTGCGGTCTGACGGCCGGTCCGCCGGTCAGCCGTCCCGTGGTCGGCGACCCCGGGAGGGCCAGCAGCACGGCCGCGACGGCGAGCAGCACGGTGAGCAGGGTCATCGGTCCAGCAACCACTCGAGACGGGCGCTGCCCGGGCCCAGCCGCATCCGTCCCCCGACGTCGAACTCCACGGCCGGCCGGGTCCGGGTGAGACCGCTGCCCTCGTCCCGTTCCACCACGTGCACCTCGGCCACCCGGCGCAGGCCCTGCGCATCCCGGGAGATGTGCACGACCGCGTGCAGGGCGGAGGCGAGCTGGGCGTGCAGGGCGGGTCGGTCCAGCCCGCCCAGCGCGCCCAGGGCCTCCAGCCGGGCGGGCACGTCCTCGGCCGAGTTGGCGTGGACGGTGCCGCAGCCACCCTCGTGCCCGGTGTTCATGGCCATCAGCAGGTCGACGACCTCGGCGCCGCGGACCTCGCCGACCACGAGCCGGTCGGGCCGCATCCGCAAGGACTGCCGGACCAGGTCGGTCAGGCTGATCGCGCCCACGCCCTCCGCGTTCGCGGGCCGAGCCTCCAGGGCCACGACGTGCGGGTGGTCCGGCGCGAGCTCGCGCGAGTCCTCCACCACCACGATCCGCTCCTGCTGCGGCACCGCCGCCAGCAGGGCGGCGAGGAGGGTCGTCTTGCCGGAGCCCGTGCCTCCGCTCACCAGGAAGGCCAGTCGCGCCTGCACCATCCGGGTGAGCAGCGCCGCCCCACGGCTGGTCAGGGAGCCCGAGACGACGAAGTCCGCGAGGCTGAAGCTGCGTCGAGCGGGCACCCGCAGCGACAGGCAGGTGCCCGGGCCGGCCACCGTCCCCAGGACGGCGTGCACCCGGCAGCCGTCGGCCAGGCGGGCGTCGACGAACGGGGCCGCGTCGTCCAGACGGCGACCGACCGAGGCGGCCAGCCGCTGGGCGAGGAGCCTCACCTCGGCGTCGGAGGCGAAGCTGACGCCACTGGGCTCCAGCCCCCGGCCGCGGTCGATGAACACCTGGTCCGGCCCGTTGACCAGGACGTCGGTCACGCCGGGGAGCCGGATCAGCGGTTCCAGGGGACCGGCCCCCACGCTGTGCCGCCGGAGGGCCTCGATCGTCTCGACCAGGGCGGCGTCGGTGACCGGGCGCCCCTCCGCCCGCATGGCCTCGGCCACGTCGCCGGTGGTGTGGCTCCGTCCCAGCGCCACCAGGCGGGTCCGGATCGGGTCCAGCTCGGCCGACCCGGCAGCAGACCCGGCCGGCGACCCGCCCGGGGGCGCCGCCGACGGCACGGCCCGCACCGGGCTCACGCCACCGCTCCGGTCGCATCGAGGCCGGCGAGCAAGGCTCGGCAGGAGCGGGCGAGGCCACTGCGGGCGCGCCGGCCCGGCGGGTCGCCCCGTTCGGCGGCGAACAGCAGCGTCTCGTCGTAGGGCACCACGGTGGCCAGGGGCAGCCCCAGCGCCGCGGCCACGGCGGCCGGCTCCAGTCCGCGGCGGGCGCTGCCCCGCACCACCACCGACAGCTGCTCGCAGGCCGGCACCAGCTCGGGCAGGACCTGCCGGGCCGCCGCCACCCCGCGCAGGTCGGACCGGACCACCAGCAGGGTGAGGTCGGCCCGGCGCAGCGCGGCCCGCGCCACCGGGGTCAGCACGCGCGGCAGGTCGACCACCACCAGGTCGTGGCTGCGCAGCAACGAGAGCAGGACGGCCTCCATCTGCTCGGCGGGCAGCGCCGTCGCCGCCTCGGCATCCCGGCTCGCCGCCAGCACGTCCACCCCCTCGACCTGCGGCAGCTGTCCCCGGAGGTCGCCGAGCAGCCCGCGGGCGCCGGCCAGCCGCGGCCACCGCCAGCCCGGCTCGCCCTCGGCCCCGAGCACGAGGTCGAGGCCGCCGCTGCGTTCGTCGGCGTCCACGAGGGCGACACCCTGCCCCTCCCGCGCTCCGACCACCGCGAGGCCGGCTGCGCACGTGGAGGCGCCGGCACCGCCCGAGCCCCCGACCAGGCAGACCAGCCGACCGCCGCCGGCGAGGCGTCCGTCGGCGCCGGCCAGGGCCGCGGCCAGCCCGTCCGTGCCGTTCGGGAGGGTCAGCACGGCCGCCCCGAGCCGGCCCGACCACGCGCAGGCCTCGGCCTGGGCGGCGTCGGCGGCGAGCAGGTAGACCTCCGTCCGGCGGGGCAGCACCATCGCCGCCACCCGGGCGGCGGCGTCCAGGCCGACCAGCACCAGCGCGGCGGAGCGCCAGGCCGCCCGCACCCGGGCCTCCTCGACCAGGGTCTCGGGTTCCAGGTCCAGGGGTGCGGCCACCGCCAGCACCCGCTCCACCAGCTCCGCCTCCTCGCTGACCAGGACGACCGGGGTGGGGGCGGAGGGTGCGGGAGGCAGGTCCATGGCGCTCAGTCTGGGGACGCCGCCACGTCGCTGTCGCGGGCGCCGACGGCCCTGTGGATGACGCCGGGACCGCTCGTCACCCTGTGGACGACACCGGAGCGCACCGACCAGGAGACCGTTCCCGGACGGCGCTCCTCCTGGTCAGCGCTCTTGTCCGGTCAAACCAAGCCCGTCGGCCCGACCCCTTCCCCCGGTGGGACGTGCGGGAGTAGAACTGTCAGCAGGAAGGCCGGGGAACGGCAGCGCACGACCCAACCGACGGGCCAGGTCGACGACCAGGTTGGTCGGAGGTCGCTGTCGGTTCACGGCTGCAGCTCGATCTGGGTACCCACGCGGCGACCACCCATCCCTGGGGCAGTTGAGATCCAGGCTCGCCTGGCCAACGCAGAGAAGCAGCACGCATGGTCACCCGGCGTCGAGCACCGGCACGGCGCCCGCTCCGGCGGGCGCCGTGCCACCCACCCCACGGGCTCACGTCTCCGGAGGCCGTCGCCCCGCCACCGCCGCCACGGCGGCGCGGTGGCCTCCCCGACGCGGCCAGGGCTCGCGCCGTCACCCGGCCGGCACTGCGGTGCGCCACGCCTCGGCGACCGGCACTTCGACCCCGGGTCAGCCCGCCGACCGCGCCCCGACCGCCGACAGCTCAGCGCCGCGGGCGAGGGCGGCCGCGCAGTGCAGCAGCCAGTCGCGGACCCCGGCCGGGGTACCGGTGGCGTAGCCGGCGAGGGCCTCGCGGTAGCGCTCGGGCTGGTCGGCGTGGCCCGCCTCCACGGGCACCAGCGCGCGGGGGTCCACCCCACCCGCCACCAGCACCAGGTGCTCGGCCGCCCGCGCGACCAGGCCGTCGGCGGAGCCGAACGGCCCGGCGCTCGCCAGCTCGGCGTGCACCACGGCCCCGAGGACGAGGGTCGAGGCGGCGGTCGTGCCGGTCAGCAGAGCGGTCACCCCGGCCGTCCGCGCGGCCGTCGCCGGGTCGTCCCGGAGCCTCCCGAGCTCGTCGGCGGGGACCACGCCGTGGGCGACCAGGACGTGCGCCCGCGCCAGCGCCTGAGCCGGGGCCACCCGGACCAGTGCAGCCAGCTCGACCAGCTCGGCCGAGAGCCGGACCGCACCGGGCAGCCAGCGGGCCGGGTCCTCGGTCAGGGCGGCCGTCCCGCGGGCGCCGGTCAGGAGCGCCCGCGCAGCCGCCTCCGGGGCGAAGGTCCGCAGCCCGCGGTCGCGGAGCACCGCGTCCACCGAGTCCAGCGCGGACGCCAGCGCCGACGGCACGCCCTCGAGCCGCGCGAGGTCGGCCAGCGGGTCGTCCACGACTAGAGTCTGCCCCATGACCGACGCCCGCCGGGCCCCCTACCCGGCCGCCGCCGCGACCTGGATGGTGGGCGAGCGGCCCGCTCGCGTGCTCGACCTCGGGTCGGGTCGCGGGGGCTTCGCGACCATGCTGGCCGAGGCAGGCCACGAGGTGTTCGCCCTCGACCGCGACGTGGACCGCGTCGCCGGCCTGGCGGCCCGGCTGGGTACACGGCTGCACGTGGCCGGCCAGGTCGAGTCGCTGCCCTTCCTGTCCTGCCACTTCGACGTGGTCACGGCCTCGCAGACCCTGCACCGGTTCGCGCCCGGCCTGGCCCTGACCGAGATCGCCCGGGTGCTGCGCCCCGGCGGGCACCTCGCGATGGCCTTCAACACCCGCGACGACACCGTCCCCTGGGTGCGGCGGCTGACCGCGCTGATGCGACGGGCCGACCCCTCCGCGATGGCCGGCGACTTCGGGCTGGACTCCGTCCAGGCGGTGGCCGAGAGCCCGTACTTCGTCGGGCTGGAGCGCCGCAACTTCCGCAACTGGGTGCCGATCACCCGGAGCGGGCTGGTCACCATGGTCCAGCGCCAGCCCTGGGCCGCCGACCTGCCCCAGGACGCCCGCGAGTCGCTGCTCGAGGAGGTGGGCCACCTCTACGACACCTCCGCGCGCCCACCCGAGCCGCTGCTGCTGCCCTTCCAGGCCTCGTGCTGGCGGGCGCAGGTCGACCACGCGGAGCTGGCGCTGACCGAGGACGCCGACGCCGACGCCCTCGAGATCCGGCTCTAGCCCCCTCGCTGGGCCCTGTCCACAGGGAAGCGGGCGCACGCGGTCGTCCACAGGTCGGCGCCGCCCTCCTTCCCACACCGCCCAGGTCGGTCTACTGTGCGGCACACGGCGAGGAGTGGAGGTCCAGTGACGGACAGCACGACACCGGCGGCGGGACCGAGCGAGACGACCTCCTCGACCCGCGCCCACGAGGTCAGCGCGACCGACGACCGGCTGTACACAGCCCTGGCGCAGGAGCCGGACTTCGCCGAGCTCAAGCGCCGGTACCGGCGGTTCGCGTTCCCGGCGACCATCGCCTTCATGGCCTGGTACGTCACCTACGTCATCTGCAACAACTGGGCCCGCGGCTTCATGGACACGCGGGTGGTGGGCAACGTCAACGTGGCCGTGGTCTTCGGTCTGCTGCAGTTCCTCTCCACCTTCGTCATCGCGTTCCTCTACGCACGCCACGCGAGCGCCCAGCTGGACCCCCTGGCCACCCGGCTGCGGGAGCGCTTCGAGTCCGGGACCGACCGGTGACCGGGCCCGCCCTGCTCCCCCTGGCCACCGGCGACCGCGGGCTGACCATCGGGCTGTTCCTGGCCGTGGTCGCCCTCACCCTGGCCATCACGTTCTGGGCCTCGCGGCAGAACAAGACGGCGGCCGACTACTACGCCGGCGGCCGCTCCTTCTCCGGCTTCCAGAACGGGCTCGCCATCGGCGGGGACTACATGTCGGCCGCGTCGTTCCTGGGCATCTCCGGCTCGATCGCCCTCTACGGCTACGACGGCTTCCTCTACTCCATCGGCTTCCTGGTCGCGTGGCTGGTGGCCCTGCTGCTGGTGGCGGAGCTGCTGCGCAACTCGGGCCGCTACACGATGGCCGACCAGCTGGCGTACCGGATGCGGCAGACCCCGGTGCGGAGCGCCGCCGCCACCTCCACCATCGTCGTCTCGATCTTCTACCTGCTCGCCCAGATGGTGGGGGCGGGCAGCCTGGTCGGGCTGCTGCTCGGCGTCACCGACCCCGGGCTGAAGAACCTGGTGATCGTGGGCGTGGGCATCCTGATGGTCGTCTACGTGACCCTGGGCGGGATGAAGGGCACCACCTGGGTGCAGATCGTCAAGGCGGTGCTGCTGATGATCGGCACGCTGCTGATCACGATCCTGGTGCTGGCCCGGTTCCACTTCAACCTCTCCGAGCTGCTGGGCGCGGCCGCCCAGCGCTCCGGCAAGGGAACGGCGTTCCTCGAGCCCGGACAGCTCTACGGCAAGGACCTGACCGGCAAGTTCGACTTCCTGTCCCTCGGCCTGGCCCTGGTGCTGGGCACCGCAGGGCTGCCGCACATCCTCATCCGCTTCTACACCACCCCCACCGCGAACGCGGCCCGCAAGTCGGTGCTGTGGGCCATCGGGCTGATCGGCGCGTTCTACCTGATGACCCTGGTGCTGGGCTTCGGGGCCGCCGCCCTGGTGGACACCGGCAAGACCAGCCAGATCGCCACCAGCTCGGGCAACGCGGCCTCGCCGCTGCTGGCCCAGGCGGTGGGCGGCGGGGACGGCACGCTCGGCGGCTCGGTGCTGCTCGCGCTGATCTCGGCGGTCGCCTTCGCCACGATCCTGGCCGTGGTGGCCGGGCTGACCCTCACCTCCGCCTCCTCGGTGGCGCACGACCTCTACGCCAGCGTGATCAAGAAGGGCCGGGCGAGCGAGCGCAGCGAGCTCCTGGTGGTCAGGATCGCCGCCTTCGCCATCGGGGCCGTCGCCATCGCCCTGGCCATCCCCGCCCAGCGGCTGAACATCGCCTTCCTGGTCGCCCTGGCCTTCGCCGTGGCCGCATCGGCCAACCTGCCGGCCCTGCTGTTCAACCTGTTCTGGCGCCGCTTCAACACCGCCGGGGCGACGGCGAGCATCTACGGCGGGCTGCTGGCCGCGGTGCTGCTCGTGGTCTTCTCCCCGGTCACCTCCGGGACGCCGACCTCGCTGGTGCCGGGCGCCAGCTTCGACTGGTTCCCGCTGCGCAACCCCGGGCTGGTCTCGATCCCGTTCGGCTTCCTGTGCGGGATCGTCGGCACGCTGCTCAGCCGCGACGACAGCTCGGCCCGGCGCTACGACGAGCTGTCGGTCCGCTCCCTCACCGGAGCGGGGGCGGAGAAGGCCACCAGCCACTGATCCGCCGGCCAGGCCGGCACGCCCGCCGGGTCAGGTCACTGCGTCGGGCAGCCACCGCGCCCGGAGTCGCCGCGCCCACCCCCGGTCAGGTCACTGCGACCGGGTCAGGCCACCGCGCGACGGGGGTTCTTCTCGTGCGACCGGCGCTCCCGCCGGGCGGCTGCGCGCTCCTTGCCCCGCTCGACCAGCTCGTAGAGCACCGGCACCAGCACCAGGGTCAGCAGGGTGGAGGAGATCAGCCCACCCATCACCACGATGGCCAGCGGCTGGGAGATGAAGACCCCGCCCCCGGTGACGCCGAGCGCCATCGGCGTCAGGGCCAGGATGGTGGCCACGGCCGTCATCAGGATAGGCCGGAGCCGTTGCCGCGCGCCGTTGACCAGGGCGTCGCTGATCGACTGCCCCTGCTCGCGGTAGGTGTTCACCAGGTCGATCAGCACGATGGCGTTGGTGACCACGATGCCGATCAGCATCAGCAGCCCGATCAGCGCCGGCACCCCCAGCGGGGTCCCGGTGACCAGCAGCGCCACCAGCGCCCCCGTGGCCGCGAAGGGGACGCTGACCAGCAGGATGGCGGGCTGCACGAGGCTCTTGAAGGTCGCGACCATCACCACGTAGACGATGGCCACCGCCACCAGCAGCGCCAGGCCGAGCTGGCCGAACGCGTCGCTCTGGTCGGCCGACACGCCACCGATCTCGGTGCTGGCGCCCGTCGGCAGCCGCACCTCGTCCAGCGCGGTGGCGACGGCGGTGTTCACCGCGCCCAGGTTGTCCGCGGTCGGGGTGAGGGAGACGGTGGCGCTGCGCTGGCCGTCGGCCCGCGAGACCGAGGTGGCCACGTCCTTGCGGCTGACGGTGGCGACCGCGTCCAGGCGGACCTCGGTCGGCTCCTGGGTGGTGACGGGCTGGGCGGCCGGCGCCGGCGGCTGGCCGGGCGCGGTCGCGGCCCGCGGCGGCGTCCGGGTGACGGTGCGCACGCCGTTGAGCTTCGCCCGGCGCAGCTCCTTCAGCCCGACCGGCGCGTCGCCGGTGCTGAGCACCACGTCGGTGGTGGTGCCGCCCGACTCGATCGTGCTCACCTGGGCCGGGGCGAGCACCCCGCGCAGCTGGGTGGCGATGTCGGACTCGGTCAGCTGGTACTTCGCCGCCTTCGCGCGGTCGACGCTGACCTGGATCGTCGGCTGGGCGGCGGCGAGCGAGGAGGTCACGTCCGTGGTGCCCGGGACGTCCTGGAGACCGGCCAGCACCGCCGCGGTCGCCGTGCCCAGCGTCCGGTCGTCCGGCGCGAACACGTCGACGGCCACCGTGCTGCCGCCGAACCCACCGCCCTGGGCGGCGCTCACGCTCAGGTCGCCGACGCCGCGGAGGGGCTCCACCGCGGTCCGCACGGCGGCGGTGATGGCGTCCTGGTCCCCGTCGGGGTCGGTGGTGAGGGCGAGCTGGGCGGTGCCCGCCGACTGACCGGTGAAGGCGGCCTGCGAACCGCCGCTGCTGCCCACGGTCGTCTGCACCGTCTGCACCCCGGGCACGGTGCGGAGCGCGCGCTCCACCTTCGCGGCCTGGTCCGACCGCGCGTCCAGGCTGAGCCCCGGCGCGAAGGTCTCGGTCACCGTGAGGGTGTTCTGGCCGCTGGAGCCGAGGAAGTTGGTGTCCAGGCGCGGGGCCAGCGCCGCGGTGCCACCCAGGACGAGCAGGCCGACCAGCAGCGTCACCACCGGGTGCGCCACCGCCGCCCGGATCACCGGCACGTAGCCCCGCTGCAGCCGGCTGCGCCGCTCGCGCGCCTCGGCCTGCTCGCGCACCTCCTCGGCGTCGACCGTCCCGCGCGGGGAGCGCAGGAACCAGAACGCGAGGACCGGGACGATGGTCAGCGAGACCAGCAGCGACGCGAGCAGGGCCAGGCCGACGGTGACCGCGAAGGGCCGGAACAGCTCACCGGTCTGCCCACCGACCAGGCCGATGGGCAGGAACACCGCCACGGTGGTGATGGTGGCGGCGGTGACCGCGGCAGCCACCTCGCCCACCGCCGTGCGGATCGCGCCCAGCTTCTCCTCGCCGTAGGAGAGGTGGCGCTTGATGTTCTCGATCACCACGATGGAGTCGTCGACGACGCGGCCCACGGCGATGGTCAGGGCCCCGAGGGTCAAGATGTTGAGCGAGTAGCCGCCCACCCGCAGCCCGATCAGGGTGATCAGCACCGACACCGGGATCGAGATGGCGGTGACCAGCGTGGAGCGCACCGACAGCAGGAACAGCAGGATGACCAGCACGGCCATCGCCAGCCCGAGACCGCCCTCGGTGGTGAGGTCCTCGATCGACTGGGTGATGAACGGCGCCTGGTCGAAGGTCGGGGTGAAGGTGATGCCGCCACCCATCCGCTGGGCCAGCCCGGGGAGCGCGTCGGTGACGGCGTTGCTGACCTCGACGGTGTTGCCCTCGGGGGTCTTGGTGACCGCGAGCGTCAGGCTCGGCCTGCCGTCGGTCCGCGAGATCGAGGTGGCCGGGGCGTCCTGGTCGCGCACGGTGGCCACGTCGGAGAGGGTGTAGTCGTCGCCCTCGCTGTTCACCAGCGGCAGCGCGCCGACGGCCTTGGCCGAGCCGAGCCGGGCCCCCACGTTCACGGTGATCGTCTTGTCGGCGTCGTCGAGGTTGCCGCCCGAGGCCACCGAGCCGGCCGACTGGAGGGTCTGGGTCACCGTCTGGGCGCTCAGCCCGGCGTCGCTGAGCTCGTCCAGGTCGAGCCGGACCAGCACCCGGCGGACGGGCGCGCCGGACACCGCGACGCCGCGGACCCCGTCGATCTTCTCCAGCTCGGGCTGGGCGATGGTGGTGAGGCGGTCGCCGAGGGTCCGCTCGGACAGCCCGGAGGTGACGCTGACGACCTGGACCGGGAAGTCGTCCAGGCTGCCGGTGATCACCTGGGAGTCGACGCCGTCGGGCAGCGCCGCGCCGATCCGGCTGACCGCCGCCTGCAGCTGCTGCTGGGCGTTGGCCATGTTCGTGCCGTAGCGGAAGTTGACCACGACCTGGGAGTTGCCGGCCGTGGAGTTCGAGGTGGTGCTCTCCAGCCCGTCCACGGTCAGCACGGCCTGCTCGACGACGGTCGTCACCTTCTCGTCGACGACCTGCGGCGACGCGCCCTCGTAGGTGCTGGAGACGAACGCGGTCGGGATCGAGAGGGAGGGGATCAGCTCCTGCTTGAGCTGGGTGGTCGTGATCACCCCGAAAGCCATGACGAACACCGTCACCAGGGCGATCAGGGCGCGGTTGCGCAGGCTCAGACCAGCGAGCTTCCCCACGGTGCTCCCACTTCCTCCCGACGGCGCACCGCACTGGTGTCCCCGCCCATCCTCCCGGAGGAGGCAAGGGCGGTCCACCACGACGCCGGCCCACGGCCACCGCCCCGCGGCACCCGGGGTGGGCGGAGAGCCACCCGCGGCGCCCGGCCCCGGTGGTTAGAGTGACCCCCGAGCGGCGGAGGGCCCGGTCGGGCACCTGGCGGACCGCTCGAGATGCTGCTCCGCGGGTCGTCCGGCGCCGGGGCACCCACTCGTGGAGGAGGCTCGCGTGAGCGACGAAGCCCTGTCGAACATGTCCCACGAGGAGCGGCGGTTCCCCCCGCCCGCCGCGCTGGCCGCGGCGGCGAACGTGACCGGGGCGACCTACGAGCAGGCCGCCGCCGACGACGAGGCGTTCTGGGCCGAGCAGGCCCGCCGGCTGAGCTGGCACACCGAGCCGACGCAGGTGCTCGACTGGAGCCGCGCGCCCTTCGCGACCTGGTACGCCGACGGCACCCTGAACGCCGCGTACAACTGCCTGGACCGCCACGTCGAGGCCGGGCTCGGCGAGCGCGTCGCCTTCCACTTCGAGGGCGAGCCCGGCGACACCCGCACCATCACCTACGCCGCCCTCGCCGAGGAGGTGCGCCAGGCCGCCAACGCGCTCGTCGAGCTGGGGGTGCAGGCCGGCGACCGGGTGGCCATCTACCTGCCGATGATCCCCGAGGCGGTGACGGCCATGCTGGCCTGCGCCCGCATCGGCGCCCCGCACACCGTCGTCTTCGGCGGCTTCTCCGCCGACGCGCTCGCCTCCCGGATCACCGACTGCGGGGTGGAGGTGGTGATCACCGCCGACGGCGGCTACCGACGGGGCGCCCCGTCGGCCCTCAAGCCGGCGGTGGACGCCGCGCTGGAGTCCTGCCCCGACGTCCGCCACGTCCTCGTCGTCCGCCGCACCGGCCAGGAGACGGCGATGACGAAGGGCCGCGACCTGTGGTGGGACGAGTTCGTGGCCGGGCAGCCGACCGAGCACGAGCTGGAGTTCTTCCCCGCCGAGCACCCGCTCTACATCATGTACACCTCCGGCAGCACCGGGAAGCCGAAGGGCATCCTGCACACCACCGGCGGCTACCTGGTCGGCACCTCCTACACCCACTGGGCCACGTTCGACCTCAAGCCCGAGAGCGACGTCTTCTGGACCGCGGCCGACATCGGCTGGGTGACCGGGCACTCCTACCTGGTCTACGGGCCGCTGACGAACGCCACCACGAGCGTGATGTACGAGGGCACGCCGGACACCCCGCACCAGGGGCGCTGGTGGGAGCTGGTCCAGAAGTACGGGGTGACGATCCTCTACTGCGCCCCCACCGCGATCCGCACCTTCATGAAGTGGGGCGCCGACATCCCGGCGAAGTTCGACCTGTCCTCGCTGCGGGTGCTGGGCTCGGTCGGGGAGCCGATCAACCCCGAGGCCTACGTCTGGTACCGCCACCACATCGGCGGGGACGAGACGCCGGTGGTCGACACCTGGTGGCAGACCGAGACGGGCATGCACATGATCTCGCCGATGCCCGGGGTGACCGAGGGCAAGCCGGGCGCGGCCATGCGGGCGGTGCCGGGGGTGTCGGTCGAGGTCGTCAACGACGAGGCGCAGCCCGTGGCCAACGGCTCGGGCGGGTACCTGACCATCACCAAGCCGTGGCCGGCCATGCTGCGGACGCTGTGGGGCGACGACCAGCGCTACGTCGACACCTACTGGTCGCGGTTCCCAGGCATGTACTTCGCCGGTGACGGGGCCAAGAAGGACGAGGACGGCGACATCTGGCTGCTCGGCCGGGTGGACGACGTGATGAACGTGTCGGGCCACCGGATGTCCACCACCGAGATCGAGTCGGCGCTGGTCTCCCACCCCAAGGTGGCCGAGGCCGCCGTCGTCGGGGCCGCCGACCCGACCACCGGCCAGGCGATCGTGGCCTTCGTCATCCTGCGGTCCGAGGCCGGGGACGGCGGTCCCGGCGTGGTCCAGGAGCTCCGCTCCCACGTGGCCAAGGAGATCGGCGCCATCGCCAAGCCGCGCCAGATCATGGTGGTGCAGGAGCTGCCCAAGACGCGCTCGGGCAAGATCATGCGCCGGCTGCTGCGCGACATCGCGGAGAACCGCGAGCTCGGCGACGTGACCACGCTCACCGACACGTCGGTGATGAACCTGATCAAGGACAACCTGGCCGGCAGCGCCGCCGCGGAGGACTGAGACCCGCGGGAGCGCCGCGCCGCCAGGGCCGCCACGGCCCTGGCGGCGCGGCGCCCGGGTGGGTACCCGCTAGGCTCTGCCGCGAGGGAAGGAGCCACCGTGTCTCATCAGGCTTTCGATGGTCCGGGTGTGGGCCAGATCGTCAAGGACATCACCGCCGACGTCAAGGTGCTCGTGCGTGACGAGGTCCAGCTGGCCAAGGCCGAGCTGGTGCCGGCGGCCAAGAACGCGGGCATCGGCGCCGGCATGCTCGGTGGCGCCGGCTACTTCGGCCTCGCCGCGCTCTCGATCCTCTACTTCGCCGCCGCGTTCGGCCTGGTCGCCCTCGGCCTGAGCGAGTGGCTCGCCTTCCTCATCGTCGGCGTCGTGCTGCTGCTGATCGCCGCGGTCCTGGGTCTCGTCGGCCTGGTGCTGCTCCGCAAGGTCAAGGGCCCGAAGCGCACCATCGCCAGCGCCAAGACCACGGTGGCCGAGGTCAAGGCCGCGATCCAGCGCAGCAGCGCCGCCGCCAAGGCCTCCGGTGACCCGGAGATCGAGGGCGAGGTCGTCGCCGCTCGCGCGGTGCGCTGACCGCTCGCTGACGTCCCTCGGGTATCCGCCCCCCTTGCCTTCGGGGTTCGGGGCCGGTTGCTGCGGGAACCTGGGGGCGCCGGGCAACCATCCGCCCGCGCGTCGCTACCAGCCCTTCAACTCTGCTGCGCGCGGGCTCCCGCCAGACCCATCCACGCCCGGCGCCCCCACGTTCCCTTCGCGCCCTCGCCGGCCGCGGCAGCTGAGCGCCTGACCGGGTGACGGCATGTCTGCGCCAGCGCCCAGCGGGAGAGTCGAGGGTGCAGCCCTCGAGCCGGGTGGAGACTCTCAGGTTCAACAGCAGCGGCGCCGCGGACGCGCACGAGGGCACGGATGGGACCTGGGGCGCCGGGCGTGGATGGGTCTGGCGGGAGCCCGCGCCAGCAGGACGTCCACGAGCAGGAGCCGTGCGCGGGCGGATGGTTGCCCGGCGCCCCAGGTCCCGGAGTGCCCGGAACCAGCCCCGCGGCCGATCCTGCAGACCCAGCCCAGGGACCCTGGAGAGAGCAGACCTCAGAAGCGCTCGGCGGCGTCGTCCTCGTCGCCGGGGTGCGGGAAGGCGTCGGAGTCGAGCTCCGGGTCGCCGAGGGTGTCGGGGGTGGCGGCGGGCACGGCCGCCTTCGCCTCCTCGATCAGCTTCTCCGAGCGCTCGAGCTCCTCCGAGCCGCCGTCCTCGGTGCCTGCTGCGGTCATGCTGGTCCTCCTCGGTTCGACGTCCAGGTCAGCCTCTCACGGCCCTCGCGGGCTAGCGCCCGGCGTTCAGCCACGCGTCCAGCACCCGGTAGGCGTTGGCGTAGATGGTCAGGACGGGGTTGACCCCGCCGTTGGTGACGTGCAGCGAGCCGTCGACCACCCGCAGGTTGTCGTGGCCCCAGACGCGGCCGTACGGGTCGGTGACCGAGTGCGCCGGGTCGCTGCCCATCCGGCAGCTGCCCGCCTGGTGCTGGCCGCTGCTGGGGCCGAGCTGGTCGCCGCGCCGGCCCTGCACGACCACCGTCTCGGCGCCGCTGGCCCGCAGCCACTCCGCGGCCCGCTCGCCCAGGTAGGCCTGGGTGCGGTGGTCCTCCCGGTGCAGGCCGCCGCTGAGCCGGGCGACCGGCAGCCCGAGCGCGTCGGTGACCTGCGGGTCGAGCCGGACGCGCGAGTCGGCCGAGGTGACCTCCTGGACGGGTCCGACCACCCGCTGCATCCGCGGCATCAGCCGTCGCATCCCCTCCTTGGCGGCCAGCCCGTGCCGCGACAGCAGCCCGACCTGGCTGAGGTAGAGGAACGTCCCCACGGGCGTGGGCACGAACTCCTCGGCGAGCATGCCGCCGCCGACGAGCGCGGTCCCGTCCTCGCCGGTGTTGTGGTGGCGGTGGTCGTTCGTCGCGATGCTGGGGCCGGGACCCCGGTAGTCGTTGACCGGCTCGTCGAACACCCCGAGCGCGCCGCCGTACAGGTGCCCCTGCAGGTGCCGGCCGACCTGGTCGCGGCCGTTGCCCAGCCCGGTCGGCTCGCTGGCGCTCGTGCTGCTGAGCAGCAGCCGGGCCGACTCGACCGCCCCGGCGGAGACGACCACGTCGCCCGCCGCGACCTCGGCCCGCCAGCGGTGCCCGTCCACCTCGGCGACCAGGACGACGCCGGTGACCCGGCCGCGCTCGTCGGTGGTGATCCGCTGGGCCCGGGTACCGAGCAGCAGCGAGAGCCGCCCGGTGTCCGCGGCCCGGACCAGGGTGGTGTTGTGGGAGCCGTTCTTGGCCTCCACCGGGCAGGCGAACCCGACGCACTGCCGGCAGCGCGCGCAGGCGGCCCGGCCCCCGTACGGGGTGGAGTTGATGGCCAGCGGGACGGCCAGCGTGGACAGGCCGAGCTGCGCGGCCCCTGCCGCCAGCCGCCGGGCCGGGGCGGTGCGGCCCAGCGGCGGCATCGGGAACGGCCGGCTGCGCGGGGCGAGCGCGGAGTCGCCGTCGGTGCTGCCGCTGACCCCGATCTCCCACTCGGCCCGGCTGTAGTACGGCTCGAGGTCGGCGTAGCCGATCGGCCAGTCCGCCAGCGCGCTGCCCTCGGGGACCCCGTAGGTGCTGGCCATCCGGAAGTCCTCGGGTACGAAGCGCCAGGCCTGCGCCCCGTACACCCGGGTGCCGCCGCCGACGGTGTAGGCGTTGCTCCCCCACCGCGGGTCCCAGGACGAGACGGTGGACGTTCGGCCGCCGATCTCCAGGGTGCGCGGGTTGGCGGCCGAGGGCAGCAGCGTGCGGTGGTCGAGACCGATGTCGGTGCGGGCGTTGCGCAGGTGGTCCGCAGCCAGGTAGTCGGTGTCGGGGTAGTCCCCGCGCTCCACGACCAGGACGGTGCGACCGGCGGCGGTGAGCTCGGCCGCCGCCACTCCCCCACCGGCTCCGGAGCCGACCACCACCACGTCGTAGCGGGTCTGCAGCTGCTCACGCCCGATCACCGCCCGCCGGTCGGGCGGGGGCACCTCGACCGCCGGCCAGCCCTCCGGCGGTTGCGGCGTCCAGCCCAGCGCGGCCCAGGCCGCCGGGTCGTGGTTCCCGCCCGAGGCAGGGTCGGCGTAGTAGGCCGCGTTCACGGTGGTCAGGAACCAGCGGACCTCCTCGTCACCGCCCCCGCCGCCCGGCAGGTCCGGCCCACCGAGGTCGTCGAGCACCTCGGCCTGCTGCTCATCGGACAGCGCGGCGAAGGACGCGCCGGCCAGGTGGTCGGCGGCGGCGTCGAGCCGGTCCAGCACGACCGCCACCCGGTCGGCCCAGCCGTGGTCGCGCAGCGCGGTGGAGGTGAGGAACTCCACGACCCCGACGGCGGAGGCGGCCGGCGTCCCGTCGGCGGGCACCACCGCGTCGACCGCCCGGCGGAGTCGGTCCCGGGCACCGCCCAGCTGGTCCTCGGCTCCGCGGGGCTGCTCCGCCGTCGGGCCCGCCTCGCTCGACCCGTTCTGCATGTTCTCGTCGTCCGGCACCGGGTCAGGCTAGCCAGCCGGGCTGAGCGCAGCCGGTGCGGTCAGCCGATCAGGTGGATCCGGGACTCCCACGGCTGCAGCCGGGCGCTCGGCTCGCCGGCGTGGGTGGGCAGCAGCAGCTGCGCCCCGGTCACGTCCGGCAGCACCCCGGGCGGCACGGTGGCCGGCGTCGAGGAGCAGTTGGCCACCACCAGCAGGACCTGCTCACCCAGGGTGCGGGTGTAGGCCCAGATCTGCTCGTGGTCGGGCAGCAGCAGCGCGAAGCGCCCCTCGACCAGGACCGGCAGCTGGTGCCGGAGCTCGATCAGGCGGCGGAAGTGGTGGAAGGTCGAGCCCGGGTCGGCCACGGCGGCCGCGGCGTTGACCACGACGTAGTTGGGGTTGACCGGCAGCCACGGGATGCCCTCGGTGAAGCCGGCCTGGGAGGTGTCGTCCCACTGCACGGGCGTGCGCGCGTTGTCCCGGCTGCGGACGGCGAGAGCCTGCAGGACCGCCTCGGCCGGCAGGCCCTGGCCGGTGGCCTCGGTGTGGTAGTTCAGCGACTCGATGTCGGCGAAGCTGCCGATGTCGAGGAACCGGGTGTTCGTCATCCCCAGCTCCTCGCCCTGGTACACGTACGGCGTGCCCCGGTGACCGTGCTGGACGGTGGCGAGGGTCTTGGCGGAGCTCACCCGGTGCTCGGGGCTGTCGTCACCGAAACGGGAGACCGCGCGCGGCTGGTCGTGGTTGTCCCAGTAGAGCGAGTTCCAGCCCACGTCGGCCAGCTCCTCCTGCCAGACGGCGAGGTTCTTCTTCAGCCGGGGCAGCTCCAGCGGGGCGACCTCCCACTTGCTCGCACCCGAGGGCCGGTCCAGCTCGACGTGCTCGAAGGTGAAGACCATGTTCAGCTCCGCGTTGGCCGGGTCGGTCACCCGGCGGGCGAGCTCGGGGGTGGAGACCGGCATCTCCCCCACGGTCAGCAGGTGGCGCTCGTCGAGCCCGACGGCGGCGTTCATCTCCTGCAGGAACTCCTCCAGCCGCGGCCCGTTGGCGAACCGCTCGAGGGCCGGGACGTGCGCGCGCCCCGGCACGGCCGGCACGTCCACCAGGCCGGGCTGCTTGGAGATGAAGTTGATGACGTCCATCCGGAAGCCGTCGACCCCGCGCGCGACCCAGCGGTTCATCATCGCGTAGACGGCCTGCCGGACCTCCGGGTTCTCCCAGTTGAGGTCGGGCTGCTTCCGGCTGAACAGGTGCAGGTAGTACTCCTGGCTCTGCTCGTCGAACTGCCAGGCCGAGCCGGAGAAGAACGACGCCCAGTTGGTCGGCTCGGCCCCCGCGGTCCCGGGCTCGGCGCCCTCCCGGGCCGGCCGCCACCAGTACCAGTCGCGCTTGGGCGAGGCCGGGTCGCGGGACTCCACGAACCACGGGTGCTCGTCGGAGGTGTGGTTGACCACGAGGTCCATCACCAGCTTGATGCCGCGGGCGTGCAGGGCGGCGATCAGCGCGTCGATGTCGGCCAGCGAGCCGAAGGTGGGGTCGATGTCCTCGTAGTCGCTGATGTCGTAGCCGTTGTCGTCCTGCGGCGACCGGTAGACCGGGGACAGCCAGACCACGTCCACGCCCAGCTGCGCCAGGTGGTCGACGCGGGAGGTGATGCCGGGGATGTCGCCGATGCCGTCGCCGTTGCTGTCGGCGAACGAGCGCGGGTAGATCTGGTAGACCACCGCCGTCTTCCACCAGCCGGCCGGCCGCTCCAGCACCGCGGTGCCGCTCGCCGGAGGGGTCGGAGCAGCGGTCGCCGCGGGGTCCAGGGGCTCGGTCGTCACCTGCGGGAGTCTCCCACAGCGACGTCGTCCGGCTGCTCGAGACCGAGGCGGTCCCGGATCGACCAGAGCTCCTGCTCCAGGTTGGTCCGGGCGGCCGGCTTGAGGCTCTGCGCCTTGCCGCTGCGGAAGATCTCGCTCGCGGCCAGCGGCTCCAGCACGGCCAGCCGGCCGGCCAGGAAGTCCTCCTCGGGCACGGCGGCGTACTCCTCCCGGACGGCGGCGACGTAGGCCTGGTAGCGGTCGGCCGGCGCGGCCAGGACGGCCAGGTCGGCGTCGCAGAGCAGCTCGCCCTCGGGGTCGCGGCCGCCGGGGGCGTGGGTGGCGGTCAGCCGCACCATCCGGGCCACCTGGGTGATGTCCTCCTGCTCGAAGCCGGCCCGGCTGAGCGAGCGGATGGCCAGCCGCGCGGAGGCCTCCTCGTTGGTCAGCTCCCGCTCGGGCAGGTCGTAGACCGCGTCGTGGAACCAGGCCGCCAGCCGGACCAGGAACAGGTCCTCGTCGCCGGCCAGCTGGTCGACCACCGCCAGCACCGTGAGCAGGTGGGCCCGGTCGTGGTAGCGCCGGTGCGGCTCGGCGTAGCGGGCCAGCAGCGAGCGGCCGAGCTCGGGCTGCGCCGGCAGCAGGGCGTCCCAGCGTTCGACCAGCTCGGCGTCCAGCGCGTCGTCGTCGAGCTCGTGGGTGCGGAAAGGGTCAGTGGGCATCGGGTCCTCCTTCGTCGAGGGGTGCTTCGGGTCGGGACGGGTCGCGGCCGGAGCGGGCGGCCCGGTCGACGAGGTAGCGCGCGGGGATGGGCACGGTCCGGGTGGCGTCCCACGCGCGCTGCCAGCCGGCGAGCTCGAGGACGCCGTCGAGCAGGTGCGCGGTCAGGCCCCAGACCAGGTGCTCGCCGACCTGGAAGGCGGGACCGGTGTAGCCGGACGGGTGCCGCACCGAGGCCCGCAGCGCCGGGTCGGTGAGGACGTCGACCGGGACCACGTGCACGGCCGCCACCTCCTGCGGGTCGACCGCTTCGGCGCCGCCGGGGTCGTGCCACCAGGCGACCACCGCGGTCACGTCGAAGCCGCTGATCGCCACGTGGGCCGCGGGCAGCAGGCCGAGGACCTGGACCGCCGACGCGGGGACGCCGACCTCCTCCTCCGCCTCGCGCAGGGCGGTGGCCACCAGGTCGGCGTCGCCGGGGTCGGCCGCGCCGCCCGGAAAGGCGATCTGGCTGGGGTGGTTGCGCAGGGTGGCGGCCCGCTCGACCAGGACCACCTCGGGTCCCGCCGGCCCCTGCCCGACCAGCACCAGCACCGCGGCCGGTCGACCGCCGCGACCGGGTCGCAGCCGGACCGCCCCGGCCAGCCGGTCCGGCTGCTGCAGCGCGGCGGCCAGCGTCCCCAGCCAGCCGGGCAGCCCGGCCTGCTCACTCATCGGCGCACCCCCAGGTGCTCCGCGGCGAGCGCACGGATCTGGTCGGCGGAGGTGAAGGGCACGAAGTTGCGGTACGCGATGGTCCCGTCGGCCCGGACGAACAGCGTGACCGGCAGCGCGGTGATCCGCAGGCCGGCCCGCAGCACCTGCTCCCGGTCCTGGATCTGGGGGTAGGTCCAGCCGGCGGAGCGGGCGAAGGCGATGGCCCGCCCGGGGTCGAGGTCCTGGTGGTCGACGCCCAGCACGAGCAGGTCGTCGCGGTCCTCGCGGGCGACCTCGGCCAGGAAGGGGGCCTCCTGGCGGCAGGGGCCGCACCACTGCGCCCACACGTTGACCACCATCGGCGTGCCGCGCAGCCCGGCGAGCCGGACCGGCCGTCCCCCGCCCAGGCAGGGCAGCACGGCGTCGGGCAGCCCGCCGCCGACCGCGGGCACGTCGGCGTCCGAGCGCGGGCAGTCGGCGATGCCCGCCGCCCGCTTGGCGGCGGCCAGGCCGCTGGAGTCCGGCGCGGCGGTGACGGCGCTCTCGGGCACCGTGGCCGGGGCGGTGCTGGCCCGCGTCACGGCCGGGCCCTCGGTGGTGCAGCCGGCGAGCAGGAGCACCGCGGCCAGCAGGACCGCCGGCCGCAGCCGGGTCATCCGCGGGGCTCGCGGACCAGCTTCGCGGCCTTGGCCGGGTCGGTCTCGCCCTCGCCGTAGGAGGGGCACCAGCGCGCGACCGGGCAGGCGCCACAGGCCGGGTTGCGGGCGTGGCAGCGGCGGCGTCCGTGCCAGATGACGTGCTGGCACATCTCGACCCAGTCCCGCTCCCGGAACAGCGACCCGACCTCGGGCTCGACCTTGACGGGGTCGGTCTCGGCGGTCCAGCCGAAGCGGCGGGCCAGCCGGCCGACGTGGGTGTCCACGGTGATCCCCGGGACCCCGAAGGCGTAGCCCAGGACCACGTTGGCGCTCTTGCGCCCGACCCCGGGCAGGGTGACCAGCTCGGCCAGGGTGCCCGGCACCTCCCCGTCGTGGCGCTCCACCAGGTCGGCGCCCAGCTTCAGCAGGGTGTCGGTCTTGGCTCGGAAGAAGCCGGTCGGGGTGATCAGCTGCTCCAGCTCGGCGCGGTCGGCCGCGGCGTACGCGGCGGCGTCGGGGTAGCGAGCGAAGACCGCCGGGGTGACCAGGTTGACCCGCTTGTCCGTGCTCTGCGCCGACAGGATGGTCGCGACCAGCAGCTCCAGCGGGGTGGTGAAGTCCAGCTCGATGGTGGCGTCCGGGTAGGTCGCGGCGAGGGCACGGTCGATCTGCCGGGCGCGGCGGACCAGCGCGGTCCGCGACACCTCCCCCTCGGCGGGCCCGCCGGGAGGGCTCGTCGTCATGGCCTCACCCTACGTCTGCGGACCCTCCCCCGACGGCGCGGCCGGGGCGCCCGGGTGGCGTGGAGCCGGTCGACTGACGGACGGGGGTGGTGACGGTAGCCTGGGCGCGGCCGATGCGGGACAAGGTGACCAGGGAGGTCAGGGCGTGGATCCGGAAGTGTTGAAGAAGGCGCCGCTCTTCGCCGGCCTCGACAGCGAGGCGGCCACCGCGCTGTCCGACACGATGGGGACGATCCGGCTCAGCAAGGGCGACGTCCTCTTCCACGAGGGTGACGCCGAGGACCGCCTCTACGTCGTGGTCAGCGGCAAGGTCAAGCTCGGCCGCAGCGGGTCCGCCGGCCGCGAGAACCTGCTGGCCGTGCTCGGCCCGGGCCAGATGTTCGGCGAGCTGTCGCTCTTCGACCCCGGCCCCCGCTCCACCACCGCGACCGCCGTCACCGCCTGCGAGCTCCGCACCCTCGAGCACGACGAGCTGATGGGCTGGCTCACCGGCCGTCCCGAGGTGGCCCAGGGGCTGCTCGGCCAGCTGGCCGCGCGGCTGCGGCGGGCCAACGACGTGGTCGCCGACCTGGTCTTCTCCGACGTCCCCGGACGGGTGGCCAAGCAGCTGCTCGAGCTCGCGAACCGCTTCGGCGACAAGCGCGACGACGGGGTCCACGTCCACCACGACCTCACCCAGGAGGAGCTGGCCCAGCTGGTCGGCGCCTCCCGCGAGACCGTCAACAAGGCCCTCGCCGACTTCGCCGCCCGCGGCTGGATCCGCCTGGAGCCCCGCTCGGTCACCATCCTCGACGTCGACCGCGTCGAGCGCCGCGCCCGCTGACCTGACCTGAGGTGCTCGTCGGGCTGGGTGCCGCCGGAGTCCCGCCGACCTGTCAGAACCTGGCGGGGCCCGCGCACCGCTGAGTTCTGACAAGTCGGCAGTCGCTGGCTGCCGCCGGCGCTACTGCTGCTTGCCGAGGGTGACCTCGGCGGTCTTCGGGGAGCCGCCGTCGCGGGTGTAGGTGAGCGTCACCTGGGTGCCCGGGGCGTAGAAGCGGGTGGCCGCGATCAAGCCGTCGGGCGTGGTGGTGTCGAAGTCGTCCACGCGGGTGACCTGGTCGCCCTGGCGGAGCCCGGCCTTGTCGGCCGCACCGCCGGCCGCGACCGTCTGCAGGGTCACCCCGGTGGCGGCCGAGAGCTGGGAGTCCGTGGCGCCGACGGTGACGCCGAGGGCGGCGTTGACCGAGGTGCCGTCGGCGATCAGCTCACCGGCGACGCGGGTGGCCACGTCGGCCGGGATGGCGAAGCCGATCCCGATGTTGCCGGCCTGGGTGCTGCCCGAGCTCGAGCCGGTGCCGGCGATCGAGGAGTTGATCCCGACCACCGAGCCGTTCAGGTCGACCAGCGGCCCGCCCGAGTTGCCCGGGTTGATGGCCGCGTCGGTCTGCACGGCCAGGTAGACGGCGTCGTCGTTGTCACCGGAGCGGACCGGACGGGCGGTGTTGGACACGATGCCGCTGGTCACCGACTCCTCCAGCCCGAGCGGGGCGCCGGAGGCCACCACCGCCTGCCCGACGACCAGCGAGCCCGACTTGGCGAACACCGCCGGGGTCAGGTCGTCCACCCCGTCGACCTTGATCACCGCCAGGTCGTTGGTCTCCGACGTGCCGACCACCGTGGCCTTGGCCGTGGTGCCGTCGTCGAAGGTGACGGTGATGCTGCCGCTGCCGCTGCCGCTGCCGGAGGCCCCGCCCGCGGCGGCCGCGACCACGTGGTCGTTGGTCAGGATGTGGCCCTGGTCGTCCAGCACCACGCCGCTCCCGACGTCGCCGCTCTGCCCGCTCTGCACGGTGATGGTGACCACGGAGGGCTTGATCGTGGCGGCCGCGGCCGCGACCGTGCCGTCGAGGACCGGCGCCTGGCTGGCCGCCGCCGTGGTCACGGTGATGGGGGAGGACTGGCTGCGGCTGCCGCCGTCGGTCAGGACGGCGTAGGAGCCGATGCCCGCTCCCGCCCCCACCACCGCCGCGAGCGAGGCCGCGGCGAGGAGGGCGCCGAACCGTCGGCGGGGCCGGGTGGCCGTCGCGCCGGCCGGCTGGGGCGCCAGCGGTGCCACCCCGGCCGGGGCGGGGAAGTCCGCCCCGGTGTAGCCCGCCACCGGGGTCGGAGCGACCGGCCCACCGGGGATGTGGCCGGAGGGCGCGGGATGACCGGACGGGGCGGGACCGGGGACCGTCGGTGCCGGCCCGTACGCGTCGGCGGCGGACCCGTAGGCGGGTCCGGGAGCTCCGTACCGGGGTCCGGAGTAGTCGGCGGGGTAGTCACCGAAAGGCGTGGGCTGCCCGGGCTGGTCGTTCGAGGTCATGCCTCGACAGTGCCGGGCGACCCTGTGCGTCGCCTGTGAGGGGACCCGGCACCGGCTGGGAACCCGCCCGGTCAGTTCCGGTGGGCGCCGCAGAGGCCGAAGTCGGCGCAGCCGTTGCAGAGCAGCGGGCGGTTGCGGCACTGCGGGGCCACGCAGTCGCGGTAGGAGCAGGTCGAGGCACTGCAGGACTCGCAGCGCCCCAGCACCGCGGGCTGGTCGCCCACCAGGATCTGGACGCGGTCGCCGAGCACGTAGAGGGTGCCCTCCCAGAGGCCGTCCCCGGCGACGTCGGCGGTGTAGGAGACGATGCCGCCGTCGAGGCTGTAGACCTCGCCGAACCCCCGGTTGAGCATCAGGGAGGAGAGGATCTCCGACCGCAGGCCCGACGCGCAGTAGGTCACCACCCGGCGCTGCTTGAGCGCGTCCAGCCGACCGCTCTCCAGCTCGCGGACGAAGTCGCGGGCGGCGTTGACGTCGGGCACCACCGCCCCGCGGAAGCGTCCGACCTCGGCGGCGTAGCGGTTGCGACCGTCCAGGAAGACCACCTCGGAGCCGTGCCGGGCCACCAGGTCGTGCACCGCGGCGGGGTCCAGCCGGGCACCGCCGCCGACCACGCCCTGGGCACCCAGCTGCAGCTCACCCGCGGCACCGAAGGGGACGAGCTCCTCCTGCAGCGTGACCCGCAGCCCCGGCCGTTCGTCGACCTGCCCCTGGACCAGGTGGCAGCGCAGGTCGGCGAAGGCGGGGTGCTCGCGGGTGGCGGCGGCGTAGCGGTCGAGCTGCTCGGCGTCCCCGCCCACCACCGCGTGCAGGCCCTGCGGTGACACCACGATCCGGCCGCAGACGCCGTGGCGCCCGGCGAGCTCCTGCTGCCAGAGCCGGACGGCGCAGGGGTCGGCGAGCACCTGCAGCGCGTGGAACAGGAGGACTGTCGTGATCACGCCGTGCCCTCTCTGGTCGGGTCGCCCCGTGTGGACCAGTGTCTCAGGAGAGGGGCCCGCGCACCCCCAAGAACCTCAGCTGGGCTTCGACGGACTGCCGGGCCGCCGGGAGGACCGCGGGGTCGACGTCGGCGTACACCCGGGTGAGGACCTCCGCCACCGTCCGGTC
>Ga0210040_10001814_pt1 | contig 31405 bp, 28 predicted proteins | sample CryGeyCG12114_NA_FD_185462 | JGI IMG/M metagenome (GOLD analysis project Ga0210040, IMG submission 185462) | Groundwater microbial communities from aquifer - Crystal Geyser CG19_WC_8/21/14_NA (SPAdes) (version 2) | ecosystem: Environmental > Aquatic > Deep subsurface > Groundwater | place: USA...
TTGTAAACCCAGTAATCGCCCCGGGTATCCTGCCGCCAGACTTTCCGGGTGTTGGTAAAAATTAATACTTGCTGCTCATCCTCAGAAAAAGAAAAGCTCCGGATGCGGAGCGGTTGGGTTTGGCCGGAGGGTATTAGTTTTTCTTTGGGCAGCAACACTTGTTTTTCGCGGGCCGGCAGCGTAAACTTTACAATATTGCCGGCTTCCTGTTGGGCAAAAGCATCGCCGGACTTCAGCCAGATAGTAGGGCCGCTGTTTTGCGCCTGTACGGGCAAAACCTGGTTGCTTAGTAGGAGCAAAAGCGCCCAGAACAGCAAGAATTTAAATTTCATGGGTAATGGTATTAAGGAGAATAGTTATGATGAGGCCAAATTAGCTAATCCTGGCCGCCGATCATACATATTTAAATCCTTTTTCCCGTTTACGCCACGCAAGGGTTGCTACTAATTCTCGCTTTTATTGCCGTCAGATGAACTAATTGCACTCCTTTGTTAGTAACCTCTGCGCCTTCGTGCGCCAGTTTTCGCCAATCGGAGATTGGCTTCCTAGAAATGCGTAGAGACCGCTGGCGCGAACTCTACACATAACTGAAAGTAACTTCCGCACCATAATGTGGTAATATTTAAATTAATTAATTCTTATTCAAAAACTTAATATATTAGCCTCTTATCAATGAATAAATATTGAAATTCAAAAATCAAATTTTATTAAGGTATGAGCCGATTATTATCTGGTGAAGAAATCACCTTTAATGACCTAGAAATCCCATCTGGATCAGGTATGAATGATGAAGAAATCAATCAAAAATATGTTAAGGGTGAAGTTAGGATAGTTACAGAACAGGCAAGGTATCCTTTGCCCTCAATAGTTACTATGCTAGATAGTGGTAATTACCTACTAAACCCCGAATTCCAAAGAAGGCATCGATGGAGTATTCTACAAAAATCAAGGTTAATTGAATCATTTATAATGAATGTGCCAATTCCTCCAGTTTTTTTATATGAAGATAGATATTCACATTATGAAGTAATGGATGGCCTTCAAAGGCTAACGGCTATATACGAATTTTATAATGATAGATTCAAATTAGAAGGTCTTGAGCAGTGGCCTGAAGTTAACGGTAGAAGTTATAACGAACTTCCTTCCCAAATAAAAAAAGGGGTAGATAGACGATATTTATCATCTATAATTCTACTTCAAGAAACTGCTAAAGATGAATTAGAAGCTAAGAAATTAAAACAACTAGTTTTTGAAAGAATAAATAGTGGAGGCGTCAAGTTAGAGCCTCAAGAATCAAGAAATGCGGTATTTAATGGTCCTTTCAATGAACTTTGTATCAAATTAGCGAGAAATACTTATTTCTGTAAAACATGGGATATACCTGAGCCAACTGTAGAAGAATTAAAGGAGAATACTCCTAGTCAAGAACTTTTGGAGAATCCTTATTTTCGTGATATGACAGATGTAGAACTTGTATTAAGGTTTTTTGCTAATAGACAAAGAGAAAACTTGTTTAAGTTTGGAAATACATACCGTCAGTTGTTTGATAATTATCTCAGATGTGCAAACTCATTTAATCAAAGTACACTTGACGAAATGGGTACACTATTCACTGATACTATAAAATTTGTTTATGAACTGTTAGGAGAAAAAGCGTTTTTTTTATATAGAGTAAGAAATAGTAAATGGAATTGGTACCCACGTCCAACAACAGCTGTTTATGACCCATTAATGGCAAGTGCTTCTGAATTTTTAGAGCACAAAGAGGTTATTCTATCCAAAAAAGAGACAATTGAAGAAACTCTAATCCAATTTTATAAAGATAACTATTCTACTTTTGAAGGAAGGAATACAAATCCAAGCGTAGTTCGGGAAAGAGAGAATAAATTTCAAAGCCTTTTCCAAAGTTTGTTAATGTAGCATGGAGGCAATTAGAATTAAATTTATTAATGAGCTATCCGAACTTAAGCATTTAATTAACTTCTATAATCTAGAAAGTAAATTATTAGGAGATTTTTCACCTAATGATTCTTCTGATGAAGTAAATTATTTACTTGATCTTTCCGCTAATCTAAAACTTTTTTCACTGTCTAAAAGGCAGTTTAATTATAAAAGTATAATTATTTCTTTATATGGTTCCTTCGAGAGGTTTATTGAGAATTGTTTAACCACATACACAGAAACACTTAATAAAATTATTCTTCACTATAATAAGCTTCCAAAAGCAATTTTAAAGAATCATTATTTTTTGTCACTAGAACTATTAAATAAAGTAGAACAGCCAAAATATAGTGGGCCATTAAAAAAAGAGGATATAATTAAAAATCTTCATACTTGTATTAATATAAACGAAGGTTATCTTCTTAATAAAGAAGTATTTGCGCTGCATTCCTCAAATTTTCGCTCTCAGACTATTGATGATAGTTTTAAAAATGTAGGTATCCCTAATATTAGTCAAAGGATTTTAAGTGTAGCAAACTTTCAAAAATATCTAAAAGAAAAATTTGAATTAACTGAAGGTAAGAATCTTAACATAGACGAATCTTTATATTTACTCAATGAACTTGCAGAAAGAAGAAATGATGTTGCGCATGGAGTGCCAAGTGAAATATTATCAAATGAAATTCTTATCGATTATATTGATTTTTTTGAGAGTTATGCAAATGCATTATTAGAGTTACTTAACAATGAATTATTACGTTTAGAAATAAATGAAAATGGAATTCCTTTAGGCAATTTGACTGATGTTTTTTCTAATGGAAAAGTTATTTGTGTATTTACAAATAATGTTCCTGTTAAGATAGGAGATACTTTAATTGGCGAAAATTCTAATCAAATTATTAAAACTAAAATATTAGGCATTAAATTCAATGATAATGATGTAGTATCTATTGATAACCAAGCAGATTATGAAATTGGAATATCTTTAGAAAATAATTTCAAGAAGAATTTTAAAGTTTATTTATTAAAATAGAATTTTAGCTCTTATGATAAATCAATAGTAATTAATTAGCTACTTAAAACTTCTTATAACATACTATGGCAGAGATTTACTTCCGTGCCTTCCTTTCCAAACCGCCATTCTGCATTAACCCGAACATCCCTATATATCTTATTCCCAGATTTAAAAATCCGAAAAAATCTGGTACTTCTTCATCTACAGTTTAAAAATACCCATTTTTAGATAGGTGCAAAAAAAGGCACGGAAGTAAATCCGCGCCATAGAATGCTTTGCCTCCAAAAAAGAAAAATTACTTACCGTTCCGTAGCAAGCTCTTTTATAACCTGATACCGAATCCACAAAAAATCTTCGTAAATCCGCTCCACCGATTTAATTTTAAACTGCGTAGCTTTCCGGTTACCGTAACCGGCTTCGGCTTCAAAAACGGTCGGCGAACCAATGGTGCCATCGGCTACGGGCGCTAGCACCAAACTGAACTCATCTAGTAAGCCGGCTTTCAGGAAAGAGCCGTTTACGTGGCCGCCGCCATCAATGCGCACCGTCCGGATGCCGAATAAACGATACAATTTCTGTAGCACCAAGTCTAAGTCTAGTTCGTCTGAGCCGCCAAAAATATACGACACGTTTTTGCTGCGCAGATGCTCCAGGTAAGCGCCCGGCACCTTTTCGGTGAGCACTTCAATTACGTGTTCCGTAGAAACCATATTAGTGTCCCAGAAACATTTACCCGACGGGTCGATTACGACGGCAAAAGATTTTACCGGCTGATCGGCGACAAAGTCTTCTTTTAGTATATCCGCTTTGTGTTCGGCCAGGTCATAAGTTTGTTTGCTCGAAAACTCCTGCATGGTAACCCGGCCTACCAGCCACGCATCGGCAGGTATTTTTTCGGCGGTTTCCTCAAAATACTTGTGGTGGTCTTTAAACCCCCAGATGTTTTGTTTTATCCGGCCGTCCACCGACCCCAGCATGTGGCAAATAACATAAGGCTTTAAGGTATGTAACATCAAGTTGCGCTAAAATTTAAAAAGGTTTTAAAAGAATAACAGTAATGTAAGAACGCAATTTTTACTTTTTGGGGTAGAAAAAGGTTTTTCCGGATTACAATACCAGCGGTGCCGGATCAGAAAGGTTGGGTGAACTATAGCTTGCGTCAGTTGGTTTCCCGTCTTTCCCAAAATTAACCTGTTTAGCGGTTTACACCAATCGGAGATTGGCTTCCCGAAAAATGCGTAGAGCGCGCTGGCGCGAACGCTACGCATAACTGGGGAAGCACTATTATTAACCCGATTATTGCTTTCATAACTAATAATTAAGGTTAAAAATCATTTTCAATTGTTTTTTGTTGGCAGATTTGGGCATATGTTTCATTAATTTATTTCTGAACCAAATGCCAAAGATACTGTCCAAATGCGCCAATTTTCCTATTTGCCAACTACTGTTTACAATGGCGTGGGCCTTCTTTATTCTTATTTGCTCATAGTTCTTAAATGCGGTCTGCACATCGGCTTCATTTTCTAAACACTTACCTAAAACATACGCATCTTCAATGGCCTGGCAAGCTCCTTGTCCTAAATTAGGGGTAGTAGCGTGGGCAGCATCTCCCACTAAACAAACATTTCCCGCTTGCCATTTTTTGATAGGTTGCAAATCTGTTATTTCGCTGATGATAATTTTGCTCTGAATCGATGTCTTTATTATCGCTAAAATATCGGAATGAAAATCTTGGAAAAGTTCGGCTAAATCAACTCTCTTTCCGGTAAAATTTTTAGCGTTGGCCAAAGCATACCAATACACTTTCCGGTCGCTTATTTTTACAAAACCGAAACGCTTTCCTTTTCCCCAAGCTTCGTTTAGTTCGTTATGGTATTGTTGGGGTAAATCTATTTCACCAACGCCCCGCCAACAAATCTGATTCGCATTTCTAATGGTGTTTTCCGCAAAAAGTTGATTTCGCACCACTGATTTTATACCATCAGCCCCAATAATAATATCGGTTTGTAAGGTTAAGTTGTCGGCAAAAGTTAAATTATACCGGGTGTTTTTTTCTACTTTAGCCAGTCTTTTGGAGAAGTTTATGTTATCTAAACCAATTTCTTCGGCCAGTATTTTTTGTAAATCGGCCCGATGGATGGCTAAGTTGCTCACTTGATACTTTTGCTCAAAACTGGTTAAATCAACGACAGACAAAGGTTTGAGATTTGGATCGGTGATTTTCATGGCTGAAATACGGTTTCCTGCTCTCTCTAACTTTTCTTGAAGTCCGAGTTTTTGCATTACCTGCATGGCGTTGTTGGCCAGAATAATCCCTGCACCCACCGGCTTTATTTCGTCAGCACTTTCGTATACTGAAAATGCAAAGCCCTTTTGTTGCAAAGTTAAGGCAGTGGTTAGCCCGCCTATGCCGGCGCCGATTATAGTAATGGAGTTATTCATCTGTGAGTTTATACGGCGTTTGTTTAAGATTGCTGCCTATAATAACAGTGTAACCGGAATGCGTTTCGGTCATCATCCAAAAAAAGTTGTTGTAAGACTTTAAAAATCAGTAGGCCTCACAGTGGCGCGGATTTACTTCCGTGTCTTACTCTTTAATTACCTGGGGTATTCTATGAATTTTACCTCTAGCAAGCCTTTACCTCCAGCATAAACTATAGCACTGCTATAAATATAATATGCGGCCTCACTTACCATTCCGGCTTCTACGAATTGTTATGAATATAATCTAGGCAACGCTGCTGTTTGTCATTACCTGAAAGTTCTACCGGATGGTATTGATTTTGCCAAAATTGGTATTTCTGATGTTGGTTGCTGATTTTCGCCGCCTTTTTAAATATTTCCAGCAGCCAGGCTTTGCGGCTTTCCTGCTCGTTGGCAACAATCGCCCGCACCAAAGCGACTGCAGTATATTTTTTAAAATCGCGGACTATATCTTGCAATTGCTGCTGTCCCGTTGTTCCTAAAACTAAATGTAAGTGATTGGACATGATGCACTAGGCGTATATTTCCAGTCCTTTTTCCCGCTGGCAATATTGCAGGCTTGCTACTACTATATCTTTGTACACGCGCCGGGTAAAAACATCAACCCAAGGGATAACGGCAAACGTAATAATGTAAATTCTCTCCTGGTTCCAGACTTTGTATTTTTTACTCATGATCTGGTGGAAACGCAACTAATTTAGGTCTTAGTTCCTAGAGATAGGGAAGTGGGGTAAATGCAGGAAAGGCATCTGACATAAATCTGTTCTGAATTTTATAAAAAAATAAAAATAATACTTCTGCTGGAAGAACGTAATTATAGTCTTTTTGTGCAGGGAAATAGTTCGGGATTATAACACCAGCGTGGTTGCGGCTTAAACAACGGGAGCACGCCACCGCACCAAGATTAGCTTTCCGGTAAATAATATTTTCCAATTGGTTTAGAAGTAGTGGGACCGTTATAAATATACATTTAACTTCATTAAAAATGAGTTTAAAGCTCCCCTCCTGTTTTTAGGAGAAACAGGGGTGGTAAAATTAAACCTGATTAAAATATATAATTATTTTTTGTCCCCGCACTTAAATAAGTCTTACCAACCTGCATTTGCTATTACGGGGCAAATGTTATTTCGGTACCCGGCGACTTGGAAAATGCCATTTAATAAGTACCAATTTTTTTAATGGCTACCGGGGACTTCCGGAAACATTTAATAAAAGTTTGACGGACTAAACCTTAGTTTTGCCTTTCTATATTAAGGTAAACCATATTTAATTCACCTCTAAAAACAACAGAACGATGGGCATTTTATCGGAATTTAAACAATTTGCCGTTAAAGGCAATGTAATTGATTTAGCAGTAGCAGTGGTAATAGGGGCCGCCTTTGGCGGAATTGTTACTTCTTTGGTGAACGATGTGGTAATGCCGGCAATTGGGGTAGCTACCAGTGGTGTAGATTTCAGCGAATTAAAAATACAACTAACCAATCCAATAATCAAAAACGGTAAAATTATAAAAGAAGGGGCGGCTATTAGTTATGGTAAGTTTATTCAGACTATCGTTAATTTCCTGATTATTGCCGTTACCATATTTGCCCTGGTAAAAGGTATTAATAGTTTAAAACGCAAAGAAGAAGCCGCGCCGGCTACTCCCACGCCTACGAAACAAGAATTATTGCTAACCGAAATCCGGGACTTGCTGCAGGAACGAAAACAACTTTAAGACAAAATGGTTAAACCTAAATTAAGATTAGTTTTCTAACCCGTTTGGAAAGCCTGGGCGATGCGCAGGCTTTCTGTTAATCAGCAATATTTATGCGTTTTGGCTATGCCTCCATTAATTTAACCTTAGCAGCCCAAAAAATTCAGGTAAACCGCTCTATGATGAAACGGACTTTCCTGGAGAAAGGAATTGCTTATGCCTCGGCTTTGGCCCTGGCTAATTTTACCGATTTTGAAAAAGTACTGGACTGGAATATAGCCGACAATATTTTGTTTTTCCGGATGAGCTCCGATATGCTGCCCTGGATGAGCCAATTCCAAGTTGCAGACTTACCGGATTACGAAGCCATTAAAAGTGTGCTAAACCGGTGCGGCGAAAAAGCCGCCCAAAGCGGCTTGCGGCTTACCTACCACCCGGGCCCGTTTAATGTGTTGGCGGCGCAAAAAGAAAACGTCCTTACCAAAACCTTACACGAACTAAACCAGCATGCCGCCATTATGGATTTGCTGAACCTGCCGCACACGCCGTATGCCAAAATCAATATCCACGTAGGCGGCGCCTTCGGCGATAAAGCTTCGGCCATGGCCCGGTTTGCCGAAAACTATACGCGCTTGCCCGATAATGTCAGGAAAAGGTTATGCGTGGAAAACGACGACAAGGCCAACATGTTTAGCGTAAAAGATTTATTGTGGCTGCACGAGCAAACTAATATTCCGATTACCTTCGATTATTTTCATCACCAGTTTTGTACGGGCGGCTTAAGCGAGGAAGAAGCTTTGCTGGCCGCCCTGAGCACCTGGCCTGCCGGTATAACTCCGGTAGTACATTATTCCAGCTCTAAGAAACTGCACGAAGACCCCGCCTCCGTACAAACGGCCCACGCCGATTATTTATACGAAGAAGTACAAACGTACGGCCAGGAAATGGATATCATGTTTGAGGCGAAAGCCAAGGAACTAGCCGTTAATAAATACCGGCAAGATTATATTTTGGCACGGCTGTAAAAATTGCTTACGAACAACACTTATTTGAAGTACATCAGGAATACGTAAAGGCAAACAATTTAAAACTACCTGGCGCGAGGCTCCGGCCTCTTGTCTGATAATGGGCTGGCCTCGGGCCTGGGAAACTGATTAAGGTTTTAAGTTAGGAAAACAATTACAGCGGCCAGAGGCCGGAAGAATACCATCACGGGGGAGGCATGCCCGTGATAGAAATAAAAAGATAGTTTTCTAAATAGTATCCGGAAAATACAAATGCTGGCACTTGTCGCAGAAATAACCAGAGCGGCCGGTTTTGCCGGTTTTCTGCTTTTGTAAGGGAATATGGTCGCGGGGGCATTCTTTTTGTTTATACACTTGCCAGCATTCATCAACCGTGCCGGCCTGCAGCCGCAGTAGATATTCCTGGCTAAATGTAACACAGGCCTGTATCAGATGGCGGAGTTTAGTTTCCGGTATTTCGCCTACCAAGCTTTCCGGGTGAATGTATTGTTTAAACAAAACTTCATTCTTAATGCCATTGCCCACCCCGGCTAAAATATCTTGGTCCAGCAGCGCATCGCAGATTAACCGTTGCGGCTTGCTGATGAGCTTTTGCCGGGCTTTTTCTAAATCAAAGGAATCGTGCATGACATCGGTGCGCCAATCGTATACCGGCGGTAAAGGTTCCGGAAGGAGCCGGCAATTGCAGGCATAGAAGTTAATTTCTCCGGTTTCAAATTCCAGTCCTAACCGCAGTGCCCGGTTTAATCTGCCGTTAATGGCATATTTGCCAAAAAGCAACAGGTGAAACCGCAGGGTAAAGTCGGGAAAGCAAAATAACAGCTCTTTACCAAACGTCTTGATACTGGTTAATACTTGTCCTTTTATCTTATCGAAAGGAATATTCTTGGCATCATCCTCAGCTTTTAAAACCTGCTGACCAATAAATGGCGCGGCTTGTTCTTTCAGGAAAACCATTTGGGGACCTTCGGGCATTGTATATTATTGGGTTGAAGATGATGCTGTTAGTTATTGATGTTACGGTAAGCAAGAAAACCAACAGGATGAATTTAAACTGCCGTTTTTTTGCCAACTAATAGGAAGAACCGGAGGGAAGATAACAGTTTATTTAAACAATAGTTTTTTACCACCCCTGCCCCTCATAAAATAGGAGGGGAGCTTTTCGGGCTTGTTTTAATAGGTGAATTAAAGTTTGTTAAGGTACTCATAGACTGAAAGAGCAGCGTTTACCTAAAGTTTTACATAAGAAATTTAAGCTCCTACGGATTGAATAGCTGCTTTTATCAGGAGAATAGTTTAGCTAAATACATTAAGTTAAGAAAAGCCGTTGTATTAGCGTATAATGCTAGTCTCTGGGAAGAGGGCATTTGAGATTTCTGGTGCCGACGCCAGGAGGAAAAGAAATATCAGCAGCCCGACTCCCAGGGACGGGGCCCGCCGGCCTTGAGGCAACTTAGGCCGAAAGGGCCCGTTAGCAACAATAACTTGAAAGATGCAATCTTTCAAAAGATAAACGTTTATACTACTGCCTGCACCTGATAAAGATTTTTCTTGCGTAACCTAATTTAATAAATAGCAATACAGTTAAACATTTAAATTGCCCATTTGGGGAGCGGCATAGCGTTCGCCGGCGGCTACATTTTTAGGCGCAATGGCTTCTATCTCGTCTAATTCTTGCTGCGATAGAGTTACCTGTACCGCACCCACATTTTCTTCTAAGTATTTTCTGCGTTTGGTACCCGGAATAGGTACAATATCTTCGCCCTGGGCCAGCAACCAGGCTAATGCCAATTGCGAAGCAGTACAGCCTTTTTTACCCGCCATTTCTTCAATCTTTTTTACCAGGTCCAGGTTCTTTTGGAAATTTTCGCCCTGAAAACGCGGCGAATGGCGGCGGTAATCATCTTCCGGAATATCTTCCAGTCTTTTAAATTGCCCGGTTAAGAAACCGCGGCACAAGGGGCTGTACGGCACAAAGCCAACGCCTAATTCGCGACAGGCCGGTAAAATCTCGTCTTCTACATCGCGGCTCCAAAGCGAATATTCGGTTTGCAAAGCACTGATCGGGTGCACCCTGTTGGCTTTTCTTAAGGTGGTGGCCGAGGCTTCGGATAAGCCTAAATAGCGTACTTTGCCTTCTTTTACCAGCTCGGCCATAGCGCCGACAGTTTCTTCAATGGGTGTTTGTTTATCTACGCGGTGTTGGTAGTATAAATCAATGTAATCAATGCCTAAACGTTTCAGGCTGGCTTCACAGGCTTTTTTTACGTATTCCGGGGTGCCGTTTATGCCCAGGAAGTTGCCTTGTTCATCGCGCACGTTGCCAAATTTGGTGGCCAGCATTACCTGGTCGCGTTTGCCTTTTAATGCTTTACCTACCAGTTCTTCGTTAGCGCCTACGCCGTACATATCGGCGGTATCTAAAAAGTTTACGCCCAGGTCCAGGGCATGGTGTATAGTAGCAATAGATTCCTGGTCGTCGCGGTTGCTATAAAAGTCGGACATGCCCATACAACCCAGTCCCAGCGCCGAAACTTCTAATCCCTGGGTCCCTAATTTTCTTTTTTCCATTGTGTTATTTTTAATCTGTTATAAATTTTGTTTCCAGGCCGCAAAATCTTTGGCTACCAGCCTTTGCCCGGTAATGCCGTTGCGGGCAGCAGATGGTAAGCATACGATAGGCAAGTCCATTATGTCGGGATGTGGCAGGAAATTATTTGCTTATAAACTTTCTTTATTGGCTCCTCCGGTATTATTTTGACTTCGATATTGCTGCCGGCTGGCATATTGCTTGTTCGCCCAGGCGATGTTTGGTAAAAACCGAAAACTTATGTCTGCCCTATGTTTTATATTAATTGTTAGTAGTAGTTTTTACTACATCCATTTACACGACTCATGTACAAGTTTGTTTTAGTTAAACTTATTGTAATCAGGTAGTCAGTTTGGCGTTAACCGAAGGCAAAGTAAAGTAATATCTTCAATTTCATTTATTTTTTTATCTTATCCGATTACTAATCATTTAACCCCTTTCTATTGAGAATTTGCGGCGTACATTTTTCAACCCTGGCCTCCCGGGTTCTGGATTGTTTGGGTGCCGAAAAATAAAGCAGGTATGCTCTTTGCCGTCCCGGTGTTAGGGTATCAAAAGCAGTTTTCAGGGCGGGTATTTCATCTAATTTATTTTGAAATTCCTCCGGCATAATGAATTCCGTAGTTTTTTTTAAATCTACTTTCAAACCAACTTTTTCCACTTCAATGGCTTCATAAATATAGGCTTTTAAGATAGGTTCCATCTCCAGTAGTTCCTGAACATGGGTGAACCGGATCTGGCGCTGCGCCTGCACATTTTCCGTTTGTCTGATTAAAATACCATGGATATCTTTTAACAAGGCACCTTTGAAAAATAAAAGCGCGCAGTATTCTTTGAACACGTGTATTAAAACAATATTACTTTCCTCCAACGTGTAACAAGGAACTCCCCATTTCAATTCTTCGGTCAGTCCGCAGTCTAGAATAATTGTCCTCAATTGCGCCAATTCTTCCTGCCACTTTTGGGCTTTACTAAAATAAAAATCAACCTTCGGATTCATGCTATTCATTTAGGGAAGCTGTTTAGTGTTTTTTAGTACGAAAGAAAACTATCCCCTTGAGGGGATTATAAGGGTTTTCATTCAAAGCTTGTAAATATAAGCACTCCTCTTTGTCTCCGCGCAAGGGAGAAGAAAGTTATTTAAAATAGGTAATATACTATATAGGTGTGTATAGAAATATAAAAATAGATATTTGAGTTTAAAGCTTATACAATAAAAAAGAGACTCTTAAAAAAGAGTCTCTTTACCTGGTTTAAAATTATAAATGAATCTGATGGTTAGGGGTTATGCTCCTGTAGCTAGGAATCTAGGATTGTTTTTTGCCTAGACCGGCTCAGTTGAACTATATTCATTAGCAAACTTTAAAGCGGAAGTGCCCGGAGGTTTTTTAATTCAATGCGGGAAAGTTCTTTCAGTTTGCCGGCCGCAAATAGTTTATCTATTTCCAGGAAATTAATTTCACCTTGGGGTTCATAATTAATATAATGCTGGAAGCGAATGCCGTCTACAGTCTGCGGGTTAATAGCTTGTCGGAAACGAATACCGCCGCCATCGGTAGCAAAGGTATAGGCCAGGTAATCCATAGTGCCGGACTGCTGGTTGATCCAGTACAGAAAGTGGTCCTGGTAATCTTCGCCGCCGCCTTCCTGGTTAAAACCAACTTTGATTTTGTAGTAAGCAATTTTGTTTATCGTAACGGAGCCCAAAAACTCTTTTCTCACGGCCAGATCGTTTAGCCCGAAAGGCAGCAAGGCAAAGTAGATAACCGAATTGACGGAGGAAGTAAATGCTTTTACCCGTTCGGCCGGCAATTTTTGTACCTGCCCGTTAATGGTTCGGGTAAAGCTATGGTTGGTCAGTATATCTTTCACCTGGCCCGTAGAATCGGTAAAAGAGCGGGTATAAGTGTAAAGCCCTTTATTCCGTTGGGCAGTATAATGTTTATCCCGGAAGTCGAAAGATAAATTCAGGTTTTCAAATTTTTCGCCGCCATGTGCGGCTATTGCCTGGTTGATAATAGTTTGCGGATTGCTTTCCGGGGCAGCACTAGCTGCATTCTTATTTGCTTGCCGGGATTCACAAGCCGCCAGGAACAAACCTAATAAAAGCAAGAAAGTATATTCAGGTATCATAAGTGCGCTAAACAAAATATTTACTTTATTCTGGTTCATAATAAGCTAGATAACAAAGGGTAATTTGCCCGGAAAGGTAAGGGACAAAGAAGGTAAGGCCAAATTTTATAAGCTTTAGTAAAATTTGTATTAAACCAGCTGTTTTAAGACGGTGTAAAACCAGAAGAGAATAGGCGATTATTTTGTATAATCAACTCCAAACCTTTCAGAATCGGGAAAGAATATTTAAAAAATGATACACAATACGTAAACATATAATGCTGTTCTGCAACTAAAAAGTTACGCTTACTGACGGAGTAGTAGATCAATTAGATTTTTTAGTTCCGGTTTTCAGTTCATCTGCAAAAAAAAGTAATTAAAATTAATATTCAGTCAGCAGATAAATAATTTAAGTTTGCCGGTGTGCCTTGGCTTAAACAACTAATACCATCTCTCATATACCTTTGTCCCTATTAATATTATTTTTTCTGCTTTTCTAAATTGCTTAGTACTTGAAATAGATTTTGCGGTTTTCCGGTAGCGGCGTAGCACTGCCACGCCGCTACAAAGCACGATTATTTGCTTTTTAAAAAAAGCTGGGATTTATTAAAAGTACACCTATCAAGTAATAGTAGTAGAATCAACAGTAAAATATATGGAAGAAAGTTTATGCGGTTTGGTATAATTAATTTTAAGCAAACCATTAGGTAGCGTACAGCAGGGGTAAAGATTTATTTGGTATAAGTATTATTTTAATACTTTGTCTATATTCGAACAATCGTCATTTATAACCTATGTTCCGGTACATCCTTCTGTTTTTGGCAATGCTTTGTACTCAGAAAACAGCCTTGTCGCAACGAAAAACAGATAAATCCTTAGTCCACATTTTAAGCAAGGCTAATAACGATACTGTAAACCAGGTACTCCAGCACCCGGACAGCTATCGATTACAAATTATTTACACCCAAATTAACCGCAATAAAAACAATCAGCCTTCCTTTAAAAACTACTACTTTAATTATGATCCAGACCTTTATTTCAACCCGGCTTCGATGGTGAAAATGCCGCTAGCTTTCCTGGCGCTGGAGAAATTAAATACCCTGGCGAATAAAGGTATTGATAAATATACGCCTATGGCTTTCGATAGCAGTTATGCCGGGCAAAGACCGCTTTACCAGGATTTAACTGCCCAGAATAATTTGCCTTCTGTAGCGCATTTTATAAAAAGGGCTTTTTTAATTAGTGAGAACGACCCATATAACCGGATGTACCAGTTTGTGGGGCAACAAGAGATTAACCGGAGCCTGCAGGCGAAAGGCTATAGAGATTCCCGCATTACCCGGCAGTTTATGGGGTTTACCGCCGAAGGCAACCGGCACACCAATGCCATTCGGTTCTTAAACCCGGATGGTAGCACCAAGTACGCGCAACCGGCCGCCTACAACCCCGATGCTTTTGATTTCAGCCGGAAAATACTTTTGGGTAATGCTCACTACGACCGCAACGACAGCCTGGTGCAGGGGCCATTCGATTTTACCGAACATAATAATTTGCCGTTAGCAGATATGCAGCAAATGCTGCAATCGGTATTATTCCCGGCTTCCGTACCGAAGAAGCAACAATTCAATCTAACTCCGGATGATTATACTTTTCTGTACCGTTACTTATCGCAGTTTCCTTCCGAAACGCCTTACCCGAAATACGATACCACGTTTTTTTACGACAGCTACGTAAAGTTTTTTTTCCGGAACCAAACCCACCAAATGCCGCCGCACGTGCGGGTATTTAATAAAGTTGGCTGGGCCTACGGGTTTTTAACCGATATTTCGTACGTAGTTGATTTTGAAAATAAAGTAGAATATATGTTGGCGGCCACTTTGTATGTAAACAGCGATGGGGTATTAAACGATGGCAAGTACGAATTCGACACCATCGGGCATCCTTTCCTGTATAGCCTGGGGCAAATTATTTATAATTACGAATTAGGCCGGAAACGAAAATATCAACCCGACTTATCAGCCTTCCGGGTGCGATATGAACATCGCGACCCACATGATACCCGGCCAGCTTTGCGGGACGTGGATAATTAAGGAAGTAAGGGAAGGTTGGATTTCTGATTTTAATCAGATCAGAAAAATAAAAAGGCTGTCTCAAAAATCAAGACAGCCTTTTTTTGTTATAATAGTTTCAAAAACGAGCAATCATTATATAATAGCCTTTGTTAACAAAATCCTATTTTAAGTTTACTTAACTTTGCTTTTGAGACAGCCTCTTTTCATTAAACAGCATCCTAATACGCTTCTGCTAATGCGGCTACCGCGATTGAGCCCTATATTTTTTAATCAGGGCACGGCTTTTAATGCCGGATGGTTTCAGGTCTTTGTCTTTCCAGCGGCCCTTATCGGAGGCGGAAGGAAGCAATACCGAGCAGGTTTCGTCTTTGTCCGACACCGACCAGGTAATCCAACTAATTTGGTGTTGCTCGGCCCAGTCCAGCCACTTTTGCCATTCAACTTCATTTAAAGGCCCGTCGCCGGAAGCTTCCATGCCCGCCGATTCGGAGATAAAGAGCGGTAATCCTTTGCTCAGGGCATAATCGCCGCGGTCGCGGAGCCCTTGTTTGTGCGTGGCTGCGTAAAAATGCAGGGTATACATGATATTGCTTACGCCTGTAATCGGATCGTCGGCGGCCAGGTGCACGTCCTGGTCCCAGTGTGGGTTACCTACCAGAATTATATTGTCGGGATCTACGGCCCGGATGGCGGCAATTACTTCGGTGGCGTAAGCTTTTACCTGCGGCCAAGTTTCTTCGTCGGGCTCGTTAAATATTTCATAAATTACGTTCGGGTGCTGACCGTAGGTTTGCGCCATCTCCGTGAAAAAAGCTTTGGCTTCGGGTAAGTTAATGTTATGGCTGTGCCAGTCGATAATGACGTACAAATCTTTTTTAATCGCGCCTTCTACTACGGCTTTAATTTTATCTTTCGACCAATCGGGTTTTTGCAGGTAGCCATCCTTTGGTTCAACGCCCATGGCGGCCCGTACTACATTGCATTGCCAGTCTTTTTTGAGCCAGGCTACCGCCTTTTGGTTGTAGAAACGGGGCCAGAAGTTATGCCAGCCAAAACTCATGCCCCGCAGCATAACTGCCTCGCCGTTTTGGTCCTGCAATTGGGTGCCGGTTACGTGTAAAGCGCCGTGGTCTTTAACCGATTGGGCTAATATGGGGGAACTGCCGCTTAATAAGAGCAACCCCAAAAGAAACTTCTTCAGGAACATATAAGTATGCTAAAACGTAGTTAAATTCCAAAATTCGGTTTTTTTGCCCAAAATAGTATAACACTGCTTTATCAAATTCTGATTTTATTTTCGCGGCTACTTTGTTTGTTCTTTTCTGGTAGAAGCAAAACGGCTGCAGGCAGGTAAGACAGTTTCTTATGGGCATTGGTTATTAAGTTTTTGGTAAGCATATTGGTCGCACCGGCGATATAATCATTTTTTTGTAATGTTAGCGGAGCAAATGGCCGGCATTTTGCCAGGCTTTGTCTATATTTAATCTCCCATACTGATCTTTTAAAATTTAACCTAAAATCATTAAATATGAATTCACGTCGCCACTTTTTACAAAAGCTTACGTTTTCGGCCGTTGCTTTGCCTTTTTTACCCGATTATGGCGCTTTAAGCCTGAATGAGCCGGATAATCAGCCTTATGAGGGGCCGATATTACGGGTAGCCATTATGGGTTTGGGTAGTTATGGTACGCGGGTAGCCGAGGCGATGCAATCCTGTAAAAGAGCCAAGTTAGTGGGAGCTATCAGCGGTACGCCTTCTAAAATAACGCAATGGCAGAGCAAATACAATATTCCGGCGAAGAATTGCTACAATTACGAAAATTTCGACCGCATTAAAAATAACAAGGATATTGATGCCGTGTACGTGATTACCCCCAATGCTTTGCACCACGACCAGGTAATACGGGTAGCTAAAGCAGGTAAGCACGTTATTTGTGAAAAACCCATGGCCATAAACGCAAAAGAAGGCCAGGAGATGATTGATGCCTGCAACCAAGCGAAAGTAAAATTGCTGGTAGGATACCGGATGCACTTTGAGCCGCATACCCTGGAAATAATCCGGATGCGCAAAGCCGGTGAGTTAGGAAAAATTAAGTTTTTTCAAGGATTAACTGGCTTTACCATTGGCGATCCTACCCAATGGCGTTTAAATAAGGAATTAGCCGGCGGCGGTGCTATGATGGATATTGGTATTTATTCTATTAATGGTGCGCGTTATATGGTGGGAGAAGAACCAATTTGGGTTACCGCCCAGGAAACCAAAACCGACCCCGTTAAATTTAAAGAAGGGGTGGATGAAACCATTCAGTTCCAGTTTGGCTTTCCCAGCGGCGCCGTAGCCTCTTGTTTATCAACCTACAACATGGATAACCTGGACCGGTTTTTCCTGGATGGTGATAAAGGTTTTGCCGAATTACAACCTGCTACGGGTTATGGGCCCATTAAAGGCCGTACCAACAAAGGCGAAATAAATCAGCCTCATACCCTTCACCAAGCGGTACAAATGGACGAGATGGCGGGTATTATCCTGGAAAACAAACAACCAATGGTGCCGGTAGACGGCGAAGAAGCCCTGCGGGATCTGAAAATAATAGACGCCATTTACCTGGCCGCCAAAACCGGTAAAAAAGTAGATTTAAAAGTATAAACTTTTTGATGCATGGTATGATGCCGAGATATAAAACAATTTAAAACTAATATCATAAATCGGATAATAGTATGTGGCCGAAAACTTGTTAGCCAAACATAAACAAGTTTCCGGTTGCATAGCTATTATAACTCAGAATACCTTTTAATTCAAGGCCCAGCGATATTCCGGTCATAAGTAAGCGTACAAAATCAGGTTAAGCTAAATAGGAACAGTAAAACCTTTTTAATAAAATTATTCCCTCAATCACCCAATTCTTCAATCATTAATTCTGCCATTGTATTTACAACCACGGCAGTAATAGTAAAGCTATGCGTTAAATGCTGTTTAAATAAAATGCTCATGATAGATAAAGAACTCCTGCATGCAATTAGCCAAATCGATATTAATAAGGAAGAGCTAACCGATATTGATTTAATTGAAAACTTGCACCTTTTGGAGCAGGCGCACGCTAAGCTTCATAGTATCCTGCTTACGGCCCGCATGAAAAAACTGATGCAGGATTTCGGGGAAAGAGAAACGGATATTTATGTGGTTACTTTCCCGAAATCCGGTACCACTTTAATGCAGATGATTATTTATCAAATGACAACAAATGGTAGCATGGATTTCGGGCATTTGTATGATGTATCACCGTGGAGCAGGTTTTCTGCCTATTTTAATAAAGTAATGCCTAGCGTGGGAGAAAGAAGAATAATTAAAACCCACGACGAATACAATATGCTTAGTGGAATTAAGAAAGGGAAATTTATTTTTATAATTCGCGACGGTTTAGACGTTATATCCTCTCTGCACCAACACATTAAAGACTATAATAATCCGAATGTAGACTTTAAAGATTTGGTTAATCGCAAAATGAGCGCGTGGTTTGAATACAATAAAAGTTGGCTTGATAATAAAAATGGATTGGATATCCTTTATCTTAATTACGAAGATATAATTGAGAATAAGAGGGAGGCCGTTCTGAAAATAGCAAAGTTTCTCCAAATAGTAATAGATGGCCCCGTAATGGCACGAGTGCTGCAAAGAACGTCGTTTGAATTTATGAAGCAGCACGAAATGAAATTTGGCGAACAGCCCGAACATTGGAAGGTGTATAATAATTTTATTCGTAATGGTAAGATTGGGGAAGGAAAGATCAAGTTCACGGAAGAACAAGTTAAAGCATACAGGAATCTGGCTCAGGTGTACAAGACCGAAGGCTCATTGCTACAAAGATATTTCGGGTAAAAACGTGCTAGAAAATCAGACAAAAAGCTTTTTAAGCCAACTTATTTTTAAACCTTAAAGCGTATAAATCTCTCAGAATACTAAATCATTTGTTTTGCGTAACTTTACCGGAAAACTAGTCTTATGATTATTTACAATAATGGTCTGATTACGCTTGATTATGATCCCGCCATTGATGTTTTAACAGTAGAATTACCCAATGCGGCACAATTCGGCATACCGGAATTATCGCGGTCTTTAGAGACAGTAGCCGAAAATATACAAAATTACGATATCAAGAAGCTCTTGCTGGATAGCAGCAATGTAGTAGTAGAGCAAATTCGGGACGATGCCTATAAATCGGTTGTAGAAAAATTTGTATTAACCCTAACCAAAACCCGCCTGCAAAAACTAGCCCGGGTAAATTCCGCTCGCGTAACCCAGGACCAACGGGTAGCCCAGGTAACATCGGAAGCAACTCAAAAATATAATGCGCCTATAAACATTAAAATGTTCTCCAGTAGAGCCGCCGCCCAAGATTGGTTACTGGCAGATTAGCCGCCGGCCCATGTAAAGGCAATTTATCAATCTTGCCCAATCAATATATTTTAGCCCGTTTGCCGTGCTCGCCGGGTAACTTACATCAAAACATATCTTTTGGCCGCAGTGCGCGGGGCGGGTAAGAGTAGTTTGTTTTTATTTAAATAGCTTAAAACTGCTTCCCATTAATACAGGCATCCGGCTAACTTTATTCTGTTTTTTTAGTTAATGAAACAAAGGCCCAGCTTTAGCCTGTACCAGAAAAATGCTGTGGCTTTACCCCATGCGCCGTAAAAGTATATTTAAATTCTTATTAATTGGTTTGGCTTTGCTTCTGGCAGCAGGGCTGGCCGGTTTGGAAATATTTGCCCGCCTTTACCGGGAGCAGGCCGGTATTTTTTTGCGGCAGCAGTTCACTAAACAATCCGATTTGGTTTTGCAGCCTTTCGAAACCAGCGTTTCGGTTTGGCGCCATTTCCCTAGGGTAACTTTTGTTTTTAAACAGATTTCGGTATTGGATACAAGCGGCGGGCCGCCCCTGCAGGTATTGGGGATTAAACAAGCCGAAGTGGCCGTACCTTTGGGGCAATATCAACTCGACCACCTGAAAATCAGCCAGGTAGTCCTTCATGATGTTTTGTTTTGCCAGCGCATCGATAGCCAGGGCCGTAAAAGAGGTATGCGGTTCCGCCCCACCGACCAGCAACCTACCAGTTCCGGAGAAATTCCCCTGGCTATTCCTAAACTTACTATTCGCCGGGCCAAAATCATCAGCCAAAACTTTTATAAACAGAATTCTTTTGCTTTAAACTTGGAAAACGCCGACCTGGAAGCACGCTTACAAAACCGCAAACTAAGTCTGCAAGGGGCGGTAAACGGGAAAATAGATTCGCTGCAAAGCAATGAAAGTGTGTTGCTGCGGCAGGAAGCTTTTACCGGTAAGGTGCAATACGAATATTTACTTAATCAAAAAAGAGGAAGAATATTTAATACCGCTATTGTTTTAAACAAGAATAAAGTAACGTTAAGTGGTACGCACCAGGCCTTAGCCGCAGGAGCCGGCACCAACCTTAATTTCCGGCTTACCGGATACCAGCCGATACTCTACGTGCTGACCCAATTACTGCCGGCGCAGGCCAAAACATTTCTCAGCCACGTAAAAACAAATAGCCGCCTGCACTTTTCTTACCAGATTATTGGCGCCAGCAGCCCTACTTTGCGCCCCCGCAATACCATCCGGTTTAAGCTGGACAAAGGCGATTTGTACCTGCCGGCCACCAAACGCCTGATTAAAGATGTGCAGCTGGCCGGCGAATTAGACAACGGGGATCAGCACAGCCCCGAAACCAGCCGGTTTACTTTGTCTAACTTTTCGGCCCATACCCAGCAGGATTCGTTTCGAGTAGCTTTATCGGTACAAAATTTTCTTAAGCCGGAGTTTACGTTTCAGGGTTCCGGGCAAATAGATTTGGCAGAACTGGCCGGAATGGTAAATATGCCCTTTACCGCTGTGCTGGGCGGTAGTATGCAAGGCAAAATTTCGTTGCGGGGAAAAGTACCTATGCCGGGTAAACCACTTGCCGCACCCTGGCAGGGGCAAGGTGCAGTTTTGCTGCAAGGGGCCACTTTTCAGCCGGTGGGCTTAGCAGTTATTTGCCGGAATGTAAACGGCGCGTTGCGCTTTCAAGATAATTTACTGCAACTGCAAAACCTGCACGGCTTAATTGGCGGGCATCGTTTTAAAATGCAGGCCTCGGTACAAAACTTTTTTGCTTACCTCTTCAACCAGCCCGACCGTATTACTTCGCAGGCAACTGTGCAAGCCGATTACCTTAATTCTAACTGGCTTCTGGACGATCCCGCACCCCAGACCAAAAATACTGCCCCAAGCCGCAAGCCTAATCCGGCCGAAGAGGCAAATACAACCGTTGCTCCTACGCGGCAAAACAGCCTGGAGAATATGACAACCCAGCTCAATTTGCAGGTGGGCCGGGTAGATTTGCCCATCGGGGAACATATCCGGAATTTATTTATGCAGGTAAACCAGCACGACGAAAAAGTAACCTTAACCCACATGCGCTTTGTTTCGCCGAAAGGCGGTATTGCTAGGGCTAATGGCGGTTTCCGGTACTATCAGGTAAGTGGTATGCGGGCGCCTTACCTCAATGTTCAGTTGCAATACCCCGAACTGAACTTGCAAACTTTTATGCAGGATTTAGCTACTTTAAAAAAAGGAAATTCAGAAGAAGCCCGCGGTGCTGCTCCCCAGGCAGTTTCCAAGAAAGAACCTTTTTACACCCGCAACGATTATCGCCTGAACCTGCAGGTAAAAACCCAGCGGCTCCGTTATTTGTACCTGGAAGGCACCAACGTGTTTTTGCAGGCAGACCTGAACAGCCGGCGCGCAAAAATCTCCCGCCTCGATTTACATACCGCTGGCGGTGAAGTGCATATTCAGGGTAACATGCAGATAGATGTTCCGGGTGAGTTTTCGCCTTTAAACCTGCGGGCCGAGCTGCACGAGATAGATTTAGCTCAACTGTTCCGGATGGCCGAGCAGATGCAATTAGATGTGCTGAACAGCCAGAATATACGGGGCGAGGTAGCTTGCCAGGTGGCGGTCCGGACATCGCTCGATCAAACTTTCGCGCCCAGCCTGGACCGAACGGTAGCTTACGCCAAAGCTAATTTCCAGCGGTTGGAACTGATTGAGGTGGCTCCCATTCAGCAGGCGCTCCGGTTATTACGGGAGGAACGTACCCGGCACCTGTATTTCGAAAATGTGACCACCAGTTTTCTGCTTCGCCAAAACGAGTTTTTATCGCCGGGGCTCAACCTGAACAGCAATTTAACCGCTTTTCAGCTGGCGGGTACTTATACCATGGGCGGCGGGGCCGAACTGAATATGGACGTGAACCTGCTGCCGGTATTATTCGGCAATAACAAAAAACGCATCGAAAGAATAAAGGCTGATTCGGTAAAAACCCGCTCCCGGACCGGAAAACAACACCTGCTATTAAGGCGCGAACAAAACAAATTTAAGGTAAGGCTCAGCAACCGGAAACAGCGGGAGCAGCGCATGCGGGCGCTTAAATATGAATTTCAGCGCACCTTGCAGCAGTACCGCATCGATACGGTATTTACCATGCATCAGTAAATTGCAGAATGTCTGGTTCAATCAAGAATACTAACATTGGCCTTCTTAATAGTGGAGCACCAGGGCATCTTATATGAAAAATATTCCGGAGATTAAGTTTTTATTTATTACTGTGGCGGAGGTATTTGCCCTGCCTGCTAAAGAGGTTTAACATTTTGAAACAGGTTTCTGATCGGAAATATTATCCTAAATAGTAGGAAGATATTTCCATATAAAAGTAATTATTCCACTAAAGCCTGTCATCCTAAGTTGGTGATGCAAGCAAGTTGGCAGTAAGCATAAAATAACTTTAGATTTTTTTTGTACGTATTAAATATTATAATTTTACACGTATGAACACTAAGCTAACTTTGGTACTGGACAAGAGTATTATTGAAAGAGCTAAGTCTTATGCTTCTACTAAAAAGACCAGTTTATCAAAGTTGATAGAATCTTATTTAGACAGCGTTACGGCAGAAGAAAAATCAAAAGAAGAAATTTCACCTTTGGTAAAAAGCCTTTCTGGTGTTATTTCTATTCCTGAAAATCTTGTTTATAAACATGAATATGCTAATCATTTAGCTAAAAACTATCTGAATGACTAAAATATTCATTGATACTGGTGTCTGTCTGGATATGTTAGCCAAAAGAGAACCACATTATTTATATGAGGCTACTTTATTCATTTTGGCAGATAAAGGCGAACTTAAATTATTTGTTTCTTCATTTTTCCTTCTCAAATTTAAACTATCTGCTTTCCAGACAATATTCCATGGTGGAAGCAAGAAGAATTTTAAGTAAGTTTAAAGTGCTGGTGCAAGTTTTACCTGTTGATGATAAAGTTATTGAATTAGCTCTTCATTCGAAATTTAAAGATTTTGAAGATGCCATTCAGTATTTTACAACTATAGAATCAGGCATAACTATTTTGCTGACTAGAAATATAAAAGATTATAAGAAAGCTGGAATACCAGTACAAACGCCAGCGCTTTACCAGCGCTTTATATACAGACAATGGAAAAATAAAAAAGACTGCTGCCAACAACATCTAAAAAGTATTAAAACTCTTTTTAACCTAACCGATATATGAATTTCGCTTTATCATAAACCTGAAGGGAAAAAGAGAAAAGAGCAAACAATCCACTGTCATTCCAAAGGAATCTTTTGGGTGACCTAATCAGAAGATTCCTTTGGAAGTCTTTGAATTCTTTTGGGATGACGGTCGTAAGTACAAATAAGTGTAATTAAACTGTACTTAAAACCGATAATAAACCTAAAGAATAAATTTTATACTATTTGCTATTACTTTTTATCTTCTAACAACGCAGGCTGCCGGGCATTTTGGGCGGGCCGGTGGGTTAAATCATCACCTAAATCTTGCCGGGCAGCTTCCGCAAAGCCTAGAATTTTCTGTACAATTTCGGGGTAAAACGCCTGCACATCCGATTCTTCGCCGGGGTCGTGGGCTAAGTCGTACAGCGCCAGAGGTACTGGTACCCGGTTTGTCGTACCCGGATGGCCACCGTGCCCCACATGGTCGCGATAAGCATTGGAGGGATGGGGCAGTACCAGTTTCCAGTTTTTATAACGAATGCCTTCGAGGTTGTTTTTCCCGAAATAATAGTAAAAAGTTTCGCGCGGGCCCTGCTGGGTTTGGCCCCGCCAGAGCGGCAAAAAATTAAGGCCATCTATTTTGTTCTGGGGAAGGGGGGCACCCGTAGCTGCCGTTATGGTAGGCAGCAAATCCATATTGGTCATGAGCTGGCTTTTAATACCACCGGCTTCTACTTTGCCCGGCCAGCGCACCAGCATCGGCACCCGGCTGCCGCCTTCCCAGGAAGTAGATTTGCCTTCTTTAAAGCCACCGGTAGAGCCCGCATGATTGCCGAAGGGAATCCAGGGGCCGTTATCGCTGGTAACAATCAGAATGGTGTTTTTCGCTAGCTTTTCCTGATCCAGCGTTTTCAGTATTTCTCCCAACGACCAATCCAGTTCCATGATGACATCGCCAAACAAGCCTAATTCGCTTTTACCTTTAAATTTATCGGATACCGCTAATGGCACGTGCGGCATGGAATGAGCCAGGTATAAGAAAAATGGCTTTTTCTTGTTTTTCCGGATAAACGCTACGGCTTTTTCGGTGTACGCGGTGGTTAAACGGGACTGGTCCTCTAAACTCAGAATAGAATCTATTTTGGTATCGCCCTGGTAAATGGGTAAGTACGGCCAGGAGCCCCGCATATTTTTAGCGTCGGTAATGGGTTTGCCACTGTAATCAACGGGCCAGATGTCGTGCGAATACGGTAAGCCATAAAACGAATCGAAACCGTAGTGGAGCGGGAAAAACGGCGGCCGGTTGCCCAGGTGCCATTTACCCAGCATACCGGTAGTATAACCGGTTTTCTTTAGTAAACTCGCTATGGTTTCTTCCTGCGGATTCAGCGCCTCTTTGCTTTCGGGTAGCAAAGCGCCCGTCATGCCGATACGGTTGGGATAACAGCCGGTGAGCAGCGCCGCCCGCGAAGCCGTACAAATGGGCTGACCGGCACTGAAATGGGTGAAGCGCGTTCCTTCTTTGGCTACCCGGTTGAAATTAGGCGTCGGAATACCCGTCATGCCGTAAGGTTCAATATCGCCGTAGCCCATATCATCCATAAAAATTATAATAACATTGGGCTTGTTCCTGGATTGGGCCGGACTTAAAACGGGGTAAAGCAAGTAAAGCAGAAAGAATACGGTTCTTCTAATCATAGGCAGGTAAAAACAACGGGTACTTTATCTAAGTAACGTTTAGCTAACGGCTGAAGTAATCGGCAAAGATAACAAAAAAGCGGCTAAGGCGGCATACTACCGGCTAATCTCTGGCTTGTAATGCATTCTCTCCTATATGCTTATCAATAGAAAATTCCCCTTTGCAGGTGGCTTTGGCATGTACCAGTCTGCTTAGAATTCGAAAAATTTGTGGGCCCGGCTTATTTATTTGGGGAACTGACCGGGTAAAATTCGTTCGGCGCGAGTTCATTAGTAACTACATTATGAAATGGTGAACATCTAATTGACTCAGGCTTTAATATAACTTATTTAAATGCACTACCGTAAACGGTTTTGCATATATAATTATTGTATTTACTAAACCAGAACTGACACAAAAAACTATGGCCGAATTAGATGTTCAACCTAAAAAAGGTAGCCCTTGGTGGCTATGGCTGTTATTAGCCTTACTTGCGCTTGCATTATTATTCTTTTTATTCCGCGGTTGCAACCGTACAGATGACGCTGCCGATACTACGATGGGTGCAGCTGCTACCGATACTACAGCTATGGCTGGCGGAGCCACCAACAATGATGCGGATTGGAATAATATAGATTTTGATGCGCCTGCCGCTACTTACAACGAAATAACCGATGCGGATATTAACGTACGTGGTAACGATAATTATGCTATTTACAGCCTCGACGAAACTGTTTTATTCCCTGTGGATCAGAGTACAATTCAGCCCCAGGCAGCCCAGAAACTGCAGCAAATAGCAACTTCTATGGGCCAACGCTTTAATGGTGGTCCCGTACGGGTTTACGGTTATACCGATGCCCAGGGCAGTGCCAGCTATAATAAAGAATTGGCCGAGCAACGTGCCAAGTCGGTACAAGACTGGCTGGTACAAAACGGCAACATAACAGCGGGTAATATTTCCCTGCATCCGGTAGGGGAGGCTCGTCCGGTAGCTTCTAATGCCACAGCCGCTGGCCGGCAGCAAAACCGCCGGGTAGAAATTGTTGTTCGCCGGGCAGAATAAAGGTTGAGGGCAGTTAAACTGCCCTCCCGATTTTTATTTTATTTTTTAACCAGCGTAAAATAATGCGCTTCTAACTAAAAATTAACGATGGAAACCAATAATAATTATAACGAAACCAACCGCTTACAGGAATTAGGCGGTAGTGATTTTGAAATTGCTGATGGCCAACCCAATATAAAAGGCTGGACGGTGAAAAACCCACAAGGCCAGACCATTGGCGAAGTAGACGAACTGATTTTTGATGTGCAGTCCCGGAAAGTAAGATACATGGTCGTGGACCTGGAAGGCAGTGTGCTGGATTTGGAATCGCGGGATGTGCTGGTACCTATTGGTTTGGCGGAGCTACACGAATCGGACGATGACGTTATGCTGCCCAATGTTACCGTAGATCAGTTGCGGGCTTTACCGGTGTACGAAAAAGGCCAGATTGGCCGCGATACCGAAAATTCGGTACGTTCGGTATTCGGAGGCTTAGGGGCAGCAGTTGGTGCGGCTGGGGCCGCTATTAGTGGCGTGGCCCACCGGGCCGGCGAAGCCCTGACTGGTAACTCCACCCACCACGACTCGGACGACTTCTATAACCACGATCTTTATAACGAGAATAACTTAAACCGGAACCGGTATACCCAGGCCGAGGCGAATTATAATAATCAGGTAAACGCGGACGTAACTGGCGAAAAAGCTATTCCGGTTATAGAAGAAAACCTGCAGGTAGGCAAGCGCGAAGTAGAAACCGGTGGCGCCCGTATCAGCAGCCGCATAGTGGAGCAGCCCATAGAAGAAAATATAACTTTACGGGAAGAGCACGTACAGGTAGAACGTAACCCGGTTAACCGGCCGGTAAGCGATGCCGACCTCAATAATTTCCGGGAAGGCGAAATAGAACTGACGGAACACGCCGAAGTGCCCGTAGTGAACAAAGAAGCCCGGGTAGTAGAGGAAATTACTTTGGAAAAACAAGTAACGGAACGCGACGAAGTAGTACGCGACACCGTGCGCAAAACCGAAGTAGACATAGAGAATTTGGGCACAGATGCTGATAATCTGCGTACCTCCGATACTGATGCGGATACTTACCTAACCGACGAAGACCGGAACCGCCCGACTAACATATAACTTAAAACAAGTTTTAACCACCGCAAAACGGCATCTTACCTAAGATGCCGTTTTTGTTGGTAGAGGCCGTAAGTAAAGGCTGTTAACGGACTAAAATTTTCATAATGGGTGCTTACCTGCTGCTGCTTCCAAGTGTTTTAATGGTTAGACAGGTGGTGAAATTCGCTCTTTCCTTTCTGCTGGAATGATCGCAGGTAGTGCTTTTAACAAGTATTTATATTTGTTTTACTCTCAAGCTTGGTACGATATAGTTTATTGAATCACTTTGCCTTTTAGCTGCTTCCTGTAATTTTACCTTACCAGAGGTAGATATCTACTTTTTATTCCGGTTTGTTCGCTATACATGAAAGTTCTGACCGCTTCCCTTAAACATTTTATAGTTCAGAAATTAAGCGTTTCTAATAAAGAAGCACTGGCACTTATAATAACCGGTAGAGTGCTGGTAAACGGTGAAAAAGGCAGGCGGGAACAACCTTTGTTCCCGGAAGACGAAGTGCGTTTCGACGATCGGGTGCTGAAAGAACCCCAAACATTTTGCTACCTGGCCTATCACAAACCACGCGGTATAGAATCTACGCTGAATAGCCAAATCCCACAGAATCTTTTGCATGCTTTACCATTGCCCCAACGCGTGTTTCCGGTTGGCCGTTTAGATAAAGATTCGGAAGGATTGATGCTGCTGACTGATAACGGGAAAATTTACGATAAAATAATTCATGCCAATAGCCACCAGGAAAAAGAATACCGGGTAACGGTAGACAAACCTTTAACACCCGAAACGCTCGCGCAACTGGCCGCCGGCATAAATATTATGGGAAAAAAGACCCGGCCCGCGAAAGTAAAGCAACTAGATGCTATCACATTTAATATTATCCTGACCCAGGGCCTTAATCGGCAGATCAGAAGAATGTGTTACAAGCTGGGCTACCAGGTACAGCAGCTCGTCCGCATCCGCCTGATCACCATTATCCTGGGAGATTTACAACCGGGCGAGTGCCGCTACTTAAGCCAAGCGGAGATGCAGCTTTTAAACCAACAGCTTGCTTATTTAGTGCCGGACTAGTTAATGTCGCGGCTGGGGCCGTATAACTTAAATATTGGCGAAACCTACCTTATGGGCGATAGTCCGCTGGTGTTACTTACGGCTTTGCAGTCCTCTTTCGAACCCGACCCTTCTTCGAGTGCATACGAAATTAAAATAGCACCCCGGATATCTGAATAAGGAAACTACGAATTTAACCCTAGCGGCCGCAACATACGGGTATATACCCAGTTAGACATTAACCTGATGTTTAATGACTTTTTTGCCAAGCTGGAACTCCTGAATAAATAAGCCTTACGGGCCCGGTTTAAACCCAGTCGCCTGCCACCCGGCGTTTGGTATCTTTGCCGAAAAGGTAGGTTTAATAGATTTAAATCGGCCCGGAAGCCTAAAATTCGTTTATTTTGCAGCTTATCAAGTCAGATAAAAGTGTTGGAGATTATTTATGAAGATGCGCAGTACGTAGCCATTAACAAACCGAATGGCTTGCTGGTACACCGCACGCGGATAGCCGAAGAAAAAAAAGAATTTGCTTTGCAATTGCTGCGCGACCAGTTGGGTTACCGCCTGTATCCTTTGCACCGCCTCGACCGGGGCACTTCGGGCGTACTGCTTTTTGCTAAAACGCCGGATGCGGCCGCTCCCTTGGTAAAAGCCTTTGCCGAGCGCCAGCCGGCTAAAACGTATTTAGCTATCGTGCGCGGGTACACTCCGGAGGCAGGCACCATCGACAGCCCCATTCGCCCGGACAAAGACCACCAACACAAAGAAGCGCAGGAAGCTATTACGCACTACCAACGGCTTGCTACCGTAGAACTACCCATTCCGGTAGGGCGTTACCAAACGGCCCGTTATAGTTTAGTTAAAATAAAGCCCGAAACCGGGCGCATGCACCAGATTCGCAAGCATTTTGCCCACCTCCGGCACTATATTATCGGGGATAAAAAACACGGCGATTGGCGCCACAATCGTATGTTCCTGGAACGGCTGGATAGCCCTTTTCTGTTGCTGCATGCCGCCGTCCTCACCATTGAGCATCCGTTTACCGGCGAAACAATTGAGATAAAAGCGGCAATGCCCCAGAATATGCAGCGTCTTTGCCGGCAGTTTTCCTGGACTTTGGTATTATAAACGCCGGCAGTGCTCCCGCAGCCGGGTTTATAAGCAATGATGCAGATCGGGATTAATTAAACTGAAGGTCAATACCGTCAGATTCTAAATCCGGAAGAGCAAGGAAATTTAAACGAAGCCATACCTTACCGCAAAGCTCAAGTTGGCGATCAGTAGTTTTCACATGACGCCAAACCTTACTGGTATTAATAATCTGGTATTAACCGGTTGGCCCTTCACTTTACCCGGTACCCATTCACCTGTTAATGTTTTAACAACCCGCAGCGATTCTTCTCCTAAACCGTAACCTAAATCCTTCGCTATCTGTTCTTCTACCATTTGCCCCTCCGTGGTTATAATAACGCTAATTAGCACTTCTCCACCTTTACGATTCCGTAAGGCGTCGGCCGGATACCGAATAGAAGAACCGATACTCCGTTGCAAAGCACTTTCTCCTCCGATAAAAGCCGGCAGTTCATCGGGCTCTTTGGGTTCGAAAGTGCCGTTTTCTTCTACCCAATAATTTTGGATGCTGCTAATAGGTTTAGTCGATTCTAACTTTCGGTCGGTCCAGTTGTATTGCTGGTCAATTTCGCCTTGGGCATTATAATAGTTCCAGCTACCGGTTTTCTGATTGGCGGCATACTGGCCCTTTTCCGCCATACCGCCATTGTAGTAATATTTTTCGTAAGTGCCGTTTTTAGTTTGGTTATCGGATGTTAGCACCTCGTAAACTTCTTTGCTGTAAGGCTGCGGTAGCCTTTTGATTTGTTTTTTCAGGTCCTGGCCCAGTCCAGGCAGCGCAAAACAGATAAATAAAAAGAGTAAAAAGTTTTTCATGGCTGACTGGTTGTTTAGTTAAATAAAACTTGACTGAAAAGCTTGTAAGCTAACTTTTTAGCCAATGGCTTCTTTGTTATCTCTAAGTTGGTATTCCAGTCAATAGAAACAAATATTTCCCTGGCCTGTGTCTCTACAGGTCTAAAGAAATCCGGCACATAAGGTATATCTAAAGGTCTGTGGGGGCACAGACCTTGGAGCAGTAGCTATAAAATTATGGTCTATACTTTTTTAAAGTAAATGTTTTTAAATATCCATCAATATAAATGGCAACTTCTTTTAAAAATGCTTTGTAAGATTCAATAACAGGTTCTGTTAATTGCTGGTTTTTATCTTCATGAACAATATTATGTCTTCGACTTAATATTTCGTTTATTTTATTAACATCAAAAGGAGGATTTTCAAATATATCTTTTCCTTCAATTTGTTTATAAAGGTCAATAAGTTCATTTAAACCATTCTTGCCTAAAGGAAACTTAGTATTCATTTGAAAGTTATCATCAATTAATGTTTCATCTTTACAAATTGAATGTATAACTTCTATTTGCGATGAAAATGAATCTAATTTAGATCTAGTAAATGTAGTTGGGTTTTCTAAGGATTTGTGAATTGGTTTCCGAGCTGTTAGGATCTTCAAAATATTAAGTCTATAATAATCTGGTAATCTCTTGTTTTTCTTACCAACCTCTTTGATTTTGTAATCAAACTCTTTCAAACTAGCTTCAATAAATACCTGAAATCTGGTTACTAGTAGGACCAAACATAGTTTTAAAAATAAATTCCTATTATTCTCATTATTTTTATTTGACTCTTTAAAAGCAAACTTAATAAGAACATCTACGTTCTTTAAAGAATTAAGAAAATCTTTCGTTGCATCAAATCTCAATCTCATTTTTAAAAGATTTCAACTGTAAGTACCCCGTTTTTAGGACAGTTTAAATGAGACAATTCTCAAACTTCTTACTACCATTATTATGAAGTGGGAATGTGGTAAACTTGCGGCGCTGGCAGAGTGTGCCGGGGTAAGTTTTCCATA
>Ga0210040_10001815_pt1 | contig 31399 bp, 32 predicted proteins | sample CryGeyCG12114_NA_FD_185462 | JGI IMG/M metagenome (GOLD analysis project Ga0210040, IMG submission 185462) | Groundwater microbial communities from aquifer - Crystal Geyser CG19_WC_8/21/14_NA (SPAdes) (version 2) | ecosystem: Environmental > Aquatic > Deep subsurface > Groundwater | place: USA...
GCAGGATCTCGGTGCTGATCGCCAGCGGCTTGGGGTAGGTGCGCTTCTCGTCGACGAACCGGCTCTCGGTGCGGCCGTGGCCCATCGCCTGGTTCTGCAGCGGGCACTCGCCGCCCTTGTCGCAGGTGGGGCAGTCCAGCGGGTGGTTGATCAGCAGCAGCTCCATCGTGCCCTGCTGGGCCTTGTCCGCCACCGGGCTGGACAGCTGGGTGCGCACGGCCATGCCCTCGGTGACCGGCATCGTGCAGGAGGCCACCGGCTTGCGCTGGCCCTCGACCTCGACCAGGCACTGCCGGCAGGCACCGACCGGCTCCAGCAGCGGGTGGTCGCAGAACCGCGGGATGAAGACGCCGACCTGCTCGGCGGCGCGGATGATCAGGGTGTCCTTGGGGACGGCGACGTCGAAGCCGTCGATGGTGCAGTGGACGGCGTCCGGCGGGGTGTGCGGGCCGGGGGTGCCCGGCGGGACCGCGGGCGCGGGGGTGGGGTTCGTCAGCGTCATGACGCAGCTCCGACCGGCTCGAGGCGGAGGCTGCGGCCCAGCCGGGCCTGCTCCTCCGAGGGAAGCAGGGCGACGTAGTCGTCCTTGAAGTACTTCAGCGAGCTGGTGATGCAGCTCGTGGCGCCGTCGCCGAGGGCGCAGAACGAGCGGCCCAGGATGTTGTCGCAGGTGTCGATCAGGATGTCGAGGTCCTGGGCGGTGCCGCGGCCGTGCGCGATCCGGTCGAGGATCTGCACGAGCCAGTAGGTGCCTTCGCGGCAGGGCGTGCACTTGCCGCAGCTCTCGTGCGCGTAGAACTCGGTGAACCGCAGGGTGGCCTCGACGATCGAGTCGGTCTCGTCGAACACCATCAGCGCGGTCGTGCCGAGCATGGAACCGGCGGCCGCCACCGAGTCGAAGTCCAGCGGGACGTCGAGGTGCTCCGCGGTGAAGTAGGGCGTCGAGGAACCGCCCGGCGTCCAGAACTTCAGCTCGTGGCCCGGCCGCACGCCGCCGGCCATCTCCAGCAGCTCGCGCATCGTCGTCCCCATGGGGGCCTCGTACTGGCCGGGGCGGACGACGCGGCCCGACAGCGAGTAGATCTTCGGGCCGGGCGACTTCTCCGGCCCGAACGCCTTGAACCACTCAGCCCCTCCGCGGACGACGAACGGCACGCTGGCCAGCGTCTCGACGTTGTTGATGACCGTCGGGGCGCCGTACAGGCCGGCGACCGCGGGGAACGGCGGCTTGAGCCGGGGCTGGCCGCGGTAGCCCTCGAGGGAGTCCAGCAGCGCCGTCTCCTCGCCGCAGATGTAGGCCCCGGCGCCGGCGTGCACGACCAGCTCGAGGTCGTAGCCCGAGCCGAGGATGTCGCTGCCGAGGTAGCCGGCCGCGTACGCCTCGCCGACGGCGTTCACCAGCCGGCGGTGGGCGTGCACGGCCTCGCCGCGGACGTAGATGACGGCGAAGTGCGACCGGATCGCGTACGCGGAGATGATCACGCCCTCGATGAGCGAGTGCGGGTCGGCCATCATCAGCGGCAGGTCCTTGCAGGTGCCCGGCTCGCCCTCGTCGGCGTTGACCACCAGGTACTTGGGCATGGCCGCCGGGCCGCTGGGCTCCTCCCCCGGCTTGGGCTGGGGGATGAAGCTCCACTTCATGCCGGTCGGGAAGCCGGCGCCGCCGCGGCCGCGCAGACCGGAGTCCTTGACCATCGTGACCAGCTCGTCGGGCGCCATGGACAGCGCCGTCCGCAGCGCGGCGTAGCCCTCCATCGACTCGTAGGTCGACAGCCGCCAGGACTTGTCGGCACCCCAGCGGGTGGTGAGCACGGGAGTGAGCGGCATGGCTCAGGCCTTCCCGGGACCCTGGCCGGAGGTGCCCGGCTCGGTCCCCGCAGGGGTGTCGGTGCCTTGCTGGTCCAGCCCGCCGGGCGGCCGGCCGCGGCCGTACTCGGCCCCCTTGTCGGGGTGGGCCTGCGCCGCGCCGGCCCGCTCGGCGGGGTTGTCGGCGGCGGCGACGCGCGCGTCGGCGGCCTCTTCGCCGGGCGTCTCGCCGGTGCGGCCCGAGGGACGCACCGTCTCGCGCGGCTCCCCTGCGTCAGCCGGCTCGGACGGCGTGCCGGTGGGCATCGCCGGGGCCGACTCGCCGCGCTCGACGGCAAGCCGCAGCCCGGCCAGCGTCGGCTCCAGCGCGCCGGGCGCGTCGATCGCATCCCGGGCGGCGGCGGCGTCGCCGTACTGGGAGAAGCCGGCCAGCTGGCGCGAGATGCCCCGGAAGTCGGTCAGCGGCGCGCCCCGGGTGGGCAGCGGCTTCTCGCCGCGGCGCAGGGCGGCCACCAGCTCGCGGGCGCCCGCCACGTCCTGCTGGTCGTAGAACTCGTAGTCGACCGTGACCACCGGCGCGTAGTCGCAGGCAGCCAGGCACTCGGCGTGCTCGAGGGTGATCGAGCCGTCGGCGGCCGTCTCGTCGTGGTGCACCCCGAGGTCCGCCGAGAGCGCGTCCATGATCCGCTGCCCGCCCAGGACGCTGCACAGAGTGTTGGTGCAGACGCTGACCAGGTGCCGGCCGGTGGGACGGCGCTTGTACATCGTGTAGAACGTCGCGACCGCGCCGACCTCGGCCTTGGTCAGGCGCAGCTCCTCCGCGCACAGTGCGACGCCCTCGGGCGAGACGTAGCCCTGGTAGCTCTGCACCAGGTGCAGCATCGGCAGCAGCGCCGACCGGGCCTGCGGGTAGCGGGCGATGATCTCCCGCGCCTCGAGCCGGGTCTGGTCGGTCAGGGGCGGCAGGTCGGCCGGGGCGGGCTGGACCGGGCTGTCGTCCAACCCGGTGGTCGCCGCCGCCTCGGGCGAGCCCGGAAGAGCACTCATCGGTCCACTCCCCCCATCACGGGGTCGATCGATGCGATCGCGGCGATGACGTCGGCGATCATCCCGCCCTCGCTCATGGCCGCCGTGGCCTGCAGGTTCACGAAGCTGGGGTCGCGCACGTGGACGCGCCACGGGCGGGTGCTGCCGTCGCTGACCACGTGGTAGCCCAGCTCCCCGCGGGGCGACTCGATCGGCACGTACACCTGACCGGCGGGCACGCGGAACCCCTCCGTGACCAGCTTGAAGTGGTGGATCAGGGCCTCCATCGACTGGCCCATGATGTGCCGCACGTGGTCGAGCGAGTTGCCCATGCCGTCCGCGCCCAGGGACAGCTGCGCGGGCCAGGCGATCTTCTTGTCGTCGACCATGACCGGCCCCGGCTCCAGCCGGTCCAGGGCCTGCGCGACGATCTTGAGCGACTCGTTGACCTCGGCCATCCGCACCAGGTAGCGGCCCCACGCGTCGCTGGTGTCGGCGGTCGGCACCTCGAAGTCGTAGGTCTCGTAGCCCAGGTAGGGCTCCACCTTGCGCAGGTCCCACGGCAGTCCGGCCGCCCGCAGCACCGGCCCGGTGACGCCCAGCGCCACGCAGCCGGTGACGTCGAGATAGCCGGAGTCCTTGAGCCGGTTCTGCCAGATCGGCTGCCCGGTCAGCAGCCGGTGGAAGTCCGCCACCCGCTTCGGGAGCATCTTCAGGAGCTCGCGGACGCTGTCGACCGCGCCCTCGGGGAGGTCCTGCGCCAGGCCACCGGGCCGGATGTAGGCGTGGTTCATCCGCAGGCCGGTGATCTCCTCCAGCACGTCGAGCACCATCTCGCGCTCGCGGAAGCCGTTGGTCATGCCCGTGAGGGCACCCATCTCCATGCCGAAGGTCGCGAGGGCGACGAGGTGGGAGGCGATCCGGTTGAGCTCCATGACCAGCACCCGGATCGTCTGCGCCCGCTGAGGGGCCTCGATCCCGAGCAGCTTCTCCACGGCGAGGCAGTAGCCGGCCTCGTTGAACAGCGGGGACAGGTAGTCCATCCGCGTGACGAAGGTCGTGCCCTGCACCCAGTTTCGGTACTCGGTGTTCTTCTCGATGCCGGTGTGCAGGTAGCCGATGACCACGCGCGCCTTGGTCACCGTCTCGCCCTCGAGGTCGAGCACCAGCCGGAGGACGCCGTGGGTCGAGGGGTGCTGCGGCCCCATGTTGACCACGAGCCGTTCCTCGCCGTGCGGATCGGCGAAGGTGAGGTCCCAGTCGCCACCGGTGACGGTGTAGACGCGGCCCTCGGTGGTCTGGCGGGAGCCGGCGTAGGGGTCGTAGGTCGTGCTCATCGGGAGGCCCCTCTCACCGGTAGGCGCGGCGGGTGTCGGGCGGAGGGATCGTCGCGCCGTGGTACTCGACCGGGACGCCGCCGAGCGGGTAGTCCTTGCGCTGGGGGTGCCCGTCCCAGTCGTCGGGCATGAGGATGCGGGTGAGCGAGGGGTGGCCGTCGAAGACGATCCCGAACATGTCGAAGGTCTCCCGCTCGTGCCAGTCGGCGGTCGGGTAGATGCCGGTGACCGAGGGGACGTGCGGGTCCTCGGCGGTCACCGCGACCTCGAGGCGGATGCGCCGCCGGTAGGTCATCGACGTCAGGTGCAGCACGACGTGCAGCCGCGGCCGGTTCGGTGCCACGGCCGGGCCGCCGCTGTCGAGGTAGTCGACGCCGGAGACGCTGCTGCACAGCTCGAAGCGCAAGGCCTCGTCGTCGCGCAGCGCCTGCGCCAGCACCAGCAGGTGCTCGCGGGCGACGAAGTAGGTGATCTCGCCCCGGTCGACCAGCACCCGCTGCACCGCCGCGTCGTAGGTCGCCCGGCCCACCGCGTCGATCAGCGCGTCGGTGACCTCGTCGAACCAGCCGCCGTAGGGCCGCTCGGTGGAGTGCAGCGCGACCGCTCCGCCGGGCTCGACGCGGACCAGGCCGCCGAAGCCCGACGTGTCGCCGCTGCCGCTGACCCCGAAGGCGCCCTTGCGGAAGCCACCGGCCGGAGCCGTGGCGTCGTCGAAGCCGGCCTCCTCGCGGCCCGGCACCACCTCGCCGTCGCTCATCGCCAGGCCTTCCCCTGGCCGCTCGGCCGCTCCTCCGGCAGCAGCACGGCGTTGCCGTTGCGCTGCTCGATGGCGAACTGGCCGGTGCGCCCCTCGGCGGCGGCCTGCTCGTAGGCCCGGCGCGCGGCCTTGTCGACCCGCACCGTGGAGGGCATCTCGACCAGCAAGTCCTTCGCGGTGCCCTCGGCCCGCGCCCGCTCGAGCTCGCGGGCCCGCTTCTCGCCCAGCGGCTCGTTCATGATCTTGTGGTGCAGCTTGAGGATCGCGTCGGTGAGCATCTCCGGCCGCGGCGGGCAGCCCGGCAGGTACATGTCCACCGGGACGACGTGGTCGACACCCTGGACCACGGCGTAGTTGTTGAACATCCCGCCGGAGCTGGCGCAGACCCCCATGGCGAGCACCCAGCGGGGCTCGGGCATCTGGTCGTAGATCTGCCGCAGGACCGGTGCCATCTTCTGGCTCACCCGGCCCGCGACGATCATCAGGTCGGCCTGCCGGGGCGAGGCGCGGAAGACCTCCATGCCGAACCGGGCGAGGTCGTAGCGGCCGGCGCCGGTCGCCATCATCTCGATCGCGCAGCAGGCCAGGCCGAACGTGGCCGGCCACAGCGAGGACTTGCGCGTCCAGTTCACCAGCTTCTCCACGCTGGTCAGCAGCACGCCGCTGGGCAGTTTCTCCTCGAGACCCATGGTCAGTTCCCCCTCAGTCCCACTCGAGCCCGCCGCGGCGCCATTCGTAGGCGAACGCGATGAAGACGGTGCCGATGAAGACGACCATCGCCACCAGGCCGGAGACGCCCAGCGCCTCGTTGTGCACGGCCCACGGGTAGAGGAAGACGATCTCGATGTCGAAGACGATGAAGAGCATCGCGGTCAGGTAGTACTTCACCGGGAACCGGCCGCCGGTCAGCGGCTGGTCGACCGGCTCGATGCCGCACTCGTAGGCGTCGAACTTGGCCCGGTTGAACCGGCGCGGTCCCACGTACGGCGCGGCCGTGACCGAGAACAGCGCGAACGCCGCGGCCAGCGCGAAGAGGCCCAGGATCGGGACGTAGGTCGACAGCATCAGCGCCACCCTAGAGTGAGGACGATCACGTTCCGTGCTGATCCGGAACGGGTTGTCGCCGTGTCGACCGGGCACCGCGCCGCGTCGTCGGCCATGTCGGAGTGCATGCGGAAGTCCACGTCAGACCGCCGGGGCCAGCCGGGTGAGGACGGCGAGCGCGCGGTCCACCGCGTCGCCGTCCCGCCCGTCGGTCAGGTTGCCCATGAGGCGCATCGCAGCGCCCACCAGCGCGGGCCGCTTGAGCCCGTGGGCGGTGGCGAAGCGGACGACGTCCGGGCGGGCGAGCAGGGCGAGGAAGCCCAGCCCCAGGCGGTGGTGCCGGCCGTAGGCGGTCCGCAGCCGCTCCGGGTAGCGACGCAGCACCGACTCGCGGTCGGGACCCTCGGGCCGGGCCAGGGCGTCGGCCGCGGTCTCGCCGGCCAGCCGGCCGGTCTCCAGCGCGTAGCTGATGCCCTCGCCGTTGACCGGGTTGACCGTGCCGGCGGCGTCCCCGGCCAGGAGTAGACCGCGGGTGTAGGCGGGCCCCCGGTTCAGCGCCATCGGCAGGCCGGCGCCGCGCAGCGGTGTGACGGCGTCGTCCTCGCCCAGACCGTCCTCGGCCGGGAAGGTGTCCAGCCAGGCGCGCAGCACGGCACGGTGGTCCGCGCCGGTGCCCCGCCGCGTGTCGAGCAGGCCGTAGCCGACGTTGGCGGTGCCGTCGCCCATGCCGAAGATCCAGCCGTAGCCCGGCATCGAGTCCCGCGACGGGCCGGCCGCCGTCAGGTCGAAGGAGATGTCGAGGTAGTCGTCGGCCGCGCGGCGGGACCGGACGTAGCGGCGGACGGCGATCCCGAGCGGACGGTCCTCGCGTCGCACCAGCCCCAGCGACTTGGCCAGCCGGCCGGAGAGCCCCTCGGCCGAGACGACCAGGGGCGCCCGCCACTGCTGCGGCTCCTTGTCGGGCCCGGCCTGCGCGTGCACGCCGGCGACCCTTCCGGCGTCGTCGAGCAGGGGTTCGGTGACGGTCACGCCGGTGTGCACGCGGGCACCGGCGGCCTCGGCGTGCGCGGCCAGGCGGGCGTCGAGCTCGCTGCGCCGCAGGACGAGGGAGAAGTCGGGCCAGTGCTGCAGCCGTGGCCAGTCCACCTCGGCGACCACGCCGCCGCCGTGCACCCGCAGGCCCTTGTGCCGCACCCAGCCCGCCTGCGGCGAGGTGTCCACGCCGAGATCCTGCAGCGCCTGCACGCCCCGGGGCGTGAGCCCGTCACCGCACACCTTCTCGCGCGGGAAGTCCGCCTTCTCCAGGACGACGACCTCGCGGCCGTCCTGCCGCAGCTGCCACGCCGCGGTGGACCCGGCCGGGCCGGCGCCGACGACGATGACGTCGGCACTCCGGTCGGTCGTCCCTGGCACGCGGCTCACTCCCTCGTCCCGACTTTGTGAATAGATTCACAAAGTGCCTCGGTTGCCTACTCTAGGCCGGGGTGTGACGAACACGACAGCACCCCCGGGGAGAGGGATGCATCACAGTTCGGTCGCGGCGTTCCGCAGCAGCCTGCGCACCTCGTCGTCGGAGGTCTGGGCGAAGGTCCCGTAGGCGCCGCCGACCGCCCGCGACGACGGCGGCGCCAGCAGGCAGACCACTTCGGCGGCCGAGAGCCGCTGGCTCCCGCACCGCGCCGGGTGAGCCCACCGGCACCGCCACGACGGTGGCAGGCCGAGCGTGCGGACCGAGAGGACGTCGGGCGGGGCGCCGAACGCGGGGGTCGGCGAACGCTGCCCGGCGCGCGGTCAGACCGGCTGCGGCCCCGTCGGCGGCGGCGCGACCGGGTCGCCGGGGTCGGGCACCGGGTACGGGGCCGGCCCGGGCGGGGAGATGGGGTCCGTCGGCGAGGGGGACGGCGAGGGCGGCTGCGGGGAGGGTGGGCTCGTCATGGACCGACGCTAGTGGAAGCACCCCTCCTCCCCCACCCCTCGCGCGCCCGGCGCTCGGCGATCGGACCGGACCGAGCCGGGAAGCTGCGGTGCGCGGGATCCTGCCGGCCCCCAGCCTGGGCTTCGCGCCGACCACGGCGACGTCCCCTGGGTGGTCCTGGCCGATCCCGACGGCGACGAGTTCTGCGTGCTGGAGCGCGCGTGGCTCAGGCGGGACGGCGTCCCCGGTGGAGGGCGACGGCGCCACCGGTGAGGTTGTGCCAGGCGACGTCGGCCCAGCCGGCGTCCTGCAACCGCCCGGCCAGCTCCGGCTGACCGGGCCAGGCGCGGATCGACTCGGCCAGGTAGACGTAGGCCTCGGGATTGCTGCTGACCGCCCGGGCGATCCGCGGGAGCGCCCGCATCAGGTACTCGAGGTAGACCGTGCGGAACGGCGCCCACGTCGGCCGGGAGAACTCGCAGACCACCAGCGTGCCGCCGGGGCGGGTGACCCGCCGGAACTCCCGGAGCGCGGCGTCGGGGTCGGCCACGTTGCGCAGGCCGAAGGAGATGACGACGCCGTCGACGCTCTCGTCGGCCAGGGGCAGCGCCATGGCGTCACCGGCCAGCTTCGGCACCGGGCGGGCGGCGCCGGCGCGGAGCATGCCCTGCGAGAAGTCGCAGGCGATCGCGCGCACCCCGCCCGAGGCAAGCTCCACGGTGGACACGGCCGTGCCGGCGGCGACGTCCAGCACCGTCTGCCCCGCCCGGGCGCCCAGCGCCGAGCGCGTCGCCCTCCGCCAGGAGGCGTCCAGCCCGCCGGAGAGCACCGTGTTGGTGACGTCGTAGCGCTTCGCGACCCGGTCGAACATCGCCGCGACCTCGGCCGGCCGCTTGTCCAGATCGGCCCGCAGCCCGGCGGTGTGCGGGGTATCTCGCCGGTCGACCACGGAAGCGACGCTACAAGGCCTTCTACGCTGGAGCCGTGACGACCGTTGCCCTGACCTCTCCGGCAGCGGCTGCGCGCACCGTCACGACCGTCCGCTCGGACGCCGCCGGCGACCTGCTCGACCTGCTGCCGGAGGGCGCCGGGCTGTCCTGGGTGCGCCGCGGCGAGGGACTGGTCGGCTGGGGCGAGGCGGCGCGCCTGGAGGTCTCGGGCCCCTCCGCTCTGGCCGACGCCGCCGCCTGGTGGGAGCGGTACACCGCCGGCCTCGACGTCGCCGACGACCTCGGCGTGCCCGGTTCGGGACCGGTGCTGTTCGGCAGCATCGCGTTCGACCCGGTAGCCGGGACGTCGGTGTTCGTCGTGCCCGAGGTCGTGGTGGGCCGCCGCGACGGCGTCGGCTGGATCACCACCGTGGGCGCCGGCGTGCCTCCCGAGGGCTTCCGCGCCACCGCACCCCCCGACGGCCCCGCACCCCGGCTCCGCTACGCCGACGGCGCGCTCGACCCCGCCACCTGGTGCGCCGCCGTCGCCACGGCCGTCGCCCGCATCGACGCCGGGAAGCTGGACAAGGTGGTGCTGGCCCGCGACCTGCTCGTCTCCGCCGAGCCCGCCCTGGACCCGCGGCGGCTGCTGCGCCGGCTGGCCGGGCGGTTCCCCGACTGCTGGACCTTCGCCGTCGACGGCCTGCTGGGCGCCACCCCCGAGCTCCTCCTGCGGCGCACCGGACGGCAGCTGTCCTCCCGCGTCCTGGCCGGGACGGCGGCGCGCGGGGCCGGCGCCGAGGACGACCGGCTGGCCGCGGCCCTCCTCGACTCGGCCAAGGACCGCGCGGAGCACGCCTGGGCCGTCGACTCCCTGGTGAGCGCACTGGCGCCCCACTGCAGCCGGCTCACCGCTCCCGCCGAGCCCGAGCTGCTCACGCTGGCCAACGTGCGGCACCTGGCCACCGACGTGACCGGCACCCAGCGCGGATCGGCGGGCCTGCTGGAGCTGGTCGGCGCGGTGCACCCGACCGCCGCGGTGTGCGGGACGCCCACGCCCGACGCCGCCGCGCTGATCGGCGAGCTGGAGGGCATGGACCGCGGACGCTACGCGGGACCGGTCGGCTGGCTGGACGCCCGCGGGGACGGTGAGTTCGGGCTGGCGCTGCGCTGCGCCGAGCTGACCGCCGACGGCGGCGCCCGGCTGTTCGCCGGCTGCGGCATCGTCGCGGGATCCGAGCCCGCCGCGGAGCTCGCCGAGACCCAGGCGAAGTTCGCCGCCTTCCAGAACGCGCTCGAGGGCTGAGAGGTTCGGGGCTGACCGCCCCGCTCAGCCCGACCCGGTGAAGGCGACGTCGCTGATCGTCGTGAAGTCCCGGAGCGCCCCGTCGTTGCCCGTGCCGGCGATCTCCAGCACTACCCGGGTCGTGGGAACCGGCACGTCCAGCCGCGCCCGGGCCATCGCCCCGGCCGGGGAGGGGGACGTCCTGCCGGTGGGCCGCGCCGGTGTCGAAGCTCCACGTCACCGCGGTGACCGTGCGGTTCTCGCCGAAGCGGTCCGTGCCGTCGACCGGGTCGGTCTTGTCGTAGCCCGGGACGAGGCCCACCGAGGTGAGGAGGACCGGCCGGCCGAAGTCGAGGACCAGGCGCTGGCCGACGGCGGAGCCCGGGCAGCGCCAGGCGGTGCCGCCGACACCGTCCAGGGTGTTCACCGGGTCGTAGGTCACCGGCACGCCGGCGGCGTCCACGCCCGGCGGGGCCTGGCAGGTGGCGCTGACCGACCGGGGCCGGAGCGGCCCGGCGGCGGGGGCGGGCACGCCCTCGGCCGTCGGGACGGGAACCGCGTCGACCGGCGGGGCGGGGCCGGCCCCGGAGCCGGCCGGGCCCACGTCCCCCTGGTCCGTTCCGCCCGCGGTGCCGGCGTTCTCCGCCGGAAGGGCGTCGCCCGCCGGGCCGCCGTCGGGAGTGCCGGGACCGTCCAGCGCCGCGGTCGAGGTCCCGTCGCCGACCAGGCGGTCGCCGACTCCGTAGCCACCGCCGACGACGAGCAGTCCGGCGAGCACCAGCGCGCCCACCACCAGTGGTCGACGCCGGCCGTCTCCCGGCTCCGCTTCCCGGAACCCGGTCTCCCCGGGCGCCGCCACCGCGATCTGCGCCGACGGCCACGCCGCGGCCGGCACCGGGTAGCCGAACACCGACTCGGGGGCCGTGCTCCACCCCGACGCGACGGCCGGCTGCAGGTTCGCGCCGCAGGAGATGCAGAAGCGCTGGCCCGGCCCCGCCTGGACACCACAGCTGCCGCAGGACCTCATGCCGCGCAGCCGTCCTCGTCGCAGCTCATCGGCGAGCTCCTACTGGCCGGGCGGCGGAACCGGCGGGAGCGGCTGCTGCTGCGGGTACGGCGGCTGCTCCTGCGGCTGGGGGAACGGCGGCTGCCCGTAGGCCTGCTGCTGCGGATGGGGCTGCTGCCCGTGAGGCGGCTGCCCGTAGGGCTGCGCGGGAGGCTGCTGCGGGTAGGGCGGCTGCGCGAACTGCTGGGTGGGCTGCTGCTGCCAGCCCGCACCGGCGGGCGCGACCGGGCGCGGCGCCGCGACGCCGAACCGGCCGCGGAGGCGGGTGACGAGCGTGCTCGACATCCGCGTGGCGAGCACCGGGCCGAGCAGCCCGGCGACCAGCCCCCAGACGCCGACGGCGATCGCGGCGATGAACGGGTCGAACGTCGCCGAGGCGTCCGCCGAGCCGCCGAACAGCGCCACCCCGCCGGAGATCTCCGAGGAGATGCGCAGCAGCAGCGCCGCCGCGAACGCCACGACCGCCAGCGCCCCGGCGAACCGGAACCCTTCGCGACGGGCGTCCGCGACGGAGTTCTGCCGGACGGTCAGCACCGTCGCCACCACCAGCAGGACGAGCAGCAGGACGACCGGGGCCAGCCAGAACCAGCCGCTCTCGTCGGTGAAGGTGAACAGGTCGACGCCGTCCACGGCGCCGCCGGTGAACTCGCCGATGCCGACGCCCGCGACACCGGCGTCGGCATCCATCGGGACACCCGCCGACCACAGGACGCCGGCGAGCACCCCGTTGCCCCCGCCCAGCACCAGGACGCCGAGCTGCGCGACCCGCTCGTCGTACTGGACGAGGCTGTAGAGGAGGAACGCGACGACGCCGAGCACACCGGCGCCGAAGACCGCCAGCGCGCCCAGGAGCGGAGCGACGGCCTGGGCGCGGACGGCGGCGAGCCGGCCGGGCAGTCCGCCGCGGGTCTGCCGGGAGAAGAGCCACACCAGGCCCAGCGTGGCGACGGCGAACAGCAGCGCGCCGATCAGCGTCGACCAGACCGACACCCCGACGCGACCGGTGAAGCCGAACTCCTCGTCCGCCTCGTCGATGCGGTACCGGGTCACCAGGGCCAGCGGCAGGAACAGCACCGTGAACACCAGCGCCGTGCGCGCCCCCTGGAGGAGGACGTCGCGCCCGCTGTGCACCCCGCGGGCGCGCAGCGACCGGATGAACAGCCAGGCCAGCAGCGTCAGGCCGGTGAGGGTGAGCGTGAGGGGCAGCAGGCCGACGCTGCCGGAGCCGCTGACGACGCCGTCGCCGAAGAACTCCTCCCCACCGCCGCCGAAGAACTCATCGCCGCCCCCATAGACGTCGGCGGAGGTCTCGACGAAGACGTCGCCACCGACCGCGGCGCACACCGCACCCGCGGTGAGGGCCAGGACCTCGCGGACCCCGAGCTCCCCCGCGGCGAGCAGCAGGACGCCCACCAGGCCGAGGGCCAGCATGGCCAGCACCGAGAAGCCGGCGGACCTGACGGCACCGCGCCAGTCACCGCCGAGCAGCGCGTCGATCGTGCCGCGGCCCGCCGGCCCGCCGGCCGCGGCCGCCGCCGAGCCCCACGGGGCACCGCCGTGCGCGGTCGCTCCGTACGGGACGCCCGCCTGGGGGGCGCTGTAGGGAGCACCGTGCTGCTGCGGGTGGGCAAGGTCCTGGGGTTGCGCGTAGGGAGCGGCCGGAGCCGGTGTCGCCTGGGCCGGCGCCACCGGCCTGCCGCAGGAGCCGCAGAAGGCGGTGTCGGGGCCGGCCGGAGCCCCGCAGGAGCCGCAGAAGCGTCCCGTCATGTGTTCTCTCCCCGTGACTGACGGCGCGCGCCGTATCCGGGCGACACCCTAGGGGTCACGGCGAGCCGAGCCAGTCCTCCGCGGGGCGGCGGCGCGGCGCGGTCAGGCGCCCAGCGCCGCCGCGGCGGCTGCCCGCAGTTCCCGACCCAGGCGGGCCTCGGCGCGCTGGTCGGTGCGGACGACGACGATCCGCGGCCCACCCCGCGCCAACGCCCCGCGCAGCTCGTCGGGCGTGGCCACCGCCGACGCGGCCCAGCCCAGCGCGCCGGCGACGGCGACCAGGTCGCGCCCGTGCGGGGTGCCGAAGACCCGGCGGTAGCCGGCCTCGTAGCGGTCCTCGCCCGGCTCCAGCTGGGCGAAGATGCCGCCGCCGTCGTTGTCGGGCACCACGACGGTGAGGTCGGGCAGGGGCTCACCCTCACCGGTCAGCAGCCCGGTGAGGTCGTGGAGGAAGGTCAGGTCGCCCATCAGCGCGAACGCCGGGCCACCGTGCACGGTGGCGGCGCCGACGGCCGTGGAGATCGTGCCGTCGATGCCGGCGACCCCGCGGTTGGCCAGCACGGTGAGGTCTGCCCGGGGCCGGGCCCAGAGGTCGACGTCGCGCACCGGCGTGGAGGAGCCGAGCACCAGCAGCGCTCCGGAGGGCAGGCCGGCGAGGACGTCGCGGGCGAGCCGGGCCGCGGTCAGCTCCGGTCGAGCATCCAGCGCCGCGTCGACCGCCGTCCCCACCCGTTCGGCGGCCGAGCGCCAGGCGTCCAGCGCAGGCGTGCTGGCGGCCGGCTGCCCGGGCATCGGCGTCGGCAGGGAGGGCAGGCTCCCGACGGCCGTGGACGACCGCACCGCGTCGGCCCACCGGGGACTGGCGGCGACGGTCTCCACCCGCACCGCGGGGTCGGCCAGCAGGGCGTTGACCGGTCGCGACAGCGTCGGCCGGCCCACCACGAGCACCCGCTCCGGCCGGTGGTCCGCGAGCCACTCCCGGGCACCGAGCAGCACGGCACCGCCGCGGAGCGAGCCACCCCAGGCCCCGCTGGACGGCTCCGCGAGCACCGGCCAGCCCGCCGTCGCGGCGACCTGGGCCGCGACCGCGCCGAGGCCCTGCGGCGCGTCACCGACGACGACCAGGGTGCTCCGGTGCTCCGGCTCCAGGGGGGCCACGAACCCACGGCGCCGCGCGGCCGTCCAGGGCGTTCCGTCCGGGCGGCCGGCCCAGGGGCCGTCCAGCGCCTCGGGGTCGTCGTCCTCGGGCATCAGCGGGTCGCGCAGGGCGAGGTTCAGGTGCACCGGGCCGGGATCGGACGACAGTGCCCCCGTGGCGGTGACCAGCGCCTTGGCCACGACGGACCGCCAGTACCGGTTCTGCACCGCCTCGCGCCCCGCCTCGGGCACGCCGACGTCGGCCGCCCAGCGGACCGCGCCGCCGTACAGGTGCGCCTGCTCGATCGTCTGGTTCGCACCCGTCGACCGCAGCTCCGGCGGCCGGTCGGCGGTGAGCGCCAGCAGCGGCACCCCGGACGCGTCGGCCTCCAGCACCGCGGCGTGCAGGTGCGCCGCCGCCGTCCCCGACGTCGTCAGCACCGGCACCGGACGGCCCGACGCCTTCGCCAGGCCCAGGGCCAGGAACGACGCCGTCCGCTCGTCGATGCGCACGTGCAGCCGCAGCCGGCCCGCGCGCTCGGCCGCGGCCAGGGCCAGCGCGACGGGAGCCGATCGCGAGCCGGGAGCCAGCACCGCGTCGGTCACGCCGCCGCGCAGCAGCTCGTCGACCAGGACCCGGGCGAAGGCGGTCGAGGGGTTCACGCGGCGCTCACCGCCGCCGTGCGGGCCGCCCAGCGCGCCGCGGTGTCCGGGTCGGCGGCCACGGCGTCGAACCGGTCGGGCTCGGGGCGCACGACCGGCAGCGCGCCGTCGACCGGGAGCAGCGGGGTGCTCGACACGTCGTCGGTGAACAGCGCGATCGTGGCCAGCCCGCAGGCGAACGGGAGCTCCGGCAGCGCCGCGGCCAGCGCGACCCCGGCGGCGATGCCGACCGAGCTCTCCAGCGCCGAGGAGACGACGCACGGCAGGCCGTGCGCCTCGGCCACGCGCAGCGCGGCCCGCACCCCGCCCAGCGGCTGGACCTTGAGGACGACGACGTCGCCGGCCTCGCGCAGGTCGACCGCCAGGGGGTCGGCCGAGCGCCGCACGCCCTCGTCGACGGCGACCCGGACGTCGATCCGGCGGCGCAGCGCGGCCAGCTCGGGCAGCGTCGCGCACGGCTGCTCGACGTACTCCAGGCCCACCGCGGCGTCGAGCGCCCGGATGCGGGCGACGGCGGTGTCCACGTCCCACGCGGCGTTGGCGTCCACCCGCACCGCGCCGGACGGCCCCAGAGCGTCGCGGACCGCCTCCACCCGCGCGAGGTCGTCGGCCTCCGACTGGCCGGGCTCGGCGATCTTCACCTTGGCGGTGCGGCAGCCCGACGCGGCGACGATGGCGTGCGCCCGAGCGGCGTCCACCGCCGGCACGGTGACGTTCACCGGGACGGCGTCCCGCAGCGGCGCGGGCCACCCCTCGGTGGCGGCCTCCACGGCCGCGGCCCACCAGCGCCGGCTCTCGTCGACGTCGTAGTCCCAGAACGGGGAGAACTCGCCCCAGCCGGCCGGGCCGCGCAGCAGCACGCCGTCGCGCACGTCGATGCCGCGGAAGCGGGTGCGCATCGGCACCGAGTAGACCCGCGCCTCCAGCGCCGGTCCGCCGCCGACCACGGGGTTCGGGATCACGGCACCCACAGTAGAAGGGGCCTGGACGGCGCAGCCGTACGCTGGTCCCTCGTGGCCCGGCACCTGACCCTCGTCCCCGCCGCCGGGCTGACGCAGGCCGACGTGCGCGCAGCGCTGGACGGCGACCGGCCGCTGGCCGTCCTCCCCGCCGGCCCTCCCGCAGCCGTCGAGACCGCCCGCGCGGTGCTGCGCGCCGAGGATCCGCTGGAGGACGGCGCCGACCTCGTCGTCGTCACCTCCGGCTCCACCGGCACCGGCCGCGGCGTGCTGCTGCCGGCGGACGCCGTGCGCGCCTCCGCCTCGGCCACGCTGGACCGGCTCGGCGGGCCGGGCAGCTGGCTGCTGACCCTGCCCGTCTCGGCGATCGCCGGGCTGCAGGTGCTCTGCCGCAGCGAGGTGGCCGGCCGCGCGGCGGTCGTGCTGGACAGGGGCGAGGACCTGGCGGCGGCGGTCGCCCGCATGCCGGCCGGCGACCGCCGCTACACCGCTCTGGTGCCCACGCAGCTGGTGCGCTTCCTCGACGCCGAGCCCGACGCGCTGCGCAGCTTCGACGCGGTGCTGGTCGGCGGGGCCGCTACCGACCCGGCGCTGCTGGCCCGCGCCCGGGCGGCGGACGTCCGGGTGGTCACCACGTACGGGATGACCGAGACCGCCGGCGGGTGCGTCTACGACGGCACCCCGCTGGAGGGCGTCCGCGTCCGCGTTCCCGACGGCGGCGTGGAGCTGGCCGGCCCGGTGCTGGCCACGGGCTACCGGCTCGATCCCGAGGGGACGTCGGCCGCGTTCGGAGCCGGGTGGTTCCGCACCCGCGACGCCGGCGAGCTGGACGACGACGGCCGGCTCACCGTGCTGGGCCGCCTCGACGACGTGGTCATCAGCGGCGGCGTGAACGTCGCACCGGCCGCGGTGGAGGCGGTGCTGCGCGAGCACCCCGGGGTCACCGATGCCGTCGTCGTCGGCCGGCCCGATCCGGAGTGGGGGCAGCGGGTGGTCGCCGCCGTCGTCCCCGCGGGCGACCGGGCCCCCGACCTGGGCGAGCTGCGCCGCTGGGTGGGCGACCGGCTGGGTGCGCCGGCCGCCCCCCGGCAGCTGCACGTGCTGGCCGCCGTCCCGACGCTGCACACCGGCAAGCCCGACCGCCGCGCGGTCGCGGCCCGGATCCCGGAGGTCTGAGTGGCCACCCCCGCCCAGTGGCTGGCCGGCGCCCGGCCCCGCACCCTCCCCGCCGCGCTCGCGCCGGTGCTCGTCGGCACCGGCGCCGCAGCGGCGCTGGATGGGTTCCGCCCGTCCACCGCGCTCCTGGCGCTCGTCGTGGCCCTGGCCCTGCAGGTGGCGGTCAACTACGCCAACGACTACTCCGACGGCACCCGCGGCACCGACGCCGACCGGGTCGGGCCGATGCGGCTGGTCGGCTCCGGCGCCGCCTCGCCGAAGGCGGTGCTGCTCGCCGCGATGCTGTCCTTCGCCGTCGCGGCCGTCGCCGGGCTGGCGCTGGCGGCGCTCACCAGCTGGTGGCTGGTCGCGGTGGGCGCGGTCTGCATCGCGGCCGCCTGGACCTACACCGGCGGGCCGCTCCCCTACGGCTACCGGGCGCTGGGCGAGGTCTTCGTCTTCGTCTTCTTCGGCCTGGTCGCCGTCGTGGGCACCACGTACGTGCAGACCGGCACGCTGCCGGGGCTTGCCTTCGCCGTCGCCGTCCCCATCGGGCTGCTGATCGTGGCGATCCTGGTCGTCAACAACCTGCGTGACATCACCGGCGACGCCCTGGTCGGCAAGCGCACCCTGGCCGTGCTGCTCGGGGAGCAGGGCACCCGGTTCGCCTTCACCGGGCTCTTCGTGGTCGCGATGCTCGTCGTGCTCGCGGTCGGCGTGGTCCGGCCCTGGGTGCTGATCACGCTGCTGGCCGTGCCGCTCGCGGTGCCGCCGGTGCGCACGGTGCTCGGCGGGGGCCGCGGCCCGGCGCTCATCACGGCGCTGGCCGGCACCGGCCGGGTCACGCTGGTGACCGGGGTGCTGCTGGCCGCCGGCCTCGCGCTCAGCGGGTGAGGCTCAGGCCTGGGGCTGCTCGCCGCTGAGCCGGGCGCGGAGCTGCTCCTTCTCGGCGCGGCGCGCCGTGCTGCGGGCCACGAGCGCCTCGCTGAGCCGCTCCCGGGAGGGCCGCAGCGCCAGGTAGGCGATCGGCATCGACAGCAGCAGCCCGAACAGCATCCCGGAGAAGAAGTCCAGGCCGACCATCCACAGCACCAGGGTCAGCAGGGCGAAGATGCCCACCCGGCCGACCGTGTGCAGGACGAGCCAGGGCAGCACCTTGGGCGGCGTCGCCGGCCCGCCGGCGGGGCCGGCCGGGGACACCGGCGTCCCCGCGGTCTCGTGCTCAGCCATGCCGGCCCTCCCACTTCGTAGACAGCACCACGGTGGTGCGGGTGCGCGCCACGCCCCTGATCCGGTTCAACGCGTTGACCGTGGCCTCGAGTGCCGGGATGTCGGCCACACGCACCTTGAGCACGTAGCCCTCGCTCCCGGCCACCCGCCAGCAGTCCTCGATGCCGGGCACCTCGCGCATGTCCGCCTCGAGGCCGGTGTCGTCGACCGAGTCGCTCTCGATCACCCCGATCAGGGCGGTGACGTCCAGGCCCACGGAGGAGGGCTCGATGACCGCGCGGTACCCGGTGACGACGCCCGCCGCCTCCAGCTTGCCGACCCGCTCGTGCACCGCGGGCGAGGACAGGCCCACCTGGCGGGCGAGCTCGGCGTAGCTGGCCCGGCCGTTGGCGCGGAGCAGCTCGATCAGGTGCCGGTCCACGGCGTCGATGGCGTTGTCTCCGTCCTCGTGGCGACCGGTCCCCCGGGCCGCCCGCACTTCTCGGTCGGCACCGAGTATCGCCGCGGTCGTACGCTGGGTCGGGACGAGGGGGTGTGACCATGATCTTCCTGGTGGTGCTCGTGGCGGCGATCGTGGTGATCGCGCTGGTGATGCGGGCCGCAGCCAACCCGGGCGGGCCCGGTGGTGGCCTGCGTGGCCCCCGGCCGCCTCGGCGTCCCCGGCCGCAGGGGCCGACCCGGCCGCTGGCGCCCGACGACGACCCGGAGTTCCTGCGCGAGCTCGAGCGGCGCGCCCGCCGGGACGACGGCTCCCCCGCGTAAGGCCGGAGCGAGCGCCCTTCCTCAGGCGGCCCGGTTCGCCCCGAACAGCCGCCGCCAGCCGCGCCGGGACGCCGGCGGCGCTGCGGCCCGGTCTCCCGGTCCGCCGTCGGCCTCCTGCCGGTCCCCGTCCGGCGCCGGGCGGGTGTCGTCCGGCCAGCCCACGGCGCCGCCGCCGCCCGGTTCCGGCTCCGGCCACCCGGTGCTGCTCCCCTGCCCGTCGTGCGCCGCGGTGGGGACGCCGGCACGGCGGGACAGCGCGTCGGCGACCAGCGGGTGCATCGTCGACCCGTCCGCCGCGGTGTGCTTACCCACGGTGACCTCCGGGAGACCTCGGTGCGGGCGCCGTCATGCCTGCATGGAAGCACGGGGGCCGGACATCCGTCACGCACCCCGCGCGCCCCGCCGGAGCCGTCCTCACACCCGGTGAGCACCCACGGCGGGACGCGGAGGGGCTACTTGCCGCCGTAGCTGTGCAGGCCGCTGGAGACCAGGTTGACGAACGTCAGGTTGAAGATCATGACCACCAGGCCGACGACGTTGACCCACGCCGCGGGGCGTCCCCGCCACCCGGCCGTCGTCCGGGCGTGCAGGTAGCCGGCGTAGATGACCCAGGCGATGAACGACCAGGTCTCCTTCGGGTCCCAGCCCCAGAACCGGCCCCAGGCGCTCTCCGCCCAGATGGCCCCGGCGATGACCGCGAAGGTCCAGATCGGGAACCCGAAGACGGCCGTGCGGTGGGCGAGCCGGTCGAGCACCGTGGACTCCGGCAGGCGCGAGACGAAGCCCTCGCCCCGCTCGTCGACCGGCTTCTGCTCGTCCTTCTGGCGGACCAGGTACAGGACGCTGGCGATACCGCTGACCAGGAAGATGCCGAAGCCCAGGATGGCAGCGGTGACGTGGATGCCCAGCCAGGCCGAGCGCAGGGCGGCGACCAGCGGTGCGCCCTCCACGTAGAGGAACAGCCCGATGCCGACCATGCCCAGCACGACGGGGGCGAGCACGAAGACGCCGATGTGCCGCAGGGCCGGCGAGCGCAGCGCGAGCACGACGTAGGCGACGACCGACACGAGCACGACCGCGGTCGCGAACTCGTACATGTTGCCCCAGGGCAGCCGGTCCAGGGCCAGCGCGCGGCAGACCAGGACGCCGGCGTGCGCCAGCGCGGCGAGCACGGTGACGCCGATGGCGAGACCGCCCCAGCGCTGCGCCCGGCGCTCGGCCGCACGGTCGGCGGGGACGTCGCCGTCCTCCGCGCCCACGACCGGCCCGCCCCCGGCCGCGACCAGCTCGCGCGCCTGCTGCGGTCGGCGTCCGAACGCCAGCTGCGCGCAGAAGGCCACCAGCGCGACGGAGTAGAGCGCCACGGCGATCGAGAAGAAGGTGTCCGACAGGTCGAGGAGCGACTGGTCAGGAGTCACGCGGGGAGACCTCCGTTTGCGGTGCGGTGCGGGCGGCGAGCGCAGCCCTCAGGTCATCGGTGAGGGCGGCGAACCGGGGGGCGCTCTCGCCGCTGCCCCGCGTCAGCGAAGCCAGCGTCAGCACGGTACCGCCGCCGTCGGGGGCGGGGGCGGCCCGGGCGAAGACCCGCTCCCGGCGCAGCAGCAGCAGCCCGAGCAGCCCGGTGAGCAGCGCGACGGCGGAGACCAGCACCCACACCTGACCGGGGTCGTGCGAGTACTGCATGGCGGCGAACTCCCGGAAGCCGCTGAAGGTGATGACCGTGCCGTCCTCGAGGGTCATCGAGTCACCGGCCGACAGGTTCGCCGCGCCCACCTCGACCAGCCGGCCGCGCTCGATCTGGCTGGCGTCCAGCGAGTAGACCGACTGCGGGATGCCGGAGTCCAGCCCGAGGTAGCCCTGGTAGGCGACGACCGCGACCTTCGGGTCCAGCGGCTGCGGGTCGATCGAGGTGAGGATGCCGCCCTGCACCAGCCCGGTCGGCGCGAAGAAGCCCTCCAGCGCCAGCTGGGTGTCGCCGCCGACATCGGGCAGCTTGAGCGCGCCCTCGCTGGCCATCGTCGTCGGGTCCGAGGGCAGGAACGGCACCGTGATGTCCTCGAAAGCCCGGCCGTCGGGCAGCGTCACGGTGAAGGTGGGGCTGAAGCCGTGGCCGGTGACGTACAGCCGGTCGCCCGAGGAGCGCAGCGGGTCGTTGACCCCGATGGTCGCCGGCGTCCCTTCCTCGCCCGGGCCGCCGTAGCGGATGTCGGCGGTGAACGAGGACGCGGTGAGGTCGGGCTCGTACTCCGCCTCGAAGTCCTCGAGCGTCACGCAGGTCGGCGAGAGGTCGCCGGTGTCGATCAGCGGGCCGGCCGAGTAGGTGTCGTACTGCTGGAAGGAGTTGCAGAACCCGTCCCCCTCGGTGACCAGGATGCTGCCCTCGTAGCCCCACAGCTTCCCGCCCGCCAGCCCCAGCAGCAGGGCGATCAGCGAGAGGTGGAACAGCAGGTTGCCGGTCTCCTTCAGGTAGCCCTTCTCGGCCGAGACCTCGGAGCCGCCCTGCCCGGCGGCACCCCGGCGGACGACGCGGTAGCGCCGCACCCGCAGCTCCTCCTCCACGACGTCGAGCGCAGCCTCGGGGGCCAGCGGGGTCGGGACCTCGCCCGAGTCGGGCAGCCGCAGCAGGTTCCGCGGGGCCGGCGGCGGGGCGGAGCGCAGTGCGCGGGCGTGCTCCAGGGCACGCGGCACCACGCAGCCGATGAGCGAGATGAACAGCAGCAGGTAGACCGCGGCGAACCAGGGCGAGCTGAAGACGTCGAAGAGGAAGAGGTCGTCGAGGATCGGGGCGAGCGTGGGGTGGTCGGCGAAGTACTGCCGGACGTTGGTCTGCGACAGGGAGCGCTGCGGCAGCAGCGAACCGGGGACGGCGGCCAGCGCGAGCAGGAACAGCAGCACGATGGCCGTGCGCATCGCGGTGAGCCGGCGCCACCAGCCCAGGAGCCGGGCGCCGACCCGGCTGCCGGGCGAGGGCTGCGCGGGCGGCGGAGGAGCCGCGGGCGGTGCCGGGGCGGTCGTCGTCACCATGTTCTCCGTTCGATCCCGCGCGCGCTCACAGCGACGTGTCCGCGAGGCCGTTGGCCGCCAGCCACCCCTGCAGCCAGCGCATCATCTCCGCCCACGCACCGGTCAGCAGGAGGAGACCGATGAGCACCAGGACGGCGCCGCCGACGCGGGTGACCGCGGCGGCGTGGCGGCGCAGGAACGCGGTGGCGCCCACCGCCCACCGCGCGCCCAGCGCGACGAGCACGAACGGCACACCCAGCCCCAGGCAGTAGGCGACGCCCAGGAACGCCCCCCGCCCGGCGGAGGCCTCGCTGACGGCCAGGGTGTAGACCGCGCCGAGCGTGGGGCCGAGGCACGGCGTCCAGCCGACGCCGAAGACGACACCCAGCAGGGGTGCGCCGGCCAGCCCGGCCGCCGGCCGCACGGAGAGCTTCTTGGTGCGCTGCAGCAGCGGCAGCCAGCCGAGGAACGCCAGGCCGACCACCACGGTGACCAGCCCGAAGACGATGTCGACGGTGCGGGCGTACTGGACCAGCACCCGGCCCAGGCCGCCGAACGCCGTCGCGAAGGCGATGAACACCACGCTGAAGCCCAGGACGAACAGCAGCGCACCGGCCACCATGCGGCCGCGCGGGGCGCGCTCGTCGGTGCGGACCGCCGTCGCCGTCCCGCCTCCGGCGGGCACGGGCGCGGGCGCCGTCGTCCGGACCCCCGAGCCCACGAGGCCGGTGACGTAGGAGAGATAGCCGGGCACGAGGGGCAGCACGCAGGGCGAGGCGAAGCTGATCAGCCCGACCAGCGCAGCCACCGCGGCGGCCACCAGCAGCGGGCCGTCGGTGACGAGGTCGGCGAAGGTCTCCCCCACGTCAGTCCTCCTCGGCCGTCAGCATGCCCAGGACGTCCCGCAGGTCCTGCTGCTCCACGGCCCCGGTGTACACCGCCGCCACCCGGCTCTGCCGGTCCAGCACGATGGTGGAGGGGACGGCGCTGGCCGGGTAGTCGCGGAAGGCCAGCGCCACCTCGCCGCGCGGGTCGTCCAGCGAGGGGAACTCGATGCCGTACCGCTCCTCGAAGGCGCGGGCGAGCTGGTCGGTGTCCTTGACGTTGATGCCGAGGAACTGCACGCCCTCGTCGCGAACCTCGGCGTAGACCTCCTGGAACTCCGGGGACTCCACCCGGCAGGGCCCGCACCAGGAGCCCCAGAAGTTGACGACGGCGACGTCCCCGCCGAGCTCGTCGGAGGCGAACGGCTCGCCGTCGAGCAGGGTGCCGGAGAACTCGGGAGCGGCGGCCCGCTCGTCGGGAGGGATCACGTCGCCCCGCGGGGTGCCCTCGACGAACCGGAACTCGCCACCGTTGTTCACGTCGACCTGGTCCGACCCGGTCGAGCAGCCGGTGAGGGCCAGCGCACCGGCAGCGAGGACGAGCAGGAGCTTCCTCATGCGCCCGGCACCGCGTCCGGATCGGCGGCCCCGGCCGGCTCGGCGTAGGTGACGCCGGCGAACCGGTCGCCCTCGTAGGTCACCGACGTGACGCTGGCCAGGGCACACTGGCGGCGGCGGGGGTCGTGCAGGTAGCTGCGCCCCTCGAGGTGCAGCCGGATGGTCCAGATGGGCAGCTGGTGGCTGACCAGGACGGCCTCGTGCCCGCGTGCGGCGTCGCGCGCGGCCTCGACCGCGCCGAGCATGCGGGCGGCGATCTCGACGTAGGGCTCGCCCCACGAGGGCTGGAGGGGGTTGCGCAGCTTCCACCAGTTGCGCGGCGCCCGGAACACGCCGCCGGCCCCGCCGACCACCATGCCCTCGAACGCGTTGCCCGCCTCGAGCAGCCGGTCGTCGGTGGCGATCGGCAGGCCGGTCGCCTCGGCCAGCGGGCGTGCGGTCTGCTGGGCTCGCTCCAGGGGGCTGGAGACGAGGTGGGTGAGGTCGGAGCCGGCGAACCACTCCGCGGCCGCCACCGCCATCGCCTCGCCCGTGGTGGACAGCCGGTAGCCCGGGAGCCGCCCGTAGAGGACCTTGGCCGGGTTGTGGACCTCCCCGTGCCGCAGCAGGTGGACCGTCGTGCGCTCGCTCATGTGGACCGCTCGCTCGGAACGGGGCCGGCCGCCGGGGCGCCGTCCGCCTCGGCCGCGGCGCGCGCCGCGGCGGGCAGCGCCTCCAGCACGCGGTCCAGCGCCTCGCCGGAGAGCTGCGCGTTGACGAACCACGACTCGAACGCCGAGGGCGGCAGGTAGACCCCGCGCGCGAGCATGGCGTGGAAGAAGGCGGTGTACCGGAAGGCGTCCTGGCTGCGGGCGTCGTCGTAGTCGCGCACCTGGCGCTCGTCCGGGACGAAGAAGATCGAGAACATGTTGCCGGCCTGCTGCACCCGGTGCGGCACCCCCGCGGAGAACAGCGCGGCGCTGGCGGCACCGCGCAGCACGGCGGCGACCTCGTCGCAGTGGGCGTAGACGGCGTCGGTGCAGTGCCGCAGGGTGGTCAGGCCGGCGGCGACGGCAACGGGGTTCCCCGACAGCGTGCCCGCCTGGTAGACCGGGCCGGCCGGGGCCAGCTGGTCCATCAGGTCGGCGCGGCCGCCGAACGCCGCCGCGGGCAGCCCGCCGCCCATGACCTTGCCGAAGGTGAACAGGTCGGCGTCGACCGGGTCCAGCCCGTACCAGCCCGACCGCGAGACCCGGAAGCCGGTCATGACCTCGTCCAGGACCAGCAGCGCGCCGTGCGCGGCGGTGATCCGGCGCAGGGCCGCGTTGAAGCCGGGCTCCGGCGGGATCACGCCCATGTTGCCGGCCGCGGCCTCGCTGATGAGACAGGCGATCTGCGCGCCGCGCTCGGCGAAGACCGCCTCGACCGCGGCGACGTCGTTGTAGGGCAGCACCACGGTGTCGGCCGCCGCACCCGTGGTGACCCCCGGGGTGTCGGGCAGGCCGAGGGTGGCCACGCCGGAGCCGGCGGAGGCCAGCAGCGAGTCGACGTGCCCGTGGTAGTTGCCGGCGAACTTCACGACCAGCGGCCGCCCGGTGACGCCGCGGGCCAGCCGCACCGCCGAGAGCACCGCCTCGGTGCCGGAGTTCACCAGCCGGACCCGCTGCACCGGCGCCATCCGGTCGCGGATCTCCTCGGCCAGCTCCAGCTCGCCCTCCGTGGGCGCCCCGAAGGTGAGCCCGCGGCGCGCGGCCGCGGTGACCGCCTCGACGACGGCGGGGTGCGCGTGCCCGAGGATCAGCGGGCCCCACGAGCTCACCAGGTCGACGTAGCGCCGTCCGTCGGCGTCGGTGATCCAGGGACCGGAGCCCTGGACCATGAACCGCGGGGTGCCACCGACGGCCTGGAAGGCGCGGACGGGTGAGTTCACCCCGCCAGGGGTGACGTCGCGGCCGCGGGCGTAGAGCTCCGCGGAGGCGGGCGCCTCGTAGGGGAAGGGCGAGCTGTCCGGCGAGGTCACGACCCCAGTGTCCCTCCTCCTCCTGGGCGCCCGTCGGAGGCGTCGGACACAGCTGCGAGCAGCGCGGTGCGCAGGCCGACGGGGTCGCGGGTGGGCACCAGCACGGTGCGCCCCTCGCGCAGCCGCAGCGGCAGCCCCGACCGGCCGGGGGGCAGCGTCCACCCACCGCCGAGCACCGGCGCGCCGGCGTCCACCCCGCCCTCGACGGTGGCCAGGTGCGCGGCGTCGACGTCGCCCAGCGGGACGACGTCCATGCCGACGGCCAGGCCGGCGGCGTCCACCCGCACCGTCCAGATCCGCCGGGCCGACAGGCAGCCGATCCAGGCGGCACCGAGGACGACGACGACGGACAGGGCCCACAGCCACGGGGGGACGTCCGGACCGGGCAGCGCCAGGTCCAGGACGACGAAGAGCCCGAGCGCCCCGGCGACGATCCAGAACGGTCGCCAGGAGCCCCCGGGCTCGACGTACGCAGTCATCTCAGCCGCGGGCGAGCCAGCGTGCGGCCTCGACCGCCCAGTAGGTGAGCACCTGACCGGCGCCCGCGCGGCGGATGGCGACCAGCGTCTCCAGGATCGCCCGCTCGCGGTCCACCCAGCCGTTGGCCGCGGCCGCCTCGAGCATCGCGTACTCGCCGCTGACCTGGTAGGCGCTCACCGGCACCTGCACCGCGTCGGCGACCTGCCGGACGATGTCGAGGTAGGGCAGCGCGGGCTTCACCATGACGGCGTCGGCCCCCTCGGCGAGATCCTGCGCCACCTCGCGCAACGCCTCGTCGGCGTTGGGCGGGTCCATCTGGTAGGTCGAGCGGTCGCCGAACTGCGGGGCACCCTCGGCCGCCTCGCGGAACGGGCCGTAGAAGCCCGAGGCGTACTTGGCCGCGTAGGCCAGGATCGGGACCTCGGTGAACGCGGCGCTGTCCAGGCCGGCGCGGATGGCCGCCACCTGCCCGTCCATCATCCCGCTGGGAGCCACCAGGTGGGCGCCGGCCTGGGCCTGGGCGATGGCGACCGCGGCGTACCGGTCCAGCGTGGGGTCGTTGTCGACGACGCCCGCGGGCGTGACCACACCGCAGTGCCCGTGGTCGGTGTACTCGCACAGGCAGAGGTCGGCCATGAGCACCAGCTGGTCGCCCAGGTCCGCGCGCAGCTGCTGCAGGGCGACGTTGACGATCCCGTCGGCGGCGTCGGCCTGCGAGCCCACGGCGTCCTTGTCGGCCGGGATGCCGAAGAGCATCAGCCCGCCGATGCCGGCCTCGGCCGCCTCGTGCGCGGCCTTGCGCAGCGAGTCCAGCGAGTGCTGGACGACGCCGGGCATAGAGCCGATCGGCACCGGCTCGGCGATGTCCTGCTTGACGAAGACCGGCAGCACCAGGTCGGCCGGGGCCACCCGGGTCTGCGCGGTCAGCCGCCGCAGCGCGGGCGTCGACCGCAGCCGCCGCCCGCGCGCGAAGCCCGGGCTGGAGCCGTCGCTCACTTGCCCTCGCCGTCCTCCGCCTCGCGGAGCGACAGGGCGTACTCGGCCAGGGCGTCGACCAGCGGGGCGACGGCGGCCGTCTCCGGCTGCACGTCGACGCGGAGGCCGAACTCCTGGGCGCTGGCGGCCGTCGCCGGGCCGATCACCGCGACGACGGTCTTCGCGTGCGGCTTGCCCGCGATGCCGACGAGGTTCCGGACCGTGCTCGACGAGGTGAAGCACACCGCGTCGAAGCCACCGCCCTTGATCGCCTCGCGGACCGACGCGGCCGGCGGCGCAGCGCGCACCGTGCGGTAGGCGGTGACGTCGTCGACCTCCCAGCCGCGCTCCACCAGGCCGGCGGCGAGCACCTCGGTGGCGATGTCGGCGTGCGGCAGGAGCACCCGGTTGATCGGGTCCAGGACGTCGTCGTACTCGGGGAACTCCGCCAGCAGGCCTTGGCTGGACTGCTCGCCGGCGGGCACCAGCTCGGGCACGATGCCGAACGCGCGCACCGCGTCGGCGGTCTGCTCGCCGACGCAGCCGACCTTGACGCCGGCGAAGGCGCGGGCGTCCAGGCCCAGCTCGGTGAACTTCTCGCGCACGGCCCGCACCGCGTTCACCGAGGTGAACACGATCCAGCCGTAGCGGCCGGTGACCAGGCCCTTGACCGCGCGGTCCATCTGCGCGGGGCTGCGCGGCGGCTCGACGGCGATCGTCGGCACCTCGACCGGGACGGCGCCGTAGGCCCGCAGCCGGTCGCTCATCTCCCCGGCCTGGTCCTTGGTGCGGGGCACCAGCACGCGCCAGCCGAACAGCGGGCGGCTCTCCCACCACGACATCCGGGCGCGCTTGTCGACGGCCGCGCCGACGGTGACCACGACCGGTCCGGTGAGGGAGTCCAGGCCGGCCGCCTTCTCGGCGACGGCGGACAGCTTCGCCACGACGCTCTTCTGCGCCGTGGAGGAGCCGCCGGTGGTGACCACGACCGGGGTGCTGCCCGACAGGCCGCCCTCGACCAGCCGGCCGGCGGCGTCCGGGAGCTCCTCGACCGTGGCCCGCAGCACCAGGGTGCCGCCGGTCGCGGCGGTGGCACCGGCCAGCGCGGCGAGGTCCACGCCGCTGCGCAGGTCGGCGGTGAGCGCCGTGCTGCCCGGGGCGACGCCCGCGAAGGCGGGGACGGCGGTGGCCGGCGCGACGCCGGGCACCACGTCGAAGCCGACGGAGGTGCGGCCGACCGCCAGCACCTCCTTGACGGCGGCGTCGTCGGTGTAGGGGTCGCCGGCGACCAGCCGCACGACGACCGCGCCGCCCTTGGCCGCGGCGACGGCGCCCTTGGCGACCTCGGCCGGCTCACCGGTGACCGGGACGAGCTCGACGGCGGGGTTGATCCCGCGGACGGCGTCCTGCACGGCTGCCGGCACGTCGACGTCGACGAGCACGGAGGCGGCCTCGGCGATCGCCGCCGTGGCGCGTGCGGTCAACATGCCGGGGTCGCCCGGTCCTGCGCCGACGAAGACGACCCGGCCGGTGCTGCCGACGGTCTTGCGGAAGCGCGTCATCGCGTGCTCCTGATCCTGGCCCTGAGGGCCTTTGTTGCTGGGTTCTGGGGGGCGCGGTCCGCGCCCAGGGGTGACCTCGCGGGCTCGATCACGGGCTGACCGCCATGAGCTCGACCGCGCCGCGGTCGAGCAGGTCCTCGGCGAGCGCGCGGCCGAGCGCCGCGGCGTCGGCGAGCGGGCCGCTCAGGGAGCCGCGGACGCCGTCGCTGCCGTCGATCGCCGTGACCGACGCGCGGAGGAACAGCTCGGGGCCGTGCTCGCCCTCGGCGACCTCGGCGTAGGCGGCCACGGGCGCGCTGCAGCCGGCCTCGAGAGTGCCCAGCGTGGTCCGCTCGGCCAGGGCGCAGGCCCGGACGTGGGGGTCCTCCAGCCGGCCGAGCAGCTCGCGCGTGCGGGCGTCGCTGGTGCGGCACTCGACGGCCAGCGCGCCCTGCGCCGGTGCCGGCAGCACCTGGAGGGGGTCGAGGGTCTCGGTGATGACCGCGAGCCGCCCCAGCCGGGACAGCCCGGCGCGGGCGAGCACGACGGCGTCCAGGTCGCCGGGGCCCATGGCCGAGCCGGCGACGCGACCCAGGCGGGTGTCGACGTTGCCGCGGATCGGCACGATCTCCAGGCCGAGGCCCAGGGCCCGCAGCTGGGCCACGCGACGGGGCGCGCCGGTGCCCACCGTGGAGCCCGGGGGCAGCTCGCCCAGGGTCAGCCCGTCGCGGGCGACCAACGCGTCCCGCGGGTCCTCCCGGGGCGGCACCGCGGCGAGGATGAGCCCGGGCGCCGGCGCGGTGGGCAGGTCCTTGTAGCTGTGCACGGCCAGGTCGATCTCGCCGGCGAGCAGCGCGTCGCGCAGCGCGGTGACGAAGACGCCCGTGCCGCCCAGCTGCGCGATGGCCGCCTGCGACCGGTCGCCCTCGGTGGTGATGTGCACCAGCTCGACCGGGGTGCCGGTGGTGGCGGTGATCGCGTCGGCCACGGTCTGCGACTGGGTGCGGGCCAGCATGCTGGCCCGGGTGCCCAGCCGGAGCACGGCGGTGCCCGAGGCCGTCTCGGCAGAGGTGCGCAGGGCGGTCACGCGGCACCTCCGGTGCGCTCGGGGTCGGCGGTGACGGCGTCGGCCAGGCTGGCGGTCTCGCTGGCGACGTCGGCGTCGATGCCCAGGCCGAACAGGGCGCGCAGCGCCCCGGCGTAGTCGGTGCCACCGGGCACGGCGGAGAGCTCCTTCACCCGCACGGTCGGCTCGTGCAGCAGCTTGTCCACGACCCGCCGCACGGTGCGCGCGATCTCGGCGCGGGAGCGCGGGTCGAGGTCGGGCAGCCGGGTGGAGAGCCGGAGCAGCTCGGCGTCGACGACCTCGGCGGCCTGGCTGCGCAGCGCCGAGACCGTGGGCGCCACGGCGGCGGCCTGCTGCTCGGCGCGCAGCAGGGCGGCCTCGGCCTCGATCATCGCGTGCGCGGCCGATATGTCGTCGGCGGCCACCGGGCCGGCGACCGGTGCACCGGCGTCGCGGGCGGCGACCCGCTCGCCCTGCAGCAGGGCGAGGTCGACGACGTGCACGTCCGGCAGACCGGCCACGCCGGGCTCCACGTCGCGGGGCAGCGCCAGGTCCACCACGGCCATGGGGCGGCCCTCGCGGCGGCGCATGGCCGTGGCCACCGCGTCGGTGCTCACCACGACGCCGGAGGCGCCGGTGCAGGAGACGAGGACGTCGGCGTCGACCAGCTCCTCGTCCGCGTCCGCGAGCTCGATCGCCCGTCCGCCCAGGGTGGTGGCCAGCCGCTGCGCCGAGGCATGGGTGCGGCTGCCGATGACGACGTCGGCACCGCGGCGGGCCAGCGTGGTCGCGGCCAGGGCACCCATGGAGCCGGCGCCCACCACGAGCGCGCGGCGGCCGGCGAGGTCGCCGATGCGGGCCTCGGCGCGGTCCAGCGCCACGGACACCAGGGAGGCCCCGGCGCGGTCGATGCCGGTCTCGGAGTGCACGCGCTTGCCCACGCGCAGGGCCCGCTGGGCGATCGGGTGGAGCGCCCGGCCCACGGTGCCCTCCTCGCGGGCGAGGGCGTACGCGGCGCGCAGCTGGCCGAGGACCTGCGTCTCGCCGACCACCATCGAGTCCATCCCGGCAGCGACGGTGAACAGGTGCGTGACGGCCTGGTCCTCGTAGTGGACGGTGACGTACGGGGCGACCTCCTCGACCGAGGCGCCGGCCTGGCGGGCGAGCACCCGGCTCACGTCGGTGACGCCGCCGTGGAAGCGCTCGACCTCGGCGAAGACCTCGATCCGGTTGCAGGTCGCCAGCACCAGGGCCTCGGCGACGTGGTCGCCGTCCACCAGCTCGTGCAGGGCCTTCACCCGGTCGTCGTCGGTCATCGCGAACTGCTCGAGCAGCGCGACCGGAGCGGTCCGGTGGCTGATGCCCACTGCCAGGAGGCTCACGCGGACTCCCCCACCCCGGCGGGCACGCGCTGCTGGCCCAGGAAGGCCAGCACCTGCAGCTCCACCGACAGGTCGACCTTGCGGACGTCGACCCCGGCGGGGGCCGCGAGCGTCACCGGCGCGAAGTTCAGGATGCTGCCCACCCCGGCCGCGGCCAGCCGGTCGCAGATTCCCTGCGCCACCTCGGCCGGCGTCGTGATGACCCCGATGGAGGCACCGGTCGCGGCGACGACGTCCTCCAGCTCGTCCAACGCGCGGACCTGCAGCGCACCGATGCGCTGCCCGATCCGGGCGGGCGAGGCATCGATGAGCCCCACGAACTCGAACCCGCGGGAACCGAAGCCGGCGTAGTCGGCCAGGGCCGAGCCGAGGTTGCCGATGCCGACCAGGACGCAGCGCCGGGCGCGACCCACGCCGAGGACGCCGGTGAGTCGGTCGCGCAGCAGGGCGACGTCGTAGCCCACGCCGCGCACGCCGCAGGGGCCCAGGTGCGAGAGGTCCTTGCGCAGCCCGGCCGGGTTCACGCCGGCGGCGGAGGCGAGCTCTCCGGAGGAGACGGTGCTCCGGCCGCCGTCGGCGAGCGTGGCCAGCACCCGGAGGTACACGGCCAGGCGGGCGACGGTGGCCTCCGGGATGGTCCGGGGCCGCGGCTGCATCAACGGGCTCTCCACAA
>Ga0210040_10001816_pt1 | contig 31396 bp, 29 predicted proteins | sample CryGeyCG12114_NA_FD_185462 | JGI IMG/M metagenome (GOLD analysis project Ga0210040, IMG submission 185462) | Groundwater microbial communities from aquifer - Crystal Geyser CG19_WC_8/21/14_NA (SPAdes) (version 2) | ecosystem: Environmental > Aquatic > Deep subsurface > Groundwater | place: USA...
CAGCAGGCGGCGATCCTTAAGGCCGTCGGGCACGTCGCCATTGGCCATGCGGATGGCGAGGCCCTCGACGATCGCCGTCTTGCCGACGCCTGGCTCGCCGATCAGCACCGGATTGTTCTTGGTCCGACGGGCGAGCACCTGAATGGTGCGGCGGATTTCCTCGTCGCGGCCGATCACCGGGTCGAGCTTGCCCTCGCGAGCGGCGGCCGTGAGGTCGCGGGCGAACTTCTTCAGCGCACCGAGCCGGTCCTCAGCGCCCTGGGTGTCCGCGGTGCGGCCGCCCTGCAGCTTGTCGATTGCGGCGTTCAGTGCTTGCGGCTGCACGCCCGCCCGGACCAGGGCGTTCCCGACGTCCGTGCCCTTGGCCAGCGCCATCGCCAGCAGGATACGCTGCACGGTGACGAAGCTGTCGCCGGCCTTGGTCGCCACCTGCTCGGCCTGGTCGAGCAGGCGCATGGTGTCGCCGTCCAGCCCCGGGGCGCTGGTTGCGCCCGAGCCGGTAACCGCCGGAACCTTGGCGATCAGGGCATCAGCCTCGCGCTGCGCAGCTTTCGAGTCGCCCCCCGCGGCACCGATCAGGCCGGCGGCCATGCCTTGATCGTCGTCGAGCAGTGCCTTGAGCAGGTGGGCCGGGGCAATCCGCTGGTGATGTTCGCGCACGGCGATGGTCTGGGCCGCCTGCACGAAGCCCTTGGCGCGATCGGTGAGTTTCTCAAAGTCCATGAAGCATCCTTCCCCTCTCGTATGCCAAAGCTAGTGTTGCTTATCCGCAACACAAGAGGGCGGAACTCCAATGCGAAAAACTGTCGGTCGCCCGGACCTCCTGATGTGGCAGCCATGTCACATTCGACCAGCAAACGACCGTCAAGGCCCTTTGCCCGCTTTACACTTCGCCGTTCCCGAACCCAGAAGGCGCCCACCTGCGGGGTCCACGCCCCTCAAAATCATTCGCGGCGCCAATGACATTGCGCCGGTTCGGGAGACACTAATGCAGAAGTCCTACCTCCGTTCGACGACGGCCTTTGGGGTCGTGTCGGTTCTAGGCCTCGGCCTGTTTGCGAGCCCGGCACTGGCTCAGGACGCCACCAACACCCCGGGCGCGCAGGCTTCCACGCCGCAGACCCAGGCCGAGGACGAGACCCAGGCCGACGCTCCGGTGCCGAACACGAACACGGACAATGGCCAGGGCGAAGAGATCGTCGTCACCGGCACGCTGTTCCGTGGCACGACTTCCAAGACGGTGTCCCCGATCACGGTGGTGACCGCCGAGGCGATCGAGAAGCGCGGCCAGAACACGGTTCAGGACGCCATCCAGCAGCTGTCGTCGAACAACGGCCCGGCGCTGACCAACTCGTTCAGCGCCAATGGCGCGTTCGCGGCCGGCGCTTCGGCCGTGTCGCTGCGCGGCCTGTCGACCAACTCCACCCTGGTCCTGTTCGACGGCCAGCGCGCGGCCTACTACCCGCTCGCCGACGACGGTTCGCGTAACTTCGTCGATCTCAACACCATTCCGGACGACATCGTCGACCGGGTCGAAGTGCTGCGTGACGGTGCGTCCTCGACCTACGGCGCCGACGCGATCGCGGGCGTGGTGAACATCATCACCAAGCGCCAGTTCCAGGGCGTCCAGGCCCGTGCCGAAGCCGGCATCACTGAGGATGGCGTCGGCGCCAACCGCCGCTTCTCGCTGACCGCCGGTACCGGCGATCTCGCCAAGAACGGCGTCAATGCCTACTTCAGCGGCTTCTATTTCAAGACCAACGCCGTTCGTAACCGCGACTTGCCGTACCCGTTCAACACGGACGATCAGACGCGCATCTGCAACGATGTTGCTTGCGGTCCGAACGACATCGTCAACTCGCGTGATCCGGACACGGGCCTGCTCGAGGGTTTCCTCGTTGGCTACGAGCCTTACGTTCGCCCGTACAATGGTGCGCCTATCGTTATGCCAAACGGTACTGTGGCGGCAGCCAACAGTGTCAATCAGGGTCCCTATCAGCTGCTCAACCCGGCAGCTGGGTGCACCTACGGTCCAGGCTACACCCTCACCGACGAAGAACGTAACCTCCGTCGCGATCTCAATGGCGACGGGGTGGTTGGTGCCACCGAGTTCATCAACGCGGCTGCGCCGAACCAAGTCTGCACCATCGACGTCACCAATCGCTTCGGCATTGTGACTCCAAACATTCGTCGGTTTGGCGGCACGGGCCGCGTCACCGCTCGACTGAATGATGACACTGAAGGTTACTTCATGGTCAACTTCCAGCAGAGCAATGTGTCTTACACCGGCTTCCCGGCGAGTGTGCGTGCAGCAGCGAACGCTGGTATCCTGTTCCGCCCGTTCTCGACTGCGGCTGGCCCGGCCGCCAACCTCGCGCCGGGTTCGTTCGTCCTTAGTCTTCCGGTTTACACCTGCCCGGGCGGCGTTGCCGACCCGAGCGGTCTGAACACGGGCTGCACCGCGACCTCGCCGGGCGCCGTTCTGAACCCGAACAACCCGTTTGCAGCGCAGGGCCAGGTTGCTCGCTTCATCGGCCGTCCGTTCACCGATCCGACCTCCAACGCGACTCGCAGCCGCGTGTATCGGGCCGCTGCTGGCCTGACCACGTCGTTCGCGGGCTTCGACGTCCGGGCGGACTTGACCGCGATGCACAACGACCTGCGTCGTGAGCAGAACGGCTACGTCTACATCAACAACTTCCTGACCGCGATTGCGAACGGGTCGTTGAACCTGGTGGACGTGGGCGCGAACAGCCAGCAGACGCTCGACTACGTCCGTCCGGACAACATCAGCAACGCCTCGTCGGACCTGTACGCCGCCCAGGTGTCGTTTGGTCGCTCGCTGTTCGACCTCCCGGGCGGTCCGCTTCAGGTCGGCTTTGGTGGGCAGATCCGCTACGAAGCGGTCGACGCCCCGTCGGCGAATGCCGACTACAACGGCCCGACCCAGCGGTTCTTCACGCTGAATGCATTCGGCACCACGGGTCATCGCACGGTCAAGTCGCTGTTTGCCGAGATCAACGCACCGGTGATCGACATGGTGGAGATCAACGCTTCCGGCCGCTACGACAAGTATTCGTCGGGCCAGAGCGCCTTCTCGCCGAAGGTCGGTGCGAAGTTCGAGCCGATCGACGCCATCGCCATTCGTGCGACCTGGTCGAAGGGCTTCCGGATCCCGTCTTTTGGTGAGGCGAACGCCCTGCCGACGACCGGGTTCGTGAACACCAGTTCGGGTAACTTCAACGACACCTACCTGGCGCAGTACGGCTGCACAGTGGCGACCTTCAGCAGCTGCCCGGCTTACATCCGGACGAACAGCTACGGTCAGACCACGCTGGCGTCGCCGAACCTGGATCCGGAGAAGTCGCGCAGCCTCACGCTGGGCGCCATCTTCAACCCGGTGCGGAACTTCACCTTCACGGTCGACTACTTCGACATCAAGAAGACCGGAGCGATCACCCAGCCGTCGAACGCCCCGGCGCTGGCAGCTTACTATGCCTGCACCGCGGCTCAGTTCAACGGCGGCACTTGTGCCATCCCGGCCGGGTACAACGTGATTGCTGGCGCCGTTGACCCGACGCGTCCCAATGCCCTGCCGGTGATCGGCTTTATCGAGTCGCAGCTGGTCAACGCGAACACCATCCGTTCGCGCGGTCTCGACTTCGCGGCGCTGGCTCGCTTCAGCTACCGTGGCGTCAAGCTGACCTCGTCGCTTGAAGCCAGCCGCATCCTGGAGCTCAGCACGACGTTCCCGGACGGCTCGACCGAGCGCTACGAAGGCACGCTGGGTAACTACAACCTGACCGCCGGTTCGGGCACTCCGAAGTGGCATGGCAGCTGGCAGAACACGATCGACTGGGGCAAGGTCTCGCTGACCGGCACCCTGAACTACTTCGGCAAGTACAACCTGTCGGCCGAAGACCAGAACGGTCCGGGTTCATCGGGCGACTGCAGCCTGGGCGTCGACTACCTGCCGTGCGACGTGGGCGCCTACACGACCCTCGACCTGGTCGCCCAGGTCCGGGCGAATGACCGGGTGACCTTCTATGCCAACGTCCTGAACGCGCTGGACCACCTGCCGGACGTCGATCCGGCGACTTACGGCGCGCACCTGTACAACCCGGTGCAGGGCGGCACGGGCATCCTGGGTCGTCAGTACCGCGCCGGTGTCCGCCTGAACTTCTAGTTCGAGCGACCTAGCCTGAACAAACTGGGGCGGTGCCAGTCGGCGCCGCCCCTTTTGTTTGTTGACCTTCAATTTGCTTTGCACGCCGTGCCGGCTCGCAGCGGCATCACCTTCGCGGCGGTGAGTTGTCCCGTGCCGAGCGGATGGCGAAATCAGTCGTCGTGGCAACAGGTGGCGTAGGCAATTCCACTCCGCACGCCAGCGTGCCCGCATCGTTGCGGCCCCACGTGCGGTACTTCCAACTGTCCACGTGGAAGCGCAGCTTGGTGTAGAAGCCCAGACCGACACTGTAGCGCGGCCCGGACAGCGCATGGGCGGCGCACAGGCGGGTCATAAGCACCGTCCGATCGATCGGACGCAGGGGCACCAGGTCGATCGCCGACATGGACTGGTGGACGCTTTCCGGGGCGCCGCCAGCGCATTGGTTGAGAATAGGGTTGCGGTACACGGAGACGGGTTCGACCGCTCCGACGGCTGGAACCACATAGTCCCGGACGTACCGGAGCGTCCGAACCACGTTGGGCCACTCGTTCGCGGGCGGGACTTCGAACGGCTCGGCGCCGCACTTGGCCCAGTCGCTGGCCGTTCGCAGCAGCTGCCAGGTCGGCACCACCAATGCGACCTGATTGTCGAACAGGTAGCGGTGAAAGCTGGAAACCAGGCCCGAGCGCCACGGCTGTGCTCCGACCCACCGGCGATACCCGGGCTCGTCCTGGCCCGCGATGACGTAATCGCCGGTCGGGTTCCAGATCGGCGGCGCGACGCTGAACGGCGGTGGAGCGGCCAGGGCGGCTGCAGGCTGGGCGAGGGTGAGGAGCAGGAAGAAGGAGGGCATGGTGATGAGCCTAGCCGGACGCGAGCGCTTGAAAAGTGCAAAGGTCGGGCGCACGTCGCAGGCATGACCCAGCCGATCCACGTCGACTTGCCGCACACCCTCGGCCGCGAGGAGGCGCAGCGCCGCATCGCCGCCAACATCCACAAGCTGCAGGGCCACATCCCCGGCGGGGCGGAGGTGACCAGCGCCTGGTCGGGCTCGCGCCTCGACATGACAGTCGGCGCCATGGGCCAGACCGTCGATGCGAAGATCGACGTCGAGGAGCAGCATGTCCGCTGCCGCATCGAGTTGCCCGGCCTGCTTGGCCTGTTCGCCAAGCCGATCGAGGCGGCGCTCAAGGCCAAGGGCTCCGACCTGCTGCTGGAGGACCGGACGAAGTAGCTGGACCTCGGTCCGTGCCGGGCTAGACTGCCGTCCGAACAGGGAGGCCGTCGCCATGCGCCACTTCGCCGTTGTGGGCTCCGGCCCGGCCGGCTTCTACACGGCCGAGGCGCTGCTAAAGACCTACGGCCTCGGCTGCCGGATCGACCTGATCGACCGGCTGCCGGTCCCTTACGGCCTGATCCGCTTCGGCGTGGCCCCGGACCATCAGTCGATCAAGGCCGTGTCCAGGCGCTACGAGAAGGTCGCGCTGGAGCCAAACTGCCGGTTCCTGGGCAACGTCCACCTGGGTGCGGATGTCTCCGTCGAGGAGCTGCTGCACTACTATGACGCAGTGGTCCTCGCCACCGGCGCACCGCACGACCGGCTGCTCGGCATCCCGGGCGACGAGCTGCCGGGCGTGATCGGCTCGGCGGCGTTTGTCGGCTGGTACAACGGCCACCCCGACTTCGCCGACCTCGATCCGCCGCTCGACGGCGAGAATGCGGCCGTGATCGGGAACGGCAACGTCGCGCTGGACGTCGCCCGCATCCTGAGCAAGACCACCGAGGAGTTCGCGGGCTCGGACATCGTCGGCCATGCACTGGAGGCGCTGGCCGGTAGCGCGGTGCGACAGATCACCATTCTGGGCCGGCGCGGGCCGCACCAGATCGCGATGACGCCCAAGGAGCTCGGCGAGCTTGGTCATCTCGCCCAAGCCTCGGCGGTGGTCGATGGTGGTGACCTCCCGCCGGCCGAAGCCGAAACCAGCTTGGACCCCGGGCAACGCAAGTCCGTGCAGCACCTGCGCGATTTTGCTGCCGCGGCTCCGAACGGAGCGAAGCCGAAGCGCATCCTGTTCGACTTCTTCGCGAGGCCGCTGGCGGTCGAAGGCGATGGCCGGGCCGAGCGGGTGATCGTGGAACGGACGGCGTTGCAGCCGGACGGCTCGGCCCGCGGCACGGGCGAGACCTATGTCGTGCCGGCGCGGCTGGTGGTGAGTTGCATCGGCTATGCGACTCCGCCGATCCCGGGCGTGCCGTACGACGATCGGCTGGGCCGCTTTCCCAACGAGAACGGACGTATAGCCGAGCGGCTGTACGCCGTTGGGTGGGCACGGCGTGGGCCGACCGGGACCATCGGCACCAACCGGCCCGACGGCTACGAGGTCTGCGAGCAGATTGCGGCGCTGGTCCCGGCGGACGGCGAGGGGTCTGGGCGGGAGGGCGGCGACGGTCTCGACCGGCTGCTTCACTCGCGGGGAGCCGATCCGGTGCCGTTCGCGGACTGGCAGCGGATCGAAGCGGCGGAGATTGCCGCGGCGCGCGCCGGGGCACCGCGCGAGAAGCTGGTAAGGGTCGATCAGATGCTGCGGGCACGCCGCGAGTGATTTGCGGGCAGGCGCTTGCGCTTGCCCCAAGCGCCGCCTAAAGACCGCCCCGCCTTGGCTCCCGCGGCGACGCGGGTTCCGGTCGGGGAGTAGCTCAGCCTGGTAGAGCACTGTCTTCGGGAGGCAGGGGCCGGAGGTTCGAATCCTCTCTCCCCGACCAACTATCCTTTTCGTTGTAGAAACAACGACTTAGCTGCAAGCGAGGGGTCCGGATTGGACACCTTTGTTGGACACCTCGCAGGGAAACTCGCTGGGGTGCTCGCCATCACGCGGGCTCTGTCGTGTGAGCGCCGAAGCCGCTACGGCAAGACTCGGCGGGGTAGGCGTTTGGGGCAGGTGGGTTGGGCAAGAAGCCAGAGAAGCACCAGTGGGCTAACGACTACTTCAAGGCGGCGCTGGATAACATGGACCGGCTGCTGCAAGTCATTAGACTTAGCAGGCAGGGCATCCGCACTATTCCTGCCATGCCCCAGGTCATCAAAGTATTGGGAAACGGCGAGGACGAGCTAGAGAGAGCTGAGCATCGCGCGGAGCTTGCCCAAGCCGAGATAGACCGGAAATTCTCGACGCTTCTTGGCTTCGGAACAGTCGCGCTCTGGAGCTGGCTCGAAACTCTCGTTTTAGACTTCGTGGTGCTTTCAATCGAACGACGGCCCGCCAGCATCAAGTCTCTGAAGGCACCTAAGGTGCGCATAGACATAGCCGAGTATGCCCAAATGCGCGGACGCGCGCGTGCCCAGTTCATTACTGAGCTTATTGACCGTGAACTCGGGGGCCCTCTTAGGAACGGGATGGGGCGTTTCGACGGCCTGTTAGAAGCAATCGGCATGAACGTCCCGTTAGAAGACCATTACCGTCGCGACATCTTCGAGCTTCAGCAGGTTCGGAACTGCCTCTCTCACCGTCTCGGCATTGTCGACGCACGTTTAGCGGCGGCCTGCCCATGGCTGAAGCTCAAAGTGGGGAAGCCGCTGAGCGTCAGCTGGGGCGACTTTATCCGCTACGGGGACGCGTGTGCTCAATACCTCCTTCTGATGCTCTACGAAGTCGGAGACCTGCTCGGTTATGACTATCGGGCAAAAGGCGAGGCCGATGCGCAATCCCGAAAAGATGAAGTCGAAAAAAGCAGGGCAGAGCAGGAATGAGCGGAAGCTAGGCCGCCGCTCCTTCACCCGCCAGCCGATACCGCTGGAGCAAGGCCTAACTCGCGAAATCCGGGTCGAGGCGGTACGCCTTGCGGAGCAGGGCCGGCCAGGCGAGCACTTTCGCCGCGATCTTGAGGCCGGTGGCGCCTTGCTGGGCGGCCACCTCGGGCGTGCCCTGGGGCGGGTGGTTGAGCTTGTCGCCGGCGGACAGGGCATAGATCTGCGCTTCGCAGGCGCGCTCCAGGAAGTACATGCGGATGAACGCCTCGCCGACCGTCTCACCGACGGTCAACGTGCCATGATTGCGCAGCAGCATGGCCGAGCGGGTGCCGAGGTCGGCGACGATCCGCTCGCGTTCCTCAAGGTCGGTCGCGACGCCCTCGTAATCGTGGAAGGCGAGGTCGCCACCGACCAGCATGGCGGTCTGGGTGAGCGGGAGAAGGCCCTCCTCGTGGGCGGCGACGGCCTGACCGTGCGGCGTGTGGAGGTGGATAACGGCGTGGGCGTCGTCGCGGGCCATGTGCACCGCCGAGTGGATGGTGAAGCCGGCGGGATTGGTGATGAAGGGCGTGGGCTCGACCGGATTGCCGTTGAGGTCGACCTTGATCAGCGAGCTGGCGGTCACTTCCTCGAACATCAGATTGTATGGGTTCAAGAGGAAATGGTGCTCGGGGCCTGGCACCCGGACGCTCATGTGAGTGAAGATGAGGTCGTCCCAGCCGTAATGCGCCACAAGCCGGTAGCCGGCGGCGAGGTCGACGCGGAGCTTCCACTCCTCATCGCTGACCTTGCCGGCCAGGCTCGGGATGTCGACGGACTGCAGGGCGGACACCTGGTCCATGCCGGTGTTGATCGTGTCGACGCGGTTCATGAGTGGCTCTCCTGTCGGTCGGGATGGGCGGCGGCGAAGGCGGGCAAGGCGGTCAGCGCCGCGTCCACGCGGGTGAGGGTCGGAAAGGCGTCCAACGGGGTGTCGAGCCGCCGCGCGTTGTAGATCTGCGGCACCAGGCAGATGTCGGCCATGGTGAGCGTGTCGCCGTAGAGGAACTTGCCGGCGGTCGGGCTTGCGAGGCCTTCGAGTGCCGCCAGCCCTTCCGCGCACCAATGGCGATACCAGTGGTCGATTGCGTCCTGCGGCTGGCCGAGCTCGTTCTTGAGGTAGCGCAGCACCCGCAGGTTGTTGAGCGGGTGGATATCGCAGGCGACCGTCAGGGCGAGTGCCAGCACGTGGGCGCGGCCACCTGGGTCGCGGGGCACCAGCGGCGGCTCGGGCACTTGCGCGTCGAGATAGTCGAAGATCGCCAGGCTCTGGGTCAGCCGCTCGCCATCCATCTCCAGCATGGGGACGAAGCCCTGCGGGTTGAGCCGGCGGTAGTCGGCGCTTTGCTGCTCGTCGGTGCGCAGGTCGACTGCGTGGCTCTCGTAGGCGATGCCCTTGAGGTTGAGCGCAATACGGACCCGGTAGCTGGCCGAGGAGCGGAAATAATCGTGGAGGATGACGTCGCTCACCGAACCGGCTCTCCACCGCCGACTCGCGCGCGTCAACATGGACAAGCTGGACACCACGGTGCGCAGTGTTGGCCCACCCGCAAGAGGTCGCAAGCGGAAGCGGTGATCGAACGGGGACGCAGCGGCGTCATGCCGAGCAGGGAAGCAGAGCTTTTCCTATTGTGGAAGCTTATTTTCGGCTAGCCCCATGAAGGGCGCCACAACGTCGGCCGGCACGCGTATCGGCCGGCCCGCCGCCTTGTCGATGATCGCCCAGACGGTGCGTGCGCGGACGCAGACCTTGCCCTCGGCATTGGTTAACTCCATCAGCCGGTCGAATTTCGCGCCTTTGGGAGCTTCGCCGACCCACGTCCGGCCGGTCACCTGGTCGCCCTCGAACGCCGGGCGGAGATAGTCGATCTCGTGCCGGACGATGACCCAGAAATAGGCTTCGGCATGGGTCGGGTCGGCGACGCTGTACCAGTGCGCCAGCGCGACCTGCTGAATCCACTGCACCCAGACGGCATTGTTGACGTGGCCGAGCTCGTCGATGTGCTCAGGCAGCGCGGTGAGGGTCATCGAAAAGGTGGGGCGGGTCACAGCAGCTCCGGGGTGCGGTCGGGACGAAGGCGGAAGCGGATGCCGGCGCCGGTGAGCAGGGCGGTCCAGCCGGTCGGGTCTGGCTGCGGTCGCTCCACCAGCGCGCGGGCGAGCCGGGCGAGGCCGCGACCGGGTGCGGTGCGGTCGAGCAGCTGGAGCCATTCGGCGGCACCGATCTTGCCGTCCGGATTGGCGGCGACCATGCGGCTGACGAAGCTGCCGAAGTCGTTGCCCGAGGCGCGTTCGGCCGCCAGGGACAGGACGGCGCCGCAGTCGTACCAGGCCTGCGTGTCGCCCCGTTCGCCGGCACCGGTCACGGCGCCGCGTCGGCTGGCGGCGAGGCAGCCGTCGAGCGAGTGCTGAAGCGCGGCGCGAGCGTCGAAGCCGGGTTCCTCGGCGGCGAGGGTGCGGATGGCCAGCAGGTCGGCGCCGCCTTCCATGATCCAGCTGTCGGCCGTGCGGGCGAACTCCAGCGCCTGCCCCAGCCAGAAGTGGGCGCTTTCGTGAGCGATGAAGCGATGCGCGGCGGAGCGGACCTGGCGGTCGGACGTGAGGGCCTGGCGGCCGGACATGCGCATCAGCACCAACCCCTTGATGACGCCGCCGTTGAGGCTGATGCCCGGGCGCTCTGCGCCGGCCCAGCTGGCCAGCACGGTCGGCCTGAGCTCGTCGGCGGCCCCAAGCTGGCGGCGGTAGCGGGCGAGCACGCGCGGGGTGAAGGTGCGGATATCCGCAGCGAGCCAGGCGGGCATGCCCATGTCCACGACGGTGGTCATTCCGTCCTCCTCGATCGCGGCGGGGACATCGAACAGGCCGTAGGTGCCGGCGCTTTCCCCCTTCTGGTATCCGGTGAGGTCACCGGCGAGGCGGAGCTGGTTGGACGGGTTGACGAAGCGGACGCGGGTGCCGCTGTCGCCCACCTGCGTGTCGGCCAGGTCTGCGGGCAGCCGGTCGAGCCGGCTGGGCTCCGCAACGGAGAAGAGCGCGAAGTGGCCGTCGAACAGGGCGATGCCGCGTGCGCCGAGCCGGAGCGCGGGGACATAGTCGCTGACGAGATCGCCGGTGAACGGCGTCACGCGGACCCGGACGGTGCGGGGCACAGGCACACCCGCGGTGCCGACCAGCGCGTCGTAGCGGCCGCGGTGCACCAGTTGCACGCCGGGCGTCAGCACGGTCCAGCTCGCCAGCCGCCACGGCTGCCCCCCAACCCGTGCCGGCGCCGAACGGAAGAATCCCCAGGCCGGGGCCGAACGGGGGAGGTGGAACTCGGCCGTGAAGGCGTCGCCGGCGCGGCTGACCCGCACGTCGGCCGACGGCCCGGCGAGCGTGGTGGCCAGGGCAGCGGCGAGCGCCAGGCTCAAGCAGTGGCGTCCAGCTGGGTCAGCACGAACGCAAATTCCTCCGCCACTTCGCGCAGGGAGTCCCAGCGGCCCGACTTGCCGCCATGGCCGGCGCCCATGTTGGTCTTGAGCATGAGGAGGTTGTCGTCCGTCTTGCTGGCGCGGAGTCTGGCCGCCCACTTGGCCGGTTCCCAATAAGTCACGCGCGGGTCGTTGAGGCCCGCGGTGATCAGCATCGGCGGATAGGATTGTGCCTTGACGTTGTCGTAGGGGCTGTAGCTGCGCAGCAGGCCGAACGCTTCGGGATCGGTGATCGGATTGCCCCATTCGGGCCACTCGCCAGGGGTCAGCGGCAGGGTGTCGTCGAGCATGGTAGCAACCACGTCCACGAACGGCACGTCGGCGATCACCGCGCCCCACAGCTCGGGATCGGTGTTGGCGACCACGCCCATCAGCTCGCCGCCGGCCGAGCCGCCCTGGATGGCGATGCGGCCCGAACGGGAGAAGCCCTCTGCCACCAGCCCCTTCGCCACGTCGACGAAGTCGGTGAACGTGTTGGTCCGCTTGGTCAGCTTACCGTCGAGGAACCACTGGTACCCGAGGTCGTCGCCGCCGCGGATGTGGGCGATCGCGTAGGCGAAGCCGCGGTCGAGCAGGCTCAGCCGCGCGGTCGAGAAGCTGGGCGGGATGGCGTGGCCGTAGGCGCCATAGGCATAGAGGAAGAGGGGTTGGGAGCCGTCCTTCTTGTAGCCGCGCTTGTAGACCACGCTGGCGGGCACCAGCGTGCCGTCGCGGGCCGGGAGCATCAGCCGCTCGGTCGCGTATTCGGCGGGATCGTAGCCGGACGGGATCTCCTGAACCTTCCGGACGACCATATCGCGGGTGCGCGGGTCGTAATCGTAGACGGTGGCCGGCGTGACCATCGACGTGTAGCCGATACGGTAGGTGTCCGGCGCATATTCCGGATTGCTGCCGAAGCCCGCGGTATAGCTCGCCTCCGCGAAGGGGATGCGTTCTTCGCTGCCGCTGGCGTAGTCGCGCAGCATCAGCTGGTCGAGGCCGTCGACGCGGGTAGTCAGCGCCAGGTGATCGCGGAAGGCGGTGAGCCCGCGCAGGTAGGTGCGGTCGGAGCCGGCGATGACCTCCTGCCACTCGGCCGGGGTGCCCAAGTCGGCGCTGGCGACGCGAAAGTTGACGTGCGTGTCGTTGGTCAGGATCCATAGCCGGCCGTGGGCGGCGTCGACCTCATACTGGCGGCCGTCGAGCCGCGGCGAGATCAGAGTCGGTGGAGCGGTGGGGTCGGCGGCGGGAACGAAGCGCACCTCGCTGGTGGTATTGTCGCCGGTGCCGATGAAGATAAGGCTCCGATCCTGGCTGCGGCTCACGCCGACGGAGAAGCCGAGGTGGTCCTTTTCCTCGTAGAGGGTGACGGTTTCCGCCAGTGGCGCGCCAATGCGGTGGTAACGGGCGCGGTAGCTACGCCAATTGTCGTTGACCTCGGTGAAGACGATGCCGCGGCTGTCGGCGGTCCAGACCGGCGAGCCGATGCCGACGGCCGTGACGGTTTCGAGGTCCTGGCCGGTGGCGAGGTCGCGGATGCGGAGCTTGAAGCGCTCGGAGCCGTCGTCGTCGACCAGGGTGGCGGCGAGCTTGCCGTCGGGGCTGACGGCGAACGCACCGAGGCGGAAGTATTGCTTGCCTTCCGCCTCCGCGACCTCGTCGAAGATCAGCTGGTCGGGACCGCCGGTCGCCAGCTTGCGATGCCATTGCCGATATTGTGCACCGGGCTGGAACGCCCACCAAGTGAGCCAGTCGCCGTCCTTGACCGGGACCGAGCTGTCATCCTCCTTCTGGCGAGCCTTGATCTCCTGGAACAGGGTTTCGACCAGACCTTCGTGCGGTGCCTTCCAAGCCTCGAAATACGCGTTTTCGGCGTTGAGGTAGGCTAGGACCTCGGGGTCCTCGACCTTGGGATAACCGGGGTCGCGCAGCCAGTGCCACGGGTCCTCCACGGTGACGCCGTGGCGTTCGTAGCTGTGGGGATGCTGGGCGGCTTGCGGCGGCGAGGGAAGGCTCATGGCAACCCTTTGCCAACGAAGGGGGGCGCGGGCTAGAGACTTGGGCCATGTCCAGCCATGCCGATCGCCTCGCCGCCCTTCGCCGCCAGCTTGCCGAGCAGAGCCTCGACGGCTTCGTGGTCCCGCTGACCGACGAGCATATGAGCGAATATGTCGGCAGCTATGCCCAGCGACTGGCGTGGCTGACCGGCTTCGAGGGCTCGGCCGGGTCGGCGGTGGTGCTGCCGGAGGAAGCCGCGATCTTCACCGACGGGCGCTACACGCTGCAGGTGCGGCAACAGGTCGATGGCGCACAGTGGAGCTACCAGTCGGTGCCGGAGACGAGCATCGCGGGCTGGCTGAAGGACCATGCGCCGCTGGGAGCGCGGATCGGCTACGACCCGTGGCTGCACCGGCGGGACTGGGTGCGGCAGGCGGCCGAGGCGCTGGCGGCGCGCGGGGCAACCCTGGTGGCGGTCAAGGACAATCCGATCGACCGGGTGTGGGCGGACCGGCCGGAGGCGAGCAAGGCGGCGCTGGTGGTTCAGCCGGAGCGGCTGACCGGGCGGTCCTCGGCGGCCAAGCGCGGGGAAATCGCCGACTGGCTGGACGGGCAGGGCGCGGACGCGGCGGTGCTGGCGGCGCTGGATTCGATCGCGTGGACGTTCAACGTGCGCGGCACGGACGTCAGCCATACGCCGGTGGCGCTGGCCTATGCCCTGGTCCATGCCGACGGCACGGCCGACCTGTTCGTGGCAGGCGAGAAGGTGACGGCGGAGCTGACCCAGCATCTTGGCAATGGCGTTCGGTTGCACGAGCGGGCGGCGTTCGAGGGCGCGCTCGCGGAGCTGGCCGGCAAGGCGGTCGCGGTCGATCCGGAGCGGTCGGTTGCGGCGATCTTCGAGGCGCTGGAGGCGGCCGGCGCCACCGTGGTGCCGGTGCGTGATCCGACCGTGTTGCCGCGGGCGATCAAGAACGAGGCGGAACTGGGTGGACATCGCACGGCGCAGGCGCGCGACGCGGTGGCGATGACCCGCTTCCTCAAGTGGGTCGAGGAGGAGGCGCCCTCCGGCGAGCTGGACGAGCTGAAGGCGTCCGACAAGCTGGAGACGCTTCGGCGAGAGTATCCGGAGCTCAAGGACCTGAGCTTCGACAGCATTTCCGGGGCCGGGCCGAACGGGGCGATCGTCCATTATCGGTCATCCGAAAAGACCAACCGGAAGCTGGAGAGCGGCTCGCTCTATCTGATCGACTCGGGTGGGCAATATGAGGACGGCACCACCGACATCACCCGCACGGTGGCGGTGGGCGAGCCGACGGCAGAAATGCGGGATCGATTCACGCGGGTGCTGCAGGGGCATATCGCCATCGCCCGCGCCGTGTTCCCGAAGGGCACGCGCGGCGGGCAGCTGGACAGCTTCGCCCGGCGCCCGCTGTGGGAAGCAGGATTGGATTACGCCCATGGGACCGGGCACGGAGTCGGCAGCTTCCTGTCGGTGCACGAGGGACCGCAGCGGATTTCGCCGTCCGGCGGCGCCTTTGCGGGGGCCGACGAGCCGCTTCAGCCCGGCATGATCCTTTCGAACGAGCCAGGCTATTACAAGGCAGGCGAGTACGGCATTCGGATCGAAAATCTGGTGCTGGTCGTCGAGAAGCAGATCAACGGTGCCGAGAAGGAGATGCTCGGGTTCGAAACGCTGACCTTCTCGCCGATCGATCGGCGGCTGATCGTTCGCGAGATGTTGTCGGCGGCGGAGCTGGCGTGGCTCAACGCTTATCACGCCGAGGTGCTGGCGAAGGTCGAGCCGAGCCTTGGGGGTGAGGAGCGGGGGTGGCTTGAGCGGGCCTGCGCTCAGCTCTGATCCCGTTCGGGCGGCGGGGGTGGCTTCTGGTCCAGCTCACGGGCTTGGACCTTCCGCTTGCGCAGGTTTTCCCGCAACTGCGCCGCCAGCCGCTCGGCTTTGTCCTTGTCGCTCATTCTCTTTCCTTGACATGGGACGAGGCGCCCGGCCATAGGCCCGCCCGTCCTCAAGACATGCTGCCGTAGCTCAGTGGTAGAGCGCATCCTTGGTAAGGCTGAGGTCGTGAGTTCAATCCTCACCGGCAGCACCATTTTTCAAGCACTTAGTGACCAACCGGGCCGTGGTCTGTTGGCTGGCAAGCAGATGGCAAGCTCGCTCGCGGCAAGATCCGAACGCCGTCCTCACGGCGCAGCGTGGGTTTAGTAAGGCGAACGGCGCCTCGAAAGCGCTGACGCGCACCGTTCTTAACGAGCGGCGTCGGCTAGGGCGAACCTCTCCAGCTGAACCGCTTCCACCTGAGTTAGCCCTCCAGCCTCTCCTGGCCGTCGCCAACCCAATGTCTGGTCATGCAAGCGCCGCACCACAACGACGATCGGATGTGAGTATTGCGTGGCCGGGAGCACGACCGCGGCGATCCAGTGGCCGAGGCGCCATCTGCTACCGAGTAGCGCCCGATCTGCGCCGCACACCGTCATGGTCGCTGGAAGCCGTGCAGAGGAACGCGTCTTCCCAGACCAGTAGATCGGACACACGGTAGAGCACCGCCCCGCGCTTGGTCCGCTGGATGTACGGGGGCGAGTCGATGCCCGAGCTGCGCCGCTTCTCCAGGAAGCCTTTGGCGCGCCCGAGGAAGGCATTCGCCTCCGCGGTGTTGAGAAGGCGGTCCGTGGGTCGGGGCACCGGCAAAGCCTCTTCCTCCCGCACAGGCGGACGGCTCGCGCAGGGCGCCGGTCTGGCGCTGATCGGGGTGCCGCGGAGCACGCTTACCTCACATCTTTAAGTTGCCAAGATTAGCAATTAAAAATCGAGTTGCCATCAAGCCTGCGCCGTGTCAACTAATTTGCCAATCTTGGCAAATAGGATGCCCATGCCCGAGGTCCTGCTCTCCCCGAAGATCGCCATCGAGATCCTGCGGGACGCCTGCGGGCTGAACGAGGAGGGGGAGAGCGCGCTGAAGGCGCGGGTGCGACAGCTGATCGACATGGGCGTGACCGGAATGACACGCGAAACCGCGCATGCTCGCCACCGCTATGGGCTTACCGAGATCGCCCAGCTGGCCGTGGCGATTGCGCTAGTGAACGCCCAGGTGCAGCCTTCGGCCGCCGCTAGGATAGTGAGGGAAGGGTGGCCCCAGCTCGTTCCGTTCGCGATAGCGGGCATCGGCAACTTGCTCCCCGAACGCTTCCGTCGGCTGCGGCCTGGGGGCGGCGGCCCGCACGCCATCATCGAAGGAAACGCGCTTGTGCAGCTTGGCAAAAAGTCAGTCCGCGCGCGACGGGGCGGCGGTGAGCTCCCCAGGATTCACGTGCTCGCCGACGCCGGGGCCATGCCGGAAGTCGCCGGACCCTCGGACTCAGGCACTTATCTCAATTCGAAGCGGTTCATGTCTCGCATCTTCGAGCTTATGGTTCCGCACGCGGAGGCGCCCGAGGACATCTGGAACTCCCTGACGCGGCTCAGGCAGAGCGAGCTTTCGTGCGGCTAAAGGTTGCGGTGAGCCAGGGCATCGACCACGTCCAGCGCCGCGTGTTCGTCTGCGGCGAGCAGCCACGGAGCGTGGGATGGCCCGCGGAGGCCGGGCGCGGCCAAAGCTGCGTCGGGCACTGGTTCCAAGGACACCAGCTCCTCGTCGAGCCGGAACGCTGAGCCTTCGGCGAGGACGATGGCCTCAGCGACCTTAGCGGCTTTCCCAAGCCATGGCGCCTCGACGATACCCGCGAGGCTCCTGCCGCGAACGGCCGCGGCCACGGTTTCTGGGATCACGCCATGCGCGGCCAGGGTGCGTGTTGCCGAAAGGTAGGATACGCCTCTCGAGAGCTGGAGCCGCCCGATCAGTTCGCGGCGCCTGAAGGTGGCGACGAGGTGCGATTCGCCTTCCCCCAGAGACTTCAGCGTCAGCGTGCCGTCCTGCCCAGCCACCGCTCCAATTAGCGCGGTGTCTTTCACCCAAGCCGAGGTTCCGACACCACCGCGGGAATGGCGCAGCCATGCGGCGGTGACGGCGGTGGTGTAGACGGACCAAGGCGCCGGGAATGCCACCCCCACCAGATGGTGCATCGAGCGGATGCGTCCCTCCTCAGCGAAGTGCGGCAGGGCGTCCACCAGACGCTCCCAGGCCAGGAGCCAGCTCCGCCGATCCGTGCCGAACCGGAAACGGTGTCTTCCAATCCGGAGGACCGGCTCTCCGGCCGGCCCGGAGAACGCGTGGCCGACCAGGGCCCGCTCGACCGACAGGGCGTCGACCGCCATCCCCACTAGCTCCAGGAGGTCGTCAGGACGGCATGGGCTGTGATCGAGCGCGCCTTGCATGGACCATTCTAGGCGGGATGGCGCGAGGATCAAAGCGCATGCCGTCGTGCTCAGACGCGCGGCGCTCCCCAACCGTCCCGTGCTCGCGCATACGCCAGGCGTCCTCCGCCCGCTGCTGCCGCGCCCGAAACCGCGTCACGATGAGCGCCGAAGCTCAATCTGAGTCGTTCGCGCCGCCGGAGCCTGGCGTAGGGCCCCGCTGGACGCAGCTCCACGGGCAGCGTCAATACATCGCCGAGGAGCCCTGCTGTGTGGCTCGAACCGACGCCTGTCAGGCACGTATAACCCGCGCAGGCATCGACACCCACGGCCGCCACGATGAACGGTGTCGGCGAGGAACCAGCCGGCGGCCAGAACCCACAGGGTGATCGCCCGGCAGGAAAGGAAAATAACATTGGCCCGCGTTGACCATGCAGCGGCACTCATCAAGGCCATGCCCTCTCAGGTCTACCGGGCCCTTGTAAGCCCGAACTGCTAGTCTGCTGGCTCCCTCCCCAGGGCGCGACCGCGCGCATCGACAGCTTCGACGCTGCGCCGGGCGGGAGAATAGCGATGACGCTCACCTTCGCACCATCTACCGGCGAAAATGGAAAGACCACGGCCGATACGGACTCGCTCAAGGGGAGCTTCGTCGACCTCCAACCGGACCGCCGCGTCTCGCAGCGGTTCACGTTCGAGTCTGACGACTCATCGTTCGCCGGCGAGATGCTGATGAGCTGGATGCTGCAGCAGTGGACCGGGGGAACCATCGTCACGGTCACTGCCGAGGACGTCCCTAGCGGCATCGCTAAGGACGTGCACGAGAACGCGATCGTGTCGTCGCTGGGCGAGCTAGCTATGCTGCTAGAACATGGTCGGTAGTTCGGTGGTGAGCGGACCGGGTCCGACGGCAATGGCGCATCCTCAAGGTCGGGGATCCCCCGAGCGCGCCAGGCCGAAACCCCGAGAGGGTTCACGAAATCGGAACTCGTGTGTTGAAGAAGAGGAGCGACGATGACCAAAGTGAAAGTCTCTGGGTTTGCCGTCTCGCTTGATGGCTTCGGGGCGGGAGTCGACCAGAGCCTCGACCAACCGCTGGGTGAGCGCGGCGACGAGTTGTTTCAATGGTTCTTCCCGACTCGGACCTTTCGCCAGATGCAGGGAAAGGATGACGGCGAGACGGGCCAGGACGACAGGTTCGCCGAGCGGGCGATGGCCGGCTTCGGAGCGTTCATCCTTGGTCGGAACATGTACGGCCCGATCCGGGGGGATTGGCCCGATCACCAGTGGAGGGGATGGTGGGGCGACAATCCCCCGTACCATGCGCCCACATTCATCCTGACCCGCTACCCGCGACCGCCGATCGAGATGCAGGGCGGCACCACATTTCACTTCGTCACAGGCGGCATCGACGAGGCCCTCGCGAGGGCACGCGACGCGGCGGGTGCCAAGGACGTCAAGATCGGCAGAGGCGTCGCCACCGTAAGGCAGTTCATTCAGGCTGGTCACGTTGACGAGATCCACCTTGCGATCGCCCCAGTGGCGCTGGGACGGGGCGAGGCGCTGTTCACCGGCCTCGACTTGCACGCGCTGAGATACCGGACCGTCGAGTACGTCGCCACGGACCGAGCGGCGCACATCGTCCTCTCGAGGTCGGCCGAAGAGCGATCTCCGAGCTGACGCCAGCCCCGCCGTGTGGCCGTCGCCGGAGCGCTGAGGGCGCGCAAGAGCTGAGTCCACGCTGGTGCCTTAAACTCGAACGAAGCAGCGACGGCTTTCGCGCTTCGCACGCTGCGCTTGATGCCGGGCACACTTCGGAGCGGGGCGCCTCGACCTGAAGTCTGATTGCCAATCAAGCGAGTCGCTGAAGCAATCCAGCACGCACGGCTTGCCACTCCGAACGCAGCATCGAGAACACGACGGTATCGCGGCGGTGGCCGGTCCACGTCGTCATTGTCGACCGCAACAATCCCTCCTCGGTCGCGCCGAGCTTCGCCACGGCCCGTCGGCTCCCGACGTTGCGGGCGTCCACCGAGAATTGTACGCGCTCCCCACCCGCCTCGAACGCGTGCGACAGCATGAGGAGCTTGGCCTCCGCGTTCACGACGGTCCCCCGGTGCTCCGGCCCGAACCACGTCGCTCTGATCTCAAGGGTGGCGTTCGCCGCGTCGATCCCGCTGTAGCTCGACGTTCCCAGCATCGAGCCGTCGAACAGCGACCGCACACCAAAGGGGATCCGCCCGTTGCCCCTTATAGCCTGCCAGTAGCCCGAAAGATGCTCCCCAGCGCCGCTGCGCGGCAGGATACGCCAATGCTCCTCATCGCAGTCGAGGGCACCTTTCAGATCGTTCCTGTGCACCTCCGACAAGGGCTCAAGCACGATGTGGTGACCAGCCATCGAGCGCACCTCGGTGATCATCGTCCTTCCTTGCACGACGCCTCCTAGAACACCCTCACCCTTCGACCAATCGCCGGACTTATCGCTGTCCCTCGTCGCGCGCCTCCGGCCGATTCTGGAGCGGTCAAGGCGTGTCGGCCGCCGGCTTGGCCAGATAGCAGTTGGCCCCTATCGGCGCCTCTCGACGCGGCCGCTTCCCGGTCGGTCCGAACACTTGAGGTCGAGCGCGGCCAGTTCCAGTTCGGATGGATTGTCGGAGGTGACGTTGCGCTTCATGCAATCCTTGCGCGTCTCCATGGGGGACGGTCGTCCGGCGAGCACCGCGAGGTACTGCCGGAGCTCGTCCAGCTGCTCCGGCGGCAGCTGGGCCGCCGATCGCTGGCCACTCTGCACAAGCTGGCGGTTCTGCTCCGCCCGGCTCCAGTCGAATTGAGCCGCGGCTGCCGGAGCCTGTGCAAGCAGGAGAATCATCAGCGAAGCGCCGAGCAGCGTCTCCCGAGATCCTCCGCCAGACACGTTACGCCACAGGGACGACAACGCCATTGCAATTTGAACCAGTCGCCTAACCAACCCATCCTCCGCTAATCGCCAAGTCTCGTTCTAAAGGATGAACGATGAACGCTTTTTGGTGGTGTCTCGAATGACCGCGTGGCCGGCACCAACAGGCTCCAAGATACAGGCCGAACTGTTTCGCCTTAGCTGCCCGCCGTAGCTCGAGCACGCGGCATCCGGAGCACCGTCGATACCATCGTTGGCGCAACTTGTCCCGTTAATGGCTCGTACATGCCTTTCGCGCGCCCTGCCCGAGAGTAAAGCAGCAGACATCCAGATCTTCCGAGGAGAACAGTGCTGGTGGTGATCCCGCCGCGAGTGCTCCTCCTCGACGTCGCGGGCCCCCTCGAGGTGCTCCGCCGCGCCAACCTTGAGCAGGACGCGATCCGCTTTAAGGTGGCTTATGCGGGGCCGGCGACCACATCCGCGAGCTCCATAGGTTTAGCGCTTGCAGGTCTGTCGCCGCTCCCCGAGGCCTTGGCGGGCGATACGCTGGTGGTCATCCCGGGCTCCGCCACGGTGACATTTGAGGACAAGGGATCCGATGACGGCGAACACGCCGCCGCCGAGGACGCCATTGTGCGGTGGCTGGGACGGGCGATACGCCCCGGCATACGACTGGCCTCGATCTGCTCGGGAGCGCTCCTCGCCGGACGGGCGGGGCTGCTCAATGGCGAGGACTGCACGACCCACCACGAGACCACGGCCGAGCTGAAGAGGGTCGCTCCCCGCGCCCGCGTCCTGGAAAACCGACTCTACGTCGAGAGCGGCCAACGCCTGACCAGCGCGGGCGTGACCGCGGGCATCGACCTGATGCTGCACGTCGTCTCGGGCGAGGCTGGCGCCCAGGCCGCGCTCGCCGTGGCGCGCCACCTTGTCGTCTACCTGCGCCGGGCGGGAGCCGACCCGCAGCTCTCCCCCTGGCTGGAGGGGCGCAACCACATCCATCCCGTGGTCCACCGGGCGCAGGACGCCATAGCGCAGGATCCGGCGGCGAGCTGGCCGGTCGCCAGGCTCGCGAAGATTGCGGGGACGAGCTCCCGCAATCTTTCCCGGCTCTTCAGCGAGCACGCCGGCATGGGCGTCGCGGAATACGCGAACCGACTGCGCATCGCGCGGGCGAGGGAGCTGATCACAGGGACCCGACTGAACATCGAGCACGTCGCCGGACGGGCAGGCTTCGCTTCGGCACGTCAGTTCCGCAGGGCTTGGGGCCGAATGAACGACACGCCCCCAAGTCACCTACGTAGCAGCAGCGAGCGGCCCTGATGGACCCACGTGCGCGGGCGGTCGCCACGAAGACCTCAACCGCCACAGCGGACGAATGGCCTGATATTACTCACTTCTAAGGGCTTCGATCGGGCTCAAACGGCTCGCTCGAATGGCGGGATAGCCGCCGAAGGCGAGTCCGACCAAGGCGCTGAACAGGATACTGCCGACCGCCACCGGTAAGCCGATCGGCGCCGGGAAGTCAGCCACTCGCTCGAAAACGTGGGCGGCGATCATAGCCAGGATCAAACCGAGCAGGCCGCCGATCATGCACAGCACCGCCGCCTCAACCAGGAACTGGTTGCGGATGTCGCGCCGCCGCGCGCCCAGCGCCATCCGCAGGCCGATCTCCCGAGTCCGTTCGGTTACGCTGACTAGCATTATGTTCATGATGCCGATCCCACCTACCAGCAGCGAAATGGAGGCGATCGCCACCAACACCGCCTGGAACACGCCGGTTACCGTCGCGGACTGCGCCTGGAACTCCTCGGTAGTCGCGACGGTGAAGGGCTGCACATCGCCCTTGCCGACATTGTAGCGGGCGCGCAGCAGTCGCACCAAGTCCTGCTTGGCGACGCCAAGCTCGACTGCCGGATCGAAACCGACGAACAGCATGTTGAGGTCGTCCGCCCCGGGCAAGGTGGTGGCAAAGCGCTGCCGCCCCGTGCTGAGCGGGACCAGCGCCAAATCGTCATTGTCGTTGCCCAGGCTCGAACCCTTGGCCGCCAGCACGCCGATCACCCGGAACGGCACCTTGTTGACGCGCACGTCTTGTGCCACGGGATCGAGGTCGCCGAACAATTTGCCGGCCACGGTTTGCCCCAGCACGATCACTCGCGCGGCCGACTGGACGTCGGTGTCGGCGATCAGGCGGCCGCTCTCGACCTCCGTGTTGGTGACGGTGGCATAGCCTTCGGTCACCGCGATGCCGCCGGTGCTGACGCGCCGCGCCGGAATCGAGAGCTGGAGCGTGGAGCGCAATTGCGGCGCCACCGCCGTCACGCCGGGCACCGACCGCTCAATTGCGCGGGCATCGCGCTCCGTCAGCTTGCCGACGTCGCGGGTGGGGCCGCCGTTCTGTGTGTCGGGCTGCGGGAACACCAGCGCCATGTTGGAGCCGAGCTGCGAGATAGTGTTCTCGACCGAAATCTGGGCGCCGCTGCCGACCGCTACCGCCAGCACCACGGCCAGTACGCCGATCATCACTCCCAGCGCAGTCAGGATCGAGCGCATCAGGTTGGTGCGCAGGGCCGTCAGCGCGATGCCGACATTGACCAGCCCGCCCGCTAGCGCGCGTCCAATTCTCATGCGGCGCGCCGCCGGTCGGTCACCGGCGCGTCCTCGACCACCCGGCCGTCGCGGAACAAGATGCGGCGCGCGGCATACTGCGCGATGTCGGGCTCGTGGGTGACCAGCACCACCGTGATCCCCTGGTCGTTCAGCTGCTCGAACAGCCGCATGATCTCCTCGGAGGTGGCGGTGTCGAGCGCCCCGGTTGGCTCGTCGGCCAGCAGCATCAGCGGCTCGGTGACCAGCGCGCGCGCGATCGCCACCCGCTGCTGCTGCCCGCCCGACAGCTTGGCGGGGGTGTGGTCCATCCGCTCGCCAAGGCCCATCGCGGCCAGCTTGCGCGCCGCCCGCTCGCGCCGCTCGGCGGCACCAACCCCGGCATAGATCAGCGGCGTCGCCACATTATCGACCGCGCTGGTGCGGGCGAGCAGATTGAACTGCTGAAAGACGAAGCCGATCTTCTGGTTGCGGATAGCGGCAAGCTCGTCGGTCGAGAGGTGCGCGAGGTCATTGCCGTCGAGCAGTAGCTGCCCGCTGGTCGGCAGGTCGAGCGCGCCGATCATGTTCATGAAGGTGGACTTGCCCGACCCGCTCGCACCCATGATCGCGACGAACTCGCCGCGCCGGATGGTCAGCGAGACGCCCGCCACTGCCCGAACCGTCTCGCCGCCGACCACATAGTCCTTTTCGAGATCGCGGGTCTCCAGCAGCGGCGGCTCAGTTGCCATTGCCGGGCTCGTCCTCCGTTTCCGTGGTGCGCTTGGCCGCGGTCGACTTAGCGCGGACCAGCACGCGTTCGCCGGCGCGGAGCCCGGACAGCACCTGGACGAAATCTTCGCCCTGCAAACCGATCCGAACCGCTCGGCGCACCGGCTTGAAGGGGTCCTGGCCAGGCACGAACACCACCTGGCCCGCCTTGGCCGCCTTGCCGCCCGGCCGATCCGCGGCCTTGGGCTGGAAGCGCAGGGCGACAGTTGGAATGCGCACGGCATTGTCGACCTGACCGGTGACAATCTCCACATTGGCTGTCATGCCGGGCAGCAGCTTGCCGCCGCGGTTGTCAACGTCGAGGATGACCAGGTAGCTGACGACGTTAGACGCTTCCACCGCGGCTTGGCGGATCTGGCGGACCACGGCCTTGAAGCGGTCGTCCGGATAAGCGTCGACCGTGAAGCTGACCGCCTGTCCAAGCTTCACCTGACCGATGTCGGACTCGTCCACCGATGCTTCGACCTGCATCCGGGTGAGGTCGGCGGCGATCTCGAACAGGTTAGGCGTCTGGAAGCTCGCCGCGACCGTGGTGCCGGGCTCCACCAGCTTGTTGATGATCACGCCCGAGGCTGGGGCGATGATCGTGGTGCGCGACAGGTCGAGCAGGGCCGAGGACAGTTCCGCTCGCGCTTGGCTGATCTGCGCCCGTGCGCTGGCGATCTGGGCCGCGCTGGTCCGCCGGCCGGCTTGCGCAGTCGCTAATGTCCCCTCCGCCACATCGAGCGTGGATTTGGAGACGTAACCGCTGTTGGCGAGCCGCTCGCGCCGGGCATATTCGCGCTGCTGGATGGCGATGTCGGTGGTGGAGCGGGTCGCGGAGGCCTGAGCTTGGGCCAAGGCCGCTTCGGCGGTCGCCACTTGCGCTCGCGCCTGCTGCCCCCGCGCCTGCAGGCGGGTGGGGTCAATCACAGCGAGCACCTGCCCGGCCTTGACCGGCGAGTTGAAGTCTACCGCTACGCGAGTGATCTGGCCCGACACTTCGGAGCCGACCTTGATCGTATTGAGCGCCCGCACCTTGCCGCTGGCCATGACCTTGCGCTGCACCAACCCGCGCGACACCGGCTCGCTGACATAGCTATAGTCATGCCGCGTTGGCTTGACGAATTGATAGATCACAAATGCCAAGACCAGTGCGATGACGGCCGACCAGAATTTGTGACGCTTTACCCAGGCGCCCAGCGCCCTTGTACGCTCCCCCATACGGCCATCTTAGTGGCGAGCCGTCCAACTTCTAGTTAGATTCTGCAGATGGAGGGTGGGACTCGACGTTTGAGAGGAGATATCTCTTACTAAAAGAAAGATATGCTTCCGCGGGGCATGGTGCTCTGATCCGACCGTCATTATTTGCGCTCATGGCAGTAACATGTCGCTGATAAACCGGCCGCTTGGCTGCAGGTGGCTGTTTGAATTGGATGTTCGTCGAGCAAGCCCCCGCGTCTAAAAAGACCCACTTACAGACGCTCAGGGCCGTCCACCCGCTTCCCGAAAGCAGATGCTCGTTCTGGAAACGGTTAAGAGGCTGGTGTGCGATGAGAGTGGCTCCAAATGCCACGGAGCACCCGCCCGCGCCACCATGTCCACCCGCTGCAAAGGAGCACGAGCCTGCGAGCAGGTGGGTGCGATCGTCTCTACCGCGTGTTTCGCAAGTAAGCCGTGGCCCCGGATGCGCTGCCAAAGCGCATGCTGTCTCAGGAGCACTTCCGTGCCAGGTAATGTGACCTGTCCCCTCAATCGAGGGCCAATGCGGGAGCCGAGGCTTGAAAACAGCGTTAGCGATATCGATGCGTCTCTGGTTCTTTGCCGCTGTTGCGACCATCAGTGCCTGCACCGCTCCAGCGGAGTCCCCCTCGGCAGAGGCACCTTCGCCCGCGCCCGTTAGTGCGGCTGTAGACGACGGCAGTTACTTAGAACGCATCGACCCGCTCGGCGGCCAGTGGCGTGTCGAGCGGATCGGGAACGACGACTTCACCGTCTACAAGGCGTGGATCGATTTCAGCGAGGGCGGCTTCCTCAACCACTCTGCCGGGTGTGGGGCGGCTATCCGGCTTTTTACCGTCTGACCGGCGAACAGCTGACGGTGACGCGGCTCGAGCCCATCCGGATCGGCAAGTGCTCGGCCGCCGCGGCAATGGCCAGGACCACTGCGGCCGCTAGCGAGCGGCAGCTAGCCGCCTTTCTCGATCAGGTTTCGGCCTGGAAGCAGCCCGACGATCGCACGTTGATCCTCAACGCAAGGGACGGCACGCAGGCGCTGCTCACGCGGCTGATCGAACCTCATCCGGAACTTGCCGGCCGCTGGCTCATCGAAAGCATCGGTGGCCAGCCCCTGGTAACGGAGCGCCGTCCACCAACCCTGTCGATCTCCATGGCAGGGATTGGTGCCTACGCCGACTGCAACAGCATGGGAGGCTCCTTCGCCATTTCGGCGCCGGGGCAGATTTCCGTCACAGGCCCGATGGTCTCTACCGCAATCGGCTGTCTGCCTGAAGATGCGGCCGAGGACGCGTTGATGGCCAAGGCAATGACCTCCGCCACAGCCTATCGGCTTCAGGGGGACGGTCTCGTGTTCACTGGCGGTCCGGGCATGGTCTTGCGCCGTCCGCCGCCAGCAAACCGCCAGCTCGCAGGTGAGTATGAAGCGTGCGGCAACACGCTGCTAGGCGGCTATCACGAGGGGCCGATCACGCTAGCGATTGACGATCAGAAGATGCGCGACAACGCTGGCTGCGTCGCCGCCTACACGGCGGCTGGCCCGACACTAGTCCTGCGCACGCAGGAGGGCCCCGCCTGCGTGAGTCCAGCGCCGCCGTACGAGCCGGGGAAACCCATCGGCATCGGCGGCCACATCTCGATGCTTGCGGTCGCGCAGCCCGATGGTTTTGGTTTCGACGACCAAGGTCGCTTGATCCTGCGCACTGGGCGCGGCTTGCTCACCATGTGCCGAAAGGGCACCCCGCCACCGTTTGGAGGTTGAGCTGACGTCACCTAACTCTTCAAGCAATCAGGCAGGAGTCACTGGTCACCATGATGACCCGCATTCTTGATCGGAGCGCCTGCGATTAAGATCCATGCCATTCTTCTGGTGATCGCGATTGTTCTGGCCACGGGATCGTGCGCCGTCCAGCGGCATGGCCCCGACCAGGCGATCTACTGCTCTCTGGGTAAGTCCCGTGCGGGGTCAATAACTACTGCCCGAAGCCGGTCCTAAATGGTGGATGGCCGGCACCGTTCGCGTTCGACACACCGGGATTATCGATCGAGGGCAAGATTTCCTTCCTTGAAGACGACTTCCGGTCATGGCCATTTGTCGCTGATGTGGCATTCTACGAGGTGATACTTCTTGCGCTATGGCGCGTCCTACGGCGTCCGATATGATGTTGGCCGCGGCGCAAAGAACCCGCAAACGGATGTCCAGCGCAGGCTAGTCGCTCCCCGACTCCGGTCCTCCCTTCATCCTTCGTATCGTGGCCCCGGTTTCTCCCAATTTGAGCTCCTGTCTGCTGCTCCGCGGACATCCCCTTACAAGGAAGTGCGTCGCGCCGAGCGCTATCTCAGACCGCTAAAGCGTTGACGATGCCCCGCTCCCGCATGAGGATCATGACGCGCAGCGTTGTAGGAAACAGGCGATGACTCTCGGCGTTCGGATTGCATCGGCCGTGCTCATGGCGGCAGCTTTGGTACCGGGCGCCACGTTGGCGCTGGCCGGAAATGCCCTGCGGACTCCCGCCGGCTCAGTATCGGCACTTATGCACGAGGCGCTCGTGCCTGGGTTGCAGATGGCGATCATCTCCAACGGACGGGTCGAGGCGGTCCGGAGCTTCGGGACCGTCGACGCGGATACGGGCGCGCCGGTCACGAAGAGGTCCGTGTTCGAGGCGGCCTCGCTCAGCAAGCCGGTGTTCGCCTACGGCGTGCTCAAGCTGGCGAGTGCGGGACGGATCGACCTGGACGCGCCGGTCGGGCGGTACCTGCCCGACCTGAAAGGACCGGCGGCGCAGCTCACGCCGCGCCAACTCCTAAGTCACACCGGCGGCTTGCCCAACGGCAGCGGCAAATTGGAGGTCAGCACAGCCGACATCGGGCGGTTCAGCTACTCGGGCGACGGCTTTGGTCTCTTGCAGCGTGTCGTCGTTGCAATCACGAAACAACCGCTTAACGACTATATGCGCACGGCCGTCTTCGAGCCGCTCGGGATGGCAAGTTCGAGCTATGTGTGGCGGGACGCATATCGCGCGACGAAGGTCTTCGGCCACAGCTTCACCGGCACGAACGCCGGGCGCGCCCACATTCCCGATGCGCGGGCGCAATCGTCGCTGGAGACCACGGCCGCCGACTATGCCCGGTTTATGCTGGCGACGATCAAGGGGCAGGGCCTTAATCCCGCTCTTGCGAGGCAAGTTTTCAGTCCGCAGGTCAAGTTGGAACGCGGGTGCAGCGAGTGCCTCGGCAAGCCGCGAGGCCGGCTATCCGAGACGATGAGCTGGGGCCTTGGCTGGGGTCTGGAGCAGACAAAGCGCGGACGGTTCGCCTGGCACTATGGCGACAACAACACGATGCAGGGCTATGCTGCCATTACGCTCGATGGCAGCCGCGGCGTGGTGATCCTTACCAACAGCGCCAACGGCCACTCGATGATCCCAAGCGTAGCGAGTCCAGTCCTTCATGTGGATGCGCCCGGTTACGCCTGGGTGCGCGTTTACGCGCCCTACACTGACCCGTCGCGTCGCCTGCTGGTTCGAGTCGTGCATGGGGGCGTCCTGCGCCAGGCCGACTTAGCCCTGCCTCGCGCCGACCTGATCCAGATCGCCAACCGGCTTACTCGAGGCGGCAAACCGGGCGACGCCGCCTCGCTGCTACGCCGCCTCCCCGGCGGCCCCCGCGACGCGGGTGAACTCGGTCGGCTTGCCGAGGCGGAGCGCAAGGCGGGCGACCTGTTGCAAGCCCGGCGAGATGCTGAAGCGGCCCTGGCGCGCGATCCGACGAACAAGCCCGCACGCAACGTCCTCGAGAAGATCGCCATGACCGGTCGGCCCGTACCCACTGCGCTGCTCGACCGCTATGCCGGGACGTACGCGAGCCCATATGGCCCGTTGACGGTTACACGGTCCGGCTCACGCCTCGTCGGTCGCTTCGAGGATCAGCCGCCGAGCGACCTGCTCGCGATGTCCGATCATCAGTTCCTGATTGACGAGATCGGTCTACCGATCACGTTCGTGCAGGGCGCCGACGGCCAGGTTACCCACGCCGTTGTCGAGGCGGGGTCGTCGGTGACCCTGCGACGCCTTTAGCTCGGCCACAGCTCACCATTGGTCGGACATCCGGAAAGGCCCACGGGCGGGCGTTCAGGGCCGCTTCGCTGCTTCCTACAATCGGACGTACGTTCAGGAGCGACTTCTGGTTAGCCTGGCCGCGAGCCGGCCGGTCGCTTTCAGCTATTCTTCAGGTGGAAGCCGACTTGGCTGTGCAACCTAGAACAACGCCGAAGTGCCGAGCCAACTCCAGGGTTCCAAGCGGCGTAATCGAGACCACTCGACCCGCGTCGGACCGACGCACCCATCCCCGGCGGGTGAAACCTTCGTAGAGGGCTCGTCCAACCAACCCAGCTACATGTGGCCGGCGCTCGCTCCAGTCTAAGCAGGGGCGGCAGAAGGCGGCGCGTCGCGAGCCGGCCGGGGTATCCGAACCAAGGTCGACACCCAATGCGTTCAAGAACGTGCGGCCATGCTCCGTCACGACACCGCCGTCTTGCCCGAAGTCGAGCTGCTCCCGCGCAACCATGCGGTCGGCGATGGCAACCGCGATCTCGCCCGCAAGGTGGTCGTAGCAGAGGCGTGCGCGCCTGAGCGCCGCGTCACGCGGCCCGGTGCTGACGGGCTTGCCACGGCTCGCCGCCGCTCTCAACCCGCCGGAGAGCGACATCATGCTCTCGATCATGCCCGCAACCGACGCGCTCGCTAAGCGGTGGTAGCGGTGCCGGCCCTGCCGCTCGAGCGCGAGGAGGCCAACGTCCAGCATGCGGCCGAGATGCCCGCTAGCGGTCGAGGGCGTCACCCCCGCGGCTCCGGCCAGCTCGCCCGCCGTCAGCGCACGACCGTCCATCAGAGTCACGAGCATCGCCGCGCGTGCAGGATTGCCGATCAGGGCGGCCATGCTGGCGATCGATGCGACGTTGGTCATGGTGGCTCCAGTTCAGGACGGTCCAGCAGCTTAGCCAAAGGCCAGGTGACATGCTTCGGCCCCGGCCGAAGCATCGCGGGCAGTAACGTCGGTAGAGAAGCTGCGAAACCCGGAGGACCTCCATGATCGCCTGCTTCATCCGCTACGAGCTCGATCCTTACAAGCTGCCTGCGTTCGACGAGTACGCCCGAAATTGGGGCCAAGCCATCCCGCGGTGCGGGGCCGACTTGATCGGCTACTTTGCCCCGCATGAGGGCTCGGCGACCACCGCCTACGGCGTGTACATGGTCGAGAGTCTGGCCGCTTACGAAGCATATCGGGCCCGGCTGCGCGACGATCTGCTCGGGCGCGAGAACTACGCATTCAGCCAGCGTGAGCGGTTCATCCAGCGCGAGGATCGGCTGTTCCTGCGGCTCGCCTCGGCCCCGCACGCTCGTATGGTGCGCCCATGATTGCGGTATTGTTCGAGGCGTGGCCGAGTCCGGGCGAGCAGGGACGCTACCTCGACCTTGCCGCCGAGCTGCGCCCCGAGCTGGACCGCATCGAAGGCTTCGTCTCGATTGAGCGGTATGAAAGCCTGGCGCAGCCCGGCAAGCTACTCTCCGTCTCGTTCTGGCGCGACGAGGCAGCAGTGGCGGCGTGGCGGAACACGCCCGCGCATCGAGCCACGCAGGCGGCCGGACGACGAGGGGTGTTCAGCGACTACCGGCTGCGCATCGCTGAGGTCCTTCGCGACTACAGTATGACAGAACGCGACGAAGCGCCGTTTGACAGCCGCGACGCACACGAGGGGTAGTGACAATTGGACCTGGCGACGACCGCAGGGCCGCGTAACGGCGACGTCAACGCGCGTCGCGGCTAACAAGGGTTACCGACAGTGCCTCCGCTCTGATCTGGCATCCCTTAAGCCACATCCGGCCGTTCAGTTCAGCACAGGGGCTCCCACCGCAAGCGCATGCTTGTTCACCTCAGTCTTACGGCTTGCGGCACGCCGGCAAGACAGTGTGGCGTAATGGACTGCGGCCTGCTTGCGAAGTGCTTACAATGGTTCCAAGGCCGGGCGAACGAGGTCAGGAGTGCGCGATGGAGATCGTCAGGCTACCCGTCGGCAAACAGGCGTCATTGGATGCAGACTGCATCCGGATCGAGGAGCAGCCCGGGGCGACCTACAAGTTGACCGCATCAGCGATGTGCACAGGCGCGGACGATGGTGAGTCCGTGTCGATCG
>Ga0210040_10001817_pt1 | contig 31396 bp, 22 predicted proteins | sample CryGeyCG12114_NA_FD_185462 | JGI IMG/M metagenome (GOLD analysis project Ga0210040, IMG submission 185462) | Groundwater microbial communities from aquifer - Crystal Geyser CG19_WC_8/21/14_NA (SPAdes) (version 2) | ecosystem: Environmental > Aquatic > Deep subsurface > Groundwater | place: USA...
AGGCAAACAACAGTAGAGTAGCTGTTTCTTTTGTCTGCCTTCCTTTTTCCCCGGAGACAGGCGTACAACTTAATTTATATATAAATCTCTGGTGATAAAAGTGCCAAAAAATTGTGAGCACTATATAGGCACCAACTCTAACACAATAATATTATTGGATCTCTCAGTAAGTAAAAATCTCTCATCATCATAAAAGTTCTATCCATATAGACATATATATACAATCCTAATTTGCCAAAATCGACAATCCACACCATTTCCTCAAAAAATCTCTCACCTTTTGCTTTGTAGACAACAGCCGAATGGCCGTGTTCACTGAATTCACCGAATGTTTCCAGGGAGTCTGAATATGTGTGTGCAGGGACTGGAGACATCCATGGAGTAAATTATGGCAAAGTCCCCGACAAGGTTGAATATTTAGTTGCCCACTGCATGCGGAGCAATGGTATGCCTGAACCAGTTTGAGACGACATTCAGGGCTCGTCTCTTCAAACACGAGCTTGGCCCAGTCCACACGATACAGGGACTGCAGACTGTTCAGTGTTTCCTCCTCCAGAGGCAATAAATCCTCCACTTGATTGGGCACTACGTCTAGTCGACACTTCAAATGGCGCTCATCCTTTTTGTATTCTAAAAAAGAAGCGGATTTTTTTTACATTAAAATGGGATCAAAAACATTGACGGGATCAATTAAAGATAAACTTTGAACATTCTAGCTAGTTATAACTAACTAACTAACTGTACTAATCCTTTTAGTTGTAGCTAATGGACTTGGAGGAAAGCAATAAATCCTTTATAGGTAAATCCTCAGTAGCGCTTCTAATTCAAAGCACAAGTCCTAAAAGCCTTCACTCATGCATACCAAAGTGTGTTTAAATTTGGACAAAGACTTGCTATTATTGCACCAACTGCTGTACAATAAACCTTTAAATCCTTCGGTTGGGTAGCAGTTAGTTAGTAGCATTCATCCAAAGGAAAAAAACATAGATACATACTAACTATAGACCAAGTCCATTCCATGAATTATAAGAAAGGATTGAGGTCCACATTTTTCAGGTATCACAAATAAACTAGAAGCAAGCAGCATTATATATTATACTGGGTGGTTAGTTTTATAGTTAGTTAGTTGTAAGTCCCAAGTTTCAGCTACCTCAGAATCCCTATCATTCACCATTTTCTATGCTAATACAACCACTACCAATAATGAAAAACTGGTATTTAAAATCCCAGACTTATCAGTCAGTTCTCCTTTAACTAACTAAACATAGTAGCATACCGTTTTGTTTGTAGGCACCAGTAGCTGGTTAGTAAAGTAATAATAACAAAAGTAGTGTTATTATTACCACTCCTTGTATCATTGTATTATTATTTAGTATTCCAGAGCATCAACATACTAAATAACCCACCAACTAACAAGCATAGGAGATCAAATTTTCGAGGAAACCATTGTCACTCACACAGTAGTACATAAAATGATACTAACTAAACTAATAATGCCACTGCACCTATTTCTTATGCGAGCAACTAGCGGTGATCTCCATTGTAGCAACATGTTAAAAGGCCTTCTAAGAAAGAGATTGTATTTTTAAATCCTTTTACTGTCATCACGAAATGAAAAACTCGAATAGGGCATTTCTGCTCCTCCATATTATACATAGAGGAGGACAAAACTCACTCACTTTGGAATATAGAACATTCTTATTGAAGGCTATCCAAGTAACTTGTTACTTACCACTTACAACTATACTATAGTTTGACATCATAGTTGATAGTTAAGTTAGTAGCTAAAGCTAACTAAACTACCAGTTTCTTCTAACTTGACAATCTTAAATTTGACCAGTGAGTGAATTGAACCTTTTAAAAGCTCTCTGTAGGTAAGGACTAACTAGCCATAATGGTAGCCTAATGCAAACGGATAATATAACCTCCCATCCTTTTTTATGTGCACACTATGTTCTTTTTTTATTGGTATTTTCCTTCTTGTTTTGTCTTCGGCCTGTCTGACAGGTCTCTTTGTTTCACTCACATATTTTATATATAGAGCAGTAAGCAATGAAGAGTTAAGAAAATAAAAGACACCCAGTCAAACAATACAATGAAACCAGTCCTCACAAGTCAAAAAGTATGCCTTGGATTTTTCTACATACTAAACTATAATCTGTGACAATAAAATTTCAAGATGGATGGCCCATAGGCATGCAAAGAAGTTAAAATTTATGCATCATAGAACTTAATCTATTGTGTGGGCGCACCTAACGTTCTTCATAAATTTAGTCAAGTCACACATTAATGCAATCATCATCTGATTGAGCACAAAAAAAGCGGAAAAAAATCTTTGTACACATACAAACCGACCAATGCTGCAATTCCTTTAGCCAAGCATACACATGGATTGCATTCCATATGCATTTACTCTCTCACTAACTAACTATAGTACCAAAGGGTTATGAAAATGACCTTGCAGATATTGATTCCCCTTTTCTCCGCATAGAGATCTTAAGAAAAAAATCTTCCCTCTTATCGCTTTAATGCATCACAATTACTAATGTCTTTGACTGGATAGCGCAAAGGCTGTAAAAAAACACAAGACTTGAAGGCAAAATCTAATATGAATATCATTGCATATGGAAATTAAATGGAATGAATGAATCTGTGTTCCCCACATGGTTGGTACACATGCATGCATATAGTGTGTGTGTATCTCTCTCTCTCTCCAGTAATTTTTTTCTCCATTGCCCATAGCAAACTAACTAACAACATTGCAGGATGAACCAGACTCAAACGCATTTTTTCTCCTTTTGTATACAACAACACACAAGAATTCCTTTCATCACACGTTTCGCACCTTTATAGTTACTCGTACTTACTTTTACCATGCATACGAGTGGTTGGTGAGTGAGGAATTTAAGTACTCACCACCCAAACTAACTCACTAACCGGCCCTATATGTTGCTATAACTTGAGAAACTTTGGACACGACAAAAACACGGGCAAACCATTCATTCCTTTCTGTACGTGAACTATATTATGGTGATGATGGAGGAAAGTAAGCAATAAGTAAGACTTGTGTACGTTCTTTCAACCATACATTCCATTCATTATTACTTGAGTTTACGTTATGTGTGTATTATGGCCCATGCAATGATCATCATTGTAATAACATTCCAAAAACTTCCAAGTGGCTAACTAACTAACTAACTAACTGCTAAACTCCTTTTGTACTTATTATGATTACCATGCACATAAGTTGTTACAAGTATTACTTAATCTCCCTTTCAGGATCTTACCTATAATAACTATACACTCCTACCGTGTGAAAAGAAAGCCGCAGCTGCTTCAGTGGAATGTGACAGGAATGCGACCAGGATAGTAAAAAAGTTCAGTCCATATAATAATGCACGAGTACAACAAGCTAGCAGTTGCAGTTAGTTACAAATACTTGATTCCAAATGCTGTAATTTAGTTTTAGTTAGCTGGTCGGCAATGTACAAGGTAAAAAAATCTAACTAAACTTATAGCAAACAATGATCCCAAATGGAAAAGTAGTTACTAATAGTAGTATATTAAATAATTCTATCGTGGGCAGAATAATATAGTATAGTTACATACTTACTTGCTATATAAACATGTTAATTTTTTTGCTCCCTAACTAACTAACCAACTCGTGTTGTTATTATTGTGTACTTGGGAAGCCATGCATAACTAAAAGACATACCTTCAAAGGATTGAATCCCTCTTTTCAGACTGATTTGCATATCTTGGAACCTTTTATGGAACGAGTTGCCAACCCACTGACTCCACGTATGGTCAAGCAATTGTCTCCAATCACCGCTACAGCACCCATTACCCTGATTCGGGCAAAACATATCTGAAAATGAAATCAAGGACAATCATGAATCACACATGATACTACGTACCACTGCCACATACTGTTTGTTGGCAAAAAATACAAAAATATTCTTCCACCAACTCATTGCACTTACCATTTGTCGGGGCGATGACTAAAGAGGAGTTGTTGTGAGAACTAACTACTACACTAGGATGACGATCACTCTTGGTGTTGTTGGTAACTTTAAACCCTTTGCGATTGAAATGATGAAGCACTTGTTCACACTGTTGGGCACTTATACTATTGCTAATACTACTGCTATTAAATTCCTTAGAGCTACTGCTATGCAATTGATTATGGCGAGAACTAGGGGCAAAGTGACGACCCGTGCTGCTACTATGATGATGTCGATGTGCATTATGGTGGTCACTGCCCAGGTACTGGGGAGTAGGGCCGCAGTCGACTAGTGGGAACAAAATTGCAGGCAAAATTATCCCAAACAGTTGTATGGACAAAAATAATGATGTTCCCCGTGTTCCCTTTAGTTTGTTGGGCAACATGATCCCAAAGTCACTTTGTTTTCCACTTTTTGTCCCCATGATAATATCAACAGACACTGTTGGTCGTTGGATTCAGTACTATAGATACTATGTAGATTGTGCTACACAGCAGTCAATGCCGTATTGTAACACATTTATTTGTTGGTTGTACTATTGATTAAATTGTTTTGCACAGTGAGAGATAATTGATGACTTACGTGACCTCCATATTTTCTTTGTGGCATGTAAGTCACTGGAATATCTTATACAATTGTCCGCAAAAGCATTCACGTTGTTATATTTGCACAATAGTCAGGTAATAATAGTTCAGGCACAAATTGCTGGAGTGTAGTAAGTAAGTTGTTTGCAAACTAACTAACTAACTAACTATGCACACACATGACGAGTGAAAGAAGTAGTATAGTAGCTATTGAGTGTGTGAGAGAGAGTTTTTTTGGACCACCTTCGTGTCTGAAAGGCAATTGCTAACTAACAAACCAAACCAACTGAGTGAGTGTCTGGCTGCTGACTGACGGTAGATAAGAATTCGTCCAGGAATTTCTTTTCTCTCTCTCTCTCTCTCTTGCGCACACAAGAAGAAAAGGACACAGGGGAAAAAATGATTATACCTATAATGATGCTCCTTAAGGGCTCCCACGACAAAATAAGGAAGGAAAAAACTTATACCTCTTGGTTAGGTAGGTAGGTTGCTTTACCAGTGTATGTTGTAACACAGAAGAGTTTAGTTCCCAAAAGTCAAAGTTAAGTAAGTAGATGAATACTACTGCTAAACACTAACTAGTACACACTAGGGTTGAACACCAGTACAAACTTATAGAGACATTCCAATCCGTGGATTCGATTCAATATGAATACTGTGGTCGTGTACGTTTTAGGTACAAACAAACTACATGTACAAAACTAACTAACTCAAGTGAACAAGTTGGTTACAACAACTGAAAGCACAACTTATAGCAAGTTAGTTGGTTAGTTAGTTAGTTAGTTAGTTACTTGGTCCATCCAATGTTCAATTCTAACTAGCTTACAACTAACTAACTATCTATGCACTATGTGTGTAGGCTGCCGTATACATTATGCAGAGGTAAGAAGAAGGAGCAAAAGTACGTAGGTTTTTTGTTCATCATCATCATCATGATAGTTAGTTAGTTTGTAATAGTGAGTTGAGTTACGAAGTTATAGTTAGTTAGTTCATATGTACACAGCGCATCACATGGAAACATTACAGTTGATATACAGTTCACTTACGTATACAGATGATAGGACCATGACTTCAGCCTTCTCCGCTCCTGCTCCACAAATTCCTATGCAAATCAAATATAACATAACCCTACTGGCGTACATACACAGATTCACATGTGTGTGTTGGCAAAGTTTAGCCTCGAAAATTTGTTAAGCTCTTCCTATATAAGTATAGCATTGCCATTTTTTTGCACACATGGTGGATAAAACTAATTCAAGTTAGTCGCTTTTAAAAATCCATACTACAAACAAACCTTGCTCACTCATTTAGGTTCACTACTATTTCATGTGTAGCCAATGAATGCTGCTACACATAGTATACATGCAGACCAATACTCATGAGTGTATGTAGAAGTCAAGTGTTTTGTTGATGTGAAACTTTTTCTTTGCAAAAAAATTAATTCGCACAAACCAGGTTTTTCACTCACGGATCGATCCTTATCACTGATTAGTTTGCAAGATAGTTAGTTAGATATGCGATGGCTGTGTGTATATGTGTTTAATCGGTCATACATAATTCTGCTCCATATAAACCGATGAAATGCCGAAAAATCCTTTTAAGGATTGGTACAACGTAAATGCAATGGATAAAGATGTTATTTGCTCTCTGATACGTAACGAACGTAAAGATAAGGGAGTTCAATTTAAAGCCGCATTAAAATCATCAAAAGTCGTTGCCCATTGTTGACTCTACGCACACATACCATTATGAGCTCTGGCATTCTGTTTTGAACACAACAAATATGTGTACCATTCCAATCTATTATTATGATTATATTGCTCTCCCATTGTATAGATAAAGGGTCCACATTGCTGCTGCCTTTTATAAACACACGCATATACATATAGAGTAGTTACTTACTGAGCTTTCCTTGTATGTAAACTAAAAGAAACTATTACCCAAAGGAATCTCACAGTCCCCTTCAATTTATAATAATAATCATAAAACTATGGTAGAAACACAGGTACCACTTTTCCACCCTCTACCTACCTGTACAGACCTGATTGAAGCTAAAGTAACCTTTAAGTAGACACGGCAGACACTTTTGTACGCTCATGCATAGCCCATAATGTACATTGCATACGTTCTTGAACGTACTGCACGTTTCCAAAGATTTAGGAACCATAATAACCAACCAACTTTACTTTCCCATTCTTTTCTTGTGCATTTCAAATAAGAAGCACACAGATTCATCTCTTCTACCTTTGGTCTTATCTATAACTGCTTATACTACCAGTCACTCACGCACTGTTTATTATTATGACGGTTATTATTAACTAACTAACTAACTATAAGAATCGGAGGCCGCTAATTCCCTCTATCATCCTCCCTTTAGATATTGGAATACTTTAGCTACAAAGAAGAATCCTCCATGAACTCCTCATACATAAATCTTGCACATTCTTCAAGCAAGTAAGTTAGCTAGTTAGACCCTCTCGGATCTCCCAGTCAGAGGCTCTTGTCATTCACAACAGGTAAAGTACATAGAACATATGGTGCTGGTACATACATCATATTCTGATTATACTACATGAACTCTACATTTAAACACAGGTTAGGTTAGTTAGTTAGTTAGTTATGTCCGTAAATCCTCCATCAACTTCTTCATTAGCCTCTACTATTGGTCAATTTGCTATCTCAACTTTTCAATGAAACGTGACACTGTTCTCTCAAGTGTATCATCCTGATGTGGAATTCTTTTGTTTCCCCAGCTATCTAGAAAGCAATTAATTTGCCTGCAAAAGGACAATAGTCCCCATCCAAGACTCCCAGCATGTAAATGTAACGCTTCATATTCTTTAGTTGAAGACTGTGAGAGTTAGTCAGTTAAAAAAACAGAGGACTGATGGTGCATAATAATCATAACACAGGTAGATAGACAAACTACAAAAGAAGATGATCGGTATATAAAGAAGGTATGCAGTCAGTTAGTTAGTTAGTTAGTTAGTTTGAAATGAGATGTGTTTTTTAAGGGTCCAGCAGGCAGGAGCAGAAGGGAACTGATGTGAAGCCACCAACGGAGGTCAGTCAGACCTTTTTTCAACATGTTGTGCCACTACCAAAGTAAGGAATTTCTTGGGAATGTTCTCATTCATTCACAATATAAGGGGTATAGAAAGTTGGTGAGTTATAGAGGGATACTTTGACGTAGTAGTAGTAACTACGTTATTTGTCGGCCTTTTTTGTTGTTCCCTTGGACTTGAGAGATGATTATTGTGCCCTCAAGGCAGCTTGGTCTCTAACTAAATTTCTGGCTCATCTCTTTTCCCTTGTTCGTTTATAAGACGACCAGTTTTAGCTTGCTTCGATACTTACTTACTTTACCTACCGAAATTGTGTACTATTCACACATACACACGGTTGAGTTAGTTAGTGAGTGAGTTAGTAACTTAACTTACTTACTACTGACTGACTGAGCGAATGAGTCTACCTGTGTATGCCTTTTTGCCCAAAAAAGAACTTACCTACCTGCTCTAAATTAAGTTCCTTTCTCCGTTCCTTTTAGTTAGTCGTCGTAGTTTTTTTTTTCATCCTTCTTTTGTTCTATATTATTTGTTGGAAGGTGGGAAAGGTATGTGTGAACCTATATGATCAACAACGGCCAGTGCATGAAGGAATGCAAATGTTTGTTTGTGTGAGTTCCTTTTACCTTTCCCTTCTTTTTTTCTGGTTCATTTCAGAATGATGATCAGGATTCCACGAGAGGAGAAAAAATCCAAAATAGAGCACACGGGCTTAGCTTTTCATTTATTTATGATCTCTCTGTCAAACATAACATATTCAAAAATTGAAGAATGCGAGTGGTGGACGCATTTTTTTAACCCCTGCATGATATACTATACTACTACTCAACTATTGAAAAATATAGAGAGAGCATTATGAATACAAAAGAATCAACAACAATAATAATAACAATAACAATGTAACAATGTTATACAAATACTTATTGAACAATGTAAAAAAAAACAAGATCATCATCATCATCACCATATTGAAGGGAGTAATGAAGACAAGTGAAACAGAAAGCCCATATAGCAGCATCATGATACTTTTAACTAGACACTTTTGCATAGTAAGTAGGTAACAAGATACAAACTATTCAATCATCTTATTAACATAGTATATAAATAGAGAGACAGCACAGAGAGGTCATGGTGGCATTAGACAATTATTCTCAAACATGATGAATAACATAATCTTCTCTTGATTGTATTATGGTGATGAGCCCCTTAGGAGGCTCGTTGTACACTGCGCATTGAAGTATAATAATAAATACACACAACACCATATATATTCCCAATGCTAATGGGATGCATGTAGTTAGTTAAGTAACAAGAATAACGAATTTTTCCCTTCTTCAAATTTAGACATCATCATGGTCCTGATCCTTAGTTAGTTAGTTAGTTGATTAGTTGGCTAGATCCATGATTGTGTTCAGTTGACAAGTCCATCGTAAACAAATTGGTCAAACCAGTGGACATCCCTCCGTTGTCTCCTGCGTCGGGATGAAGTGGTCGTTGTCAGGGTTGGAAACATTTGTGGGAGCATTTGACTGGCAAGTGCAAACAATGAGAAGGCTGGGATGAAGAAACTCAGGTTGACAGATCTGGGTGCTCTCTCTGACTCCTTCAGGTGAGGGGATGAGCTCAAGTCTAACACTACAGGTTGGGGCAATGTGAAAAATGCATTAGATTTCAAGGGGAAAGTTTGGATTCAAAGGTGAAGAATGTAGTTCATAGAATGAGGAGGACTACTACTACTACTACAAACTAACTAACTACTGACTGGAAAGGAATGTGAAAAATTTGACCACACTTGCTACCTTTAGATTCCCGTTGTTGAGTGTGGGCAGCTTGAGTTTGAAACACAAAAAGGAGGAAAACACAGGAAACACATCCAAGTGCCAGCATTGTGTTGTTGCACCGCATGGTGATGAATATTTTTGTTAGTTACAGATTTTTTGAACTTTTTTTTCACTATTAGTATATGGAACACGCGGGTAGCACGGACTTAGCACAGACTTTGAAAATGTGTAGGCAAGACGTCATTGAAAAGACTGTTGCCCTTGATTGCAAATCTCTTTATATAAGGAGGAAAAGAATCGGGGACACGGCAGAACTGCACAGTCAAATCTTCTGACAGGATACTCAATTAGGTTGGTTCACAAGATTTGACTCTCTAGAAATACCCATGGTGTGCTAGGGTACGCAATATTTCGTATGCTATAAAAATACGCATCACTCTATTCTTAACTGAAAGAGAGAGAAAAAGACCGTTAGTTACTCCGTAGGTTTTTTTCACCTGCAGTCTTATACGGTAGTAATAAGTTAGTTGGTTTAAGAATAGGACACTCCTATGTAGCTGCATACATGCATGCATACGGATGAAAATCAAAGTCAGCCAGTCAGTCACTATATGTGAGGGAGGGCATAGTAAGTAGTATAATGACTGTTACAAGTTGTTGTTGTTGATGAGGATTTGTATGGGAGCTATTTTTAGTGAGAGCAGTATCCTCTTGAGCACATGAAAATCAGTGCATTATGAATGGACGACCCAAGGGAGCCAATGAGTGAATGAGTGAGTGACACACTTTCTTTACACCTGGTGCTTTTGCAAATTGCTATTTATTCCTGCCAATGTGGACCACAGAAGAGGAGGAATAGTGAATTTTTTGAACTGCAGTATAGTTATTGTCATCTTTTCTCCTCCGTAGTTAGTCAAATACAAAGAAATGGTACAGTAATAGTTAGCTGTAGGTTAAAAGCTTCCTATCTCTTTATATAACCTGAAGGAAGGAATTTTTTACTACTAAAAAAGTTTCATTCCGGATCCACTGTTACTATGTACACCAGCACGTAAACTTTATGCTTGTTTCTTAGTTAGTTAGTTAGAAACGCGCAACTAACTGAAGTCACGTAGAAATTACTCATTCATTCTGTAGTTGGATCCCAGTATATCTTACACACTATGTATGAAATGAACTACTGTGATCAGATTTGCTTTTGACTATCATCACCAATTCGCTTTGTCATTTTCATTCTCTATAGCATCCTGATGAATTACTTTTTTGGGGCTCTCATACACCCTGATCGGTGTCTGTTGTTCACCTTTTTTCATGCTTTCACACCTTTTATTTTCAAACATTACCACTTGCTCTGTTGTTGTGCATTGCGGAGGAGACCAAAAGTTTCATTTTTTAGGGAGATCATCCACAGTTGCGCTTGCATGCATACTCATCATCGTTTAGAAATGTTCAAGGTGCACAATAAATCTAATGCATGAGCATGTGGGCTGGTGTATAAAGGATGATGATGAGTGTCGAGTATTTACTTTTATTATTGTTGTTTACGTGAGCGTGCATACATATGCATAAGGGATTTTTTTCCGTCTTGTACAATTTTATGCATAATAATCATAGCTGAAGACCAGGTGAGTGCAGGTGGCGGTGGCACTGTACTTTTGTAATCATTATTGTACACGAGATAGCAACTATAACTTACTATAAACTATAAACTACACACCCGGACGTTTGATGCTAAATGTAAAATCCCTTGAAGAGTGAACAAATATGCAAATTTTAAAGAGCATACATTTGGAACATTGAAATATGGTATACTTTACATGGTGAGTGGAAAACAAACATTTGGAACCCAGATAATTAGACAAATACAAAAACAATGATAAGACGGCGATGATAAGAAAAACAGATTTTTGACAATATATCCTGTTTGTTTACACTTCACCAAATTTGCACAAAAAGAGTTTACTCAAGAGTAAGTCAGTAAAATCTAGAACATTTGCATGCACACATGTATTTATGGCGATGATGAATAGTTAGCTACTTTTAGCTAGTTCGTTCGTGCTGATTGCGTATTTTTTCTGTGCACTTCCTCAAAATCCTTACATTTTAAATGTCTGTCAGTGTGGTAGCTTCTTTGGCTTGAATTTCAGGCACACAGAGTTGATACAATGTCTTTCACCGGTAGGTTTAGGTCCGTCGTCGAATACATGACCTAGATGAGCGTCACACTGCAATTTAAACAAATTGCAAAGCAACTAACATTAGAATAAATGCCAACTTTCCGTACAAAACCCCTCCAAATGTAATAAACCTTCGTTTTTTGTCGCAAGAACTAAAAAATACAAAGTTGCTTTACATCCTTTGCCATTAAACAAAATCGTGAACCTTTTTTGCATTGCTTTGCTATGCAGTTAGTTAGATGTTACATGCAACTTTAGTAAACCGAGGGAACTGATAATTCCAGAGAAAATCGTGCATACATGAGCTGGTGTTTGTAAACCTGCTGCAAACTTGTTGGACCAAAATTTCCCAGACCTGTAAAGATCTATTGCCGAAATTATAGTTGGTTAGTAATTGACTCGGCATGTTGGAAACTATCACAAGGTGAAACAGTACTTGAGGTTTTATGGTTGATAAAGAGAGAGAGAGAGAGTTTGAAACAGAGACAGACAGAAATCCTGAAAGAATAATAATTTTTGTCGGCAAAAGAGAGGCAAAGTGGCATGGTGGTAGTGCTGGTGGTGTTTAGTCTTCTTATTTATGAAAGAAGAGGAAAGAAAGAGACCATCATATTTCAAACAAACGTCAAGGTGCATACAATGCAGCGTCTGCCTGTATGTAACTAACTAACTAACTAACTAACTACAATGCTGGAAGCAATACTGTAGTTGGTTTGTTACAAAATCACAATAATAATACGTTAATACTACGTAGTATCGCTCTCTAGAGAGTTGCACCTTTTCTTTTCAAAATGGACATGCAATATGCACAAAGTGGTGTAAAATCGATGAGAAAAAACAAATTCTTTCCGCTCGTTTGGTCAACAATACTGTACTCATGTCTTTTTATGTGTCTGAGTCCATAGCCCGTATTGAACGTCTCAATAAAATCATAGAGCGTATTCCAATAAAATCAAAAATCACAATCCATGCAAGCCGATACGATTTTTTTCATATATAAATCCTCAAAGAACATTTAATCAAATCTGGCTGGGCACAGGACACAGCATTTTTTGGCGCTTTAAAATGTTAAAACTAAAAATGTTTTTTAGATAGTTGACTCTGTAACAAAGCAAGCCGTGAGAAGCGGACACTAAAAGTCAAAGTGCAGCAGAAAATCATTAGTTAGTTAAGAATTTGTGAAAAGGCAAAAAAAGTGATAGGTAGGTTGGTCGGTTTGTACAATATACATAGGTTCAATAGTTAGTTAGTACTGAGAGTGACTAACTAACTAACAAGGTATGGAGTGACGAAAATGTTGATTACATTTCTGCAGATGACTTCGACCCGAACCATTCCATGGGAAACATCTTTCCTACGAATGACAGCACTCTGTGGCTCTCCGTCGGGAGTCTTCCTCTGTTCCATCTCTGCATAAAAACTGGGCCACCCGGACCCTGAGTCGTATTTCGTTTTGGAGGAGAATAATTCCGAGCCACAGCAGACACAGGTGTACACACCTTCTTCCTTGTGTCCATAGTATTTGCCGCTAAAGGGCTGCGAGCAATAATCATACATTATATTCACGTTATAGCTTATGATCCACTGTTGGGAAACAGACTTTGGCACATTACTCATTCACATGGAATGAAAGAAAACAAACATCTTGACATCCAAGTTAAGTTTTTATAATACAACTCCCGACTCACAAGCTTATGCTAAAGTCTCATCATGAGTAGATTGAGTTAGTTTACAAGAATGCGTCAGTTAAATAATGGAATGGGCACAGGAATTTTACATTATACGTTTGTTAGGCATTCAGTTTTTTGTTTTTTTGCATGAATTTTACATTCATGTGGCTTTTAGTTAGTTGGATGCTAACTACTGTTTTTTTACTCCGAATGTCTGGACCTGTCAATACGTCAATGTTGGTAACTTTAACTAGAAGTGACACGCGAATTTTTTACTCCACCTCATGATGAATACAACTTTGTCCTACTAGCTTAGCGACTAAAGAGATGCAAAAAACGACAAAAAAATGGCTGGTCAGTTCTCATCATGGTTTGTATTTGCATTTGATTAAGTAATGGAATGGCTTCACGCTTTAACGAACTTGTTTCCCTGTGAAACAATTAAACCCTTGCTGAGCTAATCGACAATTATGCGAATGCAAAGGTATACTTATTTTGCCAATTGATGTAGTGGTGCACTACAACTAAATACTAGAGGGTTTGGCTTGTTAATGGCTAATAATGGTATGCAATGGATTCTAGATAACAACACAGGTGGGCTCAAGGCACACACACAACCAAGAGTAATAGCATTCATGTTTGTATTCAACTTACTTTTAAGTACGTAATAAGTTAGCTCTACCTGCAAGATGTGCCTACATTAGTTTGATGAGCCATGGGAGATATAGTACAACAAACTATAACTGAAGGAGGGGTGGATCGGCAACTAACTAACTCACTAATAAGGTGAAATGAGGCATTAGTCTCGTTAAAAGGGGAATTTTCGTTGAAATTGAGCCTTTTGAACTCAACCACGCGTCCTATGTATACTGAATGAAGATGAAATAAACATTCCTTGTCCTTCACAATATCGTAATGATAGAGTGGGGAAGCAGATGTGCAGTCCGTGAGCAGGGATTTTTGTCTTTGTGCAAAAGTTTTCCCCAGATTCCTATCTATAGCTATAGACCTAAATAATCATGGAGTAGCTGACACACAAATTGCCGATTGCTCGCCCAAAAGGATATTTATATAATGGTGAATTGGGAAAGTAGTAAAACGTTGTCGTCACGTTCTTCAAATATAATTTACGAGTGAGAAATTGCATGCATGCCCATTTGCTATAAACGAATAGACCCTATAGTGCCGTCTTGTGGAATTGGAGCAACCCTTTTTTTAAATATATAGTTAGTCAGATATTTTTTAATAGAATTTTCTGGTAAAACCATTAGCTGCCAGTGAGAATGAGTTATGGCAGTTAAGAATGCACTATTGTTTATTTCTTCAGGACTTAAAATTAAACAGAACTAGCAAAGACTGCTGACCTGATGGAAAAATTATCTAGGTAGGTGGTTGGCTATATGACATGCATGCAAAATATGACTCTGTGTGCAAGTTCAAAAGAGCATGCATAGAAATTTGAAGCAAGATAAAAAGGGTATCCTATTATGCGTAGTTAGTTTGTGTGTGTAAAATGATAGATAAAGTTGATTTGATTGTTATGTTGTATGGAAGACGACAGAAGTTATATACACTTATGAAAGTTAGTCAGTAAGTAAGTCGGTCGTTTGCAATATTCCTAAACTGATTTACACAATAGGTTATGTGTGAGGATATGGACAGCAGTAGTGGTTAGCAGTTTAGTCAGTTAGTCCTCACTTTTTCCTTTATGATGTGTAATAAAAACAGGGCTTTATGGAGTCAAGTTCTACATAGGAATGCTTTGAGAGCTGTGCCAATGCGACTCGAGGTATAGTTTTATCAGATGCATGCAAAATATAAGCTTTGCATTTTTTCCATTCATCGAATCAGCATGTGAAGGGGAGAAAAAATGGACTTTATACATGAGTTGAATTGGCACTTGAAACGATAATTGGAAACTAATGTTCTCGACTTACAGCTTCAGTGCCCGCTTCTCTTGTGCAATAGTACTCTTCTGGTGTCAATTTCTTGGCCCATTCTTCATTTGATAGCTTCCCAGAGCTGAATTCTTTACTGCAGTACCCAACTGGATAAAATATTGACAAAAAAATGGGTTGTTAGAAAATGCGTCAAATTAATACATATGTGATTTTATATTCCCTCTGGCGGACATGAATAATGACTAGGACAGAAACACTAATAACTTAATACATTTCTTTTCTTGATAAATGGTAGGCGTATTGTTTCGATATCCTGCTAATGGGTATATTATGCTGCCGATTGGTAAACTGAGGTTACACAAATACTGCGCATCAGATTATTATCAATGGTATGGTCGGTATGGTAAGAAATTGAAGTGGACAATGAAGGCAAATCAAGTGCCAATTTTTTTTATCCCTTGTCAGTCACAAACAGTATGGGTTGTATTGAAGCATTATAATCCCTTGTTTGTCCAATCTACTTTTTGTTTATTGACTGGACTCCAATTTTTTCCTTATCATTAAAAAATATAAAATATGCATACCTGTAGCTGGTTTATGAATAGTTGTTTTATGGCGACGAGAATTCTCAATCACAAAATTCGTACAAGGTAAAATAATTCTGTTTGGTATTCCTGCAAAATTTCCAATTTGACACCTCAATAATGTCCGTATTGCCGTACGTAGCATAGTTTCTATTTATAGCAAAAGATAGAACAAACGGCAAAAAATTTTCAGGTTTCACTTTTGTTTTGAGCTTTATGCTATTATAGTTTCTTTCACAAACTGGAAATCCGAAAACTGTATGCAGTCTCACTTCATTCGACTTAATAATAAAAAGATTGAGCTCTACGACAGCACAATGATTATAAAGTTAAAAATAGTCTGGAGATACAAAATTTTATACTTTTTGACCCTTCATTTTATTCATTGATTGGAGAAGCTGTAAAATTTACAAAGGTCAACAAAGAGAAAAGGAAATAGAGATTATTATGAAGGCACAAACTTATTTGACTTTTTAGCTATAGGTAGGTACAAATGTTGATTTGGTGCTGTACGCGCCTCTCTTTATCAGCTGATTGAACCAGTTGATTCCACTTTTGCTCATTTTTGCTCAAACTCCGCTTATTCCCAGTTTGGGAGTGAAATGACTTTATGGAAAATCACTCGCCATCAGGTCATGTTGTTTTTCAAGATGGCTAGTAAAAGAAATGAATCAAGTGGATACTTTTTCAGTCATAAAAACACTTTATTACAATATAAACTTTTTATATAAAGTCACAAACTAATGTCAACTAACTACACCATGAACTTCAATAGCTTAAACTTGGACGGATAGTTCAGTTCATCACACTGGTAGTAATTTAGGAATAGTACTTGCATAGAAATATAAATTCTGCTTTGGTAATTATTATTGGCTTGACTTTATATTCATCCTCTCTGCGGAAATTCAATAACAACAACACGCTAGAGATTAGAAGCATAAAAAATTTGTATATGGAAATACCAAGCACTATTATAAAAAAGACTGTCATGAGAGTTACATAAAAAGTTAACATTTTAACGGTTTAGAGGAAGCACAATAACAAAATTATCAATTTGCACACTTAATACAATAACAAATACAAATAAAACCTCTTTAAATATGCTAGAGATTCCGAAATTGAGATGGGTTGCAAGTTTGCAAGTGACGCTAAAACTCGCGCGCACGCGCAATACAAAATTAAACGTAGCGAACAGTATGAAATGCTTACCGGGCTTTTCCTCTTTTGCTCATCACATCGATCAAATTAAATTATAATCTAAAGCAAGTAAGTAAGTCCTACTATTCACAGTATAAATTCCTCGAATAGAAAAAGAATACGAAACTCCTTCATCACTAACTATTCAAAAAAAGTTCTATCTTCTGCTTCGCTCATAGTTAAATCTGTGTTAATTTTATCTCAGTTGATCCATTCTATCCCTATATAAAACCAGCATGGGCAGAGCAGCAAATAGTAGAGCTTTACTAATCCCTCCAGTTGCTGCAACCTTGGGGGCAAGATTGCAAAAATGATCGAATTCGCAGAAACACCATGTGACTTCATCATAGTAGTCCCGGCGCACGTCCAATTCCTTCAGAGAGTTGTTCACATAATGGGCCAATTGGATGTCCCTGGCAGCTGGACGGCAACCTTCATACTTGTCAGCCGGCACGTCATGTCTTGCATATTGGAGTTGACTGAGACAGTTCCGTGTGATCACTTCGTCAGCTCCTTTTCGTTCCACAATTTTCACACATTTATCCTCTGGATGGGCACAAGTGATGGACGTGTACCACCGCCAGTCGAACGGAGTCCCACATCCTGGCTGATTACTCACACATTCGTAACACCATAGTCCGTTAGTGCTTCGGAGGAAGGCACCCAAGACTAGGAAAATTACTGGAATTTATTAAAATGTATTTATTACATTATTTTCAGTTACAGTGAAGAACTGCATTGCATTGTGCTCACTATTGCTATTGCTAATGTCGTTGAGAGAAGAGACGCTCATAGTTAATACTAGTGTACTCAAATAATGGCATCCACGTGCTTTATCATTCATTATATTTATGAGATCTCAGTCTAAATGTAATTGAATGAGTAACTACGATGTCATACACTGTCGAAATCAAACTATTGGTAGAATAGTAACTCGGCGTCATAGTCAAGCGTCAAATAAGTTTTGTTTGTATTTGTAATATGAACATTTCTGTATGGCTTGGGCTGATGATGGATTCAGGAAGAGGAAGGAAACGGCAGAAGATACCGTTAGACGGTTGCTTTTTTTAAATGTACATATGTAAAGTGATTAAAATCTTTATCTTGACTACTATTTGCTTCTACCTTCCACTTAAAAATCTAGACCTCTTCAAAATCACAGGCGTGATGACAATCTGATATCAAAGGCAAATATATAATAGTTTAATATTCTTTCACACAGCATAGTGCCAATGCCAAGCTACAGCATTGCATGAGAACAATGTTGTCCGGCATCTCACCTAAGCAATTGTAGTTTCAAGTAGATAGTGAAAACAAATCAGTCGGCTGTCTAATTTACCAAATATTAGAAAACAAGTGCAGTTTCACACACACTATATACATAAGATCAGCTTACCCCAAACTTCATTCGAACACATGTCAAGCTCTTAAACAAGCAACAACACATAAATAAATGAAACTATAAATTTTAAAATTATTAGTTGATTTAGACGACGCCCTCGGAAGTTGCTTGTCCGAAATTGAACAATACAAAAACCGCGTTCTCTCTTTCCTACAATAAGCATTGAATCAACGACAGGTGAGCTCACAGGTGCTTTGTAAATGTAAAACGATACCTGTGGGTTTACTCTATGCACTGTATAATACCAGCTAACAATGTTAGACTTGACCTGTTTGTTGCTTATTCCATTCGGCTGCAAATTTACAAAATATTTCACTTATTCATTCGACTAGTTGGTAGTGCAATGTTAATTACTAGAACCTAACCAAATCACATGAATTTTCATAAATACATGGGTTTATCTCTTTGTTTTTGGCATCATTTGTAGTATTCTAATAAGGAAATTTTTATTCGTGTATCATAGAAGAAAAAAATTGGATTCATAATGGATACTGTCTTAAGACAGCATATTTTCTTAATTCATGAAGTTCACAGTTTATCTAAGGTTTAGTATGCATATGGACGTGCACAGTACCATCGCACCCAGCCTATAATTTTTCGTACTCAAATTAAAAGGAAAAGTCTGAATAAAATATTCTTTCCCGGAGCCACGATACCAAAATCTTATGAAATAACAGTGAACACTCACGCACATGGTACACATAAAAGCTTGTATCTATCTCACCTATCCAACCACTTTTCCAAAATGGACAGTTTAATGTCATGAATAATAACTTACTGTTGGTAATAAATCCATAATTGTTCACTCTCCATGAAAGGATTACATACCGGTAAGTGTAGTGTAAGTGTGCTATCGCATGTCACGATTGTCTAGCAAAAATACTAAGAATGTATTGAAGCCAGTCTGTGGACTTGACCACTTCACATCACTTCCTGCGTACATTTTATGCCATGTGAAGCAATAGATTTGAACCCATAAGAGTAATGAAAGCCTCCGAGTATTGCACATCTAAATTATGACGTGCATATTTCATATTACTGGCACATGCAGGGTCTGTGTTTTATCGTGACTCCGAAGTTCTACAATTTTCTCGCAGTTTTTGTGCTACTAGCACACGCCAAAAATTTGTCTTCTCATCATTTCAGTTTGTCACGTGCAATCAAATTCTTTTACACAAATTCGTTCAAATAATGGGGCATCTAATTAACGTTTCCTCTAGCCTTAAACATTTCAATTTAACCACTACTATGGTACCTGAGAAAGAAATTTTACTTCGAACATTTGCTGAACCCCCGAGCATTTCCGAAAATTCTAACAACGGGAGTGGAAGTCCTTTCCAAAGCCGCCCATTCAATGTCGATGGCTCCACAATTGGACTAGTTATTGCTCTTCTATTGTTTATTTTAGCTGTGGTGGTTTTAAATACTTTTACATTGTACGGGATCTGGAAGCTCCCGAAACGGCATAAGATTGACCTGTACATGGCGAATCTAGCCGCGTGTGACATTCTTTTGGGTGTTCTCGTGTTTCCTTTAATGAGTGTAGTAGTTATCTTGGGTTACTTTCCTTTTGGACACGTCCTTTGCAGCTTTTGGGTTTTTGCGGATTACTACCTCATCATTGTGTACAGTTTCAGCGTCACAGCATTGGTGTACGAATTTTTTGTCCATATAATAATCAAGTCAGCATAGATTAAGTCACGCTCTCATGTTGTGATTTTTCAGTTGTTTTCCATTTCGTCCACAAAACTAAGTAAAAAATGATGACATTAGTTTGCCGGTTGACATGTTATCAGTATAATCAGTACTTGTAAATGCTCAGGGAATACGTAATGGTCCAATTGATTGACACCCATTTTTATCAAATGTCCAATGCAAAAAAAAACTTGCGTCATAAGTAGAGACAAATATGTCATTTTTAGTTTATTTGATTAAAATATTTGTGCATAGCGAAACAGAATGAGTTATGATTAAAAATTAATCATATCTCTATAAGAATATTCCAACTAATCGACATTCCGTCTCAATCTCAATGCTTACTATGATGTATGGAAAAACGTGCAAAGAATTCTTTGGACTTTTTCCAGCTATCTTTATTTTGTTACGGAGTAGATGTGTAATGCAACTTTCATGTTTGAGGATTTTAGAAATGATTGCATTTTTATGTCATTCTGTAGAGTCATGTGCCTTTGGATGTTACGGTGGCCCGACTCATTTAGAGAAACAACATGGAATACCCATTGGACAATTTTGGGCTATCTTTGGTTTGGTGTGAATGCCGTTTGGACGGCTCCATTTGTTCATGATCGACTCAATTTTATTTACCCTTCAGGGATATGTGGATTTAGCTTGGAGAAAAATAATTACTTTGTAACCAATTTACCTACAATATTGAACCTCTGAATTTTGATGTAAGGCAAATCTAATGTCGGTCATAAATGTTCATGATTCAGGCATTTTACATTGGAATGAGTGGATTCTACGTTCCTTTATTGATTTCATTGGGATGTGCCAGCTACAGCGCAATTCTGGTCAAAAGATTTCATAGCTCCAAAGTGTTCAATCGAACAGATATTCTCCCTACGCGAAGGAGCTCAACAATTAGTAATGTAATTGAAAATGAGTGGTTTTTTGTCTGCATGACAAAGGTCAAATGTCTGGATAAACTAATTAAGCAGATTAATTGCATACAATAGGATCGGAGAAAGAAATTGCGTAAGATTCCGTCCATGTATGTCGATGATATAAAAATAGGGGCGGAGTACTACCCTTTGGTCACGTCTGTATTGATTTTGTTTTTTATATGCCGGAGCTTGTTTTACGTGTATTTTGGGGTAAGCAAAGCACAAAGAACAAGTTGTTGCTTATAATTGGCTTAGTTGGCTTGTTTAAAAATTAATTTGGAATTTTCCCACATGTTTTCCTTTGTTCTTCAGGCAGAGCCATTTGTAGATCAAATATTCCCACCAGATTTATCCAACGGAGTATATTGGTTGCTTCATGCTAACGCAGCATTAAGCCCTCTACTACATTTTTCATTGGATTCTCATCTTAGAAATACTCTTCTTCAAAGTTTATGGTGCCGTCGAACTTAACGAGCAACATCCTGGATAAAATAAATCGCAATTAATTTGTATGAATAATTATGCAATTAAAATAATAAATTACGAGCTTTGGCACACAAACAATGAGAGTGCACAACATCTGAAAGTAAAAGCATTTTTTTGTTATCTGCTGAAGAAATATTCACATTCATACTTAAAAAATAACCTCCATTGACGCAAATGCAAACAAAGTAAACGGACCATGTGAATGTGAGTGACACATTTTTGATATCAAGTAATCAGCCAATCAATTATGTCCTGACCAACTAGTATTAATAAGATGAAAAAGTAAAAAATCGCATCATTCTATCTCCCATCTCCCGTCTGCTGTGGTATATAGTAAATAGCCGAAATGAGTCGTGTATTCAGTTTTCTGGTTTTTGGCCTCGTGTTTGCCTTAGGTAAGTGGTGCTAGTAACTAGTAACTAACATTCACTATAATGACAATATCAATGCATTCGAATTTCAAAAAGCCCACTAGCCCACATCAAATATCAAATTAAATTTTACTAAAAATTTGCAGCGCAAGCTGACGAAGCCCCAGCACCAACACCATCTCCTGATTTCGATGTAATGCTCGTTCATTCTATCAATATTTTTAATCACATTTTTAGTGTGTTTTTTCAATATTGTTGATTTAATTTTATGATAATAGTGCCCTGATGACGGCTTTTACTCTCATCCATCCGATTGTACATCCTACTACCACTGCGTGCATGGAGATGCTTGGTATCAGCAATGTCCTGATGGACTTTACTTCGACCCCATTGGAGAGTTTTGTAATTGGCCTGAGCTTGTAGCTTGTGAAACGAGAGCAGTCGAGGTTTGTTTGAAAATACGCACAAAAACACTAAAGTGTTTTTTATTGCATAAATTAAACATAAAAATGCTGACTATTATCTAGCGTGGGCAAGAAATCATCGGCCCTGCACCGTGGTACAACTGCACGGGTAATGGTGCCTTCCCACATGAAACTGACTGTGAAAAATTCTATGACTGCTATGGTGGCATTGCAAACTTATTCAGGTGCACAGAATCCATGCTGTTCGATCTGCGCTATGATGGATGTAACTTTGCCTCCGAAGTTGACTGTGGGGATCGTGTGCGTCCTACAGACGTGCCGCCTACATACACTCCAACTACCTCCACAACCACTCCCAATCCTAATGCGTACGAAACGATAAAAAATTAAATATTCACAGGATTTTAGGAACATTAATTTAATTTTAGACTTCAATTTTTAGCACTACAACGACAACCACACTCCCCCCACCCGGAAACTTTACTTGTCCTTCACCAGGGGGCGCTTTCCCTCACGAGCAATATTGCGAATATTATTACGAATGCGTCTTTAATGTACCAGAGCTCAAGAAATGTCCAAATAACCAGTTGTTTGATTTGAGGTATGATGGATGCAATTTTGCTGAATTGACTGATTGTGGGGATCGTGAGAGACCAGAAGGTTATCCTCCAACAGTGACACCTCCAGAAGGCACCACTACCACTACTGTCACGCCCTCTGTAAATGCAACAGAGGATCCGATCACAACAACCGAATCCGGTAACTTGACAACTACTGATCTTCCTCCCGGCAACTTCACTTGTCCCACACCAGGTGGCGCTTTCCCTCATGAGCGATTCTGTGAATATTACTATGAATGCGAAGCTTATGTGCCAACGCTCATGAAATGCCAAGCTGACTATTTATTTGATCTGAGATACAATGGGTGCAATTTCCCTGATTTGACTGATTGCGGGGATCGTGAGAGACCAGAAGGTTACCCTACAACAATTACACCCCCAGAAAGTACCACTAGAGAGGAACCTATTACTACGGATGACTCTGGTAACTGGACAACTACTGCTCTTCCCACGACCGATTCTGGAAATGTAACTACAACTCCAACTACTCCAACTAATAGTACCACTACTACTGAAAAGCCAAATCCAGGTAAGAGTGTATTAGATCATCCAATATTGTTTATCGCAATTATTTTGTATGGATATTAGAATAAATGTTTAACTTTATGGTTGATTTTGAATTTTGTTTAGGATTTGACTGTCGAGATGATAGTGGAAATTATTTACCTGATGGTTTATACCCGGATCCTGAAGATTGTAGCATGTACTACAGTTGTGGAGGTGGACTTCCAAATCATCTTTCATGCCCAGCTGGACTGTATTTTAATCCCGTGCCTCAAGTTTGTGACTATCCGTCAAATGTAGACTGCGGTACCAGGCCCACACCTTCTCCAATTATTGAAGATTGATTGTGCGAGTTTAAATATAAGTATGTGTGATCGAGTTTTAGATTTTTGTGCATCAAGAATAAAACGTACTTTCTAAAGACTTTAGGTAGACTTTTGTTTTGTGGCTCTGCCATAAGGTCCTTCATTTTTATTTAAAATATTTTAAATAGCTAACAAGAGACTCATTTCCTTCTCCATTTCACATGTAAATAATTTCACATCATTATCATACAATAAATTCCAAGCATCCGCCATCGCCATGTTTTTTTGGCAAAATGGCGAAGCACTATTTTCTCTTGAATTTTGTAAGCATAGAGTATCATTCATCAGTTATTGGTGGGAATCCACCCTAGTTCATGTTGTTAAGGATAATGAAAGTTATTTTCCCGTGATCGATTTTATTTTTATTCTATATAGTTGAGTAATTAAGTATGTAGCACTTAATTTTGTGTGTACTAACGACGATTTTACTGTTTAAATTGTACTCCGTGTTTGATGTTTGATAGTTAGTAGAGTGGGAAGGCTTCAGATACAGATATAATTGACACAAGTGATCTGCACCACCTCACTCGCAAAGAGAAAGACGAATAAAGGATTTTTCCATTCCATAAACCAATTTTTGTTCACCACTACCGAAATGAGCCTATTATTTTAGTAAGTGAAGTAAACACATTTTTATAACCTTATTGAATTCTATGTGAAGGACTATACTATAACTGACATTGTGAATCCGTGTGTAGATTTTTGAGACTGGTCGGATGCCCCTAAGAAGTCTCATGCATTTAACTATGAACTGCAAACATATTATAAGAACATTTAATAGGATCGTAGGTGCTAGCAGAGGATATTGTAGTACATCTTCGTCTTCAGATCGCCAAACGTCGTCCAGTACAGGGGTCACGGGGTTTAAACTGTCGTATTCCGAGTTCGGAGATCCTCATGCAGTCATTCGAAAAGAAAGAGTCACGATTGAACATGTTCCTGAAGACCATGTAAGGGCCTGAGCGAAAAAAAAATTGGGACAAAATCGGATATAGCTCTGCTTCATGGATTGGACAAACTGTACCGCAAATGAAACGGCTTGACGAGAGGATACCAAATATGTGCTCTTCGTTATAGGAAACGCATTTATAACTGCTGTGCTTTGCGGGATAAAAAAAGTTGCCTCGTGTTGTTCGGCTCAATAACTGCTAAATTAGCATCGTAATCGAAATAGGGAATGCTGCTAGCATGTTTGCCACCCACCCTAAATGTCGTGGCAGTGACAAGATTTTTTTATAAACTGCAGCCCATCAACAGTAGCCTCTAATGACTCAGTCAGTATACTTAGTAAAAACTTGTTTTAATTAATGGACTTATGGATTATTATCCACAAGAAAAATTTAATTCAATTTAATATTGTGTTGTTGGGGAAGATTCTACAGGATCCTTTTATAGCAGCTAATTAATTAATTTAATCTTTAATCGTGAACTCTAAAATTTAAAATTTCGTTAAAGTTTGCCCCAATAAAGAGTTACATATTATGGAAATGCTCTCGTCAAGCTCTTTTATTTTTTGTATATTTTTTTAAATTCCAGGGCGCTGAGCTACTATCGATTTAAAAACCAAAAGTGGCTACTAAAATCTACTCCATAATGGAATAAATTTATTGAGCGTAAATTACAAATTTTTCAGATATTGGTCAAAATGTTGGCGTCCCCAGTCAATCCCGCTGATATTAATACTGTTCAAGGGACCTATCCTGTAAAACCATCAAAATTCCCCTCAGTTCCTGGTAATGAAGGCGTTGGTGTAGTGATAAAAACGTCATCTTCGTCGTCAAGTAAAAAAGGTGTTTTGAAAGAAGGGGATTGGGTCATCCCGAGATTACCAGGGTATGGAACCTGGCAAGCATTCATCATTGGAGTCGACGAAGATTTTATGAAGGTAGATTTGAAGAGTCTTTACTAGGCAAAGAAAAGATGCGAACTTTTCATCTCATTTTTGTAATCTCAGGTAAAGGAAATGGACCTAGCATGTGCGGCAACAATCAGCGTAAACCCTTGTACAGCGTATCGCCTGCTACATGACTTTGAAAAACTGAAACCTGGGGATACTGTAGTTCAAAATGGTGGAAACTCAGCTGTTGGCCAAGCAGTTATTCAATTGTGTCGTGAATTTGGATACAAATGTGTGTCTTTAGTTCGTCAACGAGATGATTTTAAGAAACTGAAATCAAGACTTGTAGGTTTGGGAAATGCTGACACTATAGTCATAACTGAAGAAGATCTGAGAACTATTAGTAGGGATTTTAAAGCCCAGTTGGCTTTGAATTGTGTTGGTGGTAAAAGTGCGACAGATATTCTTCGAGTCTTAGGTATGAAGAAATTAAAATACAGTAGTGGCAGTACATTTACAGTAGTGGCTTCGTCATAAACATGCATCAAATATAATTTTTTCTTTAGATGAAGGCCGTACAATGGTCACATACGGAGGAATGAGTCGTCAACCAGTAATCATCCCAACATCGTCTCTCATTTTTAAAGACATTCGCCTTCGAGGGTTCTGGATGACACAATGGAATTTCAATCGTCCTTTAAAGGAGCGAGAAAAGATGGTCGACTATTTAACAAACTTAGCGTTAAACAAGAAATGGACTCCGCCTCAGCATAAATTCATTCCTTTAGCCAAATATCGAGATGCTCTTGACAATGCTATGAAAGGGTACAGTGGACAAAAATATATTATTCAGTTTGACTGACTGAGAAACAACCGCTATGTAATACTGACTTATTTAATTCTCTAATGATATGTGTTGAGTCGTCATAAAATAAATACAAAATATTAAATAGTCATTCTTGTATCATTATAAACTAACTGACTACTTAACAATTGTACATTTAACTAGTTATTGTATCTAAAAACAAGTTTGTTTATTCCAAAGACTCGTCATGATTGGTCAGTTCGAATGATATTAAATACATCCTTCCGAGTTAGTGGGCGGAGGAAATTTCAAGCACATAAATTCATTTTCGTTTTCTTCTGTAGTTAATGACCTTCGGCGTCTCCTCTTATTCCTATAATCCAACTCAATAAAACTAGCATCTTTTCCAAAAGAAGTTAAATAGTCCTGTTCTACACATCTTGTATACAATAAAATCTTACCAATCGTTATGAGTATCTCGTGGAGGCCTATTCATAAACCATGGGTACTCACTGGAAATTCTACTAGCTGCTACACAATTATTTATCCCTTTAAGTAGATTGAGGGGATCCCCTAGCAAATGTCCATATAATTTCCCTTTGGACAAATCGTAATTTTCTAGCCTAGAAGTAAAAAATGCACTGTTAGATACCTGCCATTTTCATCAAACACATAACAGTAATTTCAGTAAGGGTATGTACCAAACATCTTGGATCTCATTAGTAAACAGAGGCATAAGGGATACGGTGTAAGTGTGATGATCATTGTAGTAATCACTAAATTCTTTATAACAATATGAATGAGCATTCACTAAAGTTTTCCACACTGTCTCAATTAAGGGTTCATTGATATTTCCATTTTCATCATAACCCAATGCATAATCAGGAATAGATAGGTCATATTTCTTCCCATCCTTGATTGTTACATTTGTAGCTTTTTTCTGCACACAAAATAAATTTGATTTCTATTTTTTCTCATTGTATTAGCTAAAATTAAACTAATAATTTGGTGTACATACCGCAGCATTGACCCCTTCACACTTTTTGTCTCCGGACTGAACAAATTGATGTGGCTTGGCCCGTTTCAGACAATTCGAAAGAGCATTTTTTATTCGCAAATAAGCTGCGTACGAAATGTATGGTTCTCGAACATGGAAGTTTTCTGTTTGCAAGTTCACAAATGATGTGAGCGCCATTTCGAAATAGTCAGAGTTGACTGGTGAGCATGTTTTCTACAGAAAAAAAAAATAGTTTGGATTCAACGACAAACCAGATAAACTTAAAAAGTATTGCATCATTTTAGGGGTTCTAGCTATGTTACGACGCCAATGAGGCAAAACTTGGTATCTTGCAAAATGAAACAGCATTTTTCAGGTTGAAGCTTACAGCTAAACGCCATATTGAAACTTCATTCTGGACTCCATATTGAAACTAAATTCTAGACTCCATAATGAACTCCATATTGAATTATTGACTCCATTAGAAGAGAAGACTAACTTTAATCTACATTTCTACATACGAAAAATTAGCTCACTATTTCAACGCCGTACTACAAAATAAATAACACCACTTACCAGCATAATGTCTTTAGACAATTGCAAAAGTTTGAGCACAGGGTATTTCTTTGCCCTCGGTTTTGGACTGTGTCCCCTAATTCCAGTTAGCTCAGAAATTTGACGTTCCAAGTATTGTGACATTTGGTTCACAAGGATTGGATTCCCAATTTCGGTTACACTATCTGGGGGTATATAGTCCTCGTCCTCAAGATCTGCAGCAGAGGGTTCAACCCCTGTCGATGGTATTTTGGGTTCCTTTGGTGCTGGTTCTTCTGGAGCTGCCTCCTGTTCCTCCGGAGGTGGCTCTACTGGATCTTCTGCCTGTCTCTTTACCAAATTATGGATGGACAATCCTTGCAAATCTCCTCCGAAGTCTTCACTACATCCATATTGTCCTTGTTGAATGAATGGCACGCATTCGTCAGTATAAATTGTTCGATTTTGGTCAGCCGCATTGTTTTCGCAACCATGAACCAACGAAATGATTTTTTTGCCTTGAAGATTAGAAAAGAAACAGAAGAAATGGGAGCTCATGTGTTCCCCTTGCAAGCAAAATAATCCTTCGGGAGTGATCATAGTCCATTTTTGAGCTGAATACATTTAGAAAAAAAATCATATTAGGGTAAAAATTAATTAAACGAAAAAAACTAAACTATTGCTTACAATTCAACGTGATCACACTAGATTCAGTAAACGAATCTTGTGACAAATATTCCGGTAGATAGTTATTGCTTGTGAACCGTCTACGCAGGGATTTGTATTCTGGAGTGAACTCCAATGCTGCTACTTCTGTGGACGGATTAAGTTCTTTCACATAGGATATCTGGATAAGTTATCAAACATTAGTCCCTTCATCATATAGATTGAGTTTTCATAAAAATTGAAGCTAAAATGAAACTCACTTGAGAAAGATCATCTTGAAAACAATGTGGTGCATCTGAATGCACACCAATAATATCTACCGGTGCTTCACACCAATCCCTATGTAGTGCCCATCTTCAAAAAATGAATCCAAACTTAAAGCCAGGATTTTCAACAAAATGAATAAATTCGTTGTACACAAATATTTTAACTCACAGTCCAGAATGTATGCAAAAACAAGTGCCCGGATTTAAACTTTTCATTCCATATGGACATTGTTGACCATTAACAGTAGAATTGTGCAAATGAACTTCTCGATGCGCCTTAACTATTGAACAAATTACAAACGCAATCACAACTGACAGGACCCATGAATGTGCCATGTTCCTATTCCTATAGACACCACACAACTGTAGATGGAAACTATGACTAACTTACTCTAATTAAAGTCTTGGGTTCATAACAATTAGAATAATGGCGTTGGCTGTGACGTGGATCGAAGCTGATTTCTTGGAATCCAAAGCCTCTAATACCCTTTGTTATCGTCGCCATCAAATTATCTATTATGAATGTTATGTCACTTTCCATTTCTCCCATTGTTACCCCCATTATAGGTCATTCAGTAGCTTTTTTGAGAGAAAGTCCAATGCACTGTCAAACAGAATAGGAATGCACAAGTTATGACAAAATATAATTATGTAATCAGGACTTTGGTCTACACCAGTTTTCCTATCCGTGGTTAGTAAACACAAGCTTACTGGCTAAAGCTACTGCGCAGACAATTCGCAATGTGTAACAAAGTGGCCTAATGGTGTTTTTTGGTTCCAGAGGAAAATGGTTCACTATATATCATCTTATGCAGTACGAACGATGTTGATTTGCAAATTTTAGGGAATACAAAGAGGGACAACTTTCCCATGAGTTAAAGTTAGCAAAGGGGACTCTAAAAATATACGAGCCAAATATCAAATGCGTACCTCCAGCCTTGGCAATGCTCCCATATGCACCATCTCCAAAAAGTCTAAAATTAGTGTTATCATATGGTCTCCTCTTCGGATATAGGATTAAGAAGGCAATAGACTTAGTTAGCAAGCACTTTATTGATATAGTGTAACAAACCCGTCATTATTATTTGCACTACTGTATAAATTTGTTGTTGCATTTGTACTTGGCAGAATCAAAAGGATTCTCCTACATGGTATCACAGGGTTAAGCTAGAACGCATTGCTTCTGCATATTATGTGCAACTTGTGCTGTGGTGATTGCGTCCATTGCTTTGCAGATTGCAACATCAGTTCAGTTTATCATAGTTTTCAGTGAATTACCGATATAAAATTATCAAAAATGTCGGGTGAAATGCAGCCAAGGCAGAGGAGGAAAGATAAAAGGCGAAAAAAAGGTTTGGGGAAATCTTTAAGCTTTTGGCACTGTTGTAAAACCCATCGAAGAATAATGTGCAGAATTTGATATGAATTTTTAGCGCATTTAGAGTCTTTGTCCAAAGAAGAATATGAGGAGGAAAAACAAGGGGTACAGGAAGCTTTTTATGGAGAACAAGCTGAATATGGTTTGTTTTGCATTGCATTTAGTAGAGAGCAAATGTAGTTCCTTTGAATAATGCGATGTCTATCGAATTTAGATTGGAAAGAAATGGAAGTGGAGGAAGATATGGACAGTTCAGTAGAAAATGATCATGAAGCCCCAGAGTCCAGCTCTAGTCTTTTGTACAAGATAATTTTCTTTGTCCTTCTGCTCATGCTGGGAGGTTTGGTCACAGTGGTATTAGTGGACACTGCAGAAGACTCTAGTCCCATTATGCAGGCAGATATGAATAACAATAATAATTATCAAAGTGTTCCTCCCCATTCGACGGGCGGTTTAAGTAGTGCTGAGGATGAGGGGGATCATGATGATGGGGGTAACAATCTACCCCAGGGAATCCAGTCTCCAGAGGACGAACTTGGATTTCTTGACTCCATCCAACAAATGTTTCTTGGTGGCTCTTTTTTTGAAGGTAAGTGTGCATACTGCAATGAAGAGGTCCCTTTTGTTTCCTTTTCCAATTAATTTAAGTTGACGTCAAAATCGTACATTTTCAAAAGACGATAGCTAAAAAAATCATTCAACGCATGCCTTAATGTTTTTCATTGCTTGTCGAGACGTTTAATTTAATCATAAGTATTATGGTTTAATATAAGAGTCCACTGACTCAACAGGCGTCGAAACTGAACAATCGCTTGTATGCATTCATACACGCAACGCAAGGTGAGTTGCATCTGCATAACTCCGCATGTTGCGACGTTGAAGTTTATCAATTTGTTCCTACAAACTAAGAACAAACTTTGATAGTGTTGTGCAGTGCACTAATCACAAATCGAGAGTACGTACAGTTCATTTTTTCTCAATACTGAAATCGCGGGCTCGAGTTCTCGATGGCTGCCTATGCGATACGTGAACTTTGCATGCACAATTGATGGGAAAAAGACGCGTGTAAATTGTATGCCACTTTAAGCTATCGAGAACTCGAGCCCGCGATTTCAGTATTGAGAAAAAATGAACTGTAGTACTCCTTTTCCGC
>Ga0210040_10001818_pt1 | contig 31394 bp, 22 predicted proteins | sample CryGeyCG12114_NA_FD_185462 | JGI IMG/M metagenome (GOLD analysis project Ga0210040, IMG submission 185462) | Groundwater microbial communities from aquifer - Crystal Geyser CG19_WC_8/21/14_NA (SPAdes) (version 2) | ecosystem: Environmental > Aquatic > Deep subsurface > Groundwater | place: USA...
GTGCCGGGCGCCATCGGGCTGCTCGGCGTCGACGAGCCGGAGGTCGCCGCTGTCGGGGTGGCTGCGGTCGGCGGCCCGGCGCTGCGTCCCGACGCCATCGTGCGCATCCAGTCGATGACCAAGGCCGTGACCGCGGTCGCGGCGCTGCGGCTGGTCGAGGCCGGTCGGATCGGGCTCGACGACAGCCTCGAGGGGGGGCTGCCCGAGCTGAGCGGGCGCGTGCCTCCGGCCCGACGGCGGCGCTCGACGACACGGTTTCCGCCCTGCGGCCCGTCACCCTCCGGCACCTGCTGACCAACGGCTCTGGCTACGGGATGGTCCTCGACGCCTCGCCGCTCGGCGCGGCGATGGCCGCGAACCGGCACGATGGCCGCGAACGGCACGGAGGCCGCGAACCAGCCGTCCCCGCTGGGGGCGGACGAGTGGTTGGCACAAGGACAACGACGGGGGGAAGAACTTCAGCCCGGCCGAAAAGCTCCTGGACCAGCAGCTCCAGGTCTCCAAGGCCGCAGTCCCGACCTAGGTCGCCGACGAGACGTGGTCGGGACACCGGGCACATGCGATTCGTTCACTGCAGCGGGAACGGTGGCTGCAGGTCGGCGGGGACCCCGCTGAGCTCGACGGAGGCGACCCACTTGACCCACCAGAAGCCGCGGTGCCCGGGTGCGAGGAGGCGTACGGGCGCCCCGGTCCCGGTGCCCAGGAGTCTGCCCTGCACGCGCGTGGCGAGGAAGAGCCGGGGGAGCGCGTCGACACCGAAGCGTCGGCGGTAGCCGGTCACGCTCTCCACGACCACGCTCCTTGCGTCCGCGACGGCGGCCGCGTCGAGCAGCTCCGACAGCGGCACCCCGGTCCAGGTGGCGTCGGCGTACCAGCCGGTCGTGCAGTCCAGCCGCGCCGGGACCGGGACGCCACGGTCGTCGAGGTCGCTCACGGACAGCGGCGTGCCGGCGACGAGCACCCGGTGCGTCGTCCGGTCCAGCACCGGCACCCGGTCGAGCAGCCACGTCGTCGCCGGGATCGCGGCGGCCGGGATCGGGTGGGACCCGGTCGACGTGCGGGCGGTGAACGTGCTCCTCGTGCGACCGACCAGGTCCACCACGACGTACGTGCCTGCCGCGGCGGCACCGAAGGCGGCGGTGCGCAGCAGGCGGCGTCGGCCGAGGTCGGTGACGCGCGCGAGCCGGGGACGCCAGTGGCGCCACACGTGCTCGACCAGCAGCGCCACGATGGCGAACGCCGCACCCACGTGGACCTGGATCGGGGTCAGCCCGCCGCCCACGTCCGGCCCGACGAGCACCTCGACGACCCCGGCGACCAGGCAGGCCAGCACCACCGCCACCAGCGCGAGGCTGGCCGGCGTCAGCCGGGGGGCCCGACGCACGACGACGACCTTCCAGGGCGTGAGGACGACGAGCCCGAGCCCGAGCACGCCGTGCGCCACGGCAGCCACGCGGGCGGAGACGGGCCCGGCGGTGGCGAAGGCCACCCAGCCGGTCGCGAAGCTCCCGACCAGGAGCAGCAGCAGGCCGAGGTTGGTCCGGCGCCCGGCCCGTCGCAGCACCCGGCCGAGGGTGCTCAGGACCAACCCGAACCAGAGGGACGCGTGCCGGCGCCCGGTCCGTACCACTCGGGCAGCCCGGGCGAGACCCAGGCGGGGACGGCCGCGGGGGCGGTGGGCCCCCCGCCGAGGGGTGGGCCGCCGAGCGTCGGTCGACCGAGCTCGGGCGGCAGGATGACGTACGGGCGGAGCGCGGCGGCGTGGTCGAGGAGCGTGAGCATGCGGGCGTTCACGTCGCGCGGGGCCGACCCGTCGACGAACCGGTGGTGCAGGAACGCGATCTCGATCATGGTCTGCTGGAACGCTCGCATCGCCCGGGCGGCCTGCGGGCCGCCGTGCAGCTTGGCGTAGCGGCGCGCGGACACGCGGTCGGAGAGCCGGGCCACCCACCGCACCTCCTGGGGCCGGGTCCACCCCATCTGCACCGTCTGCTGCAGCGCGGCGACGAGCATCCGCCCCTCCCGCGACCGGGCCCAGATCGTCACCGACACGATGACGATCAGCAGCGGGAGCATCACGACCGCGTACGCGGTGAGGAAGTTCCGGGTGCCGTAGAAGCCGCTGCCGTTCCAGATGCCGTGCAGGACGACGGCGGTGAGGAAGCCCAGCACCGGCGCGACGATGCGCTTGGCGGTGGACCGCGAGGTGAGCCCGATGCCGAAGCCCAGCCCGGTGGCCGCGGTGAACAGCGGGTGGGCGAACGGGCTCATCACGCCCCGCAGCACGACGGTCACCGTCAGCGCCGCCGCGCCACCCTCCTGGAGGGCGGAGAGGTAGTAGAGGATGTCCTCGACGAACGCGAAGCCGACGCCCACCAGCGCCCCGTACACGACGCCGTCGAGCAGCCCGTGGATCTGGTCGCGGCGCAGGAGCACGACGGCGACCAGGAACAGGCCCTTGCCGGTCTCCTCGACCACCGGCGCCACGATGGCGAACGAGGCGAACGACTCGTTGCCGGCGACCAGGGCCGCGGCGGACTCCAGGACGAAGCTCAGCACGACCGCGACGACCCCGCCCCAGCCGATGGCGGCCAGCCGGTAGCGCGTGGGCTCGGGCTCGTACCGGTCGAGCCAGAAGATCACCAGCAGGATCAGCGGGAACGCCAGCGCCGCCAGGAAGGTGACGAGCGCGAACGGCCCCGGGCCGGCGATGGCGACGAAGATGCCGGCGATGACCAGGGCGCCGAGCCCGAGGACGATGATCGCCACCCAGGTGAGGGCGGAGCGTCGGTGGTGCAGCAGGGCGGGCGGCACGACCAGCCCGCTGCCGGGCAGCCGGCCCGCGGGCACGGGGGCTCGACCGCTCATGCTCACTCCTTCTCGACGCACGGCCCGGACGGGTGCGTCGGCGACCAGCCTAGGATCCTGGCCCCACCTCGGCGGGCAGAGCATCCGATGGACGACGCGCACGACGTCGCCGGCGGTCCTCGCCGAGCGCGAGGTGTGCGCTAGGTTCGGGCGAGACGGAGAGACGGGGTGCTGATGAGCGAGGTCGAGGGGATCGACGACTTCGACATCGACCGTGCCATCGCGCACGCCTGGGCCGAGTTCGCCAGCCGCCTGGCGGAGGTGCTGTCGATGGTCGACGAGTCCGGCGACCTCACGATCGGGACGCCCAGCGGCGACGGTGCGCCGGACTGCTTCCTGCGGTTCTCCAGCCCCGCACGCGACCGGGTCCGCTGCGAGGCCGGGGTCGCCCCCGACCGGGCGCAGGACGAGCAGGTCGCGGCGCTGGTCGCCGACGGGTGGCAGCCCACCCTCGGCGAGGGGCAGCAGGGTGCCGGCGTCGTGGTCCTTGCCGCGGAGTGCCCGCAGGAGGAGTCCGAGACGATCGCGGAGCTCGCCGTCCGCGCCCTGCGGGACGTCTTCGGGGTCCAGCACCCGGTGTTCCTGGCCCCCGACCAGCTCGCCGAGGTGCTGCAGCCCGACGCCGCGGACCTGGACGGTTCCTCGAAGAGCGAGGACAGCTTCGCCGGGCGCGTCCTGGAGCCCACGCGCCCACCGAGTTCGGCGAGCTCGGTGGAGATCGACCCGGAAGACCTCACCTCCACGCTCCCGGACGGCCCGGCCCACCTCGACCGGATGGTCGACGCCGAGCTGGCCAGCATGTACGGGCACCCGCCCTACCGCGACGACGAGGGCGACGTCGCCATCCGGGTGGGCTCGACGATGCTGTTCCTGCGGACCAGCCGCGACGGCAAGGAGGTCACGGTCTTCGCCGCGGTGGTGCACGACGTCGCGGGCCGCTCGAGGGCGACCGAGGTGATCAACGACCTCAACGTCGAGTCCCGGTGGGTGAAGTTCCAGCTGGTCCGCGACCGCGTGTTCGCCAGCATGTCCGTGCTCGCCCAGCCCTTCGTCCCGGCGCACCTCCACCAGGCCGTCCGGGTCGTCTCCGACGTCGCCGACGGCATCGACGAGGACCTCGCCGCGAAGCTCGACGGTCGTACGACGTTCTAGTCTCATTCGCGCCCGCTCGTCGCGCCGGGATCTGACGACTTCGCGAGGCAGTGGAGCACGACGGAAGAACGTTGTCGTGCTCCACTGCGACGCGAAGTCGTCAGAAGGTGCGCTCGCTACCCGACGCTCATGAGGAGTCGGCCTCCTGCCCCTCCTGGTCAGGCGGGCTAACCTGGGCCCAGTGAGTGAGGCTGCCGTCGTCGATGCGCCGCTGCACCTCACGTACGACGAGGCGCTGCCGATCACGGCGTGGCACGACGAGATCGCCGGGCTGATCCGCGAGCACCCCGTCGTGGTCGTCGCCGGGGAGACCGGGTCGGGCAAGACGACCCAGCTGCCGAAGATCTGCCTCGAGCTCGGGCGCCGCTCGGTCGCGCACACCCAGCCGCGCCGGCTCGCGGCCCGGACGGTGGCGGCTCGGGTGGCCGAGGAGATGCAGACGACGCTCGGCGAGGTCGTCGGCTTCCAGGTGCGGTTCAGCCGGCAGACCTCCCGCCAGACGCGGCTCAAGATCATGACCGACGGCGTGCTGCTGGCGGAGATCGGTCGCGACCGCGACCTGCGTCGCTACGACACGATCATCGTGGACGAGGCGCACGAGCGCAGCCTCAACATCGACTTCCTGCTCGGCTACCTCCGCCAGCTCCTGACCCGCCGCGACGACCTGCGGGTGATCATCACCTCGGCGACGATCGACACGGCGCGCTTCGCCGAGCACTTCTCGGCGCCCGACGGCACGCCGGCCCCGGTCGTGGAGGTGTCGGGGCGCACGTACCCGGTGGAGATGCGCTACCGCCCGCTCCTGGAGGACGGCCAGGGCGGCGGGATCGACCAGAACACCGGCATCGTCGACGCGGTCCGCGAGCTGAGCGCGCTCGGCGGCGGCGACATCCTCGTCTTCTGCTCGGGCGAGCGCGAGATCCGCGACGCGGCGGACGCGCTGGCGGGGGCGTCGCTGCGCTTCACCGAGGTCATCCCGCTGTACGCCCGGCTGTCGTCGGCCGAGCAGCACCGCGTCTTCGCCGACCACCCCGGGCGCCGGGTGGTGCTCGCGACGAACGTGGCCGAGACCTCTTTGACCGTGCCGGGCATCCGCTACGTCGTCGACGTCGGCACCGCGCGGATCTCGCGCTACTCCGCCCGGACGAAGGTCCAGCGGCTGCCGATCGAACCGGTCTCGCAGGCCTCCGCCAACCAGCGTGCCGGCCGCTGCGGCCGCGTCGCCCCCGGCGTCTGCATCCGCCTCTACAGCGAGGAGGACTACGACGCCCGCCCGCTCTTCACCGAGCCGGAGATCCTGCGCACCAACCTCGCCTCCGTCATCCTGCAGATGGCCGCCGCCGAGCTCGGCGACATCGCCTCCTTCCCCTTCGTCGAGGCACCCGACCGGACGCAGGTCACCGACGGGCTGCGGCTGCTGCTCGAGCTCGGCGCGGTCCGACCCGCGGCCAAGGACGGCGGGCGCCCCGGCCGCGCCGACGGCGAGGTCCGGCTCACCAAGGTCGGGCAGCGGCTCGCCGCGCTCCCGGTGGACCCCCGGATGGGACGGATGCTGCTCGCCGCCGAGCGCGAGGGCTGCCTGTCCGAGATGCTCGTCATCGTCGCCGGGCTGTCCATCCCCGACCCCCGGGAACGTCCCGCGGAGCAGCGCGAACGCGCCGAGGTGCTGCACCGACGGTTCTGGGCGCCGCTGCCGAGCGACCGGACGGTGACCGAGGCGACGGGCACCGACGAGAAGCCGATCAGCGAGGGGAGCGACTTCCTCGCCCTGCTGCGGCTGTGGGACTACCTCAAGGTGTCGCGCACCGAGCTGTCGGGCAACGCGTTCCGGCGCCGGGTGCGCGAGGAGTTCCTGCACTACCTGCGGATCCGGGAGTGGCAGGACCTGCACACCCAGCTCAGGCAGGCGTGCCGCGACCTCGGGATGGGGACCAACGAGACCCCCGCCGGTCCGGACCAGATCCACACGTCCGCGCTCGCCGGCCTGCTGTCGCACGTCGGGCTGCTCGACGAGCGCGAGGAGGCACGTCCGGCGCGCGGGGCCAAGCCGGCCGCCAAGCGGCGACGCGTGGCCCGCGACTACCTGGGGGCGCGCGGGACACGCTTCGTCATCGGCAGCGGGTCGGCCGCCGCGGCCAAGCCGCCGCCCCTCGTGGTCGCCGCCGAGATCGTCGAGACGAGCCGTCTCTACGCCCGCACCGTCGCCCCCGTCACACCGGCGCAGGTGGAGGCGGTCGCCGAACACCTCCTCACCCGTCAGTACTCCGAGCCGCACTGGTCCTCGCGCTCGGCGGCGGTGCTCGCGTACGAGCAGGTCACCCTCTTCGGCGTCCCCATCGTGTCCCGGCGCCGGGTCGGCTACGCCCGCGTCGACCCGGTCGAGGCACGGGCGATCTTCCTGCGCTCGGCGCTCGTCGAGGGCCTGTGGCACACCCGGCACCACTTCGTGGCCCGCAACGCGGCCGTCCGGGCGGAGGTCGAGGAGCTCGAGGAACGCACGCGGCGCCGCGACCTCACCGTCGACGACGAGACGATCTTCGCCTTCTACGACACCCGGGTGCCGGCCGACGTCACCTCCGGCGCGGCCTTCGACGCCTGGTGGAAGACCGCTCGGCACGAGACGCCGGACCTGCTGGACCTGACGCTCGCCGACCTGACCACCGCGGCGCCCGGCCTCGAGGTCGCCACGGCGTACCCGGACCACTGGGACGTCGCCGGCCACCGGCTGGAGGTGTCCTACCGGTTCTCGCCGGGCGACCCCCGCGACGGCGTCACCGTGACCGTCCCGCTCGACGTGCTCAACCAGGTCGGACCAGGCCCGTTCGGCTGGCAGGTGCCCGGGCTGCGCCTCGAGCTGGCCACCGAGCTGATCCGCTCGTTGCCCCGCGCGCTGCGCCGCACCCTGGTGCCGGCCCCCGAGCACGCCCAACGGGCCCTGTCCTGGCTCCGGGAGCACCCGGGACCGGCGGGGGAGGCGTTCCCGGCGGCCCTGGGCCGCGCCGTCCGCGGCCTGACCGGCGAGATCGTGCCGACCGAGGGGTGGGACCTCGCGGGCGTGCCGGACCACCTGCGGGTGGGCTTCGTCGTGGTCGACGCGGCGGGGGAGACCCTCGCCGAGGGCAAGGACCTCGCGGCGCTCAAGACCGCGCTCGCGGTCCAGGTGAGCGCGGCGCTGGCCTCGACGGCCGACACCTACACCCGCACGGGCATCACCCGCTGGGACTTCGGCCGGCTCGAGCCGGAGCTCGCGGTGACCCGGACGGGCAGGAAGGTCGTCGGCTACCCGGCGCTGGTGGACGAGCAGACGAGCGTCACGCTCACGCTGCTCGACACCCCCGCCCGGCAGGCCGCGGCCAACGCAGCCGGCCTGCGCCGGCTCGTCCTCCTGGCCACGCCGGACCCGACGCGCTGGGTGGTGTCGCACCTGTCCAACCTCGACAAGCTCGCCCTCGGCTCCAGCCCCTACACCGGGGTTCCGGCCCTGCTCGCCGACGCCCGGCTGGCCTCGGTCGGGGAGCTGGTCCGCCGGCACGGCAAGACCCCCACGCGGGAGGCCGAGGCGTTCACCCGGCTGTGCGACGCGGTGCGGATGGACAACCCCGACCTGATGCGGGGGGTCGTCGCCGTGGCGGCCGACGTGCTGCGCGCCTGGGGGGCGCTGCAGACCGTGCTGCCGACGCTGCCGGCCCGGAGCCCCGACGCCGCCTCCGACCTGCGTGAGCAGCTCGCGAACCTCGTCTTCCCCGGCTTCCTGTCGGCCACCGCGCACGAGCACCTGGTCGACCTGCCGCGCTACCTCCAGGCCGCGCAGCAGCGGGTGGCGACGCTCCAGACGCAGCCGACGCGGGAGGCCACGGCCCTGACCACGGTGCTTCGGTGCGAGGACGCGTACGCCGCCCTGGTCGCCGAGGTGCCGCCCGGCCCGCTGCCGACGGCCGTCGCGGAGGTGGGCTGGCTGCTCGAGGAGCTGCGCGTGAGCCTGTTCGCCCCCGGGCTCCGCACGAAGGTGCCCGTCTCGGAGAAGCGCGTGCTCAGCGCCGTCGCCGCGGCGCGCGCGGCGCTCTGAGCGGTCGTCCGGGGACCGCCTCCCCGACCCCCGAGTAGATTGGGCGCATGCTCGATCCACGCCTCCTCTACACGCTGGACGAGGCGGTCGTGGCCACGCTGGCCGACGCGCACCCCGTGCTCATCCACCAGCTCGACGGGTTCGTCGACGCCGGCGGCGCCGGACGGCAGCTCACCAGCCACGTCCTCGAGCACCTCGAGCACGAGGTCGTCGCGACCTTCGACCACGACCAGCTGCACGACTACCGCAGCCGGCGTCCGGCGATGATCTTCGACACCAACCAGTGGAAGTCCTACGCCGACCTCCACCTGCGGCTCCACCGGGTCGTCGACGAGCAGGGCGAGGTGTTCCTGCTGCTCAGCGGCCCCGAGCCCGACGTGCAGTGGGAGCGGTTCGCCGCGGCGGTCATGGGCCTCATCGAGCAGCTCGGCGTCCGGCTGACCATCTCCGCCCACGGCATCCCGATGGCCGTCCCGCACACGCGGCCCATCACGCTGACGGCGCACGCCACCGACGCCGACCTGGTGACCGGCTACCGCAGCTGGATCGACCGCGTCGAGGTCCCCGCGAGCTTCGCCGGCCTGCTGGAGCTCCGGCTCGGCCAGGTCGACCGCCGCGCGATGGGCTTCGCCGTGCACGTCCCGCACTACCTGGCGCAGGCGACGTTCCCGGAGGCGGCCCTGTCGCTGACCCGGTCCATCAACGCCGCGACCGGGCTCGCGGTCCCGCTCGAGCCGCTGGAGAAGGCCTCGGCGAGCAACCTCGAGGACATCGCCACCGAGATGCAGACCTCGCAGGAGGTCCAGGACCTGGTGGCGACGCTCGAGCAGCAGTACGACGCTCTGCAGGTCGAGCAGCAGGGCGTGCCCAGCGCCGACGACATCGCGGCCGAGTTCGAGCGCTTCCTGGCGGATCGCGAGAAGAAGGACGAGGAGTAGCCGCACGTCCGGCCGCGCGCCCGCTCCGCAGGGAGTCGGGTCTCTCAGCGGCGACCGTGGGTGCCTAGGCTCAGCTCGTGCCTGAATCCGTCGACGAGCTCACCACGCTGCTCGACCTCGAGGAGATCGAGGTCGGGCTGTTCCGCGCCCGTCAGCCCCGGACCTCGCTGCAGCGCGTCTTCGGGGGTCAGGTCCTCGGCCAGGCGCTGATGGCCGCCTCGCGGACGGTGCCGACGGCCCGGACGGTGCACTCGCTGCACGGCTACTTCCTCGTCGCCGGCCGCCCCGACCTGCCGATCGTGTACGACGTCGAGCTCGTCCGCGACGGGGGATCGTTCTCCTCCCGGCGGGTGGTCGCGCGCCAGGGCGGCGAGGTGATGTTCTACCTGTCGGCCTCGTTCCACACCCACGAGGAGGGCTACGAGCACGCCGACCCCGCGCCCGAGGCGCCCGGGCCGGAGGAGTCGCCCCGGCTGACCGCGGTGCTGGCCGAGATGACGGGGCGCCCCGCGTCGGGCTGGCAGCGGGAGTGGGGCGCCATCGACGTCCGCTACGTCGGGGACTCACGCGGGGGAGGGGTCATCCAGGACCCGGCGCACCCCGCTCGCGCCCGGGTCTGGGTGCGCGTCGCCGGCGAGCTGCCCGACGACCCGGTGCTGCACCAGGCCGCGCTCGCGTACACCAGCGACCTGACCCTGATCGGCGTCAGCGTCGTCCCGCACGGGGTGGTCGTCGGCTACACCGTGCAGGCTGCGTCGCTCGACCACGCGATGTGGTTCCACCGACCGTTCCGGGCGGACCGGTGGCTGCTCTACGACCAGGTCTCGCCCTCGGCCTCGGGCGCGCTCGGCCTGTCGACCGGACGGCTCTTCCAGGACGGCCGGCTGGTCGCCACGGTCGCGCAGGAGGGGCTGATCCGCCCGCTGCGGGACCGTAGGGCCTGAGCAGGAGCCCAAGCCTGGTGCGAGCGACGACGGTGCTGGTGGAGGGCGAGAGCGACCGGGTCGCGGTCGAGACCCTGGCTCGTCGTGCCGGCCACGACCTCCAGGCCGAGCACGTGACGGTCGTCCCCATGGGCGGAGCGACCAGCGTCCACCGCTTCCTGACGCGCTACGGCCCGGCGGGCGCCGACCACCGGCTGCTCGGCCTGTGCGACCGGGCGGAGTCGTCGTACGTCGCCCGGGCGCTCGACCGCGCGGGGCTCGGGTCGACGGTGCCCTTCCACGTCTGCGACGCGGACCTGGAGGACGAGCTGGTCCGTTGCCTGGGGACCGACCCCGTGCTCGACGTCATCGCCGCCGCGGGTGAGCTGGCCTCGTTCCGGCTGCTGCAGCGCCAACCTGCGCAGCGTGACCGTCCGCTGAGGAATCAGCTCGAACGCTTCTTCGCCGGCCGGAGCGGCCACAAGACCACCTACGCCCGCCTCCTCGTCGAGGCCCTGCCACCGGGCCTAGCCCCCGCACCCCTCGCCGCTCTCGTCGCCTCCCTGTGACCCAGCCGCACACCCTGCAGCCAGCCGCACAGGTTGCGACCTGTGCGGCTGGTTCGCGGGTGTGCGGCTGCCGCCGGAGGTGTGCGGCTGCGCGACGGGGGTCAGGGCGATCGCTGGAGGCACCCGACGCGCAGCGGCCCTCATGACCGTCGGGTAGGGAGCGGGCCGTCGTCGAGCCCGACGACGAGCGAGTCAGGCCCAGACCACGGCAGCGGCGACGACGACCGCTGACGACCGAGGAGGAAGGCCCGACGATGGTGGCCGCTGGCCGAGCGCGAAGGAGAAAAGAACGAGGCGACCCGGAGGGGGGTCCGGGTCGCCTCGGGGCGAGCTACGGGATGGGTCGTAGCGCGTGCTGCTGCGTTGGGGCTACGCGGCCAGCACCGACTTTCCTCGCAGCTTGGCTATGGCGTGCCGCTCGATCTGACGGACACGTTCGGCGGTGATGCCCCACAGGGCGCCGATGTCGGCGAGTTTAGCCTGCCGGCCGTCGACCAGACCATAGCGACGCCTCACGACGTCGGCGGAACGCTCGTCGAGGGTGGAGAGCATCTCCTCCAGGCGGGCGTGCTCCTCGGCGTCGAGGAAGACCTCGTCCGGGCCCGGCATGGGCTCGCGGGCGATGAGGTCACCGAGGGCGGTGTCACCACCCTCCTCGACCGGGGCGTCCAGGCTGACGTGGTCGCGGCCGTAGCGGATCAGGTCCAGGACCCGCTCGGGCTCCAGGTCCATCTCCGCGGCGATCTCGGCGATCTCCGGGTCACGGCCGAGACGGCGCTCCAGGGTCCGGCGCACCGCACCGACCTGGTTGACCTGCTCGGCGACGTGCACGGGGAGCCGGACGATGCGGCCCTGCTGCGCGATGCCGCGGCTGATCGACTGCCGAACCCACCAGGTGCCGTAGGTCGAGAACTTGAAGCCCTTGGTGTAGTCGAACTTCTCGACCGCGCGGATCAGGCCGGTGTTGCCCTCCTGGACGAGGTCCAGGAGCGGCATCTGCGAGCGCCCGTACTTGCGGGCGACCGAGACGACGAGGCGCAGGTTGGCGGTGACGAAGCGCTGCATCGCCGCCTGGCCCTCGGCGATGATGATCTCCAGCTCGTCCTTGTTCGGCCGCTTCGCGTGCTTGCCGCGGTCGGCCGTGGTCAGGTCGCCCGAGGCGATGTGCTCGGCGTAGAGGCCGAGCTCGATCTGGCGGGCGAGCATGACCTCCTCCTCGGCGGTGAGGAGCGGGGTCTTGGCGATGCCTTCGAGATATAGGCCGACCGCATCCTTGCCATCGATGCCGTCGGAGACTCTGCTGCGTGCAGAAATGGCCACGGGGGCCTCCTTTTTCGTTGCCTTCGCTCCTCTCAACGTGCGAGAAGGGTTGAAGGATTCCTGGTCAGCCCTGAAGAAACCCTGAGGCGGGTTCTTGTCAAGGCGCCTAGGAAAAGAATTTCTCCTGCGACGCGCCGGTGGGATGCAGGAAAGAGGAACATTACGCCCGATCGAGGGCCCGCCTCGGCGTCAACGGCAGATCTGGTCGAGCACCCAGGCGTTGGCGAACGCCACCTCGCGCCAGCCGGCGTACCGGCCGCTGACCCCGCCGTGCCCGGCCACCATCTCGGTCTTGAGCAGGATCGGCCGTCGTGTGACCGGTCCCGCGACGGCCCGCAGCGCGGCCACCCACTTGGCGGGCTCGACGTAGAACACCCGGGTGTCGTTGAGGCTGGTCGTGGCCAGGATCGCGGGGTACTGCTGGGCGACGACGTTCTCGTACGGCGTGTACGACTTCATGTAGGCGTAGACGTCCGCGTCGTGCAGCGGGTCGCCCCACTCGTCCCACTCCGTCACGGTGAGCGGCAGGTCGGGGTCGAGGATCGTGGTGAGCGCGTCGACGAACGGCACCTGCGCGTGGATCGCCTCGAACTTCTCCGGCCAGCGGTTGGCCACCACACCCATCAGCAGGCCGCCGGCGCTGCCCCCGCGGGCGGCGAGCCGCTCGGGGCGCGTGTAGCCCTGCGCGACGAGGTGGTCGGCGCACGCGGCGAAGTCGGAGAACGTGTTCCACTTCGTCAGGACCTTGCCGTGGTCGTACCAGGCGCGGCCCAGCTCGCCGCCACCGCGGACGTGGGCGATCGCGAACACCACGCCCCGGTCGAGCAGGGAGAGCCGCGACACCGAGAACGTCGGGTCGATCGAGATCTCGTACGACCCGTAGCCGTAGAGCAGGGCCGGTGCGGAGCCGTCGAGCGGGACGTCGGCCCGTCGCACGATCGACAGCGGGACGCGTGCCCCGTCCGGCGCCGTCGCCCAGCTGCGCTCCTGGACGTAACGGCTCGGGTCGTACGGGCCCTGGGTCGCCGAGGGCAGGACCACGGTCCGCTTGAGCAGCGTCCGGCGGCCGGAGACGAGGTCGTAGTCGTAGACCGACGACGGGGTGAGCATCGAGGCGTAGTCGATCCGGATGCTCGGCGTGTCGTACTCCGGGGCGCCGGGCGACCCCACCGTGAAGAGCGGCTCCTCGAACTCCACGTCCGCGCCGGTGAGCAGGTCGCCCGTGCTGCTGCGGGGCAGCACGTGCAGCCCGCTGAGCCCGTCGCGGCGGAGCGTCACCACCACCGAGGAGGCATACGCGTCGACGCCGAGCAGGCGGACGCCGGGCTGCGGGTCCAGGACCGGGACCCACTGGGTGTGGCTGCTGGCGTCAAGCGGCGCCTGCGCCAGCGCGAAGTCCTCGGCACCGTCGTTGTGCACGACCAGCAGCCGGTCGCCCGCCGGTTCCACCGAGTACTCCACGCCCTGCCGGCGCGGTGCCACGGTACGGGGCGTGCCCTCCGGGTCGTCGGTCGCCAGCAGCCGGTACTCCGACGTCAGCTTGCTCTCGGAGCCGAAGACGAGCCAGCGCTCGTCCCGGCTGGTGTCGACGCCCAGGCCGAACCGCTGGTCGGGCTCCGTGAGCACCTCGACGTCGTCGGCCTCGGCCGTGTCGAGACGGTGGCGCAGCACGACGTACGGGCGCCAGGCCTCGTCGCAGCGGGTGTAGAAGACGTGGGTCTCGCCGGCCCAGCACGCGCCCTGGCTGACGTCGGTGATCGCGTCGGGCAGGTCCTCGTCGCTGCGCAGGTCCCGGATCCGCAGGGTGTAGCGCTCCGCACCGGTGACGTCGGTCGAGTAGGCCAGCAGGTGCCCGCCCGGCGACACCGCGAGCGCCCCCAGGTCGAAGAAGTCGTGCCCGGCGGCCTCCACGTTCGCGTCGAGGTAGACGGTCTCGCCCTCGATGTCACCCTCCAGCGAGGGCGGGGCCGACCGGTCCGTGGCCGGCGCCCGGCAGAAGCGCGCGTACTCGGCGCCCTCCTCGGTCCGGGTGTAGTACCAGTACGCCGAGCCCTGACCGTCCTCGCCCCGGTGCCGGACGAAGACGGGCACCGACAGGTCCGTCTCCTGGGTCCGGTCCTTCAGCTCGGTGAACAGCGTCTCCACGAGCGGCTCGAGGTGCTCGGTGAGCGACGCCGTGTAGGCGTTCTCCGCCTCCAGGTGGTCGATGACCTCCGGGTCGGTCTTGTCGCGCAGCCACTCGTACGGGTCGACGACGACGTCCCCGTGGTGCTCGCGGACCAACGCCCGACGCGGCGCCACCGGCGGTTGCCGGGCCTCGGCTGCATCGTCACTCACGAGGATCGACCTTAGTCCGGGTGTGCCTGGGGGACGCCGGGTCGGCCAAAGGCAGACGGACTTCTCAGCCTGCGACCGCACGGCTGGCCGTGCCGCTGGTCCCGCGGTGCCACCGTGGGCACCCCATGCGCCAGGATGTGCCCATGGGAGCCGAGGTGGACGCCAGGCACTTCACGCGAGAGGACCGCAAGCAGCACCGGCAGAAGGTGCGTCGCGGGCTCGACGCCCTGGCGCGCATGCTCACCGAGTCGCGCTTCGACTTCGAGCGACCGATGGCCGGGCTCGAGATCGAGCTCAACCTGGTCGACCACGACTTCGAGCCGGCCCTGCGCAACGCTGAGGTGCTCGAGGCGATCGCCGACCCGGAGTTCCAGACCGAGCTCGGCCGCTTCAACATCGAGATCAACGTCGCCCCGCGCCAGCTGTCCGACTTCGGCCTCTCCTCCTTCGAGCAGTCGGTCCGCGCCTCGCTCAACGCCGCCGACCCGAAGGCCGAGCAGGCCGGTGCGCGCACCGTCATGATCGGGATCCTGCCCACGCTGCGGCCGGAGCACGTGACGGCCGCGGCCGCGAGCGAGAACCCCCGCTACTCGCTGCTGGACCGGCAGATCCTCGACAGCCGGGGCGAGGACATCGAGATCGTCATCGACGGCGTCGAGCGGCTGCACATCGTGACCGACACGATCATGCCCGAGGCGGCGTGCACGTCGACCCAGGTGCACCTCCAGGTGAGCCCGGACGACTTCGCCGGCTACTGGAACGCGGCGCAGGCCATCGCCGGGGTGCAGGTCGCGGTCGGCGCCAACTCGCCGTACCTGTTCGGGCGGCACCTGGTCGCCGAGTCGCGGATCCCGCTCTTCGAGCAGGCGACCGACACCCGGGCCGAGGAGCTCAAGACCCAGGGCGTGCGCCCGCGGGTGTGGTTCGGCGAGCGCTGGATCACCTCGATCTTCGACCTGTTCGAGGAGAACGCGCGCTACTTCGGGGCGCTGCTGCCGGTCAGCACGGACGAGGACCCGGTGGCGGTGCTGGACGCCGGTGGCACGCCCGAGCTCGAGGAGCTGAAGCTGCACAACGGGACCGTGTACCGCTGGAACCGGCCCATCTACGACACGCACGGCGGGACGCCGCACCTGCGGGTCGAGAACCGGGTGCTGCCCGCCGGCCCCACCGTGGTCGACACCATGGCGAACGCGGCCTTCTTCGCCGGGCTGGTGCGGGCGCTCGCCACCCAGGACCGCCCGGTGTGGTCGCAGATGAGCTTCGCGGCCGCGGCGGACAACTTCGCCTCGGGCACCCGCCACGGCCTGGACGCCGAGGTCTACTGGCCCGGCGTGGGGCAGTGCCCGGTGCCGGAGCTCGTCGTGCGCCGGCTGCTCCCGCTCGCCGCCGACGGGCTGCGCCGCTGGGAGGTGGAGGAGTCCGAGATCACCCGGCTGCTGGGGATCGTGGAGCAGCGCTGCCTGACCGGGCGCAACGGGGCGACCTGGCAGGTGGACCAGGTGGCCCACCTCGAGCGGGCCGGCGCGTCGAGGGACGCCGCCCTGCACGGCATGCTGGCCCGCTACACCGAGCTCATGCACAGCAACGAGCCCGTCCACACCTGGGAGGTCGCATGACCACGAGCGAGTCATCAGCGTCCGGCGGCTCCCGCATCGTCGTCGGCTACAGCTCGCGGCCGGAGGGACGGGCCGCGCTGCTGCGCGCCCTGTCCGAGGCCACCCTGCGCACCGCGGGGCTGATCGTGCTGCACGGGGCCGACGACGACCTCGACGAGCTGACCACGGACCTGGACGCGGCCGGCGTGCCGTACGAGCTCAAGGCGTCGGGGGAGGGCAGCGACCCGGCCGAGGACCTCATCGAGCTCGCCGAGGAGGCGGACGCCGCCTTCATCGTGATCGGCCTGCGTCGCCGGTCCCCGGTCGGCAAGCTGCTGCTGGGCAGCAACGCCCAGCGCGTCCTGCTGGACGCGTCCTGCCCGGTCCTGGCCGTCAAGGCCGAGTAGCCGGAGCGAGCGGCCCCATCGGGCAGGCCCCCCTGCAGCCGCCGCGCGGCTGGCCCCGAGCAGCGTGCCACCGCCAACACCGCACCACCAGCACCAACAGAGCACCGCCGCACCGTCCACGGGAACCCCGGCTCGTTCGCGCGCGCGTACGGTCGGGGAGTGCGCATCGGTTGCTCCGGACGTGCCGGACAACGTCACCGTTTGGATGTCCGTGCCAGAATCTTCTCGGAGCAGCGGTTGACATCCGATGGCCGCTGCCTGCCCTCGTACGACCTGGTTAGCCGAGAGGTTCTTCGTGACACCGCCTTCCAAAGCCCACGCACCGGCCGTTGTGTCGGACTCGACCGACGATGACGCTGTGCTCTCGGAGGGCACAGGCGCCCGAGCCGGTCGTACGGCGACCAAGAAGGCTCCCGCGCGACGACCGGCGGCGAAGAAGACGCCCCTGAAGGCCGTGGCGGCCTCGGCCGGCGGGGCCAAGGCCAGCGCGAAGAAGTCCGACGCGGACGACGATGACGAGGCCGAGCTCGAGCCCGACCTGACGGTCGACCTCGAGGACGACGACGCCGCCGTGGTCGACGCCACCGACATCGCCGTGGTCGACATCGTCGCCGGCGCGGTCCCCCCCGAGGTGCAGGTCGACCTCGAGGGCGACGAGGTCGTGGTCACCGTCGGCAAGAAGCGGACGCTCGACGACGTCGACGAGGCCAAGTTCGAGCCGGCCAAGGAGGCTGTGGTCGAGGCCAAGCTCGTGGAGGACCAGGGCTTCACGCTCTCCGCGGCGGACGACGCCGACGAGCCCGAGCAGCAGGTCATGGTCGCGGGTGCCACCGCCGACCCGGTCAAGGACTACCTGAAGCAGATCGGCAAGGTCGCGCTGCTGAACGCCGAGCAGGAGGTCGAGCTCGCCAAGCGGATCGAGGCCGGCCTGTTCGCGGACGAGAAGATCGCGGACGTCGCCGTCAAGATCAAGCCCAAGGAGGCCGACGACTACGACTGGATCGCCGAGGACGGCCGCCGGGCGAAGAACCACCTGCTCGAGGCCAACCTGCGACTGGTCGTCAGCCTGGCCAAGCGCTACACGGGTCGCGGCATGCTCTTCCTCGACCTCATCCAGGAGGGCAACCTCGGCCTGATCCGTGCGGTCGAGAAGTTCGACTACACCAAGGGCTACAAGTTCTCGACCTACGCGACGTGGTGGATCCGCCAGGCGATCACCCGGGCGATGGCCGACCAGGCCCGGACCATCCGCATCCCGGTGCACATGGTCGAGGTCATCAACAAGCTCGCCCGCGTCCAGCGCCAGATGCTGCAGGACCTCGGTCGCGAGCCCACGCCGGAGGAGCTCGCCAAGGAGCTCGACATGACCCCGGAGAAGGTCGTCGAGGTCCAGAAGTACGGTCGCGAGCCGATCTCGCTGCACACCCCGCTCGGCGAGGACGGCGACTCCGAGTTCGGTGACCTGATCGAGGACTCCGAGGCCGTCGTCCCGGCCGACGCGGTGAGCTTCACGCTGCTGCAGGAGCAGCTCCACGACGTGCTGGACACGCTCAGCGAGCGCGAGGCCGGCGTCGTCTCGATGCGCTTCGGGCTCACCGACGGCCAGCCGAAGACGCTGGACGAGATCGGCAAGGTCTACGGCGTGACCCGCGAGCGGATCCGACAGATCGAGTCGAAGACCATGAGCAAGCTGCGGCACCCGTCGCGCTCGCAGGTCCTGCGCGACTACCTGGACTGAGCCTGGCGCTCGTCGGCAGGTCGCCGGACGCGGTGGCGGTGAGGGGTTCGTCCCTCCACCGACACCGCGTTCCTGCTTCCGGGGTCGTCCGCGGCCCCGGCACCGTGCCTGGGCCGACGGTCACCGGCCTCAGCGGCTGGTCGGGCTCCCCAGCTCGAGCCAGGCCTCCGGCGTCACCTCGGGGTGGTCGAGCCAGTAGTCGGCGTAGTAGTCGATCAGCGGCGCGAACTCGTCGAAGATCCGCCGCAGCTCCACGATCGAGTCACCGCCCACCGGCGCGACGTCGACGCGGAGGTCCAGGAGGGGTCGCGGGGACCGGGGCCCGGCGACCACGATGGTGGACGACAGGTGCGGCACGCCCTCACCACCGGCAGCGAGCCCGGCCTCCACGGCGAGCAGCAGCCGCTCGGGGAAGTCGTGGTCGGCGCTGCCCTCGTAGCTGGCGTACATGGCGTCGAGGACCTGCGGGCCGACCATGAGGTTGCCCATCACCACGAACCCGTCCCCGGTGCGGTCGGCGGCGTAGGGCCCGCAACGCGGACCGGTGTGCGCGGCGACCCGGCCGTCGACGGTGACGATGCCGACCTGGCGGTAGTCGAAGTGGTCGTCGGTGGTGCGCAGGGCGGCGATGGTCGCGGCCGGGTCGAGCCCGCTGGCGACGAGGTCGAGCGCACGCATGCCGATGCGCCAGTCGCTGTGGCTCTGCGAGCCGATGGCGGCCACCCCGGAGCGGACGTGGGTGCAGCGCGACGCGACGCCCATGGCGCTCGTGCCCTGGCACAGCCCGACGGTGCCGGTCTCGGGGTCTCTGGCGACGATGGTGAAGGTCAAGGGTCGTCCTCTGCTCGACGGGGCGGGTCCCCGACGCTGGGGACGCCATCGTCGCGCGGTCGGGCTGCCTCCCGTCCGCGGGACCAGACCTCGGACCACCCGGTCAGGTCGGCCGGACGACCGAACGACCGCTGTAGGAGCTCGGGACGAACTGCACCGGCCGGGCGTCCGCGTATCCCGGCCACGCGTCGAGCCGGCGGTCGAGCTCGTCGTACGCCTCGGTGGCGGGAGCGTCCAGCCGGCTGAGGGTGCCCCGCATCAGCACGCTCCACCCGACGCCGACGGTGTCGCCGTGGTGGTCCACCTCGACGCTGCACCGGGCCCCGCGTTCGGCCAGCTGACCGAGGATCCCCCAGGGCTGCGTCATCATGAACAGCCGCGGTCCCGACCCGAGCCGGTAGCCGACGGGGATGATCTCGACCCCGTCGTTCGAGACGTAGCCGACCCGGGCGACGGCGGCGGCCCCGAGGAGCTCGAGGCACTGCGGCTGCGACAAGAGCCTGATCGCACCGTGCGGGTCCAGACCGAGCGTGGTCATGTTCGTCTCCTTCTCGTACGCGTCCGCCCAGCGTCGCCGACGATGCAGGCAGCGACCAGAGCCGAAGGTCCCGAGGACGTCTGCGGAGGCGGGGGCGACGGGCCAGCGGGCTCAGGCCGCGGTGGGGAGCGGGCTCACGACGAGGTCGGAGGCGACGTCCCACCAGAGCCGCTCCAGGGCGTGGTAGCGGCTGGTCGGGTCGATCGCGGACTCCCAGGGCTTGCCGATGATGAAGTGGACGTTCTTCACCGCCGCCGGGTCCCACAGCGTCGGGTGCTGGAACGGCAGGGTCTTGAGCGCGTTGTAGACGTAGGGCAGCGTGACCCAGCGGTCGTGGAAGTGCTCGTTGAGGAAGTCCTGCTCGGCGAAGACGTAGCGGGACAGGTCCTCGACCCCGGCCAGCTCCGCCATCAGCTCGTCGAAGACGCGCGCGTCGGGCCGCAGCACGAGGGTCCCGCCGTTGAAGTAGGCGTCCCTCGCCGCCCCGGCGGTGTCGCCGTCCTCCAGGTGCGTGTAGGCGCACCCCGCCGGGTTCCAGCTCTCCGGATAGCTGGCGATCCGGTTCGGGTTGCAGCGGCACGCGTGGCAGGCGGCGATCTGGCCGTCGGCCAGCGGGAGGTCGAACAGCTCGTCCATGTCCTGCGTGACGAGCATGTCGGCGTCCAGGACGACCAGGCGCTCGAACTCGGTGAGGCGCCAGACGCCGAGCTTGGTCCACACCTCCGCGAAGCGGGCGTTGGCGTAGCTGTCGCGCAGCCCGCTCGGCGGGCGGATCGGCTCGACCTCCCTCAGCAGGCACCCGTCCGCCGCCAGCAGCGCACGGTCGTCAGCCCCGACCCCGTCGGTCACCACGACCACGAGCGGGTACGCGCTGCCCACCCGGGCCAGGGAGGCGCGCAGCGCCCGCACGCCCACGAGGTAGTCAGCGGTGGTGAGCAGCGTGGCCCAGGCCCTCGTGCGACCCGCCTTCACACGAACAGCGCAGCCGTGAACGCGTTGCTGAAGCGGTGCTGCGGGTCGAGCGCGTTGCGCACGCCCCGGAACGACGCCCACCGCGGGTAGAGCGCCGACCAGTCGTAGAGCGACTCGTCGAAGTACTTGCCCCAGTGCGGCCGCCCACCCTCCTCGGCGAGCACCCGCTCGACGGCGCGCAGGAAGTCGACGCCCTCCTCGGCGAGCGACCCGTCCTCGGCGTAGTAGACGACGAAGCCGAAGAAGCAGGTCTCCTGCCCGTACGAGGGGCTGAGCCAGGAGTCCGAGGCGCCGGTCGCGCGCAGGATGACCGGGTAGTGCATGTGGGGCCGGGTCTCGGCGTGCCAGCGCTTGATCGCCGCGACCACCGCGCCGGCCCGAGCCAGCGGGACGCCGATCTCGACGTTGATCTGCGGCGTCGCGATCCCGCGGCAGAAGACCTGGTAGACGTCGCCGGTCACGTCGGAGAAGTCCTTGAAGCGGTTCACCGTCTGGAACGGCTTGCCGTTCTCGTCGAGGATCTTGGTGTCGCCCCGCATGTGCTCGAGGGTCCGGTCGACCGTGGAGTTGAGCACCGAGCTCGTCACCTGCTGCTCACGCAGGACGCTGCCGCCGGCGCGGTAGTCGCCGTCCTCGGCGGCGTCGCCCTCCTGCGCCGTCCAGACGTGCACCTGGTTCGCGTCGGGGAACCACCACGCCTTGCTCATGGCGTTGTCGCGGTTCCACGTCAGCAGGTCGGACTCCAGGGTGTCCGCGCTCGTCACGGCCTTCTGGCAGACGTAGACCGGTGACGTCACGGTGCGCAGCGTCACCTGGGTGACCACGCCGAGCAGGCCCAGCCCGAGCTTGACCGCACCGAACCACGGGTGCTCGGCGTCGAACTCGCGGACCGACCCGTCCGCGAGCACCATCCGCACGGACAGGGCGGCGTCGGCGATGCAGCTCTGTCCCAGGCCCTGGCCGTGGGTCCCGGTCGCCAGGGCGCCGGCCAGGGTCTGGCTGGCGATCACGCCGGGTGCGGCGGGCAGCATCCGGTCGTGGCCGGAGAGGCAGGCGTAGATCTCGCCGAGCGTGGTGGCCGCGGCGAACGTCGCCCGGTCCTCGTCGAGCGCGACCAGGCCGCGCAGGTGGCTGAGGTCGAGGAGCATGTCGCCCTGGGCGGCCAGGGCGAGCATGCGTCCGGGGGACATCCGGCTCCCGATCACCCGCACGCCGCCCTGGGTGGCGGCGAGCACCGACCTGAGCTCGTCCTCGGTCCGTGGGGCGCTGATCGAGCTGGAGGGGGCGAGGGTGGCGTTGCGGGCCCAGTTCCGGACGCGCACGTCCTCGCCTGCGTGGTCGGGCTCACGGCGGGGGTAGCTCAGGTCGTTGCGCGCCATCGTGTTGCTCCTGCGGTCGTCCGGTTGCTCCCGGTGGTTCGGCTTGACACCTTCCGGCGCCGCTGTCCGTTCCAGAGTGCGCCCATCCGCGCCGTTTCGCTCACCCTTTGGGGTGTGCTCATCACGACGCTCTCAGGTGCATCCAAGGAAAGCCGCGCGGCGTGGGAGCCTGGTCGGATGCTGGCGCGCACGGCGGTGGTGAGCCCGGACGGTCGCTACCGGTACGCGCTGCACCGGACCTGGGCCCCGGAGCGGTCGACGATGCTGTGGGTGCTGGCCAACCCGTCGAACGCCGACGCCGCGGTCGACGACCCCACCCTGCGCCGCTGCGTGCGCTTCGCCCACGACCACGGGTGCGGCGGGGTGGCCGTGGTGAACCTCTGGGCCTGGCGGGCGACCCGTCCCGCCGACCTCGCCGGCGTGGCCGACCCCGTCGGGCCGGACAACGACGGCTGGATCGCGTCGCTCGGTCGACAGGTCGACGGACCGGTCGTGCTCGGCTGGGGCGTCCAGCGCGCCCGGTCGCGCGTGGCGTCGGTGCTGGAGCTGCTCGCCGACCGGCCGAAGCACTGCCTGGGCGTCACCCGCGACGGGCACCCGCGACATCCGCTCTACGTCCGGGCGGAGACGAGGCTGCAGCCGTGGTGAGCGTGGGGAGCCCGGCTGGCCGCGGCGGTCGCGCTGGTCCCCGTCCCCGCGGGGCTACCGGCGTTCGCCGGGCTGACGGACGCGCTGGGGCCCGCCGAACACGGTGCGCACGCCGGTGGAGAACAGGGCGGAGTCGGGCGCGCGGTGGGTGAGCCCGGGCAGGCCGGCGGCCGCGACCAGCTGGTCGTCGACCTCGAGCACCCGGACCCGGCGCAGCGGCCACGGGGCGTGCTCGTTGGGCAGGAACCACGTCCGCCCGAGGTGGTGGGTGAACAGGCCCCACCGGGCGGTGAGGAAGTCGGCCAGCGGGTCCTCGTGCACCTCGTCGGGCCGGAGCTCCACCTCGACCCGCGAGCGCAGGCCGCGGGGGCCGGGCCAGCGCCGCCGGCTCTCGTAGACGTACCGGTCGCCCTCGTGGTGCGCCCGCATCTTCGCCCAGGTGTAGGGAATGTTCAGCGCGACCCGGGACCCCACCACGAACGCCAGCCGCTCCGCCTCCAGGGAGGCGAAGACCACGCCCCGCCGGCCCGAGGCGTCGACCCCGTACAGGCGGACGTTCGTCTCGGCGAACGACCCGACGTAGGGCAGCACCGGCCCGCTGCCGAAACGCGCGTCGGTCAGCCGGAAGGGGATGAGGCCGACCCAGGAGGACCCGGCGTGCACGTCCGGGACGACGCCCGGCGGCAGCAGCGGCGCGACGAGGTCGGCGTCCACGCGCCAGTGCAGGAAGGTGAGGTCGCGCCAGACCTGGTCCAGCAGCGCGGGTCCGCGCAGGGCCGGGGCGTGGCTGCTCACGGGCTCCGGGAGGGTCGGTGCGGTCACGGGACGATCAGCGCCGGGACCGGCGGCGGTGTTCCCGACGCTGTTCCCGACGCCGGGTCACGACGAGGACAAGCGCGCGTCGCCCGCCCTGGCCGAGACGACGCCGAGAACGACGCAGCCCCCCGCTCCCGGAGGAGCGAGGGGCTGTGACGGTCCGGTCGGTCGCCCTAGGAGATCCGGGCCGACTCGTCGTGGATCTCGAGCGCCACCTGACGAAGCCGGTCGGCGTGCTCCTTGCTGTGGTGCGCGCAGAAGAGGAGGTCGAACCCGCTGTTCAGGGTGACGCGGACGTACGCCTGGGCTCCGCAGCGATCGCAGCGATCGGCAGCGTTGAGCGCGGCGCCTTCGATGACGGATGTGCTCACGGTCGGCCTCGCTTCCTAGAAATCGTGCTGTGGGTGATGCTCACGGTGCCCGCCGTCGGTGTCCGACATCTTCCGCGTCCTGCGTCTAGTCAACATCCAACCAGGCCCAGATGCTTCCCGTTGCGGGTACCAGTGCCGTGTCTTCTGTGTAACGGTTACCCAGGTGTTCGCCGGGGTGCCCGGCGCCGGATGCGACCCGGTGCCGGTTGCCCGACACCTGGTGCTCGTAGCCCCGACACCCTCGGCCTGCCCACGGTACGTGCCAGGCTCAAGGCGTGCCGGGGAGGTAGCCTCGCCCCGTGCCAGCCGCCGCGAGCCCCGCCTCGAGCACCCGGCGCGGCACAGCGCGCAGCGCGGGCCCGGAGCTGGAGAGCCGGGACTACGAGGCTCGGCACCTGCTGGTCCTCGAGGGCCTGGAGGCCGTCCGCAAGCGCCCGGCGATGTACATCGGCTCGACCGACACCCGCGGCCTCATGCACTGCCTCTGGGAGATCATCGACAACTCCGTCGACGAGGCGCTCGGCGGTCACGGCCGTGAGATCGACGTCACGCTGCGCGCCGACGGCGGGATCACGGTGACCGACGTCGGGCGCGGGATCCCGGTCGACAGGGAGCCCCGGACCGGGCTCTCCGGGGTCGAGGTCGTGTTCACCAAGCTGCACGCCGGCGGCAAGTTCGGCGCCGGGTCCTACAACGCGACCGGCGGCCTGCACGGCGTCGGGTCGTCGGTGGTCAACGCCCTGTCGTCGCGGCTCGACGTGGAGGTCGACCGGGACGGGGCGACCTGGGCGATGTCGTTCCGCCGCGGCGTGCCGGGGACGTTCGACGGACCGGGTCCGACCGCGGCCTTCACGCCGGGCGCGCCGCTCGCGAAGGTGGGCCGGGTCCCCAAGGGCCGGTCGGGCACGCGCGTCACCTACTGGCCGGACCGCCAGATCTTCCTCGTCGACGCCGGCCTGTCGCTCGACGAGCTGCACAACCGGGCCCGGCAGACGAGCTTCCTCGTGCCCGGGCTGGCCCTCCAGGTCACGGACGCCCGCGGCGAGGAGCCGGTCACGGAGCGGTTCCGCCACGACGGCGGGATCGGCGAGTTCTGCGAGTACCTCGCTCCCGACGCGGCCGTCACCGAGGTCGTCCGGCTGCAGGGCACCGGGTCGTTCACCGAGACCGTGCCGATGCTCGACGACGCCGGGCACATGGAGCCGGCCGAGGTCGAGCGTGAGCTCGGGGTCGACGTCGCGGTGCGGTGGGGGACCGGCTACGACACCACCGTGCGCTCGTACGTCAACATCATCGCCACCCCCAAGGGCGGCACGCACGTCGCGGGCTTCGAGCGCGCGCTGACGAGGTCGGTCACGGCGGCGCTGGCCCCGACCCGGCTGCTGAAGACCGGCGAGGAGGTCGTCAAGGACGACGTGCTCGAGGGCCTGACGGCGGTCGTCACCGTACGGCTGGCCGAGCCGCAGTTCGAGGGGCAGACCAAGGAGGTGCTGGGCACCCCGGCCGTCGCGAAGATCGTGACCAAGGTCGTCGAGGCCGAGCTGGGCGCGTTCCTCGAGTCCAAGGGCGGGGTGGCCAAGCAGCAGGCGCGCGCCGTGCTGGAGAAGGTCGTCAGCGCCTCGCGCGCCCGGGTCGCGGCCCGGCAGCAGCGGGAGAACCAGCGCCGCAAGACCGCGCTCGAGTCCTCGTCGCTGCCCGCCAAGCTCGTCGACTGCCGCAGCAACGACGACCGCTCCGAGCTGTTCATCGTGGAGGGCGACTCGGCGCTCGGCACGGCCAAGGTGGCACGGAGCTCGGAGTTCCAGGCGCTGCTGCCGATCCGCGGCAAGATCCTGAACACGCAGAAGGCGTCGACCGGCGACATGCTCAAGAACGCCGAGTGCGCCTCGATCATCCAGGTCGTGGGCGCCGGCTCGGGTCGGACGTTCGACCTCGACTCGGCCCGGTACGGCCGCGTGATCTTCATGGCCGACGCCGACTCCGACGGCGCGCACATCCGCTGCCTGCTGGCGACGCTGTTCTTCCGCTACATGCGCCCGCTGGTCGACGCCGGACGGGTCTTCACCGCCGTGCCACCGTTGCACCGCTTCGAGCTGACGAACCCGAAGAAGGGCCAGGAGCGCTTCATCTACACGTACTCCGACGCGGAGTACCAGCGCACGGCCGCAGAGCTGACCAGGCGCAACCAGCGCTTCAAGGAGCCGCAGCGCTACAAGGGCCTCGGCGAGATGGACGCGGACCAGCTGGCCGAGACGACGATGAGCCCGCGGCACCGCACCCTGCGCCGGATGACGGTCGACGACGGTCTGATCGCGGAGACGACCTTCGAGATGCTCATGGGCAACGACGTCGCCCCGCGCAAGAGCTTCATCATCGACGGCGCGTACGCCCTGGACGCCGCCGCCATCGACGTCTGACCGCTCTCGTTCCTCGAGCTGGCGAAGGGCCGCCGAGACCTGTCAGTCCTGCGTGCGACGCTGGCGCGGTGAACGTCTCTGAGCACATCGTCGAGCGGTTGCACGCCTGGGGCGTGGGTCGGGTGTACGGCTACCCGGGGGACGGGATCGGCGGGGTCCTCGCGGCCCTGACCGCCCGCATCAAGGACACCGGGCCGGGGCACATCGACTTCGTCCAGGTCCGCCACGAGGAGACCGCGGGCTTCGCCGCGACGGCGGACGTCAAGTACGGCGGCAACCCGATCGGCTGCTGCGTGGTCACCAGCGGGCCGGGCGCGCTGCACGCGCTCAACGGGGTCTACGACGCGCTGATGGACCGGGTGCCGGTCGTCGCGGTGCTCGGGCAGACCGCCGAGACCGCGATGGGTTCCGGCTATTACCAGGAGGTGGACCTTGCCAGCGTGTACAAGGACGTGGGGCGGGCCTACCTGCAGACCATCACGGACGCGTCCCAGGTCAACCACATGGTCGACCGGGCCTGCCGCACGGCGCTGGCCGAACGGCGACCGGTCGTCCTGATCGTCCCCAGCGACGTGCAGGAGCAGCCGGCGGTCGTCGAGCCGCCGGACAAGCACGCGTTCTTCCACACCAGCACGGTGCCCAGCACCCCGGTGCAGGGCGCCGCACCGGCGGACGTGGCCCGGGCGGCCGGGCTGCTCAACGCCGGCAGGAAGGTCGCGCTGCTCGTCGGCGTGGGCGCCCTCGGGCACAGCGCCCTCGTCGAGCAGGTCGCGGACCGGCTCGGCGCCGGCGCCGCGAAGGCGCTGCTCGGCAAGACCGTCCTCGACGACCGCCTCCCGTGGGTCACGGGGGCGATCGGGCTGCTCGGCACCACCGCCAGCTGGCACCTGATGCGGCACTGCGACACGCTGCTGATCATCGGGTCGAACATGCCGTACTCGGAGTACTACCCCGAGCCCGGGCAGGCGCGGGCCGTGCAGATCGACATCGACGGCGCCCGGATGGGCCTGCGCTACCCGACCGAGGTGAACCTCGCCGGCGACGCCGGCGCGACCCTGGCCGCGCTGCTGCCGCTGCTCGAGCAGCACGACGACGACTGGCGCACCGAGGTCGTCAAGCACAAGCAGCGCTGGGACGACTACTCCGCGGCGCGGGCCGCGGCCAAGGCCGACCCGGTCAACCCCGAGGCGGTCGTGCGCGGCATCTCGGCCCGGCTCGCGAAGGACGCCGTGGTCGCCGTCGACTGCGGGACCGCGACCAGCTGGTACGCCCGCGACCTCGACCTGGGTCCCACCCACAAGGGGAGCCTCGCCGGCCTGCTGCTGTCCATGGGCGGTGGCATGCCGTACGCGATCGCCGCCAAGATGGCCAATCCCGACAGGCCGCTGCTGGCGATGATCGGCGACGGCGCGATGCAAATGAACGGCATCAACGAGCTGATCACGGTGAGCCGTTACTGGAAGCGCTGGGGGAACGGCTCGTTCGTCGTCCTCGTGCTCAACAACCGCGACCTGTCGTTCGTGTCATGGGAGACCCGCGGCACGCTCGGCGCGCCGCCCGACCCGGAGCAGTCGAGCCTGCCCGACGTCCCCTACGCGGACTGGGCCAGGCTGCTCGGCCTCGACGGCGCCCGGATCGAGCACCCGGACCAGATCGACACGGTGCTCGACGCCGCGTTCGCCGCGGACCGGCCGTTCGTGATCGACGCGGTCGTCGACCCGAACGTGCCGCTGATCCCGCCGCACCTCACCGCCAGCCAGGTCCTGCTGACCGCCAAGGCCGAGTTCTCCGGTGACCCGGCCTTCTTCGGCATCGTCGCCGAGGGTGTCCGCGAGACCGTGGTGAGCAAGGCGAAGGCGGTGCTCGGCCACCACGGTTCCGCCGGCTGACCCAGGGCCCCACCCGCCTCGTCGAGGACCTCGACCCGGGGCGGACGACGGGTCAGGGTCGCGACACCAGGCTCAGGAGGTCACGCAGCGTCCCGGAACCGTCGCGGCACGCGAGGGGACGCGGCGCGTACGTCTCGCCCGGCGGGCAGCTCGTGGCGAGCTGCTCGGCCACGCCGTCGTCCATCGAGCGTCGGCTTGACTCGGACAGGATCCAGCCGAGCGGGGCAGCGACCTGCGGCCGCGTCCCGGGGAAGACCCGGAACAGCGGGTGCGCGACGGTGCGGACCGCGGCCAGGCAGACGGCGTCGGTCGGGCCGCAGACCCGTTCGGGCGTCACCGCGTCCTCCGCCCGCTGGAGCGTCGCGTCGTCGGCGACCGCTCTGCTGCCGGCCCGCAGCCTGGCCAGCGGCGGGAGCAGCGCCTCGCTGGTGATGTCGCGCTGCGGCGCGTGCTGGTCGCTGCCGGTGTCGTTGTCGAGGAAGACGACGACCGGGGCCACGACGACGCGACCGGTCCCGTCGGGCGCGCCCGCGTGGTCGGCGTTCCACTGCTGCACGGCGGGCAGCCACCCGTCGGAGGTGTCGGCGAGGGTGCCCAGGCCGGTGTTCTCCAGGTAGCCGCCGTCGACCAGCTGGTCCGGCGGAGCGGTGTGGTCGGGCAGCACGCAGGGTCCGACCCGGCCCGACGGCGTGACGTAGGGGAAGCGCGCCGCCAGCAGCGCGGCGGTCGGCACGCGGAGGCCCTGCAGGCAGCCCGGGTCGACGGAACCGTCCACTCCGGTGCTCCGGGCGGCTCCCGATGGCTCGCCGTACGCGCTGAGCAGGTCCACCGAACGCAGCCCCGAGACACCCTCGGTGTCGCAGTCGATCTTGCCGTCCCCGCGGCCGCCCACGTCCTCGCTGGTCGAGCGCAGCGCGATCTCGCTGACCCACACCCGGCAGGCGTTGCCCACCGACATGGAGTTCAGCACCACGGGCCCCACGACGGGCTGGACGGGTGCGGTCGACGATGCGGCCGGCGTGGCGAACAGCCGGTCGCGCCACCCCTGCCCCGCCGGGGCCGAGGCGTTCCAGACGTCCTCGATCAGCCCGGCCCGGTCGACGAACGTGGCGCCCTCGGACCGGTCGAGCAGCGGCAGCGGGACGCCCGTCGCCGCGTAGGTGAAGTCGCGCACGAGCAGCCCGATGAGCCCGTTGGCCAGGGCCCGCGAGTTGGACATGGCCTCGACCACGGCGGTCGGGTCGGCGTCGTAGCGGGCCACGGCGAGCCCGACGGCCCCGCCGCTGACCCCGCTGGAGAACACGGTCGCGTGGGCCGCGCAGTCGTCGGCCGCCAGCGGCCGGGTCGCCTGCACCGTCCAGTACGCCGCCCGGATCCCGCCGCCCTTGCTGGCCAGCAGGACCATCGGGAGCACGCCGACCGGGCGGCCCCCGACCTGGGCGGGCCGGGCGCAGCCGCGCGCGAGCTGGCCGTCGGCCCAGGTCCGGACGGTCGTGGCGAGGTCGGGGCGCGAGGCCGGCCCGTCCGCCCCGACGGTGCCGCCCGCGCTCCGGACGGGATGGATCGGGGTGCCCGCGTCGATGGCCCCGGCGAACACCACCGTGGCCAGCAGGAGCGTGACGACAGGCGTGGAGCGGAGCCGGGCCGCCCGGAAGACCTCGGCGGCCGGGTGCCGGCCGGCGACCAGCGACACCCCGGCGGTGATGCCCGTCAGCGCGGTGACGCACAGGACGAGGACGAAGAGCACGCCGCCGCGGCTCGCGACGCCGGGCAGGACACCGAGCGCGACGAAGGTGGCGATCGACGAGGCGAGGATGACGCCCGGGAGCCGGGTCAGCATCGCCGGGTCCTGCGCCCCGGGGGTGGGGGTGAGCCAGCGTGCTGCGCGCAGGAGCCGGGGACGGCTGGTGCGTCGCGTCGTGCGTCCCAGAGCCGCGGCCACCAGCGCGACGAGCGGCCACCAGCCCACGACGACGAGCGCGCCGAGGACCAGGACCGCGACCGCGTACGGGCTCGTCGGCAGCAGGCCGAACACCTCGAGCACGGCGACGGCCGTCATCGCGCGGACCGCCCCGACCGCGGCCAGCGCGACGAGGGCCAGCGCGACGACGTCGCCGACCAGGAGCAGCCGCTGCAGCTCGGCCAGCGTCCAGCTCGTCTCGCCCCGGTCGCGCCACAGCGGCACCGCGTGCCGCGCCCGCCAGGAGCCGGCAAGCCGCCGCAGGCCCAGCGACCCCAGCCAGACCAGGACGGGGACGCTGCAGAAGCGCAGGAGCCGGTCCCACCGGACGTCCGCGCCCGTGAGCGCGAGGACGAGTGCTGTGAGCACGATCCCGCCGGGAGCGACGAGCCACAGCCCGACCCCGCCCTCCGCGACGGCGGCCGGCGGGTCCACGGCGGCCAGCCGGCGGCAGGCGAGCGCCGTCCGCGCGCGTCCGAGCAGGAGGAGCGCGACAGCCAGCACGAGCAGCGCCACGACCCCGAGCCCGCCCTCGAGGAAGAAGTTCGCTGGTCCGTCGGCCCAGCGCCGCACGACGTCGGGCACCTGGTCGAGGACGTTCGCGCCGGGTGCGACCAGCAGCACACCCAGGAGCGACACCGGGATCACGGACAGCCGGTGCTGCCGCAGCGCCTCGTACGCGCGACCGACCCGCTGCCCCACCAGCCCGCGGCGCCGCGTCAGCCAGCCCCAGACCAGGACGGCGCCGACCACCGCGCCGAGCGCGCACCTGACCGTGCTCACCCGGGCGAGGCTGTCGGCCAGGCCCACCGGCACGGTCCGCAGGTGCCCGGCGACCAGGGCGAGGACGTCCTCCAGCAGGTCCAGCGCGGCGACCAGCACGATCGCGGCGACGACGAGGCGCCGCCCCGGGTCGGTGAAGCGCCGGCGGGCGTGCACGACCGCCGCTCCCACGTACGCCCCGACGAGCAGGAGGTCGAGCAGCACGTACACGGTGAGGCAGGACCGCCGCAGGGCGTCACCCCCGAAGTCGGCGCGCCAGCCGGCCCGGGACACCCAGGCGGACGGGCCCATCAGCTCGGCGAGCGGCCAGGCGTTGCCCTGGGAGTCGAGCACGCTCGCCGCCAGCCGGCTGACCTGGTCCATCGCGACGAGCAGGCCGAGCACGACGGTCACCCAGCCGAGGCGGACCCAGGGGACCGCGACGGTGAGGGGCTGACCCAGGCCAGCGGGGCCGGTCGTGGCCGTCGAGGAGTCGGTCGGGTCGGGCGGCCGCGCCGGCCGTGGCCGCGCGCGTGTCGCTGACCGTTCCATCGAACCCCTCCCGGACTCCGGGCCCGGCCTCCGGCGCCTCGTCGAGACGCGTGGTCAGCGGGACCGGGCGCGACCCTGATACCGCGTCACAGTGTCGCGACCCGTCGACGTCGGGCGGGAACGGGGTCGTGACCGCGGCGCGGTGCCGCCACCGATCAGTCGGGGCGGCGCAGGTCGAACCGCTCGCCCAGCTCGTAGTAGGCGCTCGGGCCGCCCCCGCGCAGGACCGGCCGGGCGAGCTCGGTCCGGTAGACGCCGTCGACCAGCAGGTGCGCGGCGATGTGGACCCCGACCACCTCGCCGGTGCACCACCAGCTCCCCGACGGTGCACCGTCGGCGGTGA
>Ga0210040_10001819_pt1 | contig 31367 bp, 17 predicted proteins | sample CryGeyCG12114_NA_FD_185462 | JGI IMG/M metagenome (GOLD analysis project Ga0210040, IMG submission 185462) | Groundwater microbial communities from aquifer - Crystal Geyser CG19_WC_8/21/14_NA (SPAdes) (version 2) | ecosystem: Environmental > Aquatic > Deep subsurface > Groundwater | place: USA...
TGAGGATTATTTCTAATCTGGCCGAGGGGGGTGTGGGGGGAGTGGGGGAGGCTTTTCGAGCACAGGCCTGAGTGCAGAAGGGAGCTGGGAAGGCCTTGGGTTCGGTAATCGCCGAAGGCGATTTCCACATCTGCCCAAATAGTAAAATCTGTCCCAAAATCTTCCTTATACCGTCTAGTGCTTGGACCTATATTATCATTTGATGCCCTATTGTTCGTTAGCTGGAGTGAAACACAAAGAATCTGGAAAAATCCAGATCGATTTTTAGACTATTAGATAGGAAATATGACACAAAAATTCACTGAATACCGGGTCCTCCTAGTCAAATTTTTCTCTCGTCGTCGTCTTACTCCATGTTAAATAGATTTTGGGATTGTGAAGCTTCACGGTCGCAGTATTTTAGGGGTATATATACTGGAAGGAATAAGAAATATTTTGCATCCGTTTTCAAGAAAATTCCTCACAAACATTTTTCGGACTACGTACATTGTAAGCGATACCTACATATGTATGTACATGAATTAAGAGCTGAATTTGATTTTTGTGCAGATCCTTGAGATGTGATCGAGTCACCATGCACGTGCATTTAATGATGGCCCTAACACTGAGATTCATACTTCTCATTGTGATCACGGAACCGTTCGTATTTGAAAGAGAAAATCACTACCGCAATGTGGTAAGCAATAGTTTTATTGGGACACACTTTCTGAGAAATTGGATATTGCAACTATGTCAAGTAAAATTCATCGGAAACCATGCCATGGGAATGTTCCTGTTTTAATGAGCACCTAACAATCCACACTCACTACCATTATCGTAGTTAAGTATACTTTGCGATGCGTTAAGTTATGCGCTCATGTCCCTGATGATAATACTATCTTTTGGCACTCTGTAATATTCGTAGTTCCCGTTCTTCTTATTGCGCGTCAATTTTGGCTGCATGATTTAATGCGAAACTCCTAAATTGCTAAAAATGTTGCAAAAGCTTTTTTGTGCGACACTTGTTTTCTATATATGCGCTACATTTATTCTGGGATTTAGGTTCTGCACAGATAACTGTGTTGCCAGTTTTGCGCTCTCGTCAACAAATAAAATCAATAAATTATACGAGCGAGCTTTTTGCACGACGTTGCAACACCGCAAAGCGACAGCTTTGCGGCTGTTGCACGTTGTGCAAATGCGAGTGAAGTATAATTGTGATTATGCGAGTGCCGGTAGGCTTTTTAGAAATGTGCAGCACCGCTTACGCGGTGCTGCCACATTTCTACAAAAAGCCTCGGCATGAAGTATAATGTACGTTGACATTTACTTTCTTCATTGAACATTTTCTACACGTTTTATTTTCAGCTTCTCCCATGATCAAATTCTAAAAGACGTCTCCTCTAGTTGAAATGTATTAGCCACCAGTTCTATTATTTCCACACTTTCAATACAGAAAAAACCACAATCTCTGTCAGGGTTTGTATGTATACGCATAGTTTCTTGTTTTCATCCAAAGAGAATGGATTATAAGATTAGGATAACTTTTTTAGCTGTAGAAAGCATCAAAATCTGTATGCGGTCCTGGGCATCACGACGAGAAACATTTGGCGTGCAGACTAAACCAACAAACAGGCAATAGAAACATCAAAAAGTTTCAAAGAACTGAAACTAAATCTCATTCCAAATCTACTTTTAGTCAGCATCGGACTAAAAGTATTTTCACTCATGTTTCAATTCTTGAGCAACTTTTATCCAAACAAAGCAGACCAACTGTATCATATACGACGCACCACCGCTCTTTCTCTTGGGTTTTAATTTTCGTGCGTATAATTGGAAATTTATTAAAACGTAGTAAAAACTAAGTGGACCAATGGATCTTCGCATTTTAGCATAGAAATAAAACATATGGACTGTGAAAGCTTCAGTTGTGGAAAATATGATGCAGCATCCATTAAGTTTAAAATCTTTTTACCTATACAAAGTCGAAGTCTGTGAGCTAATTACTTTTGCTATAGGTGGGAAATTTGGTAGGTTATATAGGTAGTCAAGCCAAGCGTAATTTTGGTCCTTCCAAGAGTCTCGCCTTTGTAGTGAAAGAATGCCTTTGCTGAGAATTATAATCCAATTACTGCAAAACGTCGTCTTTACCTTACAAATAAATTGAAGAAATAATTATATGAAGCGCTTGGAAACTAAAGAGCACTAGTGCTGTCAAAAATCAATGAGTAACCATGGATTTTCACCAACAATATACTGATTTTGAATCAGTTTTGCCGTAAAAATAAGATTTAAAAAAACTCAATACGGTTTTTTGGAGATTGTTTTGTTGTTATAATAATTTTCAAAAAATATTTTAAAAAGTTTATCGTTTTAAATAAAAAATTTCTTTTTAATTAGAAAGTAAAAAGCTATCCAGCATAAAAAAAATTTTTCACCGTAAAATTATTTTTAAAAACCGATTTAGAACTTTTTTTTAAAATAAAAATTTCCAACAAACTTAGTGCTTATAATCTAAAAAATTAGTTTTTCAAAAGATTTTTTTAATCGTAAATTAAATTGTTTTAGTTTATTGAAAATTCAAAAACTAACTGGAAAAAAATCTCGTTTGTGAACAAATTTCTTTTAAAATATTTTTTGCAAATTTGTGTGTACTGATTGGATTAACTGAATTGAACTTTTTTTTAATTATTATTTTAATTTTTTTAAATCTAAATCAACAAATTTCTGACTCATTTTTTTCCGAAAAAAACTAAGAATTTTCAAGTCAACTTTTTATTTAAAAATTAATTTACGGTATCAAAAATCGGGATTTTTTAGTTTCATGTTTTGTTTTTGTTTTTCAATTTGGCTACAAAATATTCCTATCGTTAAAAACTTACTTTTTTATTTTTAAAATAGTTTTTAAAAATTGAATTTCTAGTCATTAAAATACTTTAACGTTAGCTTAAAGTTTTTAATTTAAAAAAATTCTGAATTGATTTTCTTAAAATAATATCACGGTCTGAAAATTCTGAGCTAAATGACTTTTTCCTTTTTATTTAAAAGGAAATTTTTTATTTAAAACGATAAACTATTAAAAATATTTGTTGAAAATTATCATAACAACAACATAGCAATCTCCAAAAAGCCGTAGTGAGTTTTTTTAAATCTTAGTTTTACGGCTTGAAAAATATTTTTCTAGAAAACTGATTAAAAAGCAGTATATTGTTGGTGAAAATCCATGGTTACTCATTGATTTTTGACAACATTAGTGCTCTTTAGTTCCTGAGCGCTTCAATAGCCACGTCATCCAATATGGAATCGAGATCGTTGTTATTGCTTCTACTCGCAAAGTGTGAAATAGGATGTGTTCATTTAATATGCAATGTTTGCAAGATTAGAACAGGTCCATTAGAAGTGAAGTTAGATGTGACTGTAATGGATTTAAAATGAGTTGAATTTTCCTGGAATTTTTTCCTACATCAGTTTACTGAACAGGTAATAGGTTTTATGTCAACGAATTTTGAACTTGTTTGCGTTTTTTTTTGTTGCTATTCTATAGAATAGTCCTATACTAAAATAGTCCATGCTTTCACTCTGAATAAACCGCAGTAAGCGAATGTAGCAAGAGGTCGTTATTAGTTTTTTTGGGGAAAAGTCATGACTACGCCCTATTTTTGGAGATGCTTCAATAATAATTTTCTTATCCAAGTTAATGAATTTAGCTTGTTATAAATTTTAATTGTATACATTTTCTAAAGCCGTGACAATAATATATTTTTTCATGTTTGAATTGCGAATTGAAAAATTCATGCTGCAACATGGGCATGGGCGAATCATTGGTTGCCGTTGGCTAGAGAATCACTCTTAGGAGCAAAATTAAAAACCTGAAAAATTGTCAATGAGCCAGAAATTTTCTAATGAATAGCAAGCTCCTAGAATGTCATTAAGAACTACATTAGGTGAAAGTGATTTGTTTGCGAATTAATAAAAAAAAAACCGAGAATGCATTTGACATAACGAGTTTTGAAGAATAATTTGCAAACAGGTTTTTTAATTCACATTTTACGTGATCTAGTAACTAGTGCAAAACTACTGCATTTCCTACTGGCCTTGCTTCCGAGTTGATTGTTACTCTCATTTTCTTCATCGTTACCAGCATTGGATGAATCCCGCGCAGCTGACTACAATAATTCACGTAAATTAACACAAATTCATATATCCAAAGACTTGAATCGTGACTACAAATTTGTTATTTTACGAACTTTATTGTTTCTACGGGATCGTTTGAAAAGTGTAGAACTTCTGGGTTTTTTATGACTGTTGCTTCCATGTTGATCGTCACCCTCATTTTTTACTGCAGAACTGCTGAGTATTTTACGGACCTTGCTTTCACGTTGATCCTCACTCTCATTTCAGTCTTTTTTATCAGCCCTGGCTGATTTTCGCTTAGATGACTGAAATAATTCACGTAAAGTATCACAACTTTTCATTTGCTAAGATTCGAATCCCGAAATAATATTTTTAATTCACAAACTTTATTGCTTCTACGTGATCCAGTAACTAGTGTAGAACTTATAAGGTACTGTATACTACAATACGATAGACTACCTACTAACGTAGATCTGTACGGCACAATTCCTAATGTACATAGAATAGCATAGATTTACTTTAAGTTCGTATTTCACAATTTGACTCAAGCTGCGCTTTAGTCAAACACCAATGTAGTTCGATTCCACTCCTCAGTGGCTGGATAGCTACCGGACTAGTGATTAGTTCCAAGTCGAGATGACTTGCTCTGTGTGATACAGACGCAGAGATTGCAATTACGATCGAGATGATCAGTGGTATAGTTAAGTTAGTTATAGTTTAATTGTTTTGGGGAATAAACTTGTTAGCTAACTAAACGTTGAATATTCGGCTATCCACTCATTCACGTAGGGTAATTATGCATTCTCCATAATTCCGCCTTACAAACTACTGAGCTTCCTACGGGCCTTGCTTCCGAGTTGATCGTCACCCTTATTTTCTTCTACATTATCAGCATTGGATGAATCCCTCGTGGCTGACTAAAATAGTTCACGAAAATTATCACAACTTTTCATTTGCTACGAGTCGAATCCCGAATAATTTTTTTAATTCACAAATTTTATTGCTTCTACGTGATCCAGTAGCTAGTGCAGAACTACTGAGCTTTCTACGGACTTTGCTTCCTAGTTAATCGTCACTTTGATTTTCTTCATTATTACCAGCATTGGATGATTCCTGCGCGGCTGACTAAAATAATTCACGTAAATTATCAAAACTTTCTGTTTCCAAAGATTCTAATTCCGAATAAATGATTTTATTTCACCAACTTTATTGCTTCTACGTGATCCGGTAACTAGTGCAGAACTACTTCGTTCTCTACCGGCCTTGTTTTCGAGTTGATTGTCACTTCCATTTTCTTCATCATTACCAGCATTGGATAAATCCCGCGCGACTGACTACAATAATTCACGTAAATTATCAAAACTTTCTGTTTCCAAAGATTCTAATTCCGAATAAATGATTTTATTTCACCAACTTTATTGCTTCTACGTGATCCGGTAACTAGTGCAGAACTACTTCGTTCTCTACCGGCCTTGTTTCCGAGTTGATTGCCACTTCCATTTTCTTCATCATTACCAGCGTTGGATAAATCCCGCGCGACTGACTACAATAATTCACGTAAATTATCACAAATTCTTATATTTGAAGATTTGAATCTGAATTTGAAATTTGAATTTGAATCTTTGTGATTTTAACAACTTTATTCATTCAACTACTACTTCCCTGAACTAGTGTAGAACTGCTGGGATTTTTACGAGTGTTCATCGAAACTATCATTTTTTGGTGTACAACTACTGCGTTTTTGAAGACTGTTGCTTCCAAGTTAATGGTCATCCTCATTTCTTTGTGTACAACTGCTGGGTTTTCGACGAGTGTTGCCTCCAAATAGATCGTCACTCTTATTTTCTTGTGCAAAACTGCCGAGTTTTCTACGGGTCATGCTTTCATATTGTTCATCACTCTCATGTGACGAGCATGTGATCCATCAATAAACCTCAGCAAGAGGGTATTACGACGAAGCCGGGTTATAAGGAATTATTTATAGTAACATTACAAAAAACCAGTAATAATAATTAGGGGTTTTTATCGTTTTTCGGTAGTCTCATCAGCTAGTCTTTCTCTGTTCACCAACTTGCAATCGCAAATTGAATCAACAATCAATATCATTTTGATTTTCGCGCCAACAATAATACTACTACAAGTTATTCCAGTAAACTGATCAGATGACCAAAAAATTACCCTAACATTTCAAATTGAAACATTTAATTAAAAAATTAAACCATTTTGGTCACGGTTGGGGTTATTCTAAAACCTGTCTGAAAACTGCGCACACAACTTTTACCCCGTTCCAAACAGAGTGGGTTAACAGAAATTCCAACTTGCGTTTTCAGGTGATTTTAGCTTTAACATGTGGAGCATAGGGCGCTCCCGTTTCTAGTAATTCTAAGACTCCACCTTCGGCTTCGTAATAAGGGAATTTAAGTGCTCTGCTCAACAACAGTCATTGGAGACTTGAAAGCTAAGAAGTCTAAAAAACTCGCAAGAATCAATTTAATAAATCAATATAGACTGGCTCGTTAGTAGTTATAGTTGTAAGTCTAGTCAGGCGAGCTAATCTGCTCTTCAGTTTTTATCAGCTAGATTTTTTTTTTTTTTTTTTTGCATTCATGCTTTATTTGCAACAAAATACAGGAAAAGTAAACAAAGCAAAAGTAAACCTAGCTAGGAAAAGGATAGGGGAAAACCTTCATCAGAGACTTTGAAGGAATCATCAAAGATCAAATTCATAAGAAATCTTAGCTGTGTGCCTGACATAACATGATCTTAGCTTTTTTGCTCAAAAGGATTGGAAAAGCTTTGATTTTTATAAGGTGTATATATAGGAATCTCACGATTTACCAATGAAGCTTGAACTTTAAGTTAATTGTCTTGCTTTCCCGTATTAGACCAATTACATAACGTCAAGGTTGGATTTTTTTCCCAAACAAATTCATTTACAATTTGGTCTGCCCACTCTGTTGTGGTGTTGTAGCGTTGGGAAACAGAATTAATTGAACCTAATTTCATTAAAATTTTGCTGTGTGAGACTGGTAAAGCATAGTTACTTACAAGTCGTGGGCAAAAAATGAAATTATAAACCATTTTGGGTGTAATATGGATAGGGAGAAACAATAAGGGAGCAATATAATGATATATAAGATCTTTTCCAGTTATTTAAGATTAATTTACGGCAGTTCCAATTCTGTTATTTTAAAGACGACTTTATTCTTTATTTATTTATTTATTCAAGGTATCCTCTTACAAGATCACTTCGAGAGCTTTTGTCAAAATACTTTATATGCATTTAATATGAAACTCACTGCAAATATAAGAATGTCTGGATTTTATGCAAAAAATATTCTGTCCCAAATGCCTACTATTTATTATTCTCTCATATAGAGCAAATAATTAGATTTCCTTGAGTGGATTTACAAATTCCATGATCCGTATGAAATATACCATCATCCTTATCCGTCTGCATTTGATTGCACTGCTTCCCCTCATAGGAATGCAAGTCTTAAAAAATGCATGCAAACATGGACGTGATTGCTTTTAAAACTGTTTAGAATCCAACAGAAGCTTCCTACGATATTTGAATACAACCAGATTGTTCCTGAACGAAAAACATGGCTTGCTTCAAAACTTTAATCTCGTTAAATCAGCTAAAAACTGTCTTCCAGTTACACATTATTATATCACCATGCTTTAAAAGGCAATTATAAATGACGGTAATTAATAGGCAAATGTTGACACTGTCTATAGTCAAGTAAGAAAAGCTAATTTGACAAGAGAGTTAAAGACGTTCATGTTTACCTTGTCTTTCAGTTCCCTGCTTTGTGGACATAAATGAGTGCTTAAATATATTTCGGCTTGTTGTTAATTATTCTGTTAATTGAAATTCATAACCATTACTGTTACTTCCCTATTTCTGGAGCAACATTTAAAAAAGGTAGTTGATAAAACGACGCACTTTTGAGAAAACATAGTCCGTAAACTGCAAACCAAGTGTATAAGGGAAAAATACAACACTACTTTGACTATTCAAGCATAGGTTGACAAAAAGGGAAACTTTGGCTTTGAAACTCCGTGCTCTCTCTAACTACACATGTAACATAAATTAGATAAAGTATAGTTTTTGGGCATGAAAGGACGTAAACTTTAGACAAACAAAAAGGATCCTGTAGTTTGTAAGCTTTGTTTACAATAGCCGTAATACAGTTTTTAATTTTTTCAATACAGGATCTCATATGTAAAGCTGTTCTATCTGTGAACATGTATGGGACGGCAGCTTCAATTCATTGGATGTTTGTTCAGGTAATATTATGCTTACATTTTCATTCAAAGTACAAGCTACTTTCTCCCGTAAGTTTTGAAAACTAATACGTTTTGTGCACATTATTCAAGAGGGAACTTTTAATCTTTAGCTCTGTCAGTAATCATATCCTTGAATTGCATGTCTTTGCCATATTGCCGTGCTCCAGGGTATATATCTACATAGCAAGCTAACTACAAATGTTTTCAATCGAGGAACACCGTTCAAGCTTTATTACTTTGTTGGATGGGGTAAGTGTATTATCCAATGCTGATATTTGTTCCGTTGCACATAATTCTTGAATGTGTGTAGTATTTACGATTGCGTTGGTGGCAATTGCACAAACTAGTAATAGCATTTTGCAATCAGCTTAGCTAACTAACTAACTAACTAACTAACTGAAATGTTGTATCAGTATTTTTTTGCATGATTTGCTTCCGTTGCATAATATATGAAACGGATGGTAAATTAGAATTTTTTATTGATGTTCTCCTAACTAACACATATTTTTGCAGCATGTACTAGCTGTGAATAAACGTAACTTTTGCTTGCAGGATTTCCTCTTATTTTGATCACAATTTGGATCATTGTGATGGAAATACATCATCCTGTTCAGTGTTGGGCAAATTACAGTGAACTACCGTACCTGTTGATTTTATCCATGCCAATGACTGTTGTCTTAATTGTAAGTCTTATATATTTTATATTTGAAGTAGTGCCATTCATTGTTCTGCATAATGTCTTACACTCTATCAACTTTCAAGCGTACGTTCACTTTTGTTTTTGGTCTACGAAATGTGCCTGCAGAGCTTGGCAGCGTAAGTGAGAGCTAGGAAACAAAACATGTAGCTAGCTAACTAACTAAAGCATCGTTGTGAACATGGAACAGTTTAACCTGTTCTCCATTTTACCTTTTTGTTGATAAAAGACTAGAGAGCGTCAAAACTTTACGCATGGATAGGCGTTTTATATGTTCCCTATGTTCGGTGCATATTGTTTCAAAAAGTTTGAAACCGAGAGAAATCCCTAGATAGAATGTTTGTGTGTTTGATTCATTAGCAGGTTGGAAAATAAAGGAGAAAGTGAACTACAAAGGGAAGCATGTAAACAGTACATTAGTTGAATGAGTTAGAAATTTATGTTGAATTGATGAGGTGAAAATACTTTTAAAAAACTTGGGTTGAACATATAGTTATTAAAAAAACAATTCAGGTCTAAACTTTTGGCTCAAAACTAATTAATTCCTGCCCAGTGCTTAGTTTGATTTCATAGGAAGGTGTAGGAAGATTGATTGCGAAATGTTGTACGCAATTCCAATCATGTTCAGGAAATGTGAAGCTTTGATTCATGCATAAATTTGGTTCGTGAGTTCTCCGATGAATATTAATTGTGAAAGGAAGATATGTAAAGATAGCAAATTAAAAGTTGTCAGAGTCATAGAATATGCACGTCCCACGGATGGGCATTTGGGAACCAAATGTTTAGCAGGTTTGATTTGAGATTTACAACTCTCCTAAGGCAAGAGTTCTATTTTAGGATTTTTCATGTCTTTGAGTGAGTGAGTATTGTTTTACTTTCAAAGTACAACGCAAAAGTAATTGCAGTCTGTTAGTAAATAGATTTCAGTATTACGTACACTCTTGATAAAACCAGGAAAGAATTCAATGTTCGATTTATCCTAACTAAAAATATTATGTGTGGGTAGAGATAGCCTGGAATTTTTTAAATTGAGTTTAAGGGCAAATTTCATGCAATGATTAAGATTAGAAAGTTACAAACTAATTTTTCTCAATAAATCGGCTAAATATTTTTTTTCACGAAAACGCTACTGGAAAGCGGAAGCTCTTGCTCAACATAAAAAACATTGGAGTACAAACAAATGTGAAAGTTTTATTTCTCCGTTTGATGATTTATTTTCGAAACTTTTGCAGCGCCCAATTGCTTTTCAATGATAAATCATAGGATATACCACCTATTGACTACTAAATCTAAACCTACTGCTTGCACATTTTTTCTTTGTGGTAGCGCATATAGCATATTTAGGTATGAAGATTTGGTGCAAAGATAAAAATGCTCTCTGCTGTGAAATGTTAAACAGAAAAACGGTTTTCATTCTAAAAGACAGTTCTTACGATTTCCTATTGAAAAGCAATAGGGCTAATGGTAAGTATGATTCTTCTGTTTCTCCTTTTTCAGGTTTACAACGGACAGATTTTATAATATTTAGTGAACAATTCATGAAAGCTTATGGTACAATGTAGTAACTTTGCATTGTGTATCATGCGTTAAGCATGTAAAAGATTTTGCCCTGCTCAACATTTTACTAATTTAACAAAGTTCCATTTACATTAGGCTTAAAGATGATGAATGAAATGATGATCGAAACAAAAAATTTCAAGATCTGCCCATGTTTAGTTAACAAAAGTTGTCCGTAATTATTGGTCCGAACTATTTGAAATTTTTTTGAAACGATGGTTATCTACTTTGAGCTACTGATAATCTCTTGGTAAATTATTCAATTCGAAATTCAATCCGTACGAATAATACATAACCTGATTTTTTTTTCAGATAAACTTTGTATTTTTAATCAACATCATGAGGATACTGCTCACTAAGATCCAAAGAACGAACACATCAACAGACGTACAATTCAGGTAAAGTGGAAGTCAAGTATTACTTTCACTACGTTTTTGCAATGCACGGTCTGCTTGATTTTTATTGCTACTCTTGAAGCTCTTGTATATATTTTGAGAAAAGGCGCATCAAATTGAGCATTGCTTTAATGGACAATTTTCATTCATGTAGAATATGTAGGTTTGATTTTGTTGTATTAAAAATGAATAAAAGCCACCCACCCGTTAGGGAGACCGGGACGTACCAACTGTCGATTTACGTGCATTACAATAATTGATTTTATCTATAATAGATTTCATATATTATTGATTATTAGAATTACCAATAAATAGAAAGAGTTAGCCGCATTTACTTGCAAGTTATATATGCTATATGGAGTTCCCTGTTATTTCTGTTTTTCACGTTATATTGATTGTGGAGACTTTCAAGTAAATGTGCAGGTAAAAGCTTTGCCAGATAAATGTGAATGCGACTTGTTTGGCTTAAATATTAATAATTGATTACCCTTGTGAATACTTAGCCAAATACATTGAAAATCAAATCTGATGATACTGAATCCTGGACTGACAGAAGCTTTTTATATTTTGCTCAGCTAGCCTAAAAATATCTTATTAATCCAATATGGAGCTTCCAAATTGGGTGCATACTTGTGACTTCAGTTCTAAAAAGCTTTATACATGCGTAAAAATTAAACATACGAATTTTGCTCAAACTCTAAATCTTTTAACATATGGACGAGCCCTTTAAAAGTGGTGCTACTATTATTGTCTGTTTCTTATTAAATGAACCTTTCCAATAGTGAGTTAACGATTATTTTGGTTAAATTTTGATTTTTAAATACATGGGAGAAAAATTTTCCCATTACTGATGAGGTCTAAAAGATTTCATGAATTTCAAAGTAAAAAAAAATCGGTGTTTTCAATTTGATTTTCCGGAAATTTAAACTTTGTTCACTATAAGTTTGCTGGATCGGAAACCTGGAAAAAACCAAGAGCCAAGCCAGCCAATTAAGTTTGGACTGAAAATATTTCATTTGATATTGAAACAGACAATAGCTAAACTATGCATAAGTTGGCATTATCAAAAGAGCTGCTTGGAAAAATAGGATTATCTGTTTAATGGCATCCTATATTCTTACGTCAAACTGCCATTTTAAGCGCTTGAATTGTACCCTGTATCAGTTTTCCGCATGCATAAGTGTGATTGCGTTATACTTACTTACGCAGACGGCTTTTAGACAGGCGATCAAGAAAACAATGTGCCACCTTACTAACTACCTACTCCATAGGCTCTGTCTGACAAGATAGATTGTCCTTGGCTGAAATTGGAAAATAATCAAGTTTACTTGCTGATAGTGCACTTTGTTATTCAGCTCTAGAATTTATTGGGATATTTAAGGGAAAATAGCAAAGACGCGGCATCAATGTTTTTGCATTGCACTAATTCGTTCCTCCTGTACGTTATATGCATTTGGTAATAGATTGGAAACCAGACAAGCCTTGTGCTTTGCTTGTAATTCTTCACAGTTTAATGATTGATGTAGTCAATTTGGATGATGCAATGATTTATGTATAATATGTTTGTCCTTGTGCTCTAATAGGCGTGCAGTGAAAGCTACCGTTGTCCTATTCCCTTTGCTGGGGATCAACAACTTACTTTTCTTGTACAATCCAGGTGGAAGCTATGAGAATACATATGTGGTGCTGAATACGTCTTTTGCCGCATTACAAGTGAGTTTTCTATCTTAATTACATTCACGGATGCCTTGACATGGAAAAATGTGCTCTCAGACAGCCCACTGATTCAGAAATTGTATGTCACTGTGAGAGTAACAAGGTTTTGTCATTTTTCACCAAAGTAGTGTGGAGCAGATATCTGGTGAAAGGAGGAAAAATGTTTTCTTCACACACGCATACATAATAGTCACGTGTTCTTGAGTTTCCCGATTGTCTAAAATCAAACAAAAATGTTTTTCGTACATTTATTATATTTTCACTGACATTCAAACTTGTCAGTGTCAGTACACATAAACAATAATAAATCTTACAAGAGTGGTTTTTAAATGCGATTTTGGATTTTTTCCCAATAGAGTTTTAGATAATCTTAATTAAATACAAATACTTGGGTATTCCGTTTTAAGAGGTGTAGACTTCATGAAATTCACTGAAAGGAAGAAATGGCTTTCTTTCTTCATTTGTTTTCTTATTGGATTTCCTTCGTCAAGCTCTTAAAAGATACAGTTAATAGTTTTCTTTCACTTGTACAGAACGAGAGCTGAGTCAGCTTGAATTCATTGTAACTGTTAACTGTTATTGTATAATTTTGTGATACACATGACATTAGGCAACTTACTTTATGCTGTTGAACTACTTTTCATGGACCCATAATTTATTATAGAGCTACCTAAAGTGGGTAGGGCTGAGTCTCAAAAATATCATCTAAATTTTCAGTTAAGTTAAATGAATATCGAAAAGCTTGCGTATCTTAAAATTAAGGAGCGGTAACTGACGGTAATGAATAATGAATTCATTCTGTCATTACGAAGCCATGACATAAATTAATTCATGAACCTGATTTGAAATTGTAGGGGATTCCAGTTTCAGTTCTCTATTGCTTTATCAATACTGACGTTCGAGCTGCAATTACCAGAGAATATCGACGCTTTGCTGTTCGCCGGAGTGCAAACTCTGTTCGCCAAAGTAGGAAAGGGATAAGGTCTGCAACGTGCTCCACACAATTCACAGAAAGAAGTCGAACTCAAGTTGTATTCCATGCAGTTCGGGCCACTCTAAAACCGTCGTCTGGCTCCCCATATCAGTGTACGAGTACTCTGCTTGGAGAAAATTCAAATCGCAGTGATGAGACTTTACGAAGTCCAAATCCGTCCGCAAGTATTCGAAGTATTACGCACGATGAAAATCATGAGGGAATGAGTGAGGCTACAAAAATGAATCATAACAATAGATGTGCATCTGATGAACACACTGTGTGTGAAATCATTATTCCTGTACATGATCTGTAACTTTTCCTAGGCCTAAAGTCAGTTGTGGTCAGTGAGGACTATCTGACTATCATTATTAAAAAAGCTATTAGTGGTAAATTATCTCCTTTTTATGTTTTCAGCCTTTTTATCATTGTTACGTTATCCATTCCCTACAGGTAGGTAAGCTAACATATGGGATTATTGCATATTTGCATAATTGGGATGCATGAGTTTTTTGTTCACAAGAGTTATCGTATTTTTGTTCAGTCTAGCCAACTGATTGACTAACTGACTGACTTTGAGAATATATCTTGCCAGAGCGTATTCTTATTAGTTCTAATTGTAAACGCTTTATAATCATGTGACTGAAAACAAGCCATGTCAAACTGTCTGTCTACTCCCGTAACTGACATTTGTCGCTTAGTAAGCTGTAGTAAGTATGTACAACTCTAAAGGGGAAAGGAAAAGTAAATGTGCTTTTGTTCTCAACAATAGAATTATTAAATACACAAGATAAAGTTTGTGACTTTGAGTTGAAATTTGAATGCTTGCCAAGTCGACTATACAGCAAAACATGAGAGGGGTTCAAATCAAAGATTTTGTTTTTGCCTCAGTAGTTTCATTTACTGTGTGAGCGCCGACTGAGTGTGCACATTATGACGATTGAAAGACTTGAGATGCTATTTATATTGGCAGCTTTCAACAATCCATAACATTCAATTTTTGGTATGAATGGGTTAAACAGCCTCACCAGATATGTAAATGACTGGTTCTTCAAAGTTTCATTACTCTCAAGGCCACAATTTTAACAAACTTCAATCACTGATTCAAAACTTTCACACATGAGTCCACATGAATTATTCCTATTGTACGTAATGCGTACCTTTGTGTGAGATATGCTGCTCTTTTGGATCAACATTGTACTACCTACCTAATATAGGGAAAGACATGGTTTTTGACTTTCCTGTTTTTGTTTGACGACTGCTTTATATAAATAGTAAACATCATGGGTGACTGGTTTGGAATCAAACTCTAATTTTGTCTCTTCACTTGTCTTTGCTCTTGTGATTAATTTGAGAGTGACTCTCTGCATATGTTACGTATTACGTTCAATTTTTGGTTCTATATTTGGTTTTGGTGTGCACATCATTTCTAAAGGTTTAAGTCGTCATCAGTCGTCATCAAATCTTCACGCTAACGAGTCAATTACACAGCCTTTAATCTCAAAGTGAGTTTTATGATGATCTTAAATAAGCGTATTTTTTCAAACTCTGCTGTAGTTTGCCTATTGGCTTTTTCCAGAGCCATTGTTTTAGTTTACATAAACAAGGGTTATAAATCTAGGATTACATGTAGAACATGTGTATCACATGATACATTACTTTATCTTCGCTTTGTAGTGTCTTATGACAGTTTTAATGTGTCCCCATATTTTAAATAGCTCTGAAATACGACAGACATCACTTGTACTAACTTGTACAATGTATATAGCTCTTTCCTACTGCGTATGTTATATACCCATCCCCAATGTGTTGGGAGAAATTGATTAGAGTTAGTTGCTTGTTCAGTGGTTGGAGAAATGTAAGGTATGGATAGTATGGAAGAAACTTTGTATTCATTCATTCAGTGTCCAGCAATCATCTAAAAATCATGTGCATGCATTGTGAAGTCAGTATTTAATTTGTGATAAACGCATGAACATTAAATAAAGCTATTATTTTCTACAGCCTCGGGTTTCGAAAAAATTACTATTTTCAGTACTAAATGGAAACAATAATTTTGAGTACAAACTGGAAAAGCCAATGTTGAAAAAGATTATTGTTCTGCCCAGACCATGACGCGTAGTACATACATTAATTTACCGACGCACACGGAGACAGGAGAGTAGTATCCCCTCTGGTTAGGAGGAAAACTTTGGCACTCACAAAAGCTTGAACATACAAGGGAGTGACCCTAAGGGATTAAAAGGACATATAATAATATAAAGAGAGACTTGCAGTGTGATTACGAAAATGCATTATTTCAAAATGCCCAGAACGCTATGAAAAGTCAACTTTGGCTTACAAGTTGGTCCAGTGTGCTCACCAAGTTTGACCATTTATTGTACAAGTTGAAGCATTAAGTAAGTACGAGTACTACTTGGGATTGCCTGGAAGTATAGTTTCTAAACCTTCCTTTCATCAGAAAAGGAATTAGCAGGATGAATTCAATTTATATTTATTGGATTTTTCTAGTCTTCATTGCGTATATATATCCACTGTTTGATTTCATTGGGTTGGGCAGTCTTACAAATAATAAATATAAATAAATTGTCAGTTTCACTTTATTTGAGGGTGCTTTCTGAAAACATGAGACCAAAAGGAAGTAAATGGTGTCCACAAGTCAGCCATGTTCTAACTATACTAACAAGAAAAATTCGCATGGGGCGAGCCCAGTAAAACATTTTTATTAACTATATATATTTAGGTTGTACTCGAACTGCCCACTACAGAACTGATCACGTACTGATGATGTGCAAAAAGTCACCTTATATAACAGAATATCGGTTGTACTAGTTTATCAGTCCTTCTCAAAAGGCTGGGCGGAAAATCCAATATCCAATTCGCATGCTGAGCATAACGGGCTGACACTTTCATGATCCCTACACGGAGAAAGCAGGGTATAGGAATAAACTATTCTTATACCCTGGGAGAAAGTAAGTTTCTCGGGTAGAGATGAAATAGATTGGCCACACATGACATTAGACTGAAAATTGTAAAGAACATGGGAAATGGGTGGAAATGGGCATATCTAGAGGATCATTACTGTAAATTGATCGGGGACTAGAGATTTCAAGATTATACCATATCTTTTTCGCCGGAGCTGTTATATATAGCATGTTGTGTTGAGTGGCGTACGCTAAGTCGTCAGGCGTTTAATGATTTTTTTTTTCATTTTACAACAACATCACTAAAGAATTCGTGAGAAAAATTGCTTCAGTCTGGCATTCATCATGAGATGACTTATGCATAGAAACGGTACACACTAAGCTTTGAAACTATATTATAGGGTAACCAACTGCATTTGAGTTTGGATGGCTTTTTTATTTAATTTCATCAATTCATTTACCAAGTATTTGAAATTGGACCGACCAACTACATTTATTCATAAATGTATACTATATGGTCTATCTGTCTACAATACATAATACATGGATCCCGGTAATGCATTTGGTTGAACCATCACCATCATCAGATCTGTATGAAGAACTTGTATGAGTGCACACAACACAACCAAAACGCTGAGAAAGCTAAAGGTTTGAGGATGAAAAAATAAATATACAGTAGGGAGATCTGTATCGCCATTTCAACAACGGACTTGCTAGTTTCAAGAAGTATATTATTTTATTACGTGAGTGAAACATATATGTGTAGTAGCTTTATTGTAAGATTCTTTTAGAATATGTAGTTCTTTCTTGAGAGCATAAAATACTTTTTTTAAGAAAGTTGTTACACATGAGAAGAGAAAGCACTTGAACGTATAATTGATATGAAAATCGAGAAGAAATAGTGAATTCTTACTATGCTATCTTGGGAGATAGTCAACAAAATTTATCGACTGAGGCATAAGGGATCCAATGCTGGGTTGAAAAGATCGGTTTTCTGGAGAAATGTACCTAAAGCTAGGTTGTCCATAAATATGAACATCGGCAAGCTGCTCACTAATTGACTTGTGAGTATTGTCAGTTGCTGCAAGGCCCGAATCTAAACGTTTAGAGGAATTGATTAAATACGAAGTCATAACATTATAGTTTTATTCATGAAGATTTAAAGCACGTAAAAAATTGAACTTGCCCAATGACTGTTCATTTTCAAGTTTTTGCAACTCCGCATATTGAAAAAGCAAGGGATTAGTAGGATTTCCATATACTTGAAAATCAAGAAGTTTTATTCGACTTTTCCCCATTCTCATAACATCAAACACATCTGAAATGGAAAATAATAGTTTCCTTCTATAGCGGCAGAATAATTTTGCTATAAAAATATTTTCCCAGTCTATATAAATAAATATACTAAAGAACTTGGTTTAGTTTTTAACTCACAATGTGTTGAAGGGAATTTTTTCCATATTTTATTTTTGAAGAATTCGAAAAGGTCAAAAATTATATTATCTCGATTTTGTTCAATATCTGCATAGCTAAAAGTTGTATCTCTTTGGCAAATAGCTGTACGTAAGAAACATAAATTAAATAGCATCTTAGCACCTCAAATTACAAAACATTTGACCTTTGTTGTATGAGTAAAAGTTATCTTTGCAACAATTACCAATTAGTCGGTGGTTGCAAACAAAGCATCGGAATTCCCACTCAGGTTTCCACGGTTCAACCCATTTACGGAGAACCAAATAAAATTTTATCACGGAATTACTTTCGGGGGAGCCGGCCGTCTGTGTTTCAAAGCACAAGCATGTTTGATATAGTAACCAACAAGATATATTACAAGATCCATTAAAAATTTGACGGGAAACGGGGGAAAAGTTAACACGTACGTTCCATGAACAAGACAGCATATCAGCAACCCGATCCGATGATTTCAATAGGAGGTAGATATCACCAGGAATGTAGCAACGCAATGATCTATTCAGCGCTATCCAGCTTGCATCCTAATGAAAAAAATTAAGACTTTTGTCAATAGGCTCGACGGTTCCACATGTTTACATACGCTCATGCTGTCTCGCACGGGTGGTTCCAACCCATGGTATATTACGATTGTGTTCTATTTGATTACAAAGATGAACTGCACTCTCTGGGAGGTATATGTCTATGTGATAGCTAACAAAGATGCCCTCCTGCTCAATCTCATTAAACTATAACACGTGTTACTCTAGGGAGAACAATAAATTATGAACTGATACGGGACTAACACGATAATAAAGAGATTCATTCATCCATTCAAAATTTTCTGCGTCACAACAAAGGTGACAAGCCAAATATAATATAATGTCTATTAAATTAGTCACGTGGGAAGTGGGAATGCTGTTGCTTCAGCTTCATACATTGTTAGCTTCTACAACTACAATATAAAGGAATTAATCAATATGGATGGCAATGGACAGGGTTTTTTAGTCGAAATAAGAGGGAACCATATTGCTGTCAGTATAAATATCCCATATCCCTATCCACTTTGTGACTGAAAGTTATTTAATCTTGGAATTTTGAACAACTAAAAGCGAGAATTACATACATATAAGCAATCTTCCACGTAAAAGATATGAGCAATAGTAATGCAATGAATAATGTTTAGGAAACTTCGCCGTCAAAATTGATATTATTACAGAATAGTGGCAATTTACTAAGGATGAGCAGAAGCGCTCCTGTGGGCTAACATTCACTGGATGGAAATACTGCATCCAACATCCAGCTTCCAAAAATGAATTCTTACCTATTCTACTTTCCACTAACTTCTACAATGAGTACATTTTTTTTTACTTTGAAACCATATACTCTACTCAATGTTAAGATTCAAAGACGTAAAATGATGCTTCATTATGATATGATAATTATTCATTATGATATTTATTCATTATGATAATTATGATAATTATGAATGTTATGACAGGTCTGTCATGAGCAGTTTCTTATAGTCAGTTATAGAGAATCTATGATCACTATCTCTTACCTTTGGAGACTGCCAATTCAATTTTGGGAAAGCCGAGCCGCCAAGAGATTTGATAGCATTCTCAATTTTTCTATCTAATTCAGTGAATTTAGTTTGCTCTTCTTTGCTCATAGTATCCGGTTCGTCGTCACTACTGTCTGAGTCTTCCCCATTTTTCAATAAGGAGGAATCGGCAAACTTTTCGCTAAAATCACTAGCGCCAGTTAAATCAGAAGTGTCCCAATCGTCTTCATCTGCCACAGGCCTGCCAGACTCGGAAGAAAAAGGCGTATTTTCAGGAAGAACCAATGTAGGTGATTTCAAATAACGAACAACTTCCTCCGGAAGCTCCAGAATGATAGATGGAAAACAATGTGCTTGGAAATCTGAATACCACATTACATAATTAGTATTTTTTAAATCTTCATCTGTAGCTGAGTAACTACTTGTATTGTCGACCGGGACACCGTCGAGTTCTTGAGCTGTCATATTTTTCATAGCTAACCTCACTTTAAAAACTTCGGAGTCATAAGACAAGAATTACATTAAAATATTTTGTTTTCAATAACCAGAGTAAGAACCTAAACTACATCACACACACTAAACCGGGATAAAACATCTAATATTTGTTTTCTACTCTCGAAGTTCAATAACTGGCTCGAGAAGTTAGTAAATGGTAAATCCATTTACAAAAAAAAACTAGAAGATGGCTATAGCACTAGTGATATTGCAAATGCAAATAAATGCTGAACACATGTCCTGTTTTAGAAACATGTGTTTGTGTCTTGAACGCAAAGAAAGCACAAATCTCTTAAATCCGGAACCACAACAAATGATTTTACATTCGCGGTCATCCTAAAAGTTTACCCACCACACTTCTACTTTCCAATTTCCAATGCTTCCTTGCAAATTCATGCGGCTACAATCTGCTGCAAACTTTTACATCCACAGCAGCTGTAGTGTGGTTGTGGTATATTTTTTTCTTTTCCTTTACTATAGAAGAATTTACAGTGTAGTGCGTACAAGATACCAGTAACCAATATCAATATGTATAATAAATGCCAGGTATCAGTCATTGCTACCAACAGTTAATTTCCTGAGCTAATGGAGTTAATGTATTAAAAAAGTATGCTTTTCATGCTCGAAAACGAATAGCAGCACACTATTTTCTGCATGGCCTGACGAATTCAATAAAAACGTCACATTGCTTATGGACCTATCCTGGAATCAAATCTTGATGTTCGTATTTAGCATCAATAATATCAGAACTTTCCCGAAAAGTTTATAAGCATGAGGTACTGCAATATTTATTATTCAGTTTTTAAAATATATGTACAATCGGTACAATCTAAGCCTAACAATTTGATGCAGAAAAATAAAACATGACGTGCGCATACTAGCTGGTTGTGGTTGACCGCATTAGCTGAAGATACATATTTTGTGGTCAGTTGTTCGCAACGAGTTCTCACCAACTATCTTCATACAAATTAAATTCAGCTTAACATAATGCATAAATGAGCTTCAAAAATGTGTTGGTGCCAATGTTGTTTTTTAGTCATATGCAGGCTGAGCAGTTGGGAAAAATGGTGGTAGGGAGTTTTAGCATAGCAGACTACCATCTATCTATATCTACCATTTCCTACCACACTATGGTTCTGCCGCGGAGCACTTTGAATTAATTATTACCAGATGGTAGTTTCCAGTAAACCATATTTGCTGGAAATCTCGGAGAGTCGAAATTTATAAAATTATTTAGTTGCTAATAAGCACTTATTAACTTAGTATTCAAGGGTCAAGAGCGCAAGGTGGTCTACAACTTGTTACTGCTCGTAGTGCTCGTATGCAATTTTTGCATGCATGCGGTCAATATTGTCCGAGCTTTTGAGTTTGTGTTCACTCCACTATTCATTTACATTAAAGTGTCCCCGCAAATCTAACACCTATCACCTATTGTTATTTTAAAACTGTTTCGGGACAAGACTGCATAATAATGTATCGTCCCTCGTCTGCTGACCTTAACTGGGATCTACTAAAGCCAACTCTGTGGTACCAGTGTGATAGTTGTTGTCAACTTTTCAAGTTTCATAATCAATTTGTTGCCCATGTAATGGATACACACTATCCTCACCGAATTACTGGAGACAACGAGCGAAGGTAAAACTGATTTTACATGCCGGGTCTTTAAGTTAAGTATTGTTTAATACATACTATATTATGTCTATTGTATTTGGCATATGGTAGAAATCCGGCACCCGGAAGGCGTCCCAAAGAGCAACACAATGAAAATAACTCTACCGTGCCTACCATGCCCAAATATGAAAACATGGTTCCTGAAGTTGTGGTTACTGTGAATGAAGGGCCAACTCCAAAACATGAGGAGGAAAGACGAGACAATGCTGAGTTTCAAGAAGCATACGTAGAAATTGTGAACCCTTTATGTTCCAATGGGGAAATAGAGTTGTACCAACCTCCAGCATTTGAAGACCCGTCATGCAACGGTGAAAATGAGAACATGACAGATGCAGAAGAAATGGGGGGAGGCTCAGGGAGTGGACAGCAGACATGGAAATGTGGAGAATGCAATACTGTGTATGTAGATGCTGAGGAATACAAACATCACATGCTGGTTGCTCATCAAAAAGTTGTAGTCATTCAAAAAGATGGAATTAACACGAAGATTAAGCGACAATTGTGCCCACATTGCAACACTTGGCAAACACAATTGCAACGACACGTCAGAAGAGCCCATACTTTTGAAAGACCATTTGCTTGTAACATCTGTCCAAGGAAATATTCGGAGAAATATGCTTTAGATTCTCATATCAGAAAAATTCATATGAAACCGAAAAGAAAATCTATGAAATAAACGGTTCCATTTGTGCATAATAAAGTAAGACGTATTTTAAGTTGTTACCATTTCGGCAGAGTAAATAAAAGTTATATTGTGTGTCGCAAAAGCGTTAAGTACAAAAGACTAGAAAATGTGAACACTTGAGTTTTTGAAAAAGGGCGAACATCAAGTCAAAGCAACTGTAATTAATCTGCATTCTACATTAGGATTGGTAGATAAATTTGACGTATTTGCATAGCGAGATTGAATATTTCTTCATCCTGTGTGATATGAAGATTAACGGCTTGCAAAAACTCCTTCAAACCTGAACACAGAATAATATTTTTATGCGATTACAATTTGGCTAATGAGTTATTTTAAAATTCACAAAAATTTCGACGTTGGGCCACCAAATCTTACCATCCTTGGTCGACGGTAAACCCACTAATGGGAGGCATTCCATCTGGAGATCAATGACAACTGGGAAAACTAATTTAACTAGAAGAATCATGTCGTTACTAGCTTCTTCTTTAGTCTCCAGCAATTTTTTGGCATTTTCACTTGTCCCTCCTTCAGTACATTTTTTGAGCATTGCCTCTAAGGTTTCTGTAAAAATACAACCGTTTCATCTACCCCGTCAACAGAAGAAATAATTTAGATAATAGCAAATGATTCCTAAAGAGACACCATCAAACACTCACCTCGGATTACTGAAGGTGTCAGCTCCTTTTTGACATTTTCGTACACGTTTTCCATTGAAATATGAGGAGATCAATAATTTCCCACTTTAAAAAGTTCAGACTTCTTCCATTACTATATAATCAAACGTTCTATAATTGGGTATTGGAAATTGGACTAGACTTCTCATCTAAAGTTGTTTAGCATAATAAAGAAGAATCACATTAAAAACAGTGCCACAAAGCCAGCCACCGAAGTTTATTGACACTATTGACAGTCAACTAAGTCAACTCACTGAACTGATTGCGTACTGGTTTCGATTTTACTTCCGTTCACGTCAGTGAAAGTTTTGAGTTTTCGTGCACAGCTGCAGGGTATGTTGGTAGCAAGCTTTGTATGATATGCTTAACTACAGCGCACCCTGATAAAATGCAATACGGCAAACTTACTATTACAAAATTTAGCAAAGTTGCTACTTCTAGCAACTACTACTACTGCTTCTACTAACTACGTGATGTCATATAATGCCAATTTCATCTGTAATTTTGATGATCCAATTAATTCAATATTTAAACAATATATAGAGTCCACTTCTGTGATTTAACTGCATAGTGGTTTACGATAATTTACAGTACAAGAGCTGTTAAAGATATTCTTTTGTGTCCAACTTCTCATATAGTGGACCCATATTTAATGCATTGTTAGTGAATAATATCAATAAAATGCTTAAACATAATTGTAATGCTCTACGTAGTCGAAGCATTAAAACCACTGTGTATAAAAAATCCATAAATAATTCTTTGTTTATTTCCTTCCTTGAACGTAGCAACATTGACTAATATGTATAAAAACAACGAAACGATCTTCGGAAAGCTTTTAGTAAGGGCCATGGCCGGTGGCAGGTGGAGCACCATATGAAGAACCAAGACCTCCAGCATGTCCACTAATGGGTCCAGCATTGACACCGATAGGTCCAATTGGTCCTTGGCCAGCCAAACCATTGTCAATTGGTCCAACTCCTTGATCCTCTCCATCATTCTTGTACCGAATGAAAAATACTTCAGGTTTGGCAGGTTGAGTTGGAGCTGGTCCACGGATTTGGACATCATTTCCATTTTGTGGCCGTCTGGTCAACACGTAGACAATAGTCTTTTGTCTAGGAGCTTCAGGTAAAATCACTTCCGTATTCTGTTGGTTTCCATATGATGGAGCTTTCACGAAAATAATGTTATAATGAGTATCAGCTGGACCTCCGGCACGGATCACTTTATTTTGTTGAGCGACAGGCTCATCTTGCCCCACATGGACAGATACAAATTTCCTAACTTGTCCAGTGCCCGCAGCGAATCCAGCGGCACCTCCACCAAGTCCTCCTCCCAATTGACCACCACCAAATTGACCTCTTAAAAGACCAGCAGCTTGTGCCCCTCCCTGAGCAAAATGACTACCCCCTCCGTTGTACCCACCTTGAGAGCTGTATCCACCTCCGATGGCACCAGCAGATGCCATGGTGGCAATAGATAAGACGATCTGTGAGATTTACATAATATATTGATATCATATGTGTGTTCATAACGGATTTGAAATAAACCGAATTCTACCGAATGGTCAATTTTGGTCAATTGCAACTTACCAAAAATGCTTTCATTTTGAGACTATTAGGAACAATGCTACTAGAAGCAAGAACTATTATCGGAACAAAGGCACTGTACGACTGATTTGCTGAATGCGATCACATTGTATTTATATCATCGTGGTGAATTCGAATCTCCCATGCTTGCAATAATGGTCAATTTTTTCAAGACGTCGTGCTGTAGAATTAGTAAAAATTATTGACTTAAGGTAGCCAAATAATGTGTGTAACTTTCAAGCATGCAAAGGTTATTTGCTTTTTCATCCGTCATCCCCAAACAATTGTATTTTGACTTTATCGGAAATGCTGTCCTGACTGTGTGGGTTAGTTAGTTATGCTTTATTACATGAGCAGATATGGTTGCTTAGTAGTGTTCATTATTAGTTCGTTTAGTTAGTTAGTCAGTACTACTATTGGTGAGAGTTCCTTCCAAAATGGATGAAAAAACTCATCCTTTGAGGTACGCTAATAGATGATGGTAGAGCATGAAAACAGGTTTCATTAGATAACTTACATACTGATGTGACTGTAGACTGTACGTCGGATGAGATAATAAGATTTGATGCATTATTGAAAACGAATTTGATTTGGGCGATGTTAGTTTTTAGAATGTATAAAATATGGGCATAAAATTGAACTATATAATAATGACTTGTCAGTATCAACATTTATACGCAAGTTTTTAGCATTGGATCGATTGGATCAAGGATATGTCATGCATCCATTTTTATTGTATAACATGTTTCGTGCACAAATCTTTTCTGTGCACGAAACGTTAGCGTAGAAGCAACTTACATTTTTAGTCAGATTGTTGATCTCTCTTCCGCTTTGATGCCATCATGCATTGTTTTCCTCAATTTTTTGTCGTATTGACTTCAATTAATAAACTGCATAATTTCTCCACGTAGGATGATTACATAATATTGTTTCATTACGTGTAAATGGCAAGCTTGTACATTTATGAGCCCTCTGCTTATTATTATTTGCTTGACTTCTGCTCATTCATGTTTCTTATCGTTATCATAATGTAGAGCAAAAAATTGATGAATATCCTGTACATTTATTAGGTGGTGGACATTACGTATGGCTTCTTAATTTGGGAAAATTCTTCTTTTTTTTAGTTTTTAAAGTGAAAGATGCAAACTTGATTAGTTGTTAAAGAATCTTGTACAGTGTTGTTATGCATCTATTACTTCCGTTTTAGGTAAAAAAATCTTCTCCAAATAATTTTTCATATGCAAGATTTCTCGCAATGACTCGTAATGATGAAGTGCAAAGGTTTCTATTTCTATTTCAGTACTAGTCGATGAAAACTCAAAATAATTGAATTACGAAAACCAAGTAGAGCAATGCATGGGTTTACATACTAAGTTCATTATTAATCTTGTATGCACAATCCGTTCATTAAAATAATTGTATATTCTACCAACTGTTACCACCCACTAGAACTCTGTAATTTCCAATTATAGTTTCACTGCAAAAGCTCTTTCACTTCCTCTTTCATTAGTTCACAGTACTAAAAACAAACAAGATCAATGTATACACTTATTTTGGATTCCTTATGCTAATATCTTAATTGACATATGCAAATCCATTGCTCTAGATTTCCAAACTCACCTGCTCCACTTTACTCTCATGCAACTCTAGAACTCTATCATGGAAGCTGCAAACTCTCAAAGCTGGATCGATTGGCTCTGTATTAGACAAGATTTTACGATTCAAGATTTACGACAAGGCAGATACTCATGTTCGCTTTGCGTATCCACAAATTTTACCTTCAAATCCCAAGTCGACCATCACTTCATCATAGAACATGAAAGTTGGGCCTAAATAGTCCATCCATGAAGATGCCTTCACTGAGGGGAAATATTTTAGCACTTTTTTCTCAAATGCATCCACGTCCAATTCCATATTAGCATTCACCTATGGCGTTACATTAATCGACTCATAAAATATGCATACAGACAGCCCCATATGGAATACCATGCTCACATTCTGTATTCACCACTCACCACACCAATTGAATTCAAGAAACAAGTTGCCTCACACTATGTATAGGATTTCATTATTAGCCATGACAATTATTATGACCTTTTTTATCTTATATTCAGCATGTAGTGGTTGGTAAATTTTCTACACTTTACCTGAGCGCCCATTCTCTGCAAGCAGTTTTTATACACAGTCATGTTTGTAGAAGACTCCATAATTTCACGAATAGTCCATGGCAATGGCTTCCCGTGACAGCATCCAGCCATAACTCTCCGTTTGTTGTAGTAGCAAAAAGGTGTCAAATTTTCATGTTCCAGCTGAAATCAAAAGCAAGCCAGAGTTCACATAATAATGTGCTGTACACAAAGTAAATGGACTGAAACGCGTGAATGATTGACTGACCTTAGGTTTCTTCAAAGACTGGAGGTTTTTGGGCATACCATGAGTACAAAGAAAAGCCAAAGAATTCTGCATGATACCAAAGTACACTCACTCATGTTGAAATTCCACTCAAAGAAAACAAATAATTGGGCTAGTTTTGTTGGTTCCCTTTTGTTTGATAATTTACCTTGAAACATTTGTGGAATCCTAGGGCAGCGTAGCATGGGAACTTGGCATTTCTCAAAGGTTTGAAGCAATCAAAATATACTCCCATAATAGTTTTAATCCGCTCCTGTGTGGCTTTAGAAAGTCCTTTGGACAAATAAGCTAAAAACTTTTCCGGCACGACTGCATCGTTGGAATCAATCTAATCAGTAACATAGTTTTTGGTCGGTGAGAATTAGAGCACATAGTTTACTGAGATTGCAACTTTTTAGCATATATTGCTTACCAGTCCCATTTTTCGTAGTTTACAAGTATAGGCACACCACTGTGAATGAATGACAACAATTTATACAATTTATTATGCATGCTTGGGTTTTATTTTCTAAAACTATTACTGCTACCAACCAAAGAAGATGCATCCAAAGCTCCATTTGGATCCACTTTGGTGGAAATCGCACACTCTCCGTACACATCAGGTTGAATGGAAACTCCCGTAAGTTGTTTTCCTCTGCAGCAAATGGCCCCATCTGAAATCCTTTGATAAAAAGGCTTCTTGGGATTATTGTAACAAAACGAGTCATACACTTCAAAAACAGACTCATCGATTCCATTTTGATTTGCGTTGACACCATTATTTGCACAAATTAATGGAGCAAACCAAAATAAACTTAGCAGCGATAAAATTGCAAGATTTGAAATATTCGTTCGTCGATCCATATTGGAGTGTTAGTTATTCTAATAGAAAATAGATAGATACACCTGGACAAATCGTTCTATACTGAGAAGTCAAAAATGTTTTTTATGCGTATTAAAAATATTGCATGTCACAGTCAGGAATAAACAAATTTGGCATAGTGGAATTTAGTGCCATATACATTTATTTTAGAGGGATCAAATCATTGTTAAATTTATGCATGCATTGCGTGATTGGGATTACTTTATTACGGCTCAATTGTACAGGATGAAAATCGGTGTCGCATATAATACATTTTGGTGATTTTCATGAGTCCTTCGTGCACTATCAGGGCCAAGTTAATTGTCAACAAAATGATTAATTTTTGAATTCCAGTTACACATGGTTGCATGCTTACTGTAACTTTAGAGTTTTTGATCCTACTAACTAACTAACAAAATCATTGCTTTAAATCCAGAAAACATGAAAAGTCACATTGAAAATCTAGTTTACATACTTTATTCTGTCGAACTACTGCGTGCGAGTTTTCATCATGACTTGTGTTACAATTTGATAAACGAGACGTACTGGTGCTATTTAGGTTTTTGTAGATTATTTATAAATTTTCGAAATGAAGACTTAAGCAAAAACTCATCTTTCATTAAAATCTTTGCTGGTTGCTGAGGTTTATTCTAGTAAATAAGTAATCAACTGTATGCCAATGTTTTCCGCTTAAGCAAAGCCTATATGATTTTGAATTCAATACACGAACACAGCGTTCCAAAACCTACTCATTGGTAATAACTAATTAAACATGGCGTAAGCTTAGGTGTAATTATGTAAATTTTCAAAATAAGCCACAACAGTTGATTGCAACGAGCAAATTAGGGTTTTATAATTAACGTATGCTGACTTGTTAGAATTTAATGAGCCAGCAACTCATATATCTAACTAAATTATCATTGTGAATGTAATGCAAAACCGCTACTTCCCGTCCAGTACACAAGTCTGTAGACACCATGTATGAAAGGAGTAAAAAAATTAGGGCCAACTAAGGCATGCATAAAATGTATGCAATAAATTGAACTGTATCATTTTTCATTGCTTAATAATTTCGAATCGAATTTCATTTTTCGTTGATGGTGTTTAAAATACTTCAAAAATAGTTAGTCATGTTTTCGTATCCAACTTTTTTTTGCATTCTAATTTTCATATTGAAAACAAACGGGATCCTCAAATCCACAGAACGGGATTGCACTTCCATTCCCCAGTGTTTTCAGTGCATTCAAGAAGTTGGGTGTCACTGGTGCAAAGATTATGTAAGACTAGAAATAGCATTCGCCTACTAAAAGATACTAACTTATATATTAGTTAGCTATAGGTTGTGTGATACAAATATAACGCTTATTATATTGGATATTTGAGCTGAATGTCATTATCAAGCTTCGTGATGGATTTATAGCTACTTGAAATGCTAATAGTACAGTGTCAAAAGCCTTCCCATTTCACTTTCAGTGGTAGAGATTTAATATTCAAGTCAAGACATGTGCTAGTTATGCAAAAAAATGGGATTACATGTGAAATGGGTAGCAACGAGCTACAACCTGAAGAGCATCAGTTCTATAAATATATAAAATCTTCATCACGCTCTAATAAAACGCTTGTAAAAATTTTGTTGCAGAATTATTCTCAACCCCGTTGCACGTCTAAGGAATCATCTGAGAAGTTGGCTTGTGACACATATGAAAATCCGGTGACAGCATTCCGGTACATATAACTTTTTATTAGATGATTCCCAGCATCCATAATTCTAGTGTCTATAATCTCGTAGTTTTTTAAAGCATTTTACCAGATGTCAACAACGGAGATTCACAATCAGCGATTTCCCCCCATAAAGTTTCTGTACAGCTTCGTAAAGGAGAACGAGTCAATATTACTATGACATACAAGGATCCAGGAAATCGTCCTTTAGATCTTTATATTGCGATGGATCTTTCGTGCACAATGAAAACACACAAGGTGGTTCATTTTGCATTGCTATCTTCAAAGCAATATTTTTTTTCATAAAAATAAATGAAATCGTATTTATGGTGCTGTTTATAGGAGCGAGTAGCAGGGCTGGCGGAAATGTTGGCCAAAGATTTGAACAAGTTGACGACAAAACTACGATTTGGATTTGGCTCATTCGTTGATAAGCCGGTTACGCCTTTCATGCGATCTGAAGTGAGGACAACGACTCTGTGCAGAAATGAAAACATCCCTTATTCTCCTCCGTATGGTTTCAAGAATCACTTGAATCTATCTGAGGATATTCAGGAGTTCATTGTAAGCAGTTTGGCATAGTCTGCTTACTCCACATTACTCGCTTGTTTCTAAAGTCAAAGTCCCTACAATTTTAAAGAAAAAAGCATTCGCCTAAAAACATTCTGCTACTAACTATCTATAAACTTTTGGCTTTTCAATCATATGGAAAAGTAATAACAACAGCTTTCTATTAATCTTGTACTGTTAAATTAACGGTTAGAATGCTTAGCGCATGACGCAGAAGGTTTGAATGCATTATTTCTTCATACGCAGCCTTGCTCTGTTTTCTATTCTGAATTCTGAGTAATCAATAGCACAAAATGTATGATTATGAATATAGATTTAAGTGAGTATTTACATGTTTATAAACAGGAGTGTTTTATTATTTGATTATTGGTTTTTGCTATAGATGTGTTAAATAACGCGATGTGCCTATGAATTTGCTAAAACCCGGTCACAACCTGTGGCTGTGCTGTAACACATCAACATCAGACTCATAAATAAAATGCAGACAATATAGCAGTTCCTTTTGTTCTTTTCCTTGAAAACTTAATTTTCCAATAATTTGGCTCAGCAGCATGGTTTTGTAATCAGTCAATAATAATATGACTTTGCACACAATACTGCGGTTGCCACAAAAATGAATACATATAGGATGAAGATCAAAAACGGCTTTCCACATTGTATGATTTCAAAAGCGGAGGAAAATAAGGAAATTTACCACTCACTGATTTTTTTTTTGGATCCAGTTAATCCAATATGTGTATGATGATGGTAGTTGCACGATATTTCGGTCATTTGATGGACCTTCTTCAGGTGCACAAGCACAACACTCACTTTTAGAGCTCGAAGGAGTTAATGTCCGGTATATTTTTTTCTCATAAATCTCGAAGCTTCCTTTTGTCTTCTCCGTTTTCACCACCTTCACAATTCCTCACTCTCCCGTCCTCACACGACCACCGGACATTAACTCCTTCGAGTTCTAAAAGTGAGTGTTGTGCTTGTGCACCTGAAGAAGGTCCATCAAATGACCGAAATATCGTGCAACTACCATCAT
>Ga0210040_10001820_pt1 | contig 31350 bp, 20 predicted proteins | sample CryGeyCG12114_NA_FD_185462 | JGI IMG/M metagenome (GOLD analysis project Ga0210040, IMG submission 185462) | Groundwater microbial communities from aquifer - Crystal Geyser CG19_WC_8/21/14_NA (SPAdes) (version 2) | ecosystem: Environmental > Aquatic > Deep subsurface > Groundwater | place: USA...
GTAGAAAATATGAATTTAGTTGGCATAGCATTTTTGGAATATACGGTTCGATTTTGAGTATTTGGCCATTTAACCTGGGTCGCCAAATAACACGGGGCAACTGCCATTAATTCTGAAATGGACAGTAACTAAATAAGTTTGCAAACAGTGCAAAAAATGCGTTACATATTAAACTCTCCTTTTCTGTCTACAGTAACTAACTTAACTTGCTGTGGCTATATCACATACATGCGTGACGTAGGAGCCACATACATGTTTATCCGCTTCTTTTTTCTCCCTGTGAAACATGGAGGCTGTTGAACTTTCATGTATGCATGTCCAGCTCAACCTATAAGGAAACCACAGTGTCTTGTCTCCTCCTAATAAAAGTACACACAGGTACACACATTACTCACAACATGGTTTAGATATGATCAGGTGCGTCCATTCAACGAACTTGAGCCCAGGTAATAATACTATTACAGTAATGGATGTGCTGTTTGTTTGTAGACTGCGGAAAATAAAATGTATGTACACATATGATGTCCATTGTAGATCTATCATCCTCTGATTTTCATCGGTACATACGTAGAGGCCAATAAAAGAATTGAATATTGAATTCAAGTTGAATTGGCAAGTACATAAGGAGAAGAGTAGTATACAGCTAACTTAACTAATATGCATAGAATGTGTAGACAGACATGCCTTGTTGTGAACTGATGCATTTCGTGAATCCATTCTATCCATCCTCATTCCCTGGCTTATGTGTTCGCTATGCATGGTCAAATAACTATCATCAGCCCGGTCCATCCGTGAAATGCGTTGCGGTTTCTTTATAAAAAAATTAAGAATGAGATTTAAGTGGAGGGTACAGTACAATAACAAGCTCTCATTTGATTACGATCAGTATCATTGTTGGGATTATTATCGTAATAATTGAATTCCGCTCTTGCCCCATATGAACTTGAATCCAAATTAATAGATGGTTAAATACGTAAAGTTTTCTCAATTGGGTGCTTAGGAAAGGATTTTATCGTCCTAGCGAGTTTCAGAATGCAACGAGTCTAAAGGATTTTCGTGGGAACATTGGTCCTATGAGAACGAGAGCATGAACTTTTTTAGATTGCCACTAGCACTAGCTAACTAACTTTTGGAGAATATAATGAACTTTACTTACATGTTAGTAGCCTGCCTTGCTGAGTGGAATCATAGGTTGCATCATGATGGCTAATGCTAAAATAAAAAGCATTCTCAACATATTAAAAACACATAAGTTTCATTCTCTCTCTATTTGGAGTTGAGTGACTGAAGCGAATCCATTTAATTATCGTTTTTACTACAATTTAGTCATGAGGCATTTCCTCCGCCACTCTGTACACTGTAGTACAAGTCAATTAAACACAAACCATATGCCATTAAGGTTTCATGCTATATTGCATGTTGCAGTTGCAAAATCCCTTATTAAAATACACTTAATTACGACACACATCATATATTTTAATACAATATACTCCTTATGGCTTACCTTTCGCCTTTTAGATTTCCCTACACACCTTTCTGGACGCAGACAAAACATAAGAGTACATCCATTAGTGAAGAAATTCTTCATTAAAACAGTGCTCAACTAACTAACTATACACAGCTATGGCTATAGCTACCAACCTACCGCATACATAACCCACCACAATTGAATGTCACATGTCAACATGTTATGGAGATCAAGAAATGTTCCATTGTTGCCCCTTTTCTGCCAAATTACCACAATTCGATACGGAATCATGGATCATTATGCATTCATTATTCAATTCCTTCAACAAGAGCAAGTCTGAAAAATACAAAAGTGACAAACTAAAAATGCACTGCCAATTTGCCTATAGACACGAAGGTACGAAGAAAAACTCATAATCGGCGCCATGCAAAAACCACTATTTAGTTAGCCCGGCTCGGTATATCCGTACCCAACTATAACTTTAACTGCTGGCAAGTACAATACTAACACTCGCTGCAGTACAATAACAATGCAAACGAAATCCGTTTCTAGCTAACTTACTTACTTACCAACCAACTCATTTGAGATAGAGGGGAAAGGATTGTTGTTGCAATCTATGTAGTAATGATCATCTTACGAGTTTAGTTTGTCCATCGTCAGTCAGTTTTGTTCCTTGGAGCAGTACACAACCATATTGCCTGCTAGTGCTCGGCGAAACCACCAACACCTGTCTCCTTCGTCAACAATAATCAAGCTACTTACTCAATTTACTGTCAATCATTATCAACAATTTGATCCTGTGCATACCAAAAATTGGCAAAGTAGTCAGTCACCACCACCTGTTCGAAAAAAATATCATAGTGTTAGTGTTGTATGCAACAAACTAACTACAAATTATTATAAAAGTGGGCGTACGGAACCAACTAGGTAGCTAACTAACCAACTAACTAACTAGCCAACTTACAAACCACACATATAGAGATTTTGAAAATTGTTATAATTGTATTACCAACTAACGAAAATCGGAGAGCTAATTCATTGTTGCAAGTGTAAGTTGTAGCAATTATTGCCGATTGTTGTAAACGAACGGAAGACTTTGTCGTTTTGTGTACATCCCCTCAGGAAGAGGAGGAAGATAATGAGGCTTGTTGCAGTGCTCAAAATGATGATGATCCTGTTCCTGTCATCATTGTCGTGATTATTTCCACTTGACTGAATCTTTTCTCCCGAAGAGAAGACAACAATAAGGAGAGGAAAAAACTTGTTAGTTTCCTACAATTCTCGAGGATATTGTAAATCTAAGTTCACTGGGAGTCTTACTGGCGCTTCAATTGTGATCCGTTCGTTGGAGTGCAGCGAGTATTTTTGCCAATTTGTGTGATAATACGGATATCCAGTGTTGCCAGAACTTTAAAGTTCCACGAGGATTGGGGTTTTATTTACGCGAAACGTCATAAAGGATTTGCAACAAAGGCGTGTGCAATACTTTATTTCCTTGTTTTGTTCCGACCACGTAGTGTGAGACAAACGCCTCTAGTTAAATTTTGGTGTACTAAAACGCCGTATAAAAAAATTGTTTGAAAGATTGTTTCCACTATAACTAAAACAGATACCGAAGCTGAAAAAGCTGTTATTGTCACTGTTTATGAAGTGAATCAGTACACCATCGAATTGAGTTATCAATCAGATCTTCAAAGATTAATTTGTATCAGAAAATTTAATTAGTATGGAGTGCAATATTATAATTGAAACAACCAGTGGTTAAATCCTTGAATATTGGAGCTTGGACCATCTTTTTTTGGATTCCATGTTTGTTGTCAATAGTGTTTGGTCTCAGCAACAACAACTCCAGCGGGACATTTCAAATTTGGCCAATATGAAGGACTCGTTTTTTGACGATATGGAGGTGGCAATGAAGGTTTGTGCATTTTTTATCAATGTAAAATGTAAATGAAAATCAATTTAAAATCCATGAGAATAGTGTTGGTTTATCTGCAATGATATTAGATCGAAGACAATGGCTCTATAATTTTAGCAAACGAGTATTTGGATTCAATTAAAATTGACACAGTAGTCGAAATAGTTTGCTTCCGAGATAATCTTGAAAATTCTGAGAAATACTATGTGCACACCGCATATGGGCCGTGAGTGAGCATCTAACGCAACTTTTCAAGATCACAGAATTGAGAACTAAGGTGCCATGTTACTTTTGAGTAAATTTTTTATACAAATGCTTAACGAGGGAAATGCTGACTCATGTTTGTTCGGATACTTGTTTAGCTACAAATTACATTAGCACGATTAGGTGTAGAAAAGAATCCCTTTTCATACCATCAGAAGTTTTTTTATGTATACAACGTGATTACGGTGCTTCCGAAATCATGCAGTGTAAATAAGTTCAGTTGCTTATTGCAGATAGCATCTTATGCAGGGTGGTTGAATGCAGGTTTTTTCGCACTAAACTTGGCATCCCAGACGAGTTTTTAGTTAGTTTGAAAAATATTTCTTCTCAACTTGAACAGTTTATGGTATGTATGATATGAAAGAAGTTTAGCTGCAGATTTATCTTCAAATGATTCACTTTTTCATCCAACACCTCATCACGCCTCCCATGCTTTAAGGATACAGCAAGGTTAAGGATTATATTCTTCCCTTCATTATTATCAGGTTTTGTGAAAAAGGGTGGAATTGATTTCATAGTTAGTTACTCAGTTTTACCAATTTTAAATGGTATTTTTTGGTCATCATTCATTATCGAGTAGGGGTTGATTACTTTTTATTGCGTTTTCTTCTTTTTCAATCGTCAGATGTGAAAAGAAAAATTATTGTTTGGGAGCCACACCAACTATGGCACAGTTTTACTACTTACTACGTACTACAGGTCAGTAGTTAAAATGTCTCAAGTAGGTGCTAATGCATGGCATATAGGTCTTCCCTGGGGAAAACGTATGATGAAAGGATCATCCACATCACGCACTGATTCTTAATATGACAATGTTGTTATTATCTCCAAAAGGAAGTAAATATGGCAAAAAATCATCATCTCCGTAGGACTACGACTACCACTTCTCATAACTTTCTCTAATTAAATATATTTTTCCCTATCATCATCATTTTTAAAGCCATGCGAAGCACGACTAGATCAAATTTTTGCTCAAGGTATAGCTCATTTTATTTTTGTGATACATGGACACCTACGCAAAACGATTTGCTAACAATGAGCTTCGCTAAATTGGTCCTCCTTCATAATCAAGTGAATTTATTAGTTTCTCATGTATTTTCATCCCCTCAACTGGCTAAATGTAACTAACTTTAAGACATTTATGGTATAGAAATTGATTTTTTTAGACTTGTGAACGGTCCTATTCTATGTTGATCATTTATCACGGGCTACAATCTGTATTTTTATCATCGTGTTCGGTCATTTTGGTGACTAAGAATTATAACCATCTCTACATTACTCTTTCAATGATAACATATTATCAGAATGTGAATCCATTTTCCTGATTTAATCAGTGATGGTGCTAATCTGCTAATAGGCCAGGGCCTCATCATCATCGTTCATATTCCCAATGCTTGTAAATAACAATGGCAGATATCACCTGTAATTGAATCCATGTTTGGTCAACTCACTATATTTAGAAGGCGTATCGAAAAGTTGAAAATTTCCTCTCTGTCGTAATTTCATGCATTACAAATTCACCACTAGTCAATGATAACATCTCTGGGAATCTAATGCCATTCATTTACAAATTACATGCAGTTCATGATGTCGCGTCAAAACATAAATAATGGCTAATAAAACCACTCATGTGCTAGCAGCAGGAAACTAAAATTGTCTCATTAAACATTCACCTGGTTATGACAATGGGCCACCTGGGTTAAAAGAGAAACCCATCAGGGAAAACATAATCAATGTCAAGCATGTGTAAAAACTGTCACAGGGATTCTTCACCCAGTTTTCTCCTATCAGGTGTATCGCCATTGTCACCAGTCTAAATTTTCTGTGTCATCTCTACATATCTTGATTTATTTGAAAAAAACCTTATTGTAACCAACTTCACTAACTAACTCAAAGTTGGATTCATTACATATGGTGTCTAATTAGACCACATAACAGTTTGACGTCGTCTTGTAATCTCTTAGTTTCTTAGTTAGTTAGCCAAATTGCTCTCCCAATCTTCATTTACCTAGAAAATGACATAATTTACATGTCGTCGGGTATTTAGAACATGCCACAAATGCATTTCCTACGGGATACTAAATTATGATAATAATTATTACGACTTCCCTATCCTTCCATAGCTTGTATTCAGGCAGCACAGGTACAGGATATACCACACTTTGTATAACCATGAGCAATTAAGATTTTCAACCGATTACCGGGAATGAAACAATTGATTCATTAATAGAAAAAAAGTCGAGCTAATTATTCAGTGATGACTACTCACTTTGATTATTCTTGTTCATCAAGATTTAACAAATGGGAGATAAGAGATTTATAGGCACTAGTATAGCAGTTCAAAGTCCCATTTCATTATTTGTTAGCAAATGAACGTGGGAATAACATTAAGGGCACGGTAATTAAGACATGGTGAGTTCCTAGGGATCGTCTATGTATGTGTGGAATGTTTGATTCGCCCAATTTAAGAAATCAAACAACAGCATGATTCCCTTCCCATACAGTCAGTGTGATGTATGAAGTTCGTGATGAGAGACCATGTTAGAAAATAATACCCCCTGCTGCCTTCATTAGTAAAGGCATGGATGTTTGATTAATTGCTCTTGAAAATAATGTTCATCAACACAGTTTTTAATAATCCACATGCAAGCTTGTGCTCTTTTATACGAGTTTCGAGGGAAAAAGTAGTTTAGTAAACTTAAGAAATTAGTTGTCATTGTTGAAGGAAAAAATCAATGCAATTAAAAAGTGGTAGCTAAAGTTAGTTAGACTGACCTAAGAAGCTTTTACTTCCTTGCTGCAAATGCATGCAGGAAGATAAACTTTTTTCACGTTTCCAACCTTCACAAGTCTTTCAGAATCGTAAATATGCCTTGCCGTTCCTTCATATGAAAGAATGCCAACTGCCAAAGCAAGACAACTTTATAATGTTGGTATTACCAGTTCAATTGAATACCATATGGCTATAAAATGACAGAAACTTTCTGGCATTCTTCTACTCAATTTATTACCCAGTATGGTTGGGTTCCATTAAAGTATTTCCCCGCATGCCGTCGAATCCGAATGCGGAAGTTAACATTATACACAAATATGTGTACAAGGTTGACAATAGAACACACTTTGATGCCCAGAAATTATGAATAATCATAATACTATTCTAATTCCTTAATATATTCTTCCACCTATTTAAATCAAGCCATCTTGCAATCACGGATTGAATTCACCTTCTGTATCTGGGAAAAACGAGCTGTCTAAAATCTTATGAATTTTAATTTTTAATTCAAGATACCTATGTGTTTCTTCAAATCTTCTAAATCAGTATCGTTCTATTGTTGGTTACTTAAACCCAAGCTGAACATACATACTAAATTGAACGATGCAATTTTGAAGAGCCCTTTGGTCAACCATACACTCACACTGTGTGGCAAGTCTTAAATACTAAGAATGCATGGTACATTCATACTCAACTTGAATGAATAGATACTAATTGGGAAGAATGCATAGTTTTGTCAACCTTGTGCAGATCACACAGAGCATTGCTCTCAATTTGCAATCTTTGTGAAATAGTCTCGCTCAAGCAAATCATCAGAACAGAAAAATATAAAGATTGATCCTATCAGTCAGCCCTGATTTGCTGCACTGGCTCCTTTGTTCTTACCGATTGTAAGCTCTATTCAAGCGAACAACCGTCTAATCATGCATGTGACTTTGTATAGCAACAAAGATTATAATTTTTTATGTCTCCAATCTGTTCACCTGTCATATTTCATGAGTACATGATGAATGTTACGGATTCAATATTTTGTATGCAGCTCGTCTTTCAGCACTCCCAGGCCTGATAATTCAAAGTCATCCAATCAATATGCGTGAAAATACTGTTTATGTAGGATTGGAAACTCAAAACTGCTCCTGTTGAATTCCTTGCGAAAATTGCAGTCTCATCCATAACTCGTTGAAATTGCTCAGTGGATAGACAAATACACCGTGAAGCCAAAAAACACATGTGTAGTTAGTTAGTTGGTTAGTTAGTTAGTGAGGAAAAAATTCTTTCCTCTTGGGACAAATTATAAAGTTGGAGAACTCTTTAGGTGGTTTAGTTATCTCATGCTTCTACCATTTTATCATTCTACCGTATGAAAAGAAGTGGATGACCGTGCATCTAATTCGTATTGTTCAGTCAGTCAGTACAATATACTAATAAGAAATAGGACGGAATACGAAAAGTTATTATTATGCATGCTAGCTACCAATAGCGTTTATACCAGTCCAATGTGACAAGATAAGAATTCTTTCTGACAGATTTTAATGTCGCCAGAGTAAGTAAGTTAAACTTATATTGACTTATAGAGGAACATGGACCGCCGACCGATTTGCTCCTTTGATAAGGAAAGCCATGTAGTATTTTCCTTGTTGACAACGATTGTCAATCAAAGAAGTCACTCAACATTGTCTGTGCTTGACCTCAACATTTCCAATGTAATGGGTTTTGTCAGCCAACTCTGTATACTCCTTGTTACTTTTCACTATGTTACAAAACGACTGATCGTGAGTTACATACCTGAGCAGTTAGTTAGTTAGTAACTTAATATTCTAGTGATTGGTGACGAAAATGCTAATATTTTTCTCACAGACTAATAATTTGTATTATTATTATTATCGTGCACACCTACATAAGCCAATGGTAGCATCATAGCCTGTTAGTTAGTTAGAGATTAGATTGATTACTGAGATAACAATGGCACACCTTTTATTTCTTTGCATTGTGTTCAAAAGAGGTGAAGATGACAAGCTTGTAAAAATGTTGTAACTAACTAACTAAAAGATAATTAACTGCCCAAATTTCGCTCGGAATAGGTCAGTAGGTTTTTTCTACCTAATGTATTCGTAAAGGCGACTTAAAAAAACATTAAATTGTATCACAGACTGACTGACTTACTAGGATGTCCAAGCTTACTCACGAACCCAAATATAACATGATGATGACAACTTGCTGTTACAATTACAAAGTATTATAATAATGAGGATGACAAGAATATGTATGTAATTGTTTTCGTTTTGTACTGACTGCTCTAACTATGCCTGTGCATGTAAAAGTCAGCGTAGGAAAAACAAAACCCAAGATTATTGTAGTTATAGTTAGTTGGTTAGTTATAGAATGCAACAAAGCATGCATTTTGAACAAAGAGGTGACAACAACATTGCAAACTGTCCACCTCCTGCTTGGAAAAAATAATACCCTGCAATTTTACCCTTTTATGTTATAGTGACGGCTACGCCCGCTACATAAAAATGTTTAGTTTATAAACGAAGGGATTGAGCGACCTAGCTTATTGTGATCACGAGCTTTTGTTATGATGGTGATCGTGAGCATCGTTTTATATAAGTTCTGTTTTTGAATTACAATAATAAAACTTAGTAACTAACTAACTAACTAACTAAGATTACACGCTGTTAGCTGTTTGTTAGTTTGTTAAATAGCGTAGCTAGTCAGGGAATTAGGATCCAGATAAAGTTGAAAAAAACTCCGTTTTGCTAAGCAGTTACAACAAGTGACTATATTTCTCATGTTGACGACAAATGCGTGAGCACGACATGTGTACTTATTAGAGAAGAAGAATACTGCATGCACATAAAAGTAATTTTTGTCTGATGATGTGATATAGACCACAAGAAAACGTTTTGATAGTCGAATCTTTCGGTAGCATCTTGTTTTCTCTCGTAAATTCCACTTGAGTGAGCCCGGGGATACTATATTGTATAGTGGTGTGGAACCAAACCTGGTCAGTTGGTTTTTATAAAATCGAGAAGATCGTTAGTTTTATTGTGTGGAATCTTTTATGTAGAGAAGGAGAATGGTAGTAAGTGAAATGGATGGATTGGGATAAAAAGGAGCATTGAAAATGAAAATGATTTAGCTATACAGCTAGAGTTAGAGAGAGATTTATTTTGTGCACAAGGATTTTTGCCGCAATTGAATTCTACAGAGAACATCTGGTTTGTAGTTAGATTGATCCAAGATGAATTTATTTGAGATTTAATTGGCCGAGTATGTGACAAGTATGAAATGATACTGTGGGAAATGCTTTTCATCCGAAACCTGTATTTGAAGGGTTCTGAGGTTTTCCTTGTTATGAACGCACGCGAGAAGGAAAATCATTTTATAGTATTCATCATTATCATATTGCACAGTTTTTTGTGGGAGATCCAGCATTAGTTTCGCATAATTGGATGATTCGCTTGACGTTTTTTCTTGATTCAAGTCAAAAGGGTATTCATCTTTTTGCTTGCTACAAATACTGTACTTATGCGTGGCCAGAATGACCAGACCACTCTCATGAAGAAGAAAAAAAACTTGTGTATAGATTCTATAGATGGGAATGTTTGCTTTATGAGACCATATTTACTTATTCATTAAGTATTTCAAGTTCCCACGCAGGAAAAAAATAAAAAGCAATTCATCTTTATGTTTACATTATATGGAACGAAGAACGAACTAAACTAACTGTAAATTTCTGTGAGGTGGGTTTCTTATGCAGGTGGAATTTATAAGTAAAAGTGGATTCGTGCATAAAGCGCTTTTTGTGTCACTTTTGTTGCAAATGGTCCCAAGATTTCAACATTTTAAAACCTCATTTGCTGACCAACTACAACCATATTGTTATTGGTAGCTGTGTGCGAATCTCTATTGTGAATGAAACAATGCTCGTTTAATTAGGTGCAGCAGGGACATTTCTGTTTGTGTGATACAAATGTCTCTTTGACTAAACAAGTCCTTTTGGAAACCTCAAGAATAATATTGGACCCATAATTGCATATTGTATTCAAATTTTTCAAAGTTGGAAAGAAAGTAAAAAGGAATTCTATACACAACACGTTAAATAGTAGTACATATGCATGTAATGAGCTCCCACTTATATTTTCTTTCACACATTGCATAGGTACAATAAGCTACTCTAAATCTGACAGCCATGAAAAATAGCGATTTCTAAATCTAACACACTTTAATGGCAATTTTTAACTGAACGGACTAACTAACGAACTAACTAACTGACTGCCACACATTCTGTGCCTTATTGTTGGCAACTCAGGTGATTGTTTTCAAATGAAAACTTTGCCAAAAACATATTGCACACACACACGTGTCCATATTTGTGCACAATCCATTGGCCAACTTATCATCACACTTTCTTAATGAGAGTCAAATTTTTAGACCTAATCTGCACACAATGAGCAATAGTCGTAAAACCCATATCAAACTCACATAACTGAATCATTAAAGCTTTCTGCTCTATACTTTGTTTGGACACTAACTAACTAACTAACTGTTGGTTCACGCACGTTTTGGTGCACACAATGCACTCTGAACTCTTGCCAGTTAATTGGGTATTGACTAGAAAATTACCAGGATGATCATAGGTTTAGCCAAATGCTGTCATCATGAAGTTTATAAGTCTTGTTTCCCTTTGTATTCATAATGCTACAATGGATGTGACTTTCAATGCACAATACACATCATCACCAACTGATTCTTTAAAACTTAAAATCAGCGAACAATTTTAGGGATTTTTGCCCATACGTATCTGTCATTCAACGATTACCTGTTTTGCATTCAATAAACTTTGGGATATACGCAAACGTGAGTGAAAATTTAAGCAAAAGTCTGTGAAATCTTTTAACTTATTCCTGTAATTAACGTTACTGCATGGATTTTATGTTGCATTTCATTGTTAGTTGGAATTAAAAGATGCCTTCAAGATGAGCTTTACGTAGTAAACATTATTAAAATCCACAGCAGTTCGTGTTGCCCTCTAGTCAGTCATTGTTGCAGGCTTTGTATCTACAACATATCTCTCTGGATTATGAAGCCAACTTTTTGACTCAGTCAGTACTAATAGGAGACAACATAATTATTTTCACAGGTGGTCATTGTTGGCAATGGGTCTGTTGGGAAATCATCCATGATACAGCGATTTTGTCGAGGCGTCTTCACAAGGGACTACAAGAAGACAATTGGTGTCGACTTTCTTGAAAAGATCATCAACATTGATGGTCGATCTGTGAGACTTATGTTGTGGGACACTGCTGGTAAGAAAATACGAGGAACATTAACCTATTGTGTATTATGTTAGAGTTATGTAGACTATTATTGTTAGTTTTAGTCAAAAGTTAGTTAGTTAGTTAGTTTAGAAGTTTAGTTAATATCTGTTGATCTGTTGATGATCTACTTGCAAACATAAATTAATGATTTGATTATGAATTGAGAAAACAGTTTGAAAAAATTGCAGATTTAAGATTTTTAATAGTGCAGGTAGAATAAGAATCGAAAATGTTTATGTACATCACTTTTGTGCGAGATTTAAGTAGCAGATATCCGCTACTTTATGGAAACGCATAGCCGTCTGTCTGTCCGTGCTGCATCTGTCATCACGATAAGTTTCGAAGGTTTTGACGGATCTTGAAATTTGGTCTATGCATATTCTCATGGTTAATTTCAACAATCAGTTTGTTCATGAACAAACTCAAAATTTAATGATTTAATAGACACATTGAGTACTGCGTATGATTTAAAAAATTTCCATGAATAGATTATCATAAATAGTTTAATGAATATCGTGAGATTGATTTGATCTATTTCAATTAAATTTTTAGCATTGAAGTTAAATAAAAAAACAAATTCTAGACTAATTCATACATTGCACCTCCATGTATTCGTTTAACACGGTTTCTTTTAGTAAAAAAGTAAAATATACAACATAGGGGAAAGTGAAAAAGAGAATAGAGCAAGATAGAATATTTAAAGCTAATTATGTCAGAGCGACAAGAAGTCTTATTCAAGAACTTTACCTACCTTGTTTATTTTAATTGCTGACCATAACAGTATAGAAGAATAAGCAAGCTGACAGAAATGCAAACAAACAACGTTTTAATTTGTACATTTTATTCCACCTTTTTTAGGTCAAGAAGTGTTTGACGCCATTACCAGAACTTACTACAGGTTTGTAATTAACCAGATTTGTTTTTTTATCATGGGTATGGAAATGTAATGAGTTGCATTTTATAATTACCAACCATTTCTACCCAGCCTAGTAAATGAAGATAAATATGCATGATGTGACACTAGGCTCCTACTAATTCCATTTTATTTACTTTTACAGGGGAGCTAATGCATGTGTCCTTGCTTGCAGCATTGCAGACAAAGAATCATTTCTAGCTTTGCCCAAATGGAAGAATAAAGTGAGTTTTTCCATTCAAATTCCCTTACAATACTTGATGCAATCCATTTGTTCTATAAGCTTATCATCCATAAAGATTTGGTAATTGAAAGTTGATCAGATTATGATATCATTATATGATGAATATGCGTGCTCATGCATTGATCTGTCAATGAAACGTATTTGTGTTGGAATTCAATAGTAAATATTAAAACATTATGATCCTCATCCTGAGGCTAGTTACTAATCAGTATGGTATTAGTTATCTTAGTTAGTTACTATGTATTACTATTTATTGATTAAAAGTATTGAATAATAATGCACTTATTGTGTTCACGGTAGTGAGTCTCTATAAAATTACGTTGTAGTAGATTTCATCACATTCGTGCCGCTATAGGGTATGTTAGAACAGATCGTGGATTAAAAAAATCAAGACTTATTGATCAATAGATAATTAAGGATAGTTGATTGCACAGTATTTCAAAACAAGTTGGTTTTGTAAAAAGTGAATTCTTCAAACTTATTCATGTCCAATTAGAATGACAGAAATAATGAAAATTGGGTCATTTGTGCCGACAAAAATATAATGCATGGATTTGAGAGAGATTTTTCATGCCAATATGAAAGTGAGCTTGTTAGCGGGCGTTGTGGAAAAATAGATTTAAATTGTAAAAATAATTAATAGTTCGTGATTTCCTATCTTAGTATTTAATATTAGAGCTTTCAAGTTGTTCGATGCGAAAACTGTGATCTCGATATATTATTTTGATAGTTAGCTAGTTAATCCGTTCCACATTCTTAACAGTATATGAGAAGTTCAAGCAAATAATGCTTTTGTCTGTAACAAGAAAAAATAATTTCTACCAATTAAGTAAGACTTAAAAGTCAGCAGTCCATGACAGCCATCTTTTTTTCTGTAACTACTAACTTGGAGTACCAAATTGGACTTCCAACTGAGTCCTGATCGTTTAATAAATCAAACTGTCCACTTAAAGCCTCATCTAACACATGTATACAGCTCATGTAAATGTAAAACTGCCATCTTGATGAATCTGGCAACTAACTACAAGTTAGAAAAATTATTATTAACGACTTGGCAGCGCAGATTTTTCAATTCTCGTTTTCTGCCAAAGGTCCACAGAGTTCAAATATATCTTTTGCATACACATATGAAATCCAACTCGACCTCAAATTTTAAAACTTTCAAACCCTTACCCAACTGACTAACTGTGCAAATACTTCATTTTAATACCTCCCATTAGCTTTTCCCATTATTCATTACACAATTTTCGCTCCTATCAAAATTCATCCTACCACTCCAAACCTTATGTAGGAACTTACTAACTACCGCAGTAACTAAACATCAAGTGTAAACTAATGTCTGCCAAATTACAGCAAACAAACATGCATTACCCCTTGCATAATAAATACTTCATAGCGTACCATATCACACGGCCTGACTGAAAATAAACCCTTATTTAAATTCCACACTTATCACTCCCCACAAGAATCTAAGCAATCTGTTGCTGACAAGCTGTAAAAAACAATCTTCAAAACTCACTTGTCGCTTGACTCCAATTTATAAAGTTGAGACAGAATCAGCACGACTCTATAGTTCGTAACAAGCCTTATGTAAATTCCATTGCAACAAGTGATGAATATTTTTTCATATTTATCAGGTATGCCGAGAGTGTGGTGATATCCCAATGGTTCTTGTCGTGAACAAGATGGATTTGCAAAGAGAAGCTGTAGTGGACAGGTAAAAAAATGAAACCATGCACATTTATTATTCACTTAGAAAAAAAAGAGCCCGTAAATCAAAAAGTGAAACCAAATTGTTGTATGTATGAGAAAAACAACGTGTGTTTTCATTCAGTGGAGAAATGGAGGCTATGGCTCGCTCCCTGGGCATCTCAAAACTGTACAAGACATCTGTAAAAGAGGATATGAATGTGACCCCTGTGTTCAGCCACTTAGCACAGCAGTACATGCGTTTTGTGATGATCCAAGAGGCAGAGGAGGATGGGAATTCTGCTGAGGATGACATTGTGAATGCCATGACTGCCCCATTGTTTGCCCCCTTGGGAAGTAACAATCTCAACAATAAGAAGATGAGCAACAAGTCAAAGTTGATGAAAGCCTTTAGTCGAACAACCAAGAGTGGCAAGAACAATCTGAGTGATAATACTACCACTACTGGTGGTAGTAACAACAACAATAGTAAACTAGCCAATGGGAATCATAATAATTTGATCATTTGTAGTCCAAATGGGAAAAAAATTGACGAGACCAAGAATGAGAAAGGTCTGCTACGAAATCCCGTATTGCTCAAATCCCATACACCCCCGGTTTTACGTGGATTAAATGGAAATAGAAAACTCATGGGCTATAATGGGGTTTCCCCTCCATCTATATTGACCCCTCCTTTGAAAAAGGAGTTCATTGGGGTGAATAATACCAATGGAATGAATTTAATTGTTGGGAGAAATGGGATGAGTAAAGGATATTTACGGACTGGGGCAAATAATGGCTCCGATCCTAATAATTACATTCACTATCATCATCATAGTTATTCCCCGTATCCAAATGGTGCCATTGGTTGGGATAGTAGTAGGGTTCCATTTCGACTGGATCTGGTCAGAGGTAATAATAGTAAGAAGAGGAAGAAGAATATTTGTTCAATTTTGTGAATGAAGGTTATTTGGTTAGTAGGAACAGAGATTAGATAATAATGCGTCGTGATGTGTGAATTAAAAGTGTATACGTGAATGAATGCATGTATTAATTACTACACTGTAATGTGATGTGGAGTTTTAAGTGTGAATATATGTTGAGTAGAGTGAATTTCGGAAAATACGATATTATTGAGTTCTTCCTTACGCTATAATACTTAATACATGTAATATCGTTTATCGTCTAAATGTGATGCTAATAAAATTTGTCAGTTTTGTAAAAAGATGTTTTTGATGGGTTTTTATTTAAGTACAGAAGATATTTTTAAGTGTTTATGAACTCGAGAAAAATAGCATATAAAAATCCCAATAAAATTGAAAGAAGTTTATTACCATGTGTGGTATAGAGTCTGTGCTGGTACGAAAAGAAAGATATTGGACTTTGTATCAACTATCAGGGGTATACAATTAAATAGATAAGAAATGCAGGCTGAGATTGTTTGGCACATAATTATTGCCTTCTTGTATTTCATCAAACAGCTGTCAGATGAAAATTTTTAATAAATCTTTATTAATTCTTTCACACACTTTAAAAATGGCAGGGCAAAACCCAAAATTTAGAGTGGATTCTAAATATCATGGATTGGATAGCAATATTTGGTATAAACTATATTCTTTCTTAATTCTTCATTTCCTGTAAGATTACTGGGATTAACAAAGCAAAAATTTACAATGAAGGATAGAGTTGGGCGCACTGAAAGAAAAAATGTCAACATGCTTGAATCTTGGACAAGGGAATCCGGATTACCAACCTAAGGGTGTGGATTACGTTGTACAAGAACTAGCAAAAATCAGTAATTGTGATTCATCCACTTATCAGCTACACCAGTATGCTCGGAGCTATGTAAAATTCGAACAAAAATATAATATAAAAATTGGTACTGCGAGGAAACTGAAAATTACCCATTTGAATGCATTCTCAAAAATTAGGGTCATCCACGTTTAGTAAAAGCTGTGGCAGCATTGTATGGCAAATTAGTGAATACGCAAATTGATCCAATGTCTGAAGTTCTGATTACACCAGGAGCATATGGAGCGTTATTTTATGCAATCATGTCAAATGTCGGACCTGGCGACGAGGTTTTAAAATGAATGCTGATTTTGTTTGGACAGTTATTCAAAAGAAATGTTCACCAACTTTTTTTTATATTAAGGTTATAATTATTGAACCATTCTTTGATTGTTACGACACAATGGTTCAATTGGCAGGAGGAACATCAAAGTTTATTTCGCTTGTGCAAACTAAAACAGAAAATAATTGCGCTGGAGAGTGGAAGTTGGATGATAAAAATCTAGCAGAACTTTTCAACACGAAAACTAAAGCTATTATTTTGAATACTCCTAACAATCCTTTGGGGAAGGTTTTTACAAGGGAAGAGTTGCAGGTAATACTCAAGATTCTATCCCCTTGGGTAATACTGACTGTTGACTGTTTATACAAATTAGTTACAAACTGGAATATGTATTGCACTACTAAGGTGCATTTTGCACGTATTTCGTTAGACTATTGCAGATTTATGCAAAAAGTTCAATGTGCTTGTGATTTCCGACGAAGTTTATGAATGGATTATTTATGATGGAAATGAACATGTTCGAATCGCTGCTTTGGAAGGGATGTGGGACCGTACCATAACAATTGGTTCAGTAGGGAAAGCATTTAGGTAGTTAACTTCAGCTAGATAATTTCTTTACAATATTAAACTATTTTAAATTCACGAAAAAAATTGGGAAATATAGCTTGACAGGTTGGAAACTAGGATGGGCATATGGACCTAAAGCAATAATACGGAATTTGCAAATCGCCCATCAAAATTGTCTTTATATGTGTCATACTTCACAGCAAGAAGCAGTAGCAGTTGCACTAGAAAAGGAGTTTAAACTATTGGGAACTCCTCAATCATGTTTCAGTTTGCTTGTAAAAGAACTTACTGAGAAAAAGGACAAATTGGTCTCTATAGTTGAGAAATCTGGGATGATTCCGATTATTCCACAAGGGGGATATTTCTTGATCGTAGATTGGCATCTAATTGGTAAGTGAAAACGAATTTTATATCAAATCGAAGGGACAATATCTATAATTTTAATATTGTTATTTTTGCATGACAAAGAAAACCGAATCAATATGGAACCATTCAGTGGAGGGGAATATGGAAAGGATTTTCAATTCGCGAAATGGATGGCTAAAACTCATAATTTGTTGTGTATCCCCCCATCTGCCTTTTATTCCAAGGAGCATAGGCACTTAGCCGGAAATTATATTCGACTGAATTTTTTCAAGAAAAATGACTCACTAGATGAGGCTGCTAAAATATTTTCCCGCATTTAAACCTGATTCTAATTTAGGCGAGTCCTGGTTAAATTTCTCAGCACAAATTAATGAGGTGCCATGATGAGATGATAATCGTTAACTCTATGAAAATCTTTGACAACTTGATTATTAAACTTGAAACAAATGAAAACTACTTAAAAAGAAGGTTTTCAAAAAAATTACTTGTGCTGTGTGAATGAAATCTCCTCAAAATGTGTAGCGTCGTTTTTGTTATGTCATGCGTATTTTCGACTTTGGACTCTGTACTATGTATCTCTTGAATGTCCAAATGAGCATAGAATTTTAATCTGGCGGAAATAGACCTTCATGCATTCATTTGCTTCACTTTGTTATTGGACTTCGATTTTGGATATAATCGGATTCTCGTCTAGAATTCAATGTCTTGTTTTTTAATCACGGATTCAAGAGGAGAACATTATCTTATCTAGTTTACTTCAGTTATCTCCAGTGTTTTTTTATTACTGCACGGCCAACGACACTCAAAGCCATTAGTAAAATTTGCGGTTATATTAAACACAGCAGGACAAACGCTGAGTCCTGAGTCAATTACCATTAAACTTGGAGTTTATCTTCTTTTTCATGCATACGAAATTATATTAGAATCATAAAGAGCAAACTCGCTTTGGACACACATTCATTCTAATCATTCTCGATAATCGATCTTGAGTCTCCATCTGAACATTTAACAATACCTACAGAAAAAGTGTGTTGCAGGTACAGTAAAATTTTATGCATTGATTGATTTGACAAGACCTTCGATTCGGAAACATATTTTGACCGGACGTTAATGGTTGATATCCAGGTAATCTAGAATCTAAACATCTGGGATCTAGGAGTGCTCTTTTTCGGCGATCAAATCGATTAATTCACTGCCACAAAATGAATTCATCCTTGATTTCATTATTTCGAAATCCATTGTTGCGGCGAACATTTCCTTATGGGAACGGGCACTGTTTGAAGCCCTTGACTAGGAGCATCAGTATGATTCCCGATCTTCCAGAGAGTCATAAGATGCTTCAAGACACTTGTCGGAGTTATGTCGATGGAGAATTAAAGCACGATGCTGCAAAGTTTGACAAGGAGCATTTGTACCCGGCAAAGCATGTGAAAAAGATGGGAGAATTAGGACTTTTGGCTATCGCTATACCTGAAGATCTGGGGGGAAGTGGATTGGACTATCTAGCGTATGCAATCGCCCTGGAAGAAATAAGCCGGGGATGTGCTTCTACTGGGGTGGTTATGTCAGTTAGCAACTCTCTATATTTGGGTCCAATCAAGGCATTCGGAAATGATGCTCAAAAAAATAAATTCATCAAAAACTTCACAAATGGAGATCACGTTGGTTGCTTTGCTTTAAGCGAACCTGGAAATGGAAGTGATGCTGGTGCTGCCTCCACGACTGCAAAAAATGATGGCTCCTCGTTCATTTTAAATGGTACCAAATCCTGGATTACTAATGGATATGAATCTGAAGCGGCCATAGTTTTTGCTACTACAGACAAGTCAATGAAACATAAAGGAATTAGTGCTTTTCTGATTGACAAACCTATTGATGGACTGAGTTTGGGCAAGAAAGAAGACAAGCTAGGAATTCGAGGCTCCAGTACCTGTAATTTAATTTTTGAGGATTGCAAAATTCCTCAAGATAGTCTTTTAGGGAAACCAGGCGAAGGATTCAAAATCGCTATGAAAACTTTAGATGACGGCAGAATTGGAATTGCTGCCCAAGCTGTAGGCATTGCACAAGCATCTTTAGATTGTGCCATGGACTATGCTGCAAAACGAAATGCATTTGGAGCTTCAATTTTGAAACTTCAAACTATTCAGAACAAAATTGCTGATATGGCACTCCGCATTGAGTCTTCTAGGTTACTTTTGTACCGAGCTGCAGTGTTGAAAGATTGCGGAAAACCGTTTGTCAAAGAGGCAGCCATGGCTAAATTAGCAGCATCGGAAACTGCTACTTTTGTGTCTCACCAAGCCATTCAAATTTTAGGAGGAATGGGTTATGTTTCAGAAATGCCAGCTGAGAGACATTACCGAGATGCAAGGATTACTGAAATCTATGAGGGTACTAGTGAGATTCAAAGGTTGGTCATTGCTGGCAATTTGATCAAAGAATATGCATCCAAAGCTTAAAAGTATATAGTGATACTAATTTTTTGTGAAATTTTCGAGATATACAAAAACGTTATTTTGAAACGCAGTTTTCATTTATATAAATACAAATCATGTCTAAATTTCAATAAATGGTGTTAAGTTTGTCGTCAGTCAATTGTCAAAATAATAATTATGTTTTTATTGACTCAGTGTATGTTATACATTCATAAAATTATGTCTTCGACGAAAACAAGACAATGAAATGTGAAAAATCACATCGTCACCAATCTTAGTTACTTACTTTTAGAAAAAAGAAAGCTAATACTAAAGGGTGGTGTTTGCAGTTGTGGTAGGCTACATTCGCTATTGTCGCTACATACGAATTTATTGCATCATCTCATCATGAATTTGTTCGCATAGCCATGCACCACTGACTTTTATAATTATAGTCTACAGAAATTTAGTACAGTAATAATCGGAACATGAAAAACGTAAACCAGAATCACAAACGAGGAAGAAGAGATGTTTTCTACTTCCTCCTGCTACCACCACCTGCCATGATTTGGGCAACTCTGATAAAGATGTTAATGGTGTCCAAATAAATTGAGATTGATCTGAAATTAAAGTATAACAGCATGTGATCATGAACATTCAATGCCTTTACACAGTAACAAAAGAAATACTAAGATGACTTAAAATTCACGACTTACGCATTGATGGGATCAAAAACACGAGTCGGGGGCAACATTTCAGCATTTTTGATAATTCTTTGAGTGTCATACAGCAAAAATCCAGAAAACAGAATCAAACCACCATACATAGAAATGGAGTACAGACCAGCCCCAAGAGCAGTAGTTGCAGGCAAAAACATGGATCCTAAATAAATCCATGAAGTTATAGTATATTTTCATCAAATCCTAAATAATTATTAACCAATCATTAAAAGTTATAATATTTTACCAAGGGATGATGCAAAGACGACCCCCAATCCTAAAAAAACACGATTTAAAATACACTTTTTTAGTGCACAACATTAGTATCTTATATATCTCAGAGCAATTGAACTCACCAATAGCTAAGGGTCCGCCCATGTTGAGAAACTTCTCACTTGGAGCACACACAGCAATGGCAGACAATCCTCCAACAATTCCACCAGTCATCATTGCTGCCCTCATCAAAATAGGTCCTCCCATGAGACACATAGGGGCTAACACAACTCCCAAGACTGAAGAATGTACAAGCCAAGCAACTTGTTTGGCTCCAAATCCTGGTTTGTACTCAATACCTCTGTTGTGTGACCAGAAAGTGAAGTGCGTAAGCACAGTAATAGTAAACCAACAACGAATATTTCTTTCACGATTCTAAATACCTGGCGATCATTCCAGAGCCAATCATGGCAGCAAGAGATGCGCCCAATACAACCCAGGAGTTTCTCATCATCAGGTTCATCATTGCTGGAGATCGGAAAGCACTCACAGCAACTCCTGCGGTTGCCGCTACTGAGGCAGCAAAGTATCCATAAGTCGCATGAATACGCTCTTTAACAAATTCTGGCCACATCATAGATCGATCCATTGCACTTTCTCCAACTTGATTGGAAAGATTAAGTCCATAATAACAAAGGGCTCCGATACCAAAAACTGATGCCCCTGCAACGGCTCCTTGTCCTAAAAATTATACAAAAAGAATAAGCTAACATAGCTGCAATCCTTAAAGTGCATCAATAAGTAAAAAATTTTCATTTTTCAACCTACCAACACTAAAAGGAAGCCCAGTTGTGGGTCCCATAGCCCTATCTTTCAATCCAATCCTGTCACGAGCGCGGCGAACAAAATGTGGTTTCTCATTTTGGAGGATAGTATTGGTCTTAAAAAATCTCACGTTTTGGACACTAAAAACTTTGGGTTGGGCAGATTTTAAAGAGGAAATTTGGGATACAATTGTCCCCCTGAGGGGAGCAATAGCCACGAACATACGGCTCGACAACATCTTGAATAAGTAATCAAAATTCGTTAGTATTCAAATAAAAAAAATTTACTAAGTTTTAAAAAAATCAATTTACCTTTTAACGTCCCGATGTGATGGTGTGTTCGTATTTATCGAAAATGGTTTCGCAACGTGCCTTGACACTGTATTTTATGCACAAATAACTGTCGATCGCGTTTGGTTGAGGCTCCCCAAAATTATCTACAGAACAAACGTGGTTTCGGTATGATTACCATGACAAAACCACCATCTACCGTACGTACTTTTTAAAAGTTTATGGAAAGGAATGAATCTTCAAAGATTTAAGTCCATTGATTGTTGATACTAGCGGCCTCAAGTCAGTAAAGCCGAAAGTCGGAAAGTCAGTAAAGTTTCAGGATAATGAATACCTTAACGTACTTTGGAAACTTACCTTTTGATTTTAAACAGCTTAATCTTTTTGTTTCGAAAAAACTTTACTGTTGTGAAAAACACTTTTACTCGAATACAAACTAGACACACACAAAATCCCTTCTGCCGTCTTTTTCTTTCTTTCTAGCAAGTTCGTTTACAACATTTCTTCGTCATTCTATTGCGACTTTCCCTCGTCACAGAATCACGTGCAACATATTCAATGTGCCTAGTCGTAGTCTATGCATCCTTATCTCCTTTCTCCATTTCTGAAAATTAGTCTCATTCAGTATTCTTGCATCAGAATTTCTATTTCTAGCTTTCTGACTCTGGCATATGAAATGACTTTTCAGTCACAATATCAACAAATGTAATGAAATCGCAATTTAAAGCCTGCAGATCATATATAACAGCCGTCTTGGATGAATCACTCAATATCAGCAGGGTATTCTTTGTTGTATCTGTTCACGAAATGCAATCCAGTGAATTTGATCCAGTAAAAAAATCCAGGTTGATTGCACTTTTCTTGTAAATTAAAATAAACTGACGCAACAAATAAGCTTTTAATTTATTTTATATGCTCCATTCTCGTATGAAATTAAAAAACAGCCAATAGGCTTGCAACGATAAAAAGAAACACAATATTTATTAGTACAAATTATTCATACTATCCTATATAAATATGCACATAAAACTTTATATAGCCCGTATGTCATAAAATACTACAAACTTAACTACAACCTTAGCTTAAAATCAGTCGAGATCACATGGCTGTGCCAAACATGGCATCATTATATAGGCATCAATTTGCATAATACTTTTACAACACAACACGGTTATTGCATATGAAATTACTTCCTTCCACATGGAACACTCGCATTCCTTATTTCATTTCAAACTTTCTTCCCACTCCAAACTTAATCTCCTCATTTTGAAACAACAAACAAAACACAAAAAAACAAGTTTCTTTATAACACACACACTACTAACTTCCACGACTTTCGTGCATTCCACCTTCATCCTTTTCCTATTAATGACAACAGATATTGTCCCCTTTTGTACATTTTCACCTTTCTCTTCTCCTGACTGTGAGTTCCCCCTCCCACTGCACTAATCAACTAACTACACTCACATTTCACCTAAGGTTCCCAAAAAACTCTCAACTGTACAGGAGCAACAGGAGAACAGACATGACTACTAGACAATTATGGTACGTACTACTCGGAGCCTGACTAATGAGCGCCGCACTTTCAGCATGGGGAAAGCTTGCATCGGATTGCACACCATGTGAACTGTCTCCAAAGTTCTCGTCCCCTGGAAACGACAGTTTCTGTGCCAGAACCGATTCTGACAGTAGACTCTCAACACTGTTCAATGAAGCACAGATAGCTGCCTCCGAGTCTCGTGTCCTACCATACGATGAGTGTTGATTATGGCGTCTCCTTCTCCTCCTGCTATTATTTCTACTCCGGCCATGTCTTTGTCTCCTATGTAGCTCAGCTACCCCAGATCTATTATCATTGTCCTCTTCACTATCACTATTCAAAGGGGGGAATAGCTCGTCATCTTCATACAAACTGTCCCCACCCCGTGTCAACTCCTTTTCCAAGGACGACCCGTTGTTTTCTGTACTACTAGAGTGCGCTCGAGTGTCCGGACAACTACCTCGATAGTAACTATTCGTTATGGAGGATGCGTATGGATTGTCTGTAGAGCGGGGGCGCATTGTAGCCGTTTTGGGGCACCCGTAGAAACACAAAGGTAGTCCTCGGATTTGACTGGGGTTATTCATCAACGCATCTGCTTTGGCTTGGGGCATCTTGATTGCAATGTTCAATGTTGGGATTGGCAACTGGTCTATGACCTAGAAGAAGAAATAGGATTATTATTATTAGTAGTAATATTACTAATTTGGTAGTTTTCAAACATACTTATTGCCATTGTGTGTGGTATTAATAGGATTTGTTGGGTTTCTGCTACTTACTTTCAGTATATCAATAGTGGTAAGCAGGTATGGGAAATGAATCCGCACATGTTCACTCTGATTCAAAGTTTCCAAGTAGACATTCCCTGCAACTACATTCCCATCTGCAAACATCCCGGGTACTTCATCGAACGTAGCTTGGTAAAGTTTCCGCTCGGAGCATTCATTATTTTTTATCATTACGGTTACCTATAAAGAAGGGACAAAATCATAATCACCATTAGGAATGAAATGCAATACTCTTTTCATTTCATTGACAATACACTACGCCGACATCCACATGAAGTCGTGTACAGTAGTACAGACGCAGGTGGGTAGATTAGATAATTACTTTGTGCCGTAATCTTATGAGTACTTACAAGTGTAGTGGCTGTAATGTCTTTAGGCAAAGGAGACAATCCTCCTTTGTTCGTAATTTGAACAGCGAATTCGGGTGTGTCAATCACACTCCAGGCTCCCGCTAGAGAGCAGTAATTGATATCAGAGTAATTGAATGACTCGGAGAAGCTCTTCAAGTTAGTCAGTCCAAAAACAGCACAGCCTACAGTGGGCCCATTTTGGTCACGAACTTTTGACGAACATTTGTCAATTGGACGGGAAAGCATGGGTCTCCGAGTTCGGGGTTCAGCTTGGGAGTTAATAATTGAGCCATCGTTTTTCCCCTTGCAGTTATGTTTCATATTGATATCAGAAGCTCGATCGCGGACTAGTTTCTCCAAGAAGTGAAAGTTTAAATCTCCTCGACACACTTTTGATTGAGTTCGCATACAATCCTTGAGCACATGGGCCACGGAACATACATAAGAGTAGTCTTCATCTGATGACTGTTTGTCTATCAGACTTTTCAGATTGTTGTAGCTCGCTAAACATTGGTCAAAATTACAGGGTGATGGCACATTTGAGCTTCCTGAATGCAAAAAGAAAACATGGTTAAAAAAATCCCTCCATATTTTCAATTCTTTTCATTCTAACTACTTAAAATTTAATGGAAAATCACGTATCAAGCTCAATTCTCTAACTAATTAAAGTGAAATGTGATACCCAGCTGAACTCATAAGCTTCTTATTATGTTCAGCCAATTTCTCGTCATTTCAAAATCGATAGCATCAAAGGAATTAATTAAACATAGTGCTAACAATACATAAAATATCATTTTACTAATTAACTCTAGCGCAAAACTCTTGCTTTCAAATTTTGCTCTAGACAACCTGTACACTCTAACTCATTCTATCCATATAAAATGACTTGCACTGCATAACATTATTACCATTTCAATTTCCATCATGCATCAGCATTATCATCATCAAATTGTACAAGTAAAAGAACCCGACAGCCGTAAACAACTAATGTGCTCATATAAATTCACTACAGGGAAATGAATGTCTTCCATACTACCTAACAATTGTATATTATATGGAACAATCTACGCATCAAGAATCCCACATGCAATCTACTTGGCAAAAAATGAGCCGTATACTAATTCCATACAAACCCATTACGAAAAAAGCATATAAAAAAGAAATGCCGCAAAAAAAGTGCTTACCTGAGCTTATATTCAGAAGAATGAGAATCACAGGGAGTAGAAAAGAAGAAGACAGGGTAATCAAGCAATTCATATTCTCCATCCGAAAAGAACCCATTTTGGCACATCCACTTAATGATTCTTTTGTTGTGAGTGAGTGACACAAAAGTATACACCACTACCACTTGACCATAAATAACTGGACACACTATGGACCAACGAGTGGAATAATTCTTGTCAGGTGACAACCACAGAACTCATTACTGTCTAATGTCAGACCCACGGATGACACAATACTGTCCTATATGGTTCAACTTTTCCACCAGGATTACTCTGTCACATTTTTTTTGTCCTCCACAAGAAGACGCGTGATCATCATGCTTGAGAATTCCATTGCATTACAAATCATGACCCAGCCACAAGGCTGCTTTTCTTCTCTTTATGTCCCGCTCCTTGTTAGCAGTTTGTTACCACTGCTACAATAATCTTCATACACGAACTGAAAAGAGTTTTCTTCTTGTAGTCAAGATCAGCAGTGCAGGGACTCAGAGTGCTAACAAAGTGCAAAAAAATACATGATTCATGAAGCAAGAGAGCAGTTCATAATTTCTCACTTGGCATACAATTCCACATACGTTTTTTTCACACATTGGTTGGTTAGTTAGTGGTAGAAATGATTAGAAAAAGAAATAAATCTTTCCATGGGCTAAATGTAGCGTGTGTAGATAATTGCTCACTGCGATATATTACTACATGACAATAAATAATAGAGATGATTCTATGGACTGTAAGTAAGGATCAAGGATCTGTTTTTGATGGAGATGAGCACAGTCAAGTTTCAAAGATAATGAGAGCAATTAATTTTATCATAGAGTATCAAAAGGGTGAAATCATGCGGTTATGATCCCTTACTAAATGTATAAAAAAACACGCTACAGAAAAAAATAATGAGCAAGCATATATAATGCTCATTTTCTTCCTCAACTAACTTACTAACATACTGGTAAACACAAAAAGCTCTCCCAATTCAACCAGTGAATGGAGGGTGAATCACTTTAACGATTAAAATTTTTTCCCAAATCATAGACAAGTCACAGAAGGGGAAAAACTGCCGCAAAATATATTTCCTCAAAGGTTGATCTGGGGTCACTCACTAACTATCAGATTATGCACCCGACTCCATACTCTCACAACTTACTGACTGACTAACTAAAAATCTCATTTACGAGTTACGACTCAAGAAGATGATGATATAGCATATGGGGACACCAGTGCCAGTAAGTATTACTCCAGAAATAAAAATATCTGAAAGAGTAGGTAGGTACCATACTGTGCATGTTATACACGAAAAAAAATACACACTGAATCACTTTGTAACCAAATCAAGTTTGTGAAATGAGCAGGATTAATACATTGGCTGGTGCACTATACTTACGTATTCGCAAATCCCGTGCACATGCATAAACTCTCAAGACTCAAGACAAACTAACTAGACTGCACGTCTGCTTTTCCATTTATTGTAACTAACTAAGTAACTTAACTTAGCTAGCATGATTGCAAAAGCAAAAGTGCAGAGAATCCATATAGCTGTGGTAAAAGTTCGTCCATCCCAATATGCTTATGAGGTTAAGCCATTTGCATACTAAAATGTATAAATGCATTATTGTTCATAGGATAGAAAGGTTGTAGGTAGCTTGAATCCACCTTGTTTTGAACCGTGTGTCTGACTAACAAAAGTTGAACGCTAAATTACAAACTTGAGTCTTGTTGTCTACCATAACTTATGTATATGGGACTATGAGAGTGAGTGAGTGAGCGAAAAATTGTACAACGCAGTGCATGTATTACTACAAAGTATTCCCATACACTTTTTCATTCGAGGTGATAGGATTAGAACCAGAGTTGGCAATAACATGATTTTTTGTCGTCTCATAATATCATTGGGAAGGAGAATGTCACAGTTGAAAGGTTGCAAAATGTCATCAGCTTTTGGAACCAATAGTAGAGTAACCAACTCTGTCTGAATGAGTTTTGTGGCAAAAATTATAATTTAAGGGACCAGCAAAATGATGGCAAATGTTTTAGTTTTAGTTAGTTATGAACAAACTGTAATTTATTTTGATGAAAAGTCAATTGGAACTTATACTAGATTGAGTTTATAAAACTCAGAAAGGTAGCTTCATATTCAATCTTAATAAGATCTTACCTCAAGTTCAGTAGGAAGGTAAATTAATTTCTGTTGCATCAGCCGTGATAAAGAATGTAACTCAAGATTTCTTGCTATTCACTTCATAATTATGTTTGAGCCATGATGATTAGGGAATTGATTTAAATATGTGGAACTTTTTATAATGACGAGCTTGTAACTAGTAGTACTTGTCCGTCTATTCATTCCAATGGAATGTGAAGGATGCTGCATGCACAAGAGGTTGATTTAACTTACAAATGTATGCTACTCTTTATGATCCAACACCACGCTACGCAAAATGAAGATGACTGGACTGGATGAAATATTATAGCTAACTTACTTAACTTATTGGTGCATGGCCTACACATATGATTTCATCTAGTACTGTAGGTAGTTAGTTAGTAAGTTAGTTAGTTACCCAAATGAATTGGCAAGAATGATGAGTCGTCCAAACAGCTGCAGATTCAACTTTTCCTACACGGAGGAAAAAAAAGATGACACGATGATATAATAGGCTATAAGTGAACCCATAAAATGTTGCATATATACTCTGGCATACTACTATACTATGTTGGGCGAACAAAAACAAGATCTTATGCAAATCATAATGATCAGTCTTGTTAATTCTTGCAGGGATTTGCAAATTACTTTCTCATATGGGGAGTGTACTAACTAACTAACTAACTACAAGTCATATTTCTTAACCTGTCCGTGATATTTAAATCCCATAGGGATTGGCCGTATATGTAAACTGGCGTGGAAAAACTACTACTACCATTATCATACAGTTTGTTAAAGTTCAAGTTTGTTCCATCCACAATCACATATAAAGTAGTACATATACAACCTTTGCAAATAAATGCTTGCTAGTTAGATTCTGAGCCAACATTTTTTTCGAATCAAACACCCGGATTATCACACTTGCGACTGTGCCAATCAAATTCATCAAGTAAGAAGAAAATTGTGCGCAGCTGAATCGTTTTACAAACTTACTTACTTACTCTTTAAATTCAACAAGATTAGAATCATCAAATACATTAGCTGAGCTAGCCTGTGCAATTTTGTTGCCAATCTGGTGAATACAGTAGTCAGTCCCTCATTTCAAACTTACTTTCTTACTTACTCCTTAGTCAAAACTCATCGTCTAACTTTAAGTTTACCTAACTAACTAACTTACTAGTAAGTAGCATGATGATAATAAAATTCAGGATATTGGAATCCCTCCAATAATTTCATCCATCTTGTTGAAATTACAAGGCAATAACTAACTAACTAACTAACTAACTACCTAACCCAGTCCATAGTATCCAAACTCTGAAGGAAAAAAAACCTGTGCCTTTTTTGCAATGTTTGTTATATACTCAACTATAAACTTATACTAAATAGCATGTATATTTTCCCTGTGAAGTTAAAACTTTGATTATAGTACGTTTAGATTACTAACTTTTCTGGGCAAAGTATAAGTTGCATTTGGTCCATAATGTATTTTCCCACTGATTTAATACTTTGTTGTTGCTATTTAGTTATTTGGTAAATCACTTACATTGTGTACAACTCATCCAGAATGTGCGTCCATTTGTGTCCTTTTAACTACCAGGGAATCCAATGTGCATTAGACAGGAGCACTTCGCACTCCTCTTATCGCAAATCTGTTTATTTACACTTTTAAAACAAACTTTTAGCTAGTAGCTATCTCTTCCGGCATAATAACTTTTTGCACGATGAGTATTCACAAAGTCCCAAGTGGGCACACATTTCCAACTCAACAAATACATTTTCTACTGTCTCTGTATACAATTTATTTCCATTATGAGAATTTGTGGTACACACGCTTACATGAGTCTCGGTACTTAAAATGTTCAACAGTGAAATGCACTAGAGACACGAAAAATATCGAGTCCAAGTGGAATTCAATAGTAAATACCGAAGTGTAGCTAAATTGAAATCCAGATTTAAATAGAAACCTTCAACACTACTATTCCGGTAGTTTGTGACTAAATTCATTCACACTTTTGTTACTAACTAACTTTAACTAAAGATTTGTCCCGAAAAACTTTGTTAGTTTGCACTGATTTGGTCAGTAGTAGTAACTAACTATCTAGTAACAGCAATAATACTTTTGGCTATCTGCACCCCCAAAGCACTTGTGGATTGTATTATCAACTGATACTAACTAACTGTGTGAGAGCGTGTACATGAGTAGAACCTGTATACGTACACATGTGTACTACAAAAAAACATATTCCAGGGGACCTAAAAGTTAGTTAGAAAGCACATACCTTAACTAACTCCAGGCTATATCATCATTGTTCACTCACCCTCTTATGAATTGTGAATACCAAAAAGGCATAACTATCTTATATCTCCGCAGCACAAGCTGTATACCTAATCTGTACGCGTTTTGTTACTCACTTATTGGTATTCCCAAACACTTGTTGCACAGTAGATGGACCAAATATAGTATTTTTCTCACCACCACCGTTCTTGAATATGGATGAGGAGAGCTGGATAGAAAAAAGGATGAATATTAGCCCCTCTCCCAAGGTTCCCTCCTTTGCTCACCTTTTTGGTACACTTAAATATAGAATCCCGATGATAATACAGGGAAACTGATAGGACACTTGTCATCTGTCAACGGAACAACAAAAGAGGACTTAAGTTTTACCATCGCGGTATTAACATTTAATTGGTAGCCGCACACACGTGTAGTTTGTTAGTTTTCTGCTCATTATTGTTATTTTTGTTCCATTGGGTTGTCAACCTTATGCCTATCAGACTTTTTTTTAGCCAACTAAGTTTGGTTTGTTAGTCACTCATTTCAATTAGTAATTTCATTGGTGCATTGGATTAAGATTAAAACACTTGCAGTTAGTAGGTAACTTAGTTAGTTATAGCAATTCAATTTGAGTGCAGTGCATGAGAATTTTTGGGTGCATGTAATGCAGTAACTTTAGTTAGTTAGTCAGTAATCAAATGATTGTACGCTTTAGTTGATAATCAAGTGTGAGTTCAAAAGTTACTTTTTCAACAAGCTATGCAATAAACCATGCATAGTGATAAGGGAGGATGTAAAAGTGAGGTTTTATTTCCCTAGCATGATTTTGAAACTGACTTTGATATTGAAAAAATAAATAAACCTCAGCAAGAGGGTATTACGACGAAGCCGGGTTATAAGGAATTATTTATATTAATATTACAAAAAACCAGTAATAATAATTAGGGGTTTTTATCGTTTTTCGGTAGTCTCATCAGCTAGT
>Ga0210040_10001822_pt1 | contig 31331 bp, 17 predicted proteins | sample CryGeyCG12114_NA_FD_185462 | JGI IMG/M metagenome (GOLD analysis project Ga0210040, IMG submission 185462) | Groundwater microbial communities from aquifer - Crystal Geyser CG19_WC_8/21/14_NA (SPAdes) (version 2) | ecosystem: Environmental > Aquatic > Deep subsurface > Groundwater | place: USA...
TTTGGGCCTTATTGGGTGATACCTATTAGGCACATTAAATCCCATATTTCCCATTTGGCACAATAAGGCACAGTATTTCCCGCTGTGCCGGGATTTAATAAAAAACAGTGGGTATTAATATACCCTACTCGTGAGTTCATTTCAGTTTTCATACATATCATATAGCATTTAGCGCAGTTTTGAGCGAATATTGACTCAAAGAAAATGAATGAAGGATTCATTTTTTTAACTAATTATGTCTCTAGCATATTAGTACTATAATAAAGATAAAATTATCGGGCATCGAGCTCACATCATATAACTAGGCTATAGTACAATCACATGTCATTTTAAGAGCTCTTGTTAGCCGGGCTGTCAAGGAAAAAATTTTCTGAACGGAGATGATAATCTAGAGATTGGAAATCGACATTTGCTGTTTTTTAAAATGTTTATTTCATCACGCAAAATCCTGTGGCAAGGATACCAATAAGAACGATAAAAAATCTCCACTTACAAACTGTAGGAAACGAAGGAGGGTATCGGGATTACATTGCCGGAAAAAAAATTGAGTTGAAACCACTTTTTTGTAGCGCTTAAAATTTTGCATCGAATGGCTATTTCAGTTTTTGAAAAAAATCTAAGTTAACTTCGTGAGGGGGGAAAATCAAATAATTAGTCATTCCTCTATCTTCCCAATGCATTGCATTTTTAATTGTCCCCACTCACGGAGTTAACTTAGTTAGATTTTTTCAAAAACTGAAATAGCCATTCGATGCAAAATTTTATGCGCTATAAAAAAGTGGTTTCAACTCAAACTTTTTTCGGCAATGTAATTCGAATACCCTCCTTTCCTTTATCACCAATCACCATGCCCCGTCGTCGCCATCGTAGTGAGTCCAAAATTTTCTACGAGCCTGTGACTCGTGTTTTTAACAAAAAAACGACAATGACAACTAACTAAGGAAAAAAAATTACGAGTGCATTTGGAACCTTGAGAGACTCTATATACAAGTTGTGGAATGTAAAAATGAAGTTCATTCTGGTTCTGATTGTCTAGGTCAGAACTTTAAGTAATATTTGGACGGGAAAAACATACACTGCTATCACCAGCCCAGAAAAACAAACCATGCGCCAGATAAGATTGCTGGAATATTTACCGAAGACTGAAGAGAATTCATCCTCCCCACATTAAGGGTAGTCTAATCTAATATCAATGTGCATGGTACTGTAACAAAATTCCATAATAATTTATTTGTTATATGCTATTCTCTTAAAAATCAAAATGTAATCACGAAATCTGACAGACAATGAGCAAATATAAACGCAAACCTAATATTTAAAATGAATTTAATGCAATTATGATTATAATTGTAATTAGCAATAGCTTCCTCAAATCTGCAAATTTAACAAGCCCCGTGCAATGTACTATGGTACAAAGTTCATTATTTGGCCTTCAAGTCAAAAGCTGTGTAGATAGAATGTAACAGAACGACGAAATGGAAGCAAAAAATCGGATCCTCGCCAGGATTCATTCTAATTCATACCCACCTATTGGATTTCATTGGATATGATGCAAAAGTACTAATGGTATGCCTTGCAAACCAAAATGATGATAAACTTCGGCATGAATAAAGCTTTAGATTCCTAATCCTAAGAAACACATTCTGTTCTTGTTCTACACACTAACTCGAACACTTTTAACCGTTTAACACATGATAAAAAGACCAATCGGATGACCTCTTGTTACAAAAAAGCAAAATAGCTATGGTATGAAAAAAATCCTCATCGAATAGATAACTAAGATACAGCTAATGACTAACGCAGACAATAATAGTTTACGTTTAAATAAATAAATAGAAAATTTCTTACAATAAAACGTTGACCCCTTTTCCGCCAGGATCTTTTCCCCGAGAGCCAAATTAATTGGAGGACTTCACGATCAAAGTTGACATTAAAACCTTCGTGAGTGACCGAAAATGAAAAAGCAACGGCGGAATGAGCTTCAGCCATGGTCTCGGGACAATATAAACTGGAAGATGTCTTCGGTTAGGGTAAAAAGCAGATGTAGGTCTTGAAATAATTCAAAACTACTGTAACAAAAATTAATCAATTCATTTACAAATTTCAAGTTACATGTTGAAATGCATCAAACATTAAACACATACTGATAATCTAAAAAGAAAAGTATTTTGTATAGCATTAAATCTATTTTATATCTACCATAAGCTGTTTTTACAGAATGCAAATAAAACAAGTTTTTATTTGCTATGAAGTAATAAATTACGTGGAATCTCTAAATTAGATAATTCCACTTAATGTAAACTGTTTGCGTTACTTCCTCCCAACTCTGTAAATGCATCATTTGGCTCGATCATTGTTATACTTTAAACTATAAGGTTACATTAAAAAAACACGAACATTCATCCTTATGAGTCAATATTTTGCCCCAAATGCAACGTGAGACTATTGGTGTGATAGATAAAACAACATGCTTGTAGCCGGCAGCTTTGTCAAATATTAATATTAGTTAACGATGCCTGAAAACCTTCTAAGATATGATTAGCAAGCAGCATAGTTTGGGCAAGCTGGGCTCCCCCCGTTACATGGCTCTGCACAGCTTTCTACCCCGAAAGAAATGCATTACTTTAAACCTGTCGAAAACTAGCAGTAACTCATTAGTCGGAATAAAGGTATTTGATTCATTTAGTCCTTCACATAAAGTAAATGAACAGTAAATTTACTGCGAACTAAACTGCTTTTAAATACAACAACAACAACTAATGACCTATCTCGGTAACTCCCTCAAACCCATGAAAAATTAAAACCTACAACAGCTTATTTTTAGGTCATTTAATCAATCTAAGCCAACGATTGCAGGTATCCTGCTCCACAACCACGAATAATATTACTTAGATGGACACATGTTAAGACTTTAATGCTATATTTAAATAAATATTCAAGTTTACCGTTTACTCACCGAACAGAGATTGTAGACAATAAAATTGAGGAGATGAGAGAGTTGAAAGAAGTAGCAAAGAATATGAATCTAAATTGATGATTGACAACGGGCTCTAATCTCACCAAGTAAACAATGAATGACTCCCACTGGTTGTCCTAGGTTACAAGTAAAGTAATAATGACCACTGACTTGACTCTCCGATCCGTTCAATCAAATCCACTTTTGCTCAAGTTAGTATAATAAATTGAAATGAACGTGACGATACTAATACAGTATTTTATTCCCACGGTACTACTTCTGGGAAAAAGTGGACAGCAAAAAGATTATTATTGGATGCTAGATCCCTAGATTTATTTTCAGGCACTGGTTTAGTTTCTAAAATGAAAAACGATAAACGTAGTAAACTGAAGAATGAGACAAGACGTTGGGATGGGGATCAAAATGATTGTAAATCTTCAGTTTATTAGATTTGCAGGATTGCACAAGAACAAAAATTCAAAACTCCTATACACTGGACAGCAAGAAGACAACTGCTCGCTCGCAGCATGAAGCAAAACTAGCTGACAAAGTACAAGTAGAGCTTCGATAGGGCTAGAAAGGGAACTATAGCTAAATAGCTAACTAACCACCTAATAACAACAAACACACACACACGTTTAGTTAGTATTACACTGTTGAGATGCTAAAAAGCATGCCATAGTCTTTGTATTTTTATTTATGTATCTTGTTAGAAACTAATTCCCTTCAAAAACTTTTAGGTAGAGAATTGAATGAGTGAGAGAAAGTTTGATACCTTTGGTTAGTTATAGACCAGAAGGCAATAATTAGAATTAAAATGACGGCGCTATTTATAGCAATGATAATACCTGGTGCTTCTGTTGAATTTTTGGCCGCTGTTTTGGACTTTGAGCGTTTTAGGTCTTTCAAGAACATATTTCAATGTTTTGGCCCATATCATTGCTTTGTTTGGGTGCATGTTTTTTTTAGCATCTTGTCAGTCATATCAATAACTAATGCAGGATTTTGCGGTAGTGTCAATTGCGTAAATGAATGAAACACGTAATGGGGCAAGCGGAGTGGTCATTTTACAAATATTAGCTCATCGTATGCAAGTTATCATGTAGACTGTGCACTGCGGAGTGAGAATAGCAAAGATTCACTCACCGATCATCGTTTCAATTAAATGCATTTATTGTCAAGGTTAGCGTTTTTGTTTGATAGATTAGGGGGTGGTTTGCCTTTATTCTTGTAATAAATAAAAATATATTTGCGCTACAGTAAATGAATACATTTGGCCTACTCGCCGTGACGCCGATATTAAATAATCAATTCCATGACATCAACATGACCGCTGTTTGGTTCACCTCTTGAAATTTTTGACAAAATATGGCTTTGTAACGTAGTAATATACACTTCCATGGGCTCCACCTAGTGAACTAAAGTGTAATAAATGCTTTCATTTGGTCATTGAAAAACTTCCATTCATAGTGAAGGGTACGAAATCTGTAAATTCAAAATGCGGTGTTTTCCCTTTTTTCCTTAATTGTCTGGCGCTGTGTGGTCAGGCTCATTGTCTAATCCGCTGCATGCACCAAGTTTCTGTGGCATATTGGTCACTATTAGAGTTTTGATAGGGATTATTCATCATTTCGTGTTATCGCTGGGTTTGCGTGAAATTAGATACGTTTGTTGTGCCGGCACAATAAATTCTTCTTTCTTTCATCTCAACTCCCATATGTCCTTTTAAACCCTTGCTGACTGTGAAAGCGAGCTCGATTAGGAAACTTACTCAGTTGGTATTTAAAAGGTGAGTTGGAAACGAAACATTGTCGTCGACCTATTATTGCATCATCATTTTTAAATTGTGATTCTACTTTATCGTTCAGTTGATTGTGATTGGGATTTTTCAATTTTTATAGACTTAATGTTGAATTTGCTCTATATTTCAATTTCAAGTTGCAGTTTTAGCTCAGTTTAACTTCGGAGCGAGTATTATTCGGTTGTTTTCATCGGTGTCTAATCATGGGTGATAAGGTACTTAAGTTCTACATTAATTTATACTATGGATTCATTCGCAGTCAATGTTTGTTGTTATTCGTCAGTTGCTTTTGTTTTAGAATGGCTCTCAAGTCTTAGACGACATTCCTGAAAGCATTGATTTTCCAAAAGAGGAAGAGAAAATTCAAGAGTTTTGGAAACAACAAGATGTATTTCATGAATGCTTGCGTCAATCGGCAGGCAAACCGCGTTATTCATTTTATGATGGTCCACCTTTTGCCACTGGTTTACCCCATTATGGTCACATTCTTGCTGGAACCATCAAAGATATTGTGACTCGTTATGCCCATCAAAGTGGCTTCCATGTTGAAAGAAGGTTTGGGTGGGATTGTCATGGTCTCCCCGTTGAATATGAGGTACTTGAAGGCTGACAGCTCAATTTTTTTGTTTAAAAATTTATATGCTAATGGTAATGTGGTAAATTGTTATCAATAGATTGACAAAGACCTTGGAATCACGGGACCTGAGGATGTAGCCAAAATGGGCATTAAAGCGTACAATGATGAATGTCGAAAGATTGTTATGAGATACAGCAATGAATGGGAAACCATTATTGGCCGTCTTGGGAGATGGATCGGTTCGTTGCTAGATATTTTGATTTATTTATAGCACATTATTATAATATAATAATATAATATAATAATAATTATTATAATTATTATATTATTTATTTTTAAAATATTGTGCTCAGCATTCATAATGAAGAAAGTAATACGTTTCTTTTAGATTTCAAAAATGATTACAAAACAATGTACACTTCGTATATGGAGTCTATCTGGTGGGTTTTCAAACAGTTGTTTGACAAAGGGCTTGTGTATCGTGGATACTTAGTCATGCCATATTCAACTGCATGCTGTACACCTTTGTCAAATTTTGAAGTACAGCAAAATTATAAAGATGTGGTGGATCCTGCCGGTAAGTCTCCGAAGTTGAAACACTTAAACTACATGATATCTGCTAATCTGCGTGTATTTGATTTTGTAGCATTTTTTATTTTTTTTATTTCTACAGTTGTTATCAGCTTTCCTTTGAAAATAAACCCGCTGAACTTTCCGGAGCCCGTTGCAATGCTGGCCTGGACCACAACTCCATGGACATTGCCTAGTAATTTGGCCTTATGTGTGCACCCTGAACATTTGTATGTTTATGTAAATGGTATGTTTTTTATTTTCATATTCCTACTTTGTCAATTTCGCTAAAATTTGTTAATTTGGGGCTGAATTAATTATTTTTGATTTTTTTTTACTTTGTTCAGAGGAAAAGACCGGGAATAAATACATTATCATGGAAGCACGGATTCCTTGTTTATTTGACAAACCCGCACAATATACCGTACTAAAGAAGTTCCCAGGGTCTTTTCTCAAAGACTTGGAATATGAACCCTTGTTTGAATACTTTATTCAGGTAGATGGTAGATTATATTAATTCACTTTTATTCATCTATTGATCATCATCATTTTGGAATCCTTGTATTGCTGCCTTCCCCTGCGTAGCACAGTACACTTCAGAGTAAAACAGTTCTCAATGTGATTTTAGGAAAAACAAAAAGGTGCATTCAGAGTGCTAAATGATACATACGTCACTCAAGATTCTGGTACTGGTGTCGTTCATCAAGCTCCATATTTTGGCGCTGACGACATGAGGTTTGTCTAATCGTAAAGTTATAGCCAAAGTTGTTTTCAATTTTCATCATCCTTTTTCCTTTTGTATGTTTTTTTAATTAAATTTTAGAGTATGTAAAGCTGCTGGCATTGTCCTAGAAGATCAAAAGCCAATTTGCCCTGTCAATGAAAATGGTAAATTTACAGAACCAATCACTGATTTTCTTGGTCAGTATGTGAAGGTAAATAGAAAATATGGACAATTGTCTTCGATTTAATTACGTAACTGATATTATCATGTTTGCATAGCATTTGATTTGAATTCCAGGATGCTGATAAAAATATTGTAACCTTTCTAAAGAAGAGTGGCCGTCTTATTAGGAATGGGTCCATAAAGCATAGCTATCCATTCTGTTGGAGATCTGACACTCCTTTGATTTACCGGGGGATCCCATCATGGTTCATCAAAGTTGAAGATTTTAGAGAAAATCTTTTAAAAGCCAACCAAGAAACCTATTGGTATTTAATTTTTTTTTGCTGCAGTCAGTAAAGTTGCGAATGAAACATGATGATGTTTTTTTTATTACAATAGGGTACCTGAATTTGTAAAAGAAAAACGATTTGGCAATTGGCTGAAGGATGCTCGGGATTGGGCTGTTAGCCGCAGTAGGTACTGGGGCACTCCAATCCCCATTTGGATTTCTGAAGATTTGGAAGAGGTTGTCTGTGTTGGTAGCCGTGCTGAGCTGGAAAAATTGTCAGGAAAACCTGCTCCAGAAGATTTGCATCGTGAATTGTAAGCTCCTACGTAAAATTAATACAACTATTACGCTATCCACTGCATATGTAGATGTAACTGCGTTTAATTTACTGTACCTTCCGAACCTATATATTTATAATAGTGTTGATGAAATAACTATTCCGTCCAAACGTCCTGGTCAGCCTCCTTTGAGAAGAATTCCAGAAGTATTTGACTGTTGGTTTGAATCTGGATCAATGCCTTACGCACAACTTCATTACCCATTCGAAAATGAGCGTAATGCAATTTTATGACATTGCTAATACGGTTTTTAATGAGTAAACTAAGCTTATTGTATCATTCTATGTTTTTGTTGCAGAACAATTCAATGAGAGTTTTCCAGCTGATTTTATTGCTGAAGGTGTAGATCAAACTCGTGGTTGGTTTTATACTCTTTTGGTTATTGCAACTCATTTGTTTGGAAAGGCTCCTTTCAAAAATCTGATTGTCAATGGCCTGGTGTTGGCTTCTGATGGTCAAAAAATGTCCAAACGGAAAAAAAATTATCCTGATCCCATGAACGTTGTCCATAAATATGGGGCTGATGCTTTGAGACTTTACTTAATAAATTCCCCAGTTGTTAGAGCAGAAAGCCTCCGATTCAAGGAAGAAGGTGTCCGAGATTTGCTTAAGGATGTTTTCTTACCCTGGTAAGCTATTTTATTTTTTCTCTTGTTATCATATCAATTTATCCATCCATGTTTATTATCATGGATGAAGGTCCATCCTAATGCCTTCTACTCTATGTTATGAGTGCGGGTTTCGCCATGGACAAAAGTAAAGTATGAACAATATTTGCATTCCTATTTGACTTATAAATGGGAGCATTTTTGCTCATTCTACAATTTCATGACTAATTATTTGAGGCAACAACAAATGGGCATCAAGATAAATAACGTTTGATTTAGTCGGAGCTACTGCGGCTCCAAAAACAAAATACACACTATAAACGAAAACTGTTAAGGTGAATTTACACCCGCGTCTCGAAAACCTAATTGCAGTATCGAAATTAGGGATAAAAGGAATACCAGGAATGGCAAAGAGACTTTCAAAAACAAAATTATACTTTTATCATTGAGAGCGAGTTTCTTTGCAATCGGCAACATTAATGAACGACCACCCTCCTATGTTTCCTTTAGGTGGAAGAGTAAAGTAGACTGTCCATTGTACATACCATGAAAAAATATAGCTATAGCTTCTAGTTTTTATATAAATCAGCTACTTCATAACATACATTGTATATCATTGTATGTTAGTAGTTTGGAATTTTTCAATTTTTGGGGCCATACTAATCCTGTTAACTCGCCACCATCGAGTAATAGTTTCGCAATGGCCTATAGTAATGAGAAGATAATTACTTTTTTCGTCTATATGACTGAAATATTATTGTTTTCCCGACAAATTAAAACAAGTATATTTTTACTTTTAGACAGTGTACTGTGCTTTACTCGTTAATATGCTATTTGTTTAATCGTTTTCTAAAGGAGGGTATCGGAATTACATTGCCGAAAAAAAATTGAGTTGAAACCACTATTTTGTAGCGCTTAAAATTCTACATCGAATAGCTATATCAGTTTTTGAAAAAAATTTGAAAAAACTCCGTTAATAAAATGCACAAATTTTTTCTTCCGAAACTAATGAGTAGATAACAGGAGGAAAATTTGTGCTTTTTGAAACCCCCATAACTTCCCCAAATAGGGGATGAAACACTTTCAGCTTACTTTCAAAATATTTTCTAGAGTTTTCTCTTTCCATTAATGCTAGTTTCAGTTTGCAAATCGATGGCACATATTCCGAAAATCGCATTTGAAAATTGGTCATTCCCCTATCTCCCCAATGCATTGCATTTTTAATTTTCCCGCCTCACGGAGTTTTTTTGAATTTTTTCCAAAAACTGATATAGCTATTCGGTGTAGAATTTTAAGCGCTACAAAATAGTGGTTTCAACTCAATTTTTTTTTCGGCAATGTAATTCCGATGCCCTCCTTTTTGGTCCATACTAATCCTGTTAACTCGCTATCATCGATAATAGTTTCGCAATGGACTAAAGTAATTATTAAGTGAGAACTATAATTTTTTCTGTCTGCAACTGACTGAAAAATGGTTTCTATTCATGACATGAAAAAGTTAAGCATTGTTTTTTATGCATCATGTCTGTAAGGATTGCCTCTTTAATCCGTTTATTTTCTATAGGTACAACGCTTACCGCTTTTTTGGACAGAATACGGCTCGAGTTGTGAAAGAAGACGACATTTCCCTCGAATTTCCGGCTTTAGAAGAAATTAAAAGTGTAGAAGGCTGGAATGTAATGGACAAATGGATAATTTCTTCAGTCCAGTCTTTGGTGGAGAAATTCAAGCAGGAGATGAATGATTACCACTTATACGCTGTAGTCCCTCAACTCGTAAAATTCATTGATCAGCTTACAAATTGGTATGTTCGGCTCAACAGAAAACGGCTGAGGGTACGACATACAAAACAACAAGCTCACTTTACTTAGCGTGTGTTGTTAGTCTGGAATGATTGATATTTATTTTGCTTTCTTTTAGGGGCAAGCTGGTGTGGAACAGTGTCATTTAGCATTGGAAGTTTTGTTTGTTGTATTGCTGACTCTGAATCGTCTAATGGCACCATTTACACCATTCATCACTGAGCTCATGTACCGAAACCTTCGAAAAGCTATCAAAAAGAAAAGTGCTGGTGAGGAAGTAGCCAAAAGTATTCATTACTTGATGCTCCCTGAAGGACAGTAAGCTCTATTTCTGATACAAGAATACAGTATATAAATAAAAAAATAAGTAAGCTAACTTCTAAGCGAACAAAAATGTTTCCCTTCTTAGGAGCGACTTAGTTGATAAGCAGATTGAAAGATCAGTTGCAGCCATGCAAAAAGTTATTGAATTGGGAAGGCTGGCAAGAGATCGTAGAACTTTACCAATTAAGGTACTCAATCTGATCTCTGATTATTCTGAATCGCTACTCTGGATTTTGAAAATAAATGTGTTTCTGCGAGTAATGTATCTTTTTTGTTTACACACGTAGTTCCCTCTTCCTGAGCTAATTGTTATTCACTCGGATCCTCAATTCCTGAAGGATGTGAATAATTTGGAGACATATGTGCTGGAAGAACTTAACGTTAAGAAAATTACGTATACATCGGATAAATCTGCTTATGATGTACATTTACAAGCTACACCAAATCACCAAATGTTGGGTGCCAAGTATAAATCAGAGTTCAAGAAAATGGCTGATTTAATCAAGGTATTATTATATATTAATAGTATATTAAATTCAGTACTTCTGGTTTACTAATAGCTACCTTAAAATGAAAAATTGAAAGCAACTAATATATTAAACCATTTTTTTTAGTCTTTAAATGACATGCAATTGGAAACATTCTTGGAAAAGGACGGCATGGATATTTGTGGTCACTGGGTCTCATCGAATGAAATTTTCATATCTTACAACGTCGGAGCTCAAGGAGCGAGTGATTTAGAACCAGCTTGTGAAGGACCCGTTTTGGTTATTTTGAATACGAAAGCAGATCAAGACATGCAGGCATGAAAAACACATTTTATCGGACTACTCTATACTAAAGCATTATGGATCCAGTTAGTTCACATGGCTTAACTTATGTTGCTAACAGGAGGAAGGCACGGCCAGAGAGATCATCAACCGTATTCAAAAATTGCGGAAGAAGGCCAAGTTGGTACCTACGGATGACATTACTGTGTACATGAAATCCGATGGAGTTGTACAACTGGTAAGCGAAAAGTTGCATGAATTCATTCACGAGGCCGTGAAAGCTCCTGTGAAACCTTTAAGCGAAGCTCCTGAAGCAACCATTTTTCTCATTACCGAAGACTTTAAGGTTAGTCCCCTTTCTTTCTTTGTCTTTGCACATTTACATTTATTTCCATTGGGTTCAGGCATGGTATGTCAAACTTTTCCTTTCCTGTTTAGATCAAAGAGGATAACCTAACAGTGTCACTAGTCAAGCATTAACATGACAAGAACCTGCACTTTGAAAATACGCTGCATTTCTATCAGTTTTTTCACCATACCAAATCCAACTTGATCGTAGTGTGAATGTATAATTCAAATATTTTGATGTTTTTACTGTTCCTACGCTATATTACTACAGATGGCAACAAAGTTAACAATAAAAATCGTGTCCGCAGTTGGTGAAATTTCCTTTAAATGCATTTGAAAATCTAATTCTGGGACTTTATGCTTCGTTTATCTGGCTCATAATTCACAAGTTTTTTTGATAAAAAATCTGTTTTTTTCTTTATTTCTTAACAAATTGGGTTGTTTACGTTCGCATTGATAACGCTGTCAAACAACAACTTTTACGTTGGCCACTTTTTCTTGAACGAGATTTTTATGTTTAGCTTCCTATCTGCATCATGTTTTTCCCCGCTCATTGCATTATTCGTTGTACAACCGCTGCAGAAAGTTACTTGGGAACATTGCTTACTAGATAAGACGGAAGAAAATGTCCGTCGTTGAAATATCGTGTGGTGTATCTCATATGCATACACCTAGCTAAGAATTTTTTTGTTCCACATGAATGTTAAACGAGCCAAAACAAATGCGAAGGACTCAATGCTAGTACTTATATACGACGTGTATAAAGAGATCAGAAGCACTACAAGGAAGTAATACTTTTTGGATCTCGGCAAGTTACTCCTTTTTCTAACAAACTTTCTTTTTTCTCCAATACTAGAGCCAACTTGCACGTGTGCATGTCAGCAATTGTAGATTGTAGCCTGGGCTAACATTAGAAAATGATTGTATTGCTACTCCCCTTCGGAACATCATATTTACTTGATCTATCATGCGGTGGAAAGATAAAGGGAACAGACTGATGTGCACTTGTACATAATTTTAAACTTTTGCTTATAATGTAGCACTTTGGACTTTTCAGACATCAAATGACTTCAGTTCAGCTGCATGATATGGAATCTATCAGTATTGCAAATGCGGGAGATCATGCTACTTTGAATCCAATTCGAACCGATTGAAGAGAAAGAAAGTTTAGGCCTTAAATATGATGAATGGACAAAGTTGCTCAAAGCTTTTAGCATTTTTCATCTATCACGTTTTTCTATTCTTATCATGACGTTTTTACGGTATCTTCATCAGTTTTGAACTATGTGACAAATCTTGGAACCGTGTTCTTCTCATGCTACAAATCTAAAACCGAATGTTTTGGATTTTTTGATGACATAGATTCAATGGAATATACAAATATGTATCAACCCCGTTTAACCCCTCTAAACTATACATGATTATCACTTCCTACACACGGCGCATTTCATGGCGACTGACTGAATCTTTAGCATTTATGTATTATTAGTGTACAGACAGACTCAAGTAAGTGTGAAAAATTTCAATCCGTGATGTTCTGCCGGTTCACCGTATTAAATAGCTAAAACATTCAATTTCTATAGGATTTATAAATATCCAACGTCCAACTCTTCTATTGAGATAGATTGGCATATTCAATTGTCATCCGCGTTGTGAAGATGCACAACCTAATTTGTTAGCTTGTCAAGAAGTCTCTAGCATAACCATAACTGGCCAACTCTGATTCCAGTGGCTCACTATTTCATCTTGACATGAGGAAAATAAATTACCATCATGTACCTATAGAGATTTGACATGCGTAAACCTAGTCACACACTAAGGGTACACCCGAAGGTGTGTACTGTCGTAGATTTTTAGGCGCTTACTTCACCCAGCCAAGCAAAGCAGACTTTCCCCTCTACCCACTATTCCGATTGGCTGGGAGAATTACGAGCGTAGAAATCTACGACAGTACACGACGTCGGGTGTACCCCTACTTCCTACTATATGTTCCACTTGTGTAAACAAAAGAACATTTACAAATTGTTATTTCTTTATGGCCAAGCTGTCAAATGTTAAAAACCGAAACCCATTTGTATCATTCATACCCATGCTCCTGCACCCATGATTCCATGATGCAATATAATAAATCCAATGATTTTATGATCCTCTGTAGACACGTAACGCATGACAATCAATTTACCGGAAAATTATATAAAACCAAAGCTCCCATGCAGTTTCCCCAGATTAGTTCCGAATTTCCTTTTCCATTACAATATGCATGCATGCTATTACTAACTTACTAAAACGTAAACAAAAATGGCGTATACGTGTCATTTTTGTAATGTCACGCTCTCTTCATGCTCACTAACTAAATATCCATTGGGTATGTAAATAAAATTATTATACGCGAGTAGTAGAATATGAAACTAACTGACTATTTCTCTCCTCCTGTCAATTTCTCTGTGGCATCAGCTTCCTATCTTTTAAATAGCTTCACAGGTTCAAAAAAATATGGTTCACCAACAGTCCAGCTCTCAGTCTTTTTTGCTGTCAACAAATTAATTACTATAAGTACTTACAAGAAAAGGCGGATTGTAGATTAGCGGCTCATACTAGCTAACTAACCAACCGACTTACCTGATGTTTGTAATCAGTTTCAGTTGAGAGTTATGGCGTCTTTATATAAAAGGCATAAACGAAAGCAAAAAAGCATTATCATCTCCCATGAAACGGATCATTGAATTAGGGGTCCTCACAATATCAGAATGAATACTAGTCATCAACATCAACATCAACATCAACCTACTAGACACTAATCTATACGTGCGTGCTAACTCTAATGAGTTGGGTGCTTAATGTGAGAAATGAATGATTCAGGAACTTATTTGATTAGTCGACTCCGTTACTCCGTACAATAGTTGACCCATGAATTTGATGATGGCTACCAACTTATAAATCGGGGAGGTATCTTGCATGTATTATTTAGTTATATAAGTTTTCCAGTCTCATAACTAGCAAATAGCAAACTGAAACTAGAATGTTAATTTTGTTAATATGATTTTCTTTACTACTTTATGGATGGATTAACTCTAAATTTGGACAAAACACAATGGTTCATGTAAAATTCATGTATTACTGCAATTATTATAATGATTTCTAAGGATTTCATTATCGTAAGGCTTCACTTTATAGGTCTATAGTTGTAAATATGAATGGCCATCAATAATTCACCGTCACATATTTAACATGAGTTGGAGCACCATATTCCATTTACATGGACTTGACACACGAATCCAGAGTTTTATAGCTTGTTGTTCAACCCATAAAAGTTAACGTCTTAGCCAGTCCGAGAACAAAACTATGTGTGAATAATGTTGACTCAAATGCTACTAGTTTAGTTACTTACTAATACTAAAAATCGTGTGTTCAAACGATCCAAGTAAGACTGGACTAGAAAATATCTGTATTGCTCGTTTCCCTCATCCATTTGTATATTAAGCTGACGGTAACTCACTGTTTGAAAGGATGAATACGGAATTAAGTTATTTGCACAATTTACAGCTTTGTATGCAATGGTTGTTTGCATGGTGTTTATGTTTGCATAATCAATCTATGCACGAAATGATAGCTCAAAAGAGTTGACAGCTTGAAATGGAGACAAACTGTCTTGCACAGTTTTTGCAGCCTGTGTAATGTAAAGTAAAGTTTCTCAACTTTCCTTTCCAGACGTAGTACTCACAAAAAGTTTTGTTATTACAAAAATCATTTGTAAATGGGGATGGATATTTATTAGACAACATTTAGTGTAGTATTTGATTTGAACATGCAGTCTCCGCAACTTAGTTTTGCTACTATACTAAATAAAGAACTATAACTAGCTATTTGCTATTTTTTTAAGGAAAATAATACGAGAATACGACATGCTTTTAAAAAATTGGAGTAACTTATTTGAGAACATGATGGATGATGACTGCTGTAATGACGTTCACTTATGATGGATGGCATTTATCACCGTCGTTTAGAGTTTCAGGCAGGCATGAAATTCATATAGCATGTTACATTGTATGAAACTTGGCAGAGTACGTACTGATGGTAACAGAATGTTGATAAGGTCATTTGGGTCAATTTTATGTACTCATAACTGCACAAATGATATGCAAATGGGATTCATGATGCGTTGTTTTAGATTCTGCTAAAGGATTATTTGTGAAACTTGATTTGAGTGCTGGAAATTCAAAAGTTGATGCAAGCTTTCTAGAAATAAAAGTAAAATGTGATCCTTAAACCTAGAAAACGTAAACGTATGATATTTTAATAGTCTAAACTCCACACCTCCACACAAATAAAAGTGCGCTCCTCTTTCAGCATTTTTTACTAAACAAAATTGTTAAACTTTATGCTCTGTGAGCAATTCGTATGCACTGACTGTAAGAAACATATAATAATAGAATTAATGCTATCCAATTTCATGCTTGTTGCAGGTCTAATAAAATTATGTTGCTTTACAACTGGTGTATAAAAATATTAGTTAAAAAACTTTGTATTTCCGCTCAGTACGATTTTTAAGAAAGAAGGAACGATTATTTGCCTACCTGGTTAGATTTTCATATACTGCTGTAAGCAGGAGCAATGCAGTTGGATGTTTATCTGGGAATTTATGGTTAATTATATAAGCAGACTAAACTAATGTAAAGGCAAGTTATCTTCCACCTGATCAGTGCAAACCATTCTGTAATTTCAAATTAATTTGAAGGTTTTAAAGTGTACTTGTATACATGAGTGTTGTAAAGTCATTATTTTCATATTTCATGATGCTGCCACTTGGAAGATAAACTTTCAAAAGCTCACATGATTTTCATCATACTGCCTTTACCAAATTTTATCAAAGAATTTTGCATCTAATCTAAGTTTTGATCCCTTTTATGGATGTTGTAATGAATAAAGATTGACATGAGATTGAAAGAATCTAAAAACTACCTTGTGTTCCCACCCTTGATATATTCAATTATACTTTGTTGTCATATCTAGAATTCATAATTTCCTCAGCCATGACCACCATTGTACCAGTACCGCTCACTAGATGCCTTTCATCAGTCATCAAGCCAAACAGAGAGGGATGCTATTAGGTAGGAATTGTAGGGCTCTTCTAATTCGTTTCAGATCTTTGCCAGCGTGAGAAACCAATTCAACTAATGCAATCCAATACAATACATAAAAGCACGGAATAATTCAAAACATAGAATTAGATCAAACAATGAAATGAGTCATGTATGCCATTTTGAGCTATTTATTTTCATTCTTCATAGAATGAGTATTATAAATGCCAATTCCAGGGAAAAAATCCTTTCAGCCACATAATCGGGCTTCACATTTTATGCTTCACTTGAGTACGACACAAAACAGTTCCGAGAATGAAGATCTAATTCTCACAATTTTTCAATCCTACCTCGTATATCTAATCAATATACACCTTATACCTGTCCAAAGGTACAATTGAATACAATTTTTTTTATTTCTACAAATTAATATTTGTTCCTCGAACCTTGTATACATTACAATACAATGGTTCAATAACTTTTCACAATTCTCAATATCTCCCAAGACAGTAAAACAACAACATGCCCCCGGCTGAAATCAATGAATCGTAGGCGACTGACTATACCACTACTTTTTAATATTGCCTTGGCTGCCCCTTTAATTTTATGCATGATTACCCAGCAACATTACACCTGTTGTGATTCTTTCTTGTGCGTCAGATCATCAGCCTTTGCGAATATCTTATATGCATTGCAGATTAAAACGTACACACAACAATACCTTGTTAGAGCCTCAAAGCGCCTATGAAGAGCACAGCCAGCACAGGTACACACCAACTAGCCAATATGAGTAAAAACATATGTATGCCATGCAAAGGTGTGGGTTTGATTGTTTGTTGTTTTTCTTGGTTTTGAACTGCACTGAGGAGTCATTGCCATTGCCAATGTCAAATTGCGCACTTACAAAGCCATAATAGTTTCTTAGAGCTTGCTAACAAACTAACTAACTACCTAATCTGTTCTTTTAAGGCTCTTCATTGGAACAACGTATACGATATGTAGTCCCACACTGGGTATAAAAGTCAGTCATAGCAGTCATTGTATCTATTTGCCTCTCTCTTTACATGGATTAAATTGCAATCATGCAGGAAGTTACATAATTCAATACATCTTGAAGATTCAGAATAGGAAACCAATGAAAAAATTATCTTCTAGATTCTCCCTATGTATTTTCTCCCTATTATCTTTTATTATTGTCTTTTTCATTACGTTAAAAAAATCCTTATTGCCCAGAAACTATAAATTTTCAAAGAATAATTTGGGTCAAAGGCAGCAACTATTAGCAAATCCTGTACCTAAAAGAATAATAGTACTTAAATACTAATTAACTAACTCTTGTACATAATCGTATCGATCAGTACAATTTTAATGAGTTAGTAGTAGTGAGTAACAAAATAAGACTTTAATTTAGAGCTAAATTGGGATCTACATGTGTGTGATAACAATCTTGAGTGTAGTATTTTTAAGCAGATTGTACATAAATATAATGCGTATCCGACTGCGTTGCTGCATATATAGCCTGAGTGCGTGAGTGAATGGTTAGATTCTCCAAGCAATACCAATGTGTACGATATAATGTATTCTTCGCGGAACAATTCTGTTCCTAGTTCCCATCATCATGGTCATGCTAGCTCTAACTGCCAGCAACGAACTATCTACTACTACTTCTGGCTTCAACAGAGTTCCTTCAACTTGAACGAAGCCCCACGTGCCTTCAACCTTCTTATTCGGCACGTGCAATGGGTCCTCTTACGATCTGATGTGGTAGCTTTGCTTTTTTTGGGTATATTAGTCACTGCTCACATACCCAGTATAATGCATAGGACGGAAGAAAGGAAGAGCAATGGTAGTGCTCTGAATGTAAGATTTAGTCAATACAAAAAGTTCAAGAAGAAAAAAAGGTGTTGGAGAGTTTTTTTTTTCTTCTCTGCCTCTCGTGAGCACTTGTATTTCAATGAGTCTTTTTCTCTTCTCCAGTTTACATAATCTAGCTCATCTTGGAGCCACTGGGATTGTCTATGCTACTTTTTTGTACTGTCAACTGGGTGTTAGCTCAGGAACGATCCACACACACAACCTTTAAGCCTATTTAAATCCGTATAAGTGGGTTGTGTGTTTTATGTACATCCTCTTTGATGAATTGAAGGAGAGAGAGCTCTTTTTATTGAAAATGAGTGTCCAATATTTGAAATCGCACGAGTTTATTTTCCTTTGGAATGTTTATCCGTATGAACGCATACTTGTACGACTGTATGGACGGCTGTCTCACACAGCTTACTTGCAAGAGTTGATACTATTTATGCAAAGTAAATTTACACTCAGAGCATAAAAAATGAGCTTACCTGTTTCTTACGGAAAATAACAAATAGAACGTTTTTACAGAATCTATAAACACCTTACTTTTACTAAAACTATCTACTACATCTAAATGGATACCACGGAGAGATAAAAAACCTAATCTATGGACTATGGACTTTTAAACTGTCAGCATCTTCCACAATACTTTGCCATTTACAATTTGTCATCTTTTTATTGGTTTCATCAGCAACTCTTCCCTGTTATCAATGTGATTCACAACTCGTGCGTAACTTTATTGCTTCGACATCCGTTTCCAAGCGGAAGCCCACATATAAAAACCGAATTTGAGGAAATGGGGCTGCCTCTAACTCCAGCAAACCCATCTTTCACTTGAACACAAACCACGGGAAAACCTGTCACCAATACTTTCTTTTAATTTCCATTCCACAAGTAACCAGTAAAAGCAAACAACCAAGCATCAGCATTTTCACCGCTACAACAACTGTACATTTCATGTGTCACGGGAAGGCATGAGTAAGTTCAGCCCCGTCCTTATCATCCTACCTTCTGTCATTACACTTCCTCCAGTTTCCATTCCATATGTATGTATACAAATGTGAATCCCGGTTCTATCTATCAATTCTATCTGTATGCTACTCCTATACCGCGGTTACTACTATACCCGAGAAATATAACTAAATAAATATAGCTTTAACATGCACACAACTGGGCACAAAAATATTAATTTTCTTTTGTTCTTCTGCATCCATATTAATGTGATTTTCTATAATAAAAAAAATAGAAAAAAAACTTCCTAACTAATGACATAACCTGACAGAAATAACTTTAGAACATAAATATGCCAATAATTATAATTGATGTAACATTAAAAACTATTTGCCTAAATTATCCTGAAGTTCCCAAAAATTAAATTGAAGAGACAAAAAGTAACAAGATGTGTACGGTTTAGCTTCAATTTACATAATGATCAAAACAGCTAATAGATTCAGGCCACAAAGAACGTAAAAAACCTAAACATTGTTTTTGACAAATATCAACTGATTCGTTTTCAGATATTACAAATCAACTAGCCCACATTAAATATGTAGTGCAACTCTATGTCTTACGATGAACATGCATAAAATACACAAGATGATGCCATTTGGCAGCTACACTAATACTATATGAAGCCAAGGTGATTATGAACGACAATGGTGAAGCGTTCATTCCATAACTAGACTCCATAAAGCTGACACAAACTTCACAACAAACAACTATAGCTGTGGCTTGTAGCAGTATGTAAACAGAGACAAGGCAATGTGTACATGGCCGTGTTTTGTAGGAAAACCCATCCTCAAAGAAATGGCTGCAGGGAAATAATAATAATGCTGCACACACACATAGTAACAGGAGTCTCCTATCATTCCCAGTTGAGTTCCTTACTATTTCCTTCAAGCATTCTGGGTGTTATATAAGAGCTTTCACTGCAGTCATTTCCTGTGCGCACGCTTAGCGTTCCCTCCAAAAGAGAAAGTCGATATCGTTGGATTCCGGAGAAAGTTGGCAGTCAAGAATGCAGAGAAAGTTTAAGCTAGTGAAAGTATCCTCACACGTGTGTGTGTGTGTGTCTATCTGGCCAACTGACTAACCATCTATATCTATTCCTCACTCTCTTGATTTCCGTACACTGACTATTGGGATGGGAAATACAATTTATGGGATACACCCTCTATCTCCCGTAGATGCTGCTGCTTTTCTTGGCGCTTTAATTGATGTCTCTGCCGCTAACCGACTGCATTTGTTTGCACACTGTAGTTCCTCTAACGATTCCCTATAGTTAGTCAACGCACGTGGAGATTAAATCTATTAGTGAGCTATCCTTTAGCCATGTACTATCAGCATAATATAGAAATTGTTGGGATAATTATAGAAAGCTTAATGCGATTTCCCCTTTGACTCATGAGGATATAAAATCAAACAAAAGTAATGCAAGATTGAAAAGTAATAGCGATACAGTAGCCCAGCTATATACGAGTGCGTTCAAAAAAAGCGAGCACGGAATGTATAATATATCGCTTATTATGAAAATGTATCTTTGCAACCCTTAATACACTGTTGTCATGCATAAACTAAAATGCGATGGTAGTTAAAATACTAGCACTAATAGGGAGTGACTAAAAGAGTTCATTCTAATTATAAATGAGCCGACTTCATCTAGTGATAAAGGATGATTGTAATGAGCACTGAAGATGGATGAGGGAATAGATAAACAAGTTAGTTGGTTGGCCTATCTTTTGATTCAGCTCTAACTAAAAGCTACAGCTTTCCTACTAACTAACTACGGTCATCTTAATTTAGTTATTTAGCCCAGTAATTATAATTATTTTAACTGTTTAACTTGACAAGTTGCGTTAAATAATCATTCCAGATGAATCTGGTTTCCATTTACATACCAGTGCGTAATTCAGAGCTATTGAAACTATAATTTGGAGAATGCCACAATTCACGCATGCATGGTATTTGGCGGTGAATTGCCTGCATTTATACACAATGGATTCAAGGTAAGTCAGTACACTATATATAGTATAATATGCAATGCACTTGTCTCACTCACCGGCAACTAATTATGCTGCTAATTTGGTGTGCAAAATGCAGAGGGAGAAAATGCATTTGTTATGATATGATGAAGATCCTACTGACTAACTAACAAACTATATAGACAGTTGATATTTAGTTAGTTACTATATCATATGTGTACAGAAAGTTGATTTATTCTCTGTTTTGTTCCCTTACTGCGGTTTCCACCACTTTCCTCCCTCCACGGGTCAACTCAGGTCATATAGTTAGAAATAAATGCACATACATACAAACATACGCACACGCACAAAGTTGGAGAACGGGAAAGATGCGTACACATTGTGTTTGTGTACATTCCCACAGGCTTTTCTTATGTTCAACAAAATTCAACGAACTTTAGTTAGTTAGTGTAACCAAACTCGGTGCTTCATTTCTCCACTGCTATTTACTTGCTAACTAGTCACTCACTATACACTCTCTCTGTGTTCCTATTCCCAGGAACTCATTGGAACATACATGTAACATTATGTAAACTAGTAAGTTAGTTTCAATACTACTAGCTAACTGAAACCAACCACTACTGTGGTTTCTACATACTCAATTTCGGACATAATTTATTTCAAACTAGTTTGTAAACATGAGCAATAATATTAACTCTGTAATTGTGTCGTCAATTTGGCTGAAACAGTCCAGTTGTTTCTAAATATATGTTTAAAATCATATCCGTATTTGTTAACTAACTCAACTTGATATTGCATAAGCATATTTGCAAGTCTTAGTTAGTTAGTTAGTTAGTAAAAGCAATAAAGTATCTTTACAAACTTTACAAATCTTGGAATGAATTCTACTTGACAATATACTGATTGACTGTGGACCTGGAAATTGGATCAAATCATAATAACAAAACGAAACATATTAGAATTATGGCCAATCAATTAGCTATAGTAAATATGGGTAGGGAAATCAAAAACTAGAATAGGAAGTCACAAGTGAATGTTTTGGGCCACTTTTTGGTCTCCAGTAACACAAGTACACAGTTTGGGTCCTAGCTCCAATCTTTGTAGCTAGCCACGTAACGAACAAAATGCGTGCACTGAAGTTTGCAGTAGATCAGTTCAGCTGGTTTGCCTTTCTGTCGGTCATTGAACCTACTCACTATAGCCTTATGTATCTACTGAATGTACATATAGTTAGTTAGTTATAGTTGTATTATATTTCCCCTCTGCCTGTATATCCTTCGTTTTTTGTTATGGCGCATTCATCCATCTATGAATTTCTCCTCCTCCAGCTAGTTAACGTATACCAGATCGAGATAGGGGATGAAGATAAATGTGAGCGCTATATGAGAGCCCATGTGTTGGTTTAAAAAGATGAAAACTTGCTGATATATCTTGTCTTGGTATCTCCTCTAGTCATCTTTGTTCAGATGAGAATCAGATTCACATTTCAGCTGGAGCGTAATGCAGCGTATGTAGAATTGAAAAATTCTACAGTTTAATCGCTTGCGTACGAAAGGTATACATAGTCAATATTTCAACATTTTTGGAGAATTTCATGCTAGGCTTTGAATTCGATTCCTTTAGTGCTAAGCAATTTGCATTAGATGGGATTGTATAGTTTTTTTTGCATTTTTCATTTGGGTGGACATTTCAGTTAATACGAGGAGTAATGCAAGCATTGGTGGTTTGAGTATGAGGGTGTGTGTTTTGCACATGAGAAGAATTAGCATTGGCACTATAGAAGATTTTTTTGATTTTTGTGTGTAAAATGTGGACAGTTTTGTACCGATTGGCTGGTTTTTCTATGACATGGTTGGTTTGGAGCGATACCTTAGTTGAAAGTAAGGAATATAGAATTATAGAATAGTATTTAGATCGGAGCTCTCTTTCAGTTGGCCTTCTACTGCAATTATTTGAAGAAGCCATTAACCCATGGAATTGACTTTTAACTGCCTATTTGCATGTGATTTTTTTTGCTCCAGTCAGAAATTTAATAACGGACAGGAAATAATTTGTTGCATGTGCAAACTAAATGCGTGAAATACTTACAGCTACTAAATGATACTACCAAGTTGCTTTTATTTTTTTAATCCTGGGAGCGAAAATTTAGTTTTTCCCACTGAAAAATTTGGTATTTTTTTGTTGAAAAGTCCGTGTTTTTTAAATGTTGCTAATAGCCACTGAAAAAATCAGTTTATTTCAAATATAATAAATGTACATTCCTTGCATTTAAAATTTTGCGAAGTAGTATTTCACATCTATCATGTCCCCATCATCATTGCATCATTACATGATCTCATATTCTTCATGAAAGTAAATCATCCCATTATATGATGCCAATTTGCGAAATTGACAACGATTTTTATGCACAGTATTCACAAAAATCTAAAGGCATTCTAAAAACAACAACATGACAAAAAATGTCAAACATAACTCAAAAATTTTGCTTGCAAAATGAAAAAAACGTATCCAACCGTGTATCCATCCAGTGGAAAAAATGCAATTCTACAGTTCGTTTCATTAACTACAAAGGTGAGATTATGAGAGCTGGCGATAATAATGACAAAACCTTGCATGCATGCATGAACTGTATTTATCCATGTGGTGTGTCCAACCGACCAGGTAAACAACATAATGCTGGTGAATCTCACTGAAAAAATGCATTCTGCGTACCGCTCTTCACATCCATGTGCATATAATAAAACAGAACGATATAATTTTAAAAGCTTGAGTTTTTGAGCTGTAATACAACAATGTGAAATTTTTTTTGGTCCATGCCAGGGTTGCACCCGGGTAGTTTTACTAACATGGCTACTCCCCAGAACTATCCCTCCATCAAGGATCCGTTACAAGTCAACATTGCCATATTTTATTGTTGTTCTCCAAATAATATAGTAATATCAATGTTTAAAAAAGGCTTGCTTGCATTCCTATTATGACCTCGTCAGAAAAAAAAATCGTTCAGAGTCAGAATTGTAGCAGCACAATATACGCTGCATGTAATAAAGAGAAAAAAGTCATCCAACTGGAAATATTACTCATTATTATTAGACTGGTAAAAAAACCAAGCAGTGACTCCACACATTAGTTGTAATTTCCATCCTATTAAAACTGGCATTTAATAGTGCTGCGTGTATTAACTCAAAATTTCAATTACAGTAGCAACTGAGGAATTTAAACTCATCAAAAAAAACTCCTCGAAATATAAACTTACCGAGTGTAAAACTATCCATACCTGCAAAACACACTGCATAATGAACTCGACGAAATAAACACTCTTCGCATGTTAAGCTTAAGTAAATGAACTTTTCAAATGCCGGACTAGCCAAATAACAAAGACAGTGTCCATGTGATGTACAAAAGTTTATGATAGAGAACAAATTTCAAAATTATTTAAAAAATACGTTGGCAGTGTAGTTGATAATTTTAAAACACAAGTGTACGGATTATAATGAAAAAGTGGTCTTCAACAACAAAAACCACAACTCCTGCCCACAAATTGGTCGCATTCATGCAAAAAATCTGATGTCAATAAAAAACTGAAAAAAGTGAAAATTGAAAAACGGGAAAAGCCACAGAGTCACCAACTCAAATAGAACCATCATAATTTAAATTTGAATGGAAAAATGAATTGAAACAACTATGAAACGTTTTGGTTCGATGACTTTAAAATAATGTGTTCATGAAGTCGGGTAAAATACATCTAAGCATCTTAATAGGGTTCACTAACTAACTAACTAACCAGCTAAAATCATTAATTATTAGGTCCACACAAACAAAGACTATCTGACCCTTTTTAGCTCTCTCATCCAACTCATTATCATTCTGTTTACTTTCCCATGATCAATAATTTGGCAGGTCTATGCCAACCTTTTTTTTCTCTCCCTTTATGACAATTTGGCAAATAATACATGCAATTATTACATGCTCTGCATTTTTACTTACTGACTAACTAACTATGCACTTTCAACTATAAAACCTGAATAAATTGCGCCGTCATCGCTCTCACAAAAAAACAATGGTGAGCTTCAAACCCCATAGTAAACAGAGAGGGAGAAAAAAATTTATCTTTTTTGATTACCTGGTTACCTTTTTGCATTCACTTCCTCTTTTCACATAGAATGATAACATTATGCTCGGCTGCATAAATACATGCACGCAATGGCACAGCTCTGAAAAGCCACAATCCTTAAGCCTGATTATTACCATTATCGTTATCATCATGATCCATTGTTGTTGCTCTTTTTTGTTCTCCCTGTTGCCGTATGAAAACATAGAGCATGGAATTTTTCCTTTCCATTTCCTCACTCTCTTCTCCCCCGTGCACTAATTCTCCATCAGACACATTTTACGCGTTGTAGGGACACTTTTTCCTCCTTCTTTTGAATCCCTCGTGTGGTCATCATCAGAATAATATAGGCTAGCTAACTAGCTATACGATTATCGTCATCAAGTCCACTTTACATGCTACTTCTTAACGGGGTTTGTTGGATGAACTCCATTGCTCACACCCTGTACGCATCTCTTCCCTTTGGTTTGTGCGTATTACGCAGTATTCCTGTACTATCATGCTCCTTCCTGCTACCACTACTAACTACTGTATAATACACCTGAGTTCATGCACAACTATTGTTTTGTTCCCGTGAAACGATGAGATAACACCATGAAGCCACTCATGGTCACGCATTGGTAGCAATGACCCCAGAAGTTCCCACCATATTTCACATCCCCCTTCCACATGTATGTATGTACCAAAAGGGAAGTTGTAGGAGAGATTTTCATAATCACAGAAGCTATCATCCTCTCGATAAATTACATTGTTATTCACGGGTGAAATTTGTGCTAAAAAAATACCACTCCCCTCTTTTCCCGCTTGCAGATAAGCCCAACTTTGAATTTGCATTCAATCATGAGGACATCAGGAACAGCTATCTTTTAGTTAGTTCGTTAGTATTAGTATCCGATACTGACTAAACTATGTATTATTATATTACAGTTCAATGAAATGATTGTTGAGTTATTATATATGTCTAGTTAGTTAGTTAGTTAGTAAGTTTAAAGATTTAGATTGTTAGCCCAAGAATGGAAAGTCATGACGATGAAAATAATATGATTAGTTTTCTGGGGATCCATAATTCATAGATACACTGGATTCACGAATTCCCAGCGAGAAATGAATGAACAGATCGTGTATTGTACCATACTGAAATCACAACGAGTGTTATGTTTATGATATACAGGTGTTTAGGTAGTTAATATGGTTCCTTAATCTTTGGCATGCATCTATTTCCATGATTAAATAAAAAAGCGAGTACCAACCAGTGGTAAACATAATGGAAAAGTGGACAAGAAGCAAGGAACAATATATCATTGAATGTAAATATCGCATCTTGAGTGTCCGCCTTGATTTCAAAAGGAATGGACTGAACCCATAACTAACTGGTTTATTAATCTAACGGCAGGAGGATTTCAGATTAATGGATTGTAATCCCTCAGAAAGCCTCGTAGTTTGTAACCGTCCAACTCATTATTAATAATATAAACGACCCAAGTGTCCCATGAAAATTGCTGTGTGCAGTATTAAAGACTAATAAAACCAAAAGATTTTATATAAGCGAACGCGCTTTGGAAAGCAAATAAATCTTTGGAACAGTTGAGGCCTTTTGACTGCAGAAAACAAGTCGTGTGTTCTGTTTGTACACATAGTATATGTATGTCTCATACGAAATCACACAGCTCCACCACAAACGGCATCATGTAATTTCATCTTTACAACCTCTTGCCACAACCCATGCCATTCGTCATCATCTCCTGTTATACTTAATAACAGCTCATCTCAATAATACAAGTACTCATAAAAGTATTGCCTGCATCTGCTCAACCTCATTCCCAATGGGTGTATCATGTATTAGTTAGTTAGTTAGTTAGTAGAAACAAAAACAACAAACTCTGGGAGGCTTACAATGGACCTATGCTGGAAACATACTGCTTAAAGAAAAAGTATTAGATAAAATAATAATGCAAAGTAAGATGCAACCCAGTATTGCCGTTATTTAGTAAAACAATCTAAAATCTTATGGAATGGATGATTCTAAAAGTGACAGCTAAGCAAAAATTAATAATAAAAATCTAAAATATCCTTAGATTGTGTGTAGTTAGTGCAACATAGTGCCTACATTGCACTATTTTAATGACCCAAACATTACAAAAACAAGAGTGTTGATTGGAAACTATTTCATGTACTAGATAGCTCTTAAATAGCGATCATTGTGAGCTCATGTAGTAGTTGTGATGAATACAATAGGAAATAAGTATACATCACGATGCAGATAATTATCCTAATGAACTTTGACTTTAACCTCTCAATTGACAAATAATAGCTAGTATCCATCAACGTTGTGTACGGACGTACACGCTTTCGTTGCGACTGAACTGAAAAAACTGAAACAATGCAATTGGGAAGCCTAGATTTGAAACCAGAATTCAGTTGGGAGAGCAACTATGCGTTATTTTAATATAATGATGAGTAGTGGTGTGTAGTAACAGCAATAAGTGAAACAAAAAAGATTCAACTACTCCAATCTAAAGTATGTAATAATTAAAAGAATGAGGACGTTTTAATGCGTAGCGTTTAGAGCAGAGGTCGACAACGTGTACAGCATAAAATCCTGTTAATTTATAGATCTACTTGAATCCTATCATCGTTAGCTGCACCTCTGTAGATAAAGATGATATGCTGTAAATTATGATGCTTCTAATAATGAGACACTAAAGAAACTTTGACTTTTGCCAGTCCCATAGCGTTTCACCAGTTTTGTTACTATATCCCACCTTGCTTGCTTATTACTGAAAACGTTGCTCCATTAAAAAACACCTTATTTTCTTTTTTTTAAAGTAAAGTATTTTGTGGGCTTATGTACAAACTACTACTAATTTGGCAATATAGATATAATCGCAGACATGTATCCAAGATTTTATTGCACTCCACATTGGCACACAGTGACACAGTAAATTTTATTCATCTCAGTTAATTGTAAACCCATACGTTATGTATATAATCATTTAAATTATAGATCGTTGGACTTTAACATAATCATGCATGGAACTGAACAAATATTCTAGTACTAACATTGTCAATTTACAGCGTTATTATGTACACAAAGAAAATGTTTTCAAAACAAATAACCTACATGACTTTAACTATCAAACTAAGGATTGCATTTGCTCATAAATATTAGAAGTTTATTTTCCCCAATTTCTATTGTTAGTAGTATATTATAATTGTAAACATAAAATAGCATGCACATGGAGAGCTTTTTAAGTACAAATCACGTTTCTCTCGTCGTTATTTTAGGTCACCTCTTGTCAGTTTTTTCTTACTTTGTTCGATCTTTATCACAATGTAAATCAATATGATGCTTATGCTAACTGCCATTACCATATCCCAGCCTCCTAACAAAGAACAGTTGGTTATCCATTACTAATATCTGATAATATACTACGGAGACTACGGACCAACTTATGATTAGTAAATTAAACAGATACTACATTGTCAATGATAGTGCAAATAGAGGGAAATTAAAAAGGATTTAATGAGACCCTTCTCATTATTAAATAGGTAAACTGCTGTCCAACCTGTACGGTCATGCCAGTCAACCACATCATGGTGGTTTGAGCTAATTTTGTGTGCTGCTAACAATGTCCCTATATATACTTACGGTAGTGGAACATTGTAAACAAGCCATGTGAGTGAATCTGCACGTTTCAATTCAAATGAAAAAGCGAATCAATAACGTGACGTGACTACATCCTATTGTTACTAACGAGGATTTTCTCCCGACAACATTTTCTTATCTCTGGCTTTGAATGTTGAAACTTTTCTGGGATTCTCCTCTCGTCAGTGTGCCCCTGTGTCATTAGCTTCTGTTCTGTGCTTTGTACTCACATGGTAACTAACTAACTTACGTGCCATCATGAAGAATGCACACAAGTTGGTAAAAAAAAAGTTTGGGTAAGTCCCGATGACAGCTAATAAACAAATTGCCATCTATTATCTTGTACACAGGACGATACGAGAAAAACTTTACTAATGAGGAGACAAGGGAATACATTTTTCACCACTTGTTGTTGTTTGTTAGCTAGTTAGCTAGTTAGTTGGCTACTAATCCGGATCCAAAGGATGCGTGATGTAGGCAAAATGCCTTTGATTTTATTTCATTTGTTAGTTAGTTACCCAGGAGTGTCGATGAACATAAAAAATCTAGTTGCTACTGTACGGTGTATATAACGAACAAAACAGGTGATAAATGTCTCGAGAGATGAGCAGTAGCAGCACACAAGTGGTAGGGAACAATGGTTTGAAAGATTAATCAAATCCCAACTCTTGTGACTTTTAAATATATTTAATATATAAGCTATTTGGTACATGTATATGTAGCTTGATTGGAAATGACAAATGATGATTGTTAGCTGGCATAATACGGCTATCAAGGATTACTAATTTTATTAACTATAATGTACACGATTTTTTATGCCCGTGATAGTTTATCTAGGTATGTGTGCTTTGGTAAATGTTTTAAGAACTTGTCCATAGACTTATGCAGATAAAAGTTTGTCAGCATCACTTTAGTTAGTGCGTTAAAGAATGGATTTTTCTTACGCTAGCATTTTTACACTTTGGTGACAGTGAAATCATCAGAAAATGAGGAGAATTTGTGAGCGCTGAAGTGAAACCTACCATTTTGTAAGGATCTTGTTGTTTATATGTTCTGTAATTTTCCTTATAGTAGCTTAATTAACGTTTTGTTTTCCTTTGGCCCATAGTTAACAATTTTTATTCATTTTAGGCCAACTAAGCACACACGGAAAATATTTTTGAGCATTAACTATGCATGGTAAGTTGTAAGTTGCTCAAATCAACCATAGTCAATTTTAATACAAATGGAGTGCACGAATATGTAGAACATGTAGAAGGAGAAATGCATTTCTTCGCGGTTTGGTCGGTGTGTAAAAAACAGTCATTTGTGGTTAGTGTATGGTTCAATGAATTAACGTTAATTATTATGTTTATCAAATAATACTTTCCCACGTGTATGTAGTACGTGAATATTTACTAACGGTAGGGCTAAGGGTGGCAACGGATCGGATCGGATCGGATCAGCTCAAATCCGATCCGATCCGATAATTCGATAGTCTTGTCGGATCGGATTCGGATCGGATCACCTCAAATCCGATCCGATCCGATAGGAATTATCAGATTTCGGATCGGATCACCTCAAATCCGATCCGATCCGATAACAATCCGATAGGAAAACAGTATTCGAGAATGAACGAAAAAATGCGTGTGTATTCTAGTAATTTCTTATAACCCGGCTTCGTCGGTATACCCTCTTGCTGAGGTTTATTTTAAATTGCCTATGTTGTACATATTACCCATAAAAACAAGATAGTTTAATTTGCAATCAGTATCAAATGGCTACATCTGATTATTTCATGAGATGCTATATTTCCTTCCGCTCTTCAGATATGCTTTTATTTTTTTTAAATCTCACAGAATTACATAATTCCTTCAGTACTAGGCAGTTCAAAATAAAAATAAAATTCCTTACTTACGACCTTATTGCATGCACCGTCTGTTTTTCCCAAAACAAAAATATTTCCACGTGTTGACAAACTTCAGCAACTATTTATTTACCATCAAGCTTGCATTTCACAAGTATTAGCCCTACCTAAGGGTGGCATCGGATCGGATCATATCGGATCGGATTCGGATCGGATCAAGCTTTTTCATCCGATAGCCTCTATCGGATCGGATCGGATTGACGGTGATCCGATCCGAAATCCGATAATTTTTATCGGATCAGATCGGATTTGGGGTGATCCGATTCGATGATCCGATAGAATCCGATAGATAGAACAATGTTGAAGTTGAAACGAGTAACCATGCGATACTTAGTGAAGAGCTTTCTTCTATATTGCATTGCCCAGCTTAAGCGACACATGCATGAATTCATGGAGTAAATACAACTTTAACACGGCAATATGCGTATTCAAGTATGTTGCACTATTTATTGCACATTGACATTGCATCATTTTGAATCAAAAGTGGGA
>Ga0210040_10001823_pt1 | contig 31314 bp, 20 predicted proteins | sample CryGeyCG12114_NA_FD_185462 | JGI IMG/M metagenome (GOLD analysis project Ga0210040, IMG submission 185462) | Groundwater microbial communities from aquifer - Crystal Geyser CG19_WC_8/21/14_NA (SPAdes) (version 2) | ecosystem: Environmental > Aquatic > Deep subsurface > Groundwater | place: USA...
ACCCTCGTCCTCACCTCAATCAAATGTGCCGCTTCAACAAGCCTTTCTAAATGTTTTTGAACAGCTAACATATCATATTCTCCCAATTCCAACTCCATCTACCAACAAAAGCATTATACAGCAAGTCATAAAGCACTTCACGCCATATGGGCATATCCTGGTATTCAAAAAACTTTTTAAAAGCTATATAAGGATTTATAAACTGTTTCTTGTTAAGACTTCTGGGAAAGTAATCCCATGCGGAGTATTTAGTCTGCCAACCATAGTAGGAAATAGGTTCCATTAAATCAATTTCCTGTTCCGGACTTTCTGCTAAAACCGCTGCTGCATTTGGATTGTCCATTTTATTTATAAGATAAACAGCCTCTATTAATTTTTCCAGTATTTCATAAAAGTGAAGCAATCTTGCAGGGTAACTTATTTTCCAGTAGTCATCTGCTGTTGCAGCCTTTAACCAACTGTCTATATTGTCAAGAGCTTGCGGAAGTGAACAGGCATCGAAAAACGAATCAAAAACGGTATATGGATTTTGTACTTCTGCCTGGTACAACCGTCTTGCATAATAATCTGCAGCAGTATGTTCTCCGTGTGTCATAACGGTTATTTTAGGTTATTATAAGTCTCCTTTACAATCAGTTCCAACGCTCTTACCCTTTCGGTAATGGTTAATAAATCTTCCAGCTTAATTGAATAATTTTCTTTGTACCGGCTATCTATGTAAGCCTTTAGCAGCAACTGGAAAATGTGTTCATTCTTTTCATTGTTACGCGGAAAGTAGCAGCAATCTTATGTGAAACCATAGAACAGTAACGGATAAGCTTATCAATGCTATGCGTGTTTACATATAAGCCTGTGCTTATTCTAAACAAAGTATGCAACGCCTGCTCTGCCGCCTGGTGCAGCATAAAGGCTGCCATTTTATTTTGTTCCCGTATCCTGTATAAATCTGCTCCGGCAAGAAATTCTTCTACTTTGTTAAGACCAGCATTAAAATAAGCTTCATTCAATTTTACCGGCTGCTGTTCTTCACCTGCATTTGCAGGCAGTATATGTTTTACATTTTCTGCATCATACAGGCATCCGGCAGTTTTAGACACACTGATTGCAAAGGGATGCCCTTCTGTAAGCCAGTCGTTATACTGCTGCACATTTAAAACATTTGCCGTTACCGGAATATAAGAACGGCAGTGATTCTCTATTTTATCCTGAAGGTTATTGCAACTGTTTGTACCGCTTTTGTTAACCAAAACCAGCATATAACAATGACTTACAAAACCGGAAGTTGGCGCAGCATCAGCAAAGATGCTTTCTGTACGAACGTGTGAAACTGTGCCGCCAAGCCCATATATTCTTTCTACCGCCAAAGCTTCGGCTATAAGTTTTGCCACTTCTTTGTGTTGGTTGATAAATTCACCGCTTACTGGTAAGCACTGAATGTTCCATTACTGTTTGTAAAGCTATGGTCGTTAAAGTATTGAAGTAAACTGTGGCAGCTTCTTCATCGAATTTCTTAATCGCTTCAGGGCTAATTTTCAACACCTTGGCTACCTGCTCTATTTCATCACCAAATCCCTTAATATAAGGATGTACATAATCAGTTAAATTAAACCGCTTAGATTGCTTAAAAGCGGAATTACAAGTGTGACAACTGGGAATTAGATTAAAAAATGAAAGTGATAAGAAAGGATAGTCCTTCTGCGAAAAGAAATGGTCAAATTCTGGACGGGTTTTTCCACTGTTTGTATTTTATCTACTTCTATAATTTCAACTTCAGAAGTAATCGTTTTAAACACAATGCCTCCTTCATTTACTAAGTAGAAAGTATTGTCACTTTCAGCAATAAAAAATGAAACATTGTTAAAATCAAAAAAATTACTTTTCCCTTTTTCATTTTCGCCAATAATGCCTGTTACATTTGAAATATAATCTCCAAAAAAATTATCAATGTATTCGGGGTTTTCGTAAATTCTTAATTCTATTAAATTGGAATTATAATCAAAGAGATATTTAGAAGATATATTAAAACCTTAATTTTTAATATTTTTGTGATTTTCAATCCAGATATAATGAATTAGCATGTTTCATTTCTTTTTACAACTATGTGTTTCTTTTTTTTTGTTCAGAAAAATCAATTTTACGTTAAGTTTTTACTAACCAGGCAATAGCGGGACCATTAAACGGAGCTTTGAAGAAACTTAAAATGCTTGGAAATATCTTCTTTTTCGTTGACACCATCTCTCCAGTCAAAGGATTTATCCATTTTAAATTATAACTGTTTTTATCGTCCTTCAATTCTATTTTAGCTTGCCCCAATTCGGAATAGATGATATAACCAGTTCCTATCTTTCCTAAAATGTATTGACTTGTATCTGTATTTGTCATCGCTTCCATTTTTGCCGCCTCCTTAAAAAATGTTCTATCCATAACCTCAGGAAGACTTGCGACTGATCCCCCTGCCATGAAAACCGCCCACTCAGAAAACTTTACACCGCTACGGGAGTACATAATTGCTTTTTCGCGGTACCTTGTTTTGAACTCATGTACTGCCCGATAGATTTGACCGAAGGAAGTTTCGCCTACATCGATTATCCGTATATATTGACGTGTAGCAATGCTTTGTCCTCCTTGCGGTGCATATAAACTGCTATCTTTCCGATATTGCCATTGAAGTACATCAATTGCATCAACAAGGACGGAACGCATTGGATCCGTTAGAATTGCATCCTGCACATCTTTTGTTCCAGGAAGCATTACCAGAACTTTTTGATGATTCTCTTTTTCCCACTCGCCTATTACATCCAACCAGAATTGAACAAAATGTAAGGGACCCGTATATTCTATACCAAGGTGATGAATGATGTTGGTATTGCCTTTGAAATTATCCAGGCTTTTTCGGATGTAAGAACGGTGTAATTGTTTCCTTACTGCATTGGTTGTATCATAAAATTGCTCGGCCATGAAAACACGTTTGTCTCCTGCATATGCTGTGTTTTCCGCAAATTCTGTGTTGTTGATATTGTTTGCTGTTCGCCACGGGTAGTCGGCCCAATGAGCTCCTTCTTCGATAATATTGTGTTGTAGGTAATGCTCCTGGATATAAAGCAACCCCTTTTTATCTGCGAGATCAGCAAATCGTTTTAACCTCAACCAGTACCATGTATTCCATTTTGTAAGATCATATTTGCTAAGTCGGTCAAACGCTTCGCCTTGCCCACTTCTTGCAAATGGTTGTTCATAAAATGGTGCCCATGCATCTGCATTAGCACGACGGTTACGGGAATGATCGTCACGTCTTCGCTCGTACCATAGTGCAGGAAAACTTTGCATAGCAACAACATTATTGCTGAGCATGTCATTTACAACTGTATCGAGATCATCGGTCAATCCCTTACCAACACGACCAGGAACAAAGCGGACAAGGTTAGGAGAAGCTTGAGCGAGTTCACTCTTACGTGTTGTTCCGCGCCACATAGTTGTTCGATTTTTTCTTCCTGTTAGCACTTCATTGCCACGAACGACCCATCCATCTTTTATTGAAATAGAAGCAAATTTTTGTGTTGGTATAGCTACTTTTTTAAAACCTGTTTCGTCTATTTTTTTTGCTGCCGAAACATCTGAACGGATAGGATATCTTGCGATCATGCTATCAATCCAGGCATCCATAGTAAGGTCTGGTAATTTGGCTCGTTCACTCAATTCAGCTGCTTCGGTAGGTGTAGGAGCGCTATTACGTTCAGTTTGATAAACCAGTATCTTTTCTTGTGCCGGAGATTTCTTACCTGTCCTTGCTTCAAGTTGGGCATAAAAAATACTTTCTGGTTTTAAAAAACCTCTTGTCAATTCATGTATCCCGTTTCCATAACCCTGGCCCAAGCTACCATAAGCCCAGTTTTGAGCAGTTGGAGGAGCCGGCACATGAATTTGAGGAGCCCTGCTTTGCCATGAAAGTGAATTAGCTGCACTCCACCCACCACCTTGTCCATCAACATCACGGTAAGCAAAACTTACGATACCACCATCAACGGTAGTTTTGTCAAAGAGTATACCGGTTGACCAGCCGCCTACCGCACCACTAAAATTGGTTGGCATAAACGAATAACATTGCACAAAAGCATTTGGACCCGGTGTAGTAAAGCCAACTGAAAAATCGTGGTAACCATGTTCAGCATAACACCTTTGAAAGAGTACCTGCTGTCCAAGTGTTTGAAAGGAATAGCGGCGATAATTTCCAATTTCCCCAACAGGAGCTAGTGATTTACAATCTTCAACGGTTATACGACTTGCTGTTTCCCAAACTGCCACTGCCGAACTTACAAAGTGCTCGGTAACAACCCTACGCACCCATGCATCCCGCACGTTATCCATCGTTATTGCCATCCATCTGTGATTTTCATCTTTCGCATTCAATTGGTCAAAAGTCGAAATACATCTTATATTTTCTACCCCTACATTTCGTATTTGTCCGTCCCATGTGTACTTAGCTACACTGCCACCTCCGTATTGGGGATCGAGCGAATTGGTAAGCGGTACATCAAGTGTAATGGACTCTGAAGAAACTGCAACTACTGTGCGGTTCCAGTTCTGGTCGAAGTCTCCCGGATCCCATTTCGTAAGTTGGTAGTCTACATAAATACCTATTTTATCGGTTCCTAATTTTTCCAGCCATTCTTTGGTTGATGGTCGGTTTACAATAACATGGTCACCTACCCTAAACGAGTGCGGGTTTTTAAAAGTTAGTTTGGTGGCATTTACAGGAAAATAAGTATTATCTGCTACCGGCTCCCGCTTTTCAATCCTTTGGTTGTTGACGCCCGCTATTCTGATCAACGTTTGCCGGTCTACACCCTTTCCTATCAATATTGTTCCGTTAGTATTTGCACCACTGCCACGAAGCACAACACCTGAAGCCCGAATGATTAGGCCACCAGCTACTTCAAAGGTTCCTGTGTCTAAAAGAACTACTCCTCGGAACCCTTGTTTATCCAGTGGTAAGGATGAGACGTAATCAATTGCACCCTGTACCTTTGCCGTAGCATCACCTTTGATTGTCGGCACAATAACCTTAACAGGCACATCTGGAATTGGCTCTTCTGATAACCTGTAGCCGCAATACGAGAAATCAGGCACCCTATCACCATTTGCACTTGCGTTATAAGTAAGCTTCCAATCAGCACCAATTTGGATTGGAGATGCGGAAGTTGTCTTAAGCTGGGCGTAAGTAGATTGAGCGAAACTAAACAAGGCAGCAACAATGAGAAACCAATATTTAAAAGTCATGATACGTTTTATTTTTAGTCTATTTTTATCTGTTTCTTGACCCCCTGGCTGGTCTTACCGCATCGGCAGTGGCCGGAAATAGGAGTAATTACAATAGTCTTTGGTGCCTTGATTGAATTAACTGCGGCAAAAGGTGAAGTGGCTGGTACAGTGTTGTCATTATAACCACATGAGTAAAAACCGGGAACAGTAATTTGTTTGCAAATTTGACTACATCGCAATAGCTTATTGTGCCTTAGTTCATCGAGTTTATTTGTAGTTGCGTGGTTGTGGGCATTTAGAAAGTGCGGCCATCCTCCTATCGGTCTCATGATCCTGAGATCTTTACTTTTGTGCAACACGTGGTTTTACAATATGATCTGCCAAACCAAGATCTAACGTTCTTATTTCGCCCAGTACTATCTCTGCCATTTTCCTGGCACCAAAATCATTGAAATGAGTATTGTCGTGTATCCCTTCCGGATAAAGAGGGTTCTCTCCTGCTTCCAAATTCATATAGAGGTACTTTGAAAAATCTGGCCCTAACTTTTGCACGAACTCACGGCTTTTACCATCCAGATCAACCATTGGTACTTTATATTCAGCAGCTACTTCCGCTACCATTTTTGAATATGGTGCATGTGTTTCCTGTGCTATTCCACTTGAATCAAACTTTCTTACGGTAACCGGAGTAACCAAAACAGGATTGGCTTTTTTATTCCTTGTATCGCTAACATACATTATTAAATTCTTCTTGTAATCTTCCGGCGACGCATATCTGTCTGGATGATCGGCAGAGTTTGCGGCATCATTGTGTCCGAATTGAATAAACACATAGTCTCCTTCTTCCAAATTGTCCACGACATGCTTCCACAAATTTTCACTCATAAATGATTTCGAGCTCCTGCCACCCCTTGCCTTATTATCTATTACTACAGATGAATCGAAATAATTGGCAAAGGGCATTCCCCAACCTGTTAAAGGAAAACGAGTCTTATCATACAAACACATAGTAGAGTCCCCGACTAGGTATACCTTAATTTTTTTGCCTCCCGGTAAGGCAAACGAGACTAAAAGAATAAATAAAAGAAAGGATGTTAACCTTACCTTATGCCGTAATAATATTGCTCTTAAACGATTATTCATTTCATTTGTATTATTTACTGGGTTAACAGAGTTGATAAGGCTGCAAGAAAACTCCTACAACGTCTGGAACTTTTGGGGGTCTATTGTCGCAGCACCATCAGGCCCTGTTGCGATTTACTGATTAGTTCATTACCTTTTTGAGTGGCATTTGCTGGTTACAACTACTACAACCGATAATTCACGAAGCCCCCGAAGCTCCAAGTAAGCTTTGGCCAGCCATCTTTAAAAAGGCACGTCGAGTCTTACTTTTTTTTATTTTCTATTATAAATATTTTTTATTCAATGAATATTGGTCAGTAAGAAGGAACCGTTCCATGACCTCCAGCATACATATAATACCAAAGGATATTAGCATGCTTTTATCTCCTGCCTTCTTCGTCCAATCCTTCCCACCGAAAACGACAATCATCGGTATTGGGGCCTCTAAAGCAGCAATTTCTACATTATTCGTTTCTATACCATCTCCTGAATATATTAGCATTTCGCTTTCACAAGGCTTCCGGCGTAAAAGTAAACCGAAACGATTGCTACAAGGCGCCGAAACGAAACAGTAATCCTTTTATCAACAGCACTTAACAAGAAAGTTTGTGTACCGCCGAGATAAGTGGATGCGGACTGCCCAATTTGCTGTTTACCTTGCTGTTTAGTCATAGCAGACTTGCCCTTTTGCCCAAATGATTGAAGCGATAGCAGTAAATTTGCAATGATCGTTATTTTTTTAATTAATGCTGTTTTTACAAGGTCAATAGGTCAAAAACTCCCTTTATAACTTATTCCCAAGTACTTCTAAAGCATCTGTTTTATGGCTGACATGTCCTTTTTTTGAAGCAATAAGATAATAGTAGTATTTGACTTGCTTTTGATCTAATCTATTTTTTAGTTGAAAGTTCATAGAGGTGTCGTTCATCGCTAATACCTCACTTACTTTCTTAAACTTTTTATGGGCATCTGTCGACTTGTATAATTCAAAGTTGACCCCTTTAATTGGCCAGCTAATATTCCAGTTAAAGATTAAATCAAGAGAATCTCTTGTTACGCTGAAATTAGCTACCGCAATATTTTTTATCTGCTTGTTTGTTGCAGCAAAAGAAATGTTTGGATTCCATTCTTTAAATAAAGCAGTAGTGGTATAAGAAGCTGCTTCAGCATTAGTAAGCTGGTAAGACCAATTTACTCTTTTACTCGTATCTACCAGCGTACCATTGAAATATTTACTCTTATATTCTGCATAATAAACCAGAGCGGTATTGGTTGCAGTATCCCACTTTGTCCATCCTTCAGGAGGGATGGAATTGCTCATTGTTGTATTAATGAAAACCACTTTCGTATGGCTCTTAGGAATTGTTCCGATGCCTGTACTGTTTTGCCAGGGCCTTCCTAAAAAGTAGTAAGTAAAACCATTGTTAGCAGGCAATACGCAATCGCGAAAAACATAGCCATACTCCTGACCTGCTGGAGTGTTCGCAGCCGTTATAAAAGAGTTGCCAGCTCGTGTTCTTGTTTTTGCGTAAATGATACATGAGTCAAAGATGACAATAGAGTTTCCAAATATAAAATCAACATTACCGTCGATGTAGCAATTGTTATAATATTGCCGCGTAGCAGGTCCACCCGTCTTATACGTTAGCAGCGTGTCCTGGTTGCCAAGAAACCGGCAATTGATAAATAGAGACCTGTCTCCGTAAACGCTTGCCGCTACGGCCTGGCTTCCGTCTCCAAAAGTGTTTTCAAATGTTATATTGGTAGCAGAAAAATCAGCAGCATAAACAAAGAATGTGGAAGAACCGGGCGTTCCTAAGGCACGTCCGTCCATCGTATCTCTTGCAGCAGAATTATATGTGATGATGGTGCTTGCAACACTTTCGCCAATCAATTGAATGAAAGGTTTGGTGGCAGGTATGCGAACTCTTTCCTTATACTTGCCATTCTTTATAAATATTTTAAATGGTTTGATTAGTCCTGAAGGCGTAGAATCTATTGACGCTTGTAATGTGGTAAAGTTTCCTGAACCATCTTGTGCAACAATAAAATCGTAATGTTCTGCACCTTTTGTATGAGCGCATAACATGAACATGAACATGGCTACCAGAATTTTTTGCATACTAAACTATAAGTTTTCTTAAAATAACTTTTTATTAAAGTGGCCTAACAGGATTCCATCTTCCATCAAATGTCCATGCCGCATCAATAGTTTCTGCCATGGGAGAACCGGGAGCTGCATTAAGGTTATTTTTAGACCAATCGTAATCCTTTCCTTCACGATGGCAATTGAAATAATATACTCTTGAACCCCAGAACACTTCTTTAGCAGTTGCTGCCTTATAAATAGGTATATCCACCATGTTTTTGTCAAACGTACAATTCAATAAATAAAAATGTGCATCGTGATGATAGCGGCCTAGCTTGTAAGGCTTGTCTCCCTTAAATGTGCAATTCTTCACTACACTTTTCATCTTCATATCAGCACCTCCATCATGCCATATTGCAGCAGTAGGACTTTGACAAATGAAGGTGCAATTCTCGGCATACGACCAACCACGGGGACAATAAAAATCAACACCACCTTGCATAACACAATCCTTAAAATAGTACATGCCACTACGCGCATTCCACGGGCTAACCGTATCTGCACCCCATGCTCTTAAAATGCAATTGATAACTCTCAACCTGGTTGATTTAAAAGAGCGCAAGCCAAACTGGTGGCTTGTTTTTGTTACAGTTCTTTTTTGTATTTGGTTAGTTGCTCTGTCTATACAATCTATTTCGACAGAATCAGGTGCATTTAAACCATAAGTATTTTCAATAGTAAGATTCATAATGGTTATATCATTACCATCAAGATTTACAACGCCAGTATATGGGTCAGTTAAATGTTCGCATGAATAAATAACATTGGAGATAGAGCCTGTAATTATTGTTTTCTCTCTGTTCTCACCTTGCAGCACAACATGATGCTTGCCGATGTATAGCTTTTCTTTATACAAGCCATTTTTAATAAAAATTATGCGGTCTTGACCTGACGAATCAATTAGACTATTTACAGCTTCCTGTATAGTTTTAAAGTCCCCTTTACCACTTGCATCTACAATAAGTCTTACTCCTTGGGACCTTAAAAGTAAGGGCGCAAACAAAGCAATTAATAGATAAAGAACTTTCATAATTGATAACTTCACTTTGATGGGTTTTAAATCCTGAATTTAGTTATTTGCAAAAGGATCCCAGCCCGAAAAAATATTTCTCAGGTTATATTGCTTAGCTTCTTCATCTGTTAACTGATGGGACCATGATACTCTTTGAGTTGTTATTGCACCTGGCCCTGTGTTTTCGTATTCGGCATAATATAAAGTTTTTTCATTTGAAGCGCTGCTCCAATTATTCCAACCTTGCTGTGCCACTTGTTTATCTAAGGTGCAGTTGATATATACTGTTTTGGCAAACGGTCTCCATGGTCTGCCTAGCATATAAGAATTTGCGGGAGCATCACCTGTTATGTTACACTTGAGAAAGACATAACCATACTTTTTATTTTCAGGAGTAGATGCAGCGGTATAAAAACCGCCTCTCTTACCAAAGATGGTACAGCTATCAAATACAGCAGTTGAGGAACCAAATATAAAGTCAACCGTTCCTTCTATGTAACAATGATTATAGTATTGTCGGCTCTCACGTCCATAGGTATATAAGGTATCCTGGAAACCAAGAAAGCGACAGTTTTTAAATTTTGCTCTATCACCTGCTACAAATACTGCGACTGCCTGCCCAATAGGACCAGCAGTGTTTGAAAAAGTTATGTTCTCAGCAGAGAAACCAGGCCCATAAATATAAAAACCTGATGAACCTGAAGTGCCTTTATCTTCTCCAAATATGTTTTTCTTCTGGTTGTAATCATCATAAGTAATGATAGTACTGTCGAGACTTTCGCCAATAAAAGCTACAAGGCTTTTCGATTCCGCTAATACCAGTTTTTCTTTATACACCCCATTTTTAATAAAGATGGTAGTTTCTTTTTTTCGGAAGTCCGGAACTGCATTGATGGCTTCCTGGACTGTCTTAAAATTGCCGCTGCCATCTTTTGCAACAACGAAGTCGTAAGCAAGATTTGCAGTATTTACAGGAGTGAGGATACGTTTAGCTAAATCAAGCTTTAATTCCTCGATGCCTGCTATTGCTAAAGCAGCGATCTTTTTAGCACCGACCGGACTAAAGTGTGTATCATCCTTATTTCCCTTAGGGTAATTAACGTTACCTGAATCAACATAGTTGAAGAGCACTTTTGATCTTTCCTCTCCCATCTTCTTGATTAGTAGCTCACTCTTTCTATGCATGTCGATAAGAGGAACCTTAAGGGAATCTGCGAGCCTTCTAACAATGTCAGGATAACCACCATGCGAATCAGTAAAAACGCCATTCTTAAAACTGCGCCTCATAGTAGGTGTAAGCAATACAGGTATAGCTTTCCTCGACCTTGTTTCATTTACAAACTTTGCAAGGTTTTTTTTATAATCTTCTAATGAAGTGCCAACACCGGCCTTGTCAATTTTTTCATCGTTGTGACCAAATTCTATAAACACATAGTCGCCTTTTTTCAATGCATCTACAACCGGTTGCCACCTGTTTTCATTGATAAACGATAAAGTACTTCTGCCGTTCTGAGCCCTGTTATCAATGGTTACCTGATTATCAAAGAACTGGCCGAAAGCCATACCCCAACCAGTCTCGGGATAAGCCTTTTCCTGTTTATTAGCCATTGTTGAATCGCCTATCATATAAATAGTAATTGGCTCTGGTCTGACCCAAAAAATAAAAAACAGGTTTGAAACAAGACCTACGCTTCTTTTGATTTTTGAAAGTTTATTGCCCATCGTTTAATTTTATTTGTTCAATCACACAACACGTTGTACAAACTCTTACAGTTGAGGTTTCCACTTATCCCAGGCTTTCTAAAGAGTTATACTTCCATCTGCTGTTTCAGTCAATTGCTTTAACCATGATACACGACCGGCTCCCGCTGCTCCCGGACACTAGTTTTCATACTTCGAAATCCTGCAGTTTTATAGTAGTAAATGATAAGTAATACTAACAAAGTTTGTTTTATACTTATTTATCTTTTGAATTTCATGTTCTCGCAGATAGTTCACGTAATTTCAACGACAAACAAGAAAGTTTTTTATCAAATCAAAAATTGAATCTCACTTACTTAGTCGCAGGTTTAGGTTTTACAATTCTATCTGCAAGCTCTAATTTTAAAGCCCTTATTTCTGCCAGAACAATCTCCGCCATTTTTCTTGCACCGAACTCTGTAAAGTGAGTATTATCTTTTATTCCATCGGGGTAATTAGGGTTTTCTCCTGCGTCAAGCTGGTTATACAAATACTTAGATGTTTTAGCACCTAATTCTTGTAATAGTTCAATACTTTTTTTGTCAAGATCAATTACGGGTGTATTTGTTTGTTTCGATACTTCATATACCAAAGCCGAATACTCTGCATGGGTAGGCAAAGCTTTGCCAGAAGAATCAAACTTCATTCTTGTTACAGGAGTAATTAAAACCGGTATACCTTTTTTACTTCTTGTTTCATTGATGAACCTTGTCAGGTTCTTTTTATAATCCTCCGGTGTAGTATAACGATCAGCATACTGAGGTTGGCTTGCCTCGTCATTATGACCAAACTGCATTAGGAGATAGTCGCCTTCCTGCAAACTGTCAACGATTAGTTGCCACCTGTTTTCAGCAATAAATGTTCTTGTACTTCTTCCGCCTAAAGCTTTGTTCTTTATTTCAACTGTAGAGTCAAAAAAGTAAACGAAAGGCATTCCCCAACCCTGCATAGGAAATCTATTTGGTGTATAAGGGCATACAGTAGAATCTCCTATCAGCCATACTTTAATTTTCTTTTTCGGTGCTATTGAAAATGACATAAAGAACAATAGACTTATTGCAAGTGCTTTCTTGTTTACAGATTGAGACATAAGTTTTTATTTAAATGAAGTTTTGCAACACTCGTTGCAAGCATTACTTTATCAGGCTGTTGAGATAGACCTCTACATTTGTAAACTGCTTGTCTAACTCATTTCCTTTATTGTCATTTGCATCGTTTGCATTCAAACCCATTTTTGTTTCCCATCGATCAGGCATACCATCATGGTCGGAGTCTCTAGGCGTAGGTGAAGCTTTTAAAGCAGGCCAGGCATTTACAGTTTGTTCGTAAGCAGTTCCATGAGGATACCCACCCTGTACATCTATCATTCTTCCCGTGCGGGTTTTTACATCATTAATTATTCTTGCATCAAGTGTATCTCTGTGTAAACTTGCGCCTACGCTTTGCAAAACGATCAGGTAAGCATTTTCTGCAGATTGAGTATTTACAGAGTCTGCAGAAAAAACAGTCATGTTCTTTGAAGCAACTGCATCAGTATCTGTACCTTGATTCATCACTACACCTAACCGATTATTACGGGTAACATCGGGAAAGCCATCTATATAATTACCATCCACATAAAATTTACCAAAAGATATTGTGGGAGGTTTTTTGTAGGGATTTAACACTCTGTTCCTTACATTGTTATTTGTTGAGGGGCCGTATTTGTAATAATTATTTATTAGGTTGTAATTACCACCTTCACCTGCATATACATTGTTAGTAGCCCAGTTATAAATCACGTTATTTCTAAAATCAACAAATTCTGAAGGAATGTTTCTTATCCCATCAAATCGTGGAGTGCGGTTACCACAATGGGCAAAAAGGTTATGATGACCAGATGTATGTCTTCCACCCCAAATACCGCCAAATCCATGATGCTCATAATCCTTGTCCCCCGTTTCGAAATGGTATGAATAGTTGAGCGGTTCGGAGATGAGGTTCCACTGCAACGTTGTACTATCTCCACCATACACACTAAAAACTTCATCTGTGCTCCAACTCACCGAACAATGATCGATAATAATATTATTCCTTCTGATACCTCCAAAAGCATCATCCCCCCCGTTACCATCAACCATTCCACCTTTTTGATTCTTATCACCCATCCTAAACCTCAAGTAACGGACGATAATATTATTTCCACCCACCTGAATAGGATAATCAGCCAGGCATACTCCATCTCCCGGCGCGGATTGCCCTGCAATAGTAAGATCTGATGTAAATGATAATCTAGACTGAAGGTGAATAGTGCCCGAAACAGCAAACACAATTATTCTTGGACCTTTAATCCTTATGGCTTGTCGCAAACTTCCTTCACCTTCATCATTAAGGTTTGTAACAAACAGTACCTGTCCGCCCCGTCCGCCCGTAGTATATTTACCAAAGCCTTCTGCACCTGGAAAGGCAATAGCTTTTCCATTATCACTAACACTCTTTGGCAGTTTTTTTTGTGCGAAAGAAGCAAGGAACAATGAGTTAAGAACAGCTGCTAATAATAACAATTTTTTCATCTCATAATTTTAAAAACATAGAAAGTGTGTTCCGGTCGGTATAATTGGATTTAAATGTCCTATCATATTTGCTTTAAAAAATAAGGCAGCCTTCATCAGCAGCCTTATTAAACATCTTTTCTTTATAATTAATAATTTGGATTCTGTTTTAATTTCCCTTGGTAGGAGTCAAGTGTTGCTTGGTCAAAAGGATATAACTCGCTTTTGTTGGGGGTAAAGAAGTATCCAATGGCGTCCATATAATGAACGTTGGTAGCGCCAACGTTCAAAACATTCGTTGTACGTGAAAGATCTTCTCGCCAGTTCAATTGCCTCCAACCATAAGGTGCAGACGTAGCATTAAATGCAGGCAAGGGAGCCGTAGCAGGACTCGGTTTGTAAAAAGAACCAAACCATTCAATTTCATCAGAACCTGGTGTGTTTCTCCAGTACATGTACTGGGGCACATTAGGGTCAAGGGATAAGGCACGAAGTTTTGTTCTTAGTGTACCCGTTGTAGGAGCTAGTAAAGTTCCTAATAAATTCCATCTAACTAAATCATACTTGCGTAGATGTTCGTTTCCAAACTCAAGATACCTCTCATTCACTATAGCATCAAAAAATCCTGTTTTGCTTCCAGTTGTAACACCGATTTTACTTTCATTTCCTTTATATGCCCTTTTGCGAACTTCCTCCATCGCAGCAATAGCAGCGGAAGAAGGCCCATTATTGATTTCATTTTCAGCTTCCGCAAACATTAGCAATATGTCAGAAAAACGAATCAGGACACAATTGTAACTTAATGCCAAACCAGTTCCTGGAAGTAACGGATTGCGCCAGTCTCTTCTATACTTGCCGGTAGTAAGTTGGGTAAAGACCCTTGCTTGTTTTCTGCTGTCGGCATTGATCTGATAATTAGTTATAGATACATCGCGTCGGGTATCGACAGAGTCAAAAGCATAAAAATAGGACGGAACTATTTGAATTGCGCCCAATCCCTGTCCTACTCTCGACTGAGCATTAGTAGATGGACCGTCATTAACACCTTGTCGACCATCCGAGTTCGAATTCCCTCCCCCAGCGGCAACTTCAAAAATCACTTCACCATAAGGATCGGGCTTCAAGCCGCTCACATATGTTTTCCATAATTCCTCAAAACTTGGATCAAGTGTATGTTGGTCTCTTCTTGCCATAATATCTGCACACTCATCCCTCGCAATTTTGTGGTAAGTAAGGTAATCACTTCTACGTTCCATTTTCTTACTTTCATTTCTAAGTGAGTACCCCCCGCAAAACAGAGCAATTCTTGCTCGCAATGCTTTTACTGCGCCTTTAGTTATACGCTCATTTCTTGGTACTTCTGTTCTCCATGGCACTAAATCTTTAGCAATAGCAAGATCATTTAATATATGATCATATATCGTATCACGGTTTAGAGTTGGCAAGTAAAGGTCAGCTTGCTTGTAAGCAGGAGTAAAAGGTGCAGGAACGTCGCCCCAAATTTTTACTAAATCAAATAAATATTGGGCTCTTAAAGTCAATGCTTCGCCGTACAAACGTTTTAAATCTCTTTGATCTGCTTCAGATCCTGTACTATAAGCATCCATTAATGGTATTTGTTCAATACAAAGGTTTGCTTTCTCAAGGCCACGATATAACGCAAGAAAAGGGGCACGCAAAGCACCGTTGGATAGTAGTAATTGGTAACGAGCAATACCTCTTCGCTCATTATCAAGTCCCCCACTCTGTATGGCCTCATCTGTATCAAAAGGAAAGTATAAGCCTAGGTAAAGGCCGTAGCCATTCTGTCCTTGCAATTCGTCATATGCACCCAAAACAGATGTAGTTGCATTGGCAACATCACCGAAAGCTTGTTGAACACTATACTGAGATACGGGTTGAATATCAAGATATTTTTTACAGCCGTTTAAACTCAAAATTATTGACAGCGCACTTGCTCCTACAATAATTTTAAAAAATAATTTTTTCATATCAGTAATTTGATAATTTTAAAATGACACATTTAAACCAAAAACCCATGTTCTTGAACGAGGGTAAGCTCCAAAATCAACACCAGGTGTAAGTGGATCAGATCTTCTTGCAGTTACTTCAGGATCGTAACCCGAATATTTTGTTATTGTAGCAAGGTTATTTACAGTTGCATAAACACGTAATGAAGAAATTTTGACCCTTTTACTTAATGTGGTAGGCAGTGTATAACCGAGAGTTACGTTATTGATACGAAGAAAAGAGCCATCTTCAATTGCATCATCACGAAGAAAAAACCTTTGGGCAGCTAGTGGAGAATATTGAGTAGAACCGCCATTTGGATTTAATTTAGCCAATTCAACAGGGTCAGTTACAAGAACTCCCTGATCGTTTATATTTCTCCACCTGTTCCTCATAGTTCCTAGTAAATTAAGGTTAGGGAAGGTTCCGTCTGTCCACTCTATTTTATTGGCATTATAAATATCGCCTCCATAGACAAAGTTTACAAATACACTCATATCAAAGTTTCTATACGTGAACTGGTTATTCCAGCCACCTGTGAATTTTGGATTAGCATTACCGATAATTACCCTGTCGGCAGCTGTAATTTGTCCGTCTGGTGCATCAGGTTTTCCATCTCCATTTGTATCAACCGTAGCCTGGTCTTTAAACTTGAGTACCCCAGGTCTGAGAACACCAACATTTGCGTTAGCGTTAGCAATACCAGGCTTCAGTGTATATGCGGCAGTCGTTGCATTGTAAGTGAAATCATCAATTGTATAAATACCGTCTGTTACAAACCCATACATCAAGCCGATTGGCTCGCCTACTCTAACAAGATAATCATCTAAACCATCAGAACCTTGCCAGCCTGAATTACGTGTTTGCTCTAAAAGGCCGCCTAAATTTTCTACGCGGTTTTTATTTAAGGAGATGTTGAAGTTAGAATTCCACGAAAAGGTTTTGTTTTGAACTGGCGTAGCATTCAATTGAAATTCTATACCCTTGTTTGAGGTTGAACCTACATTCTGAAGCTGGGAACTATAACCTGTAGTTGGGGGAATTGCAACAGATAGTAACAAATCATTTCCAACATTCTTATACATATCTATGGTTAGGGAAGCTCGGTTCTTGAAAAAAGAAAGATCTAATCCTACATTGTTTGATGTCGTTCTTTCCCACTTCAAATTTTCATTTGCTAAAGCTGAAGGAGCAAAACCAGGAAGAATAGTATGGTTTAAAGGATATTCACCATTTACGCCGTATAGTTGAAGATATAGCAGATCACCAATACGGTTATTACCAGCTGTTCCAAAACCTACCCTGATCTTTGCATCAGAGATCCAGTCAAGTCCCTGCATAAATTTTTCCTGTGAAAATCTATAAGCTGCGGAACCTGAAGGGAAAATGAGTAGTCCATTTTCATACTTAAATTTACTTGACCTGTCTGCCCTCGTTGCTATACTAACAAGAAACTTTTTATCGTAAGAATAATTTAACCTGCCAAAAACGGAAAATATCCTGTTCGGTGGAGTTTCACCACTTCTTGGAGCTGGCTGAGAAGTTCCTGCCGGAGGAGAACCGAGGTTGATATTTGCCAAGGCTTTAGCAGGACTTATATCAGCAGGTAAATATCTCGTCTCAACAGATAAAGATTTCGACCTTGTTTCGTACGTTTCTTCACCGACCAGTACATCTATGTCATGATGTTTAGCAACATTATTTAGAGTATACTGAAGGGTGTTAGAGTTATTTATAGTTATGCTATTTTGATCGGCAATCGAAACAGTCGGAAGGTTACCAAAGCTTCGCGCTGTGCCGGTTATCTTACTAAAAAACTGGTCTTGTCTTGCATAAGTATTATCAAAGCCGGTGGTAGACCTGAAAGCCAGGTTCTTTAAAAGATTATAAGTAAAGTATCCGCTTACATTGATACCTTTTTGAAAAGCCCTCCTATATTCAGCCTCCGTAATAAGAACGGGATTTGTAATACCGGCAGAGCGCTGATAGTAGGTCTCATCAAATTCCTCGACACTTGGCGCCGTAGGGATATCAAAGGGGCGGTACTGGATACTATGTCTCAACCGGTTAGTCGTTCTTGTGCCACTATTTGTTGTACCAGCTCCTCGTATAACTTGATCAAGATAGCGGGCAGTAAAGCCCATCCTAAATCTATCAGAAGCTTTGTGATCTAGTTTGAAGTTGACCAACTTTCGGTCAAAACCTGATTCAATTTGAATTCCCTCTTCTTTGTTAGAAGTCACGCTAAAATTGAACGTGGTGTTAGCATTTCCTCCGCTTACTGACACGTTGTGGTTTTGGTATGGTGCTTGTCTTCCGAAAACTTCATCTTGCCAATTGATAGATGGGGTATTCTTATAGTTCTGTAACGTATCCCAGGTTGAACCATATATGCGGTTGAAAGAAGTATCGTTCGTCAGTTGGGCTTTTTCGTATTGCCACACGACAAACTCATATGGATTAAGTACATCCATTTTTCTTGCAATCTTTCTGAAACCAAAAGCCCCATTGTAGGAGACTATGGTCCTACCAGGCCTTCCCGATTTAGTTGTAATAAGTACAACACCATTAGCACCTCTCGCACCATATATCGCGGTAGTTGATGCATCTTTTAATACGTCGACAGACGCAATATCCTGCGGAGAAATTACTGATAAAGCATTCTCAACCTGTACGCCATCTACAATGTAAATAGGAGAATTGTCCTGTGTGATAGATCCTCCTCCTCTTATTCGAATAATAACATCGGCACCTGGAGCACCCTCAGTAGTCGTTACCTGCACGCCTGCTAATTTACCTGTAAGTGCTTCAGCGGCATTAGAAAGCGGAATATCACGCAGCTGCTTCGCACCCACAGAAGAAACAGAACCGGTAAGGTCTCTTCGTCTAACAGATGAATAACCTACAACTACTACGTCATTTAATGTAGACGTTTCATCTTGTATGGCTGCATCAACAGTCGTTTTGTTTCCCACAGGAATCTCTAACGTAGCCTGGCCAACAAAGCTAAAAACTAAGACAGGGTTGGTACCCGAAACATTAATAATATAACGACCTTCGTTATTAGTAGTAGTACTGTTTGAAGTACCTTTTACTGTTACAGTAGCACCAACTAAAGCATCTGCGCTCGATCCTTTAGTTACTCGTCCGGAAATGGACCGGCTTTGTGCCAAGGTCGAAACAGTTGCGGACACTAAGAAAAGTAAGAGCAAAAATGTTCTTTTCATACGGCAAAATTTAATGTTACTATTTGGTAAGCAATTGCATAGTGTGCATCGTTGTGCAACTTTAAGCATCCGGCAATCATTGATGATGAAGTTATACTATTTATCTCTTGGTCTTTAAATAGCTCAAATAATTTTTACGCAATCGTTGTCATTCTTTATCGGTTTCGTTCCCGATCTCCTTAACGCTATTCAATCTATCTAAACTTACAAAATTTTTGCGTGAAAGAAGTGTAACTTGAACACGAAAAAGAGTAACCTAATTGGTAATTATTAAAGCGTCTGCCTAAATGAAATTCGATCTGGTTACGATAAAAGACATTGCAAAAGCATTAAACGTTTCTAAGTCTACTGTATCACGAGCATTACAAAATGCACCGGACATTAGCATCGCTACAAAGAGTAAAATTATTGAGTATGCGGAAAGAATAAACTACAGCCCTAATCCTTTTGCATCCAGCCTGAAAGAGGGTAAAAGTCACACAATAGGAGTTGTTGTAAGTGAGATAGCAAATTCTTTTTTTTCCCAGGTGATTGATGGAATTGAGTCTATAGCATACGAGAATGGATATCGAGTTATCATAACACAAAGTAGAGAATCAGAGGAAAGGGAAAAGATTAACGTGGAGCATTTGTGTTCCCACTCAATTGACGGATTACTCATATCGTTATCGTCAGCAACTTCTAATCTTTCTCATTTAAAAAAATGGCACACCAGGGGTCTTCCTATTGTTTTTTTCGACAAAATTTCTGACGAGATAGAAACTCATAAAGTTAAAATAAACAACCAGCTTAGTGCCTTTAAAGCAACAGATTTTTTAATTAAAAAAGGTTATAGAAAAATAGCTCACCTTACAACTCCTCCATATTTATCAACTACAATTGAACGTTTAAGTGGATATCAAAAAGCCTTGCAAAAACACAGTTTAGTCTATGACGAAACTTTAGTAAGGTACTGTAAACATGGCAAGGATATCGAACAGGAAGTAAAGCTTGCTCTTGAATCTTTGTTTAAACTTCACTCAAAACCTGACGCTATTTTATGTGCGTCCGATAGGACTTCTATTTCCTGCTATCAAATATTGGAATCCATGAAGGACAAAGTTGAAAACGTTGGCTTAGCCGGGTTTTCGAATAGCAAATTATTTGATTATTTCCCAAACAAAGTAACAATTGTTCAGCAGCCAGCCTTTAAAATAGGACAAATAACAACTAAGTTACTTTTGGAAATTATTGAAAGTAAAACACCAATTGAAAAGTTCGAAACAAAAGTATTAAATGCGAAATTAATTATTCGAGAATAAGCTGAACGTGATTATCTCACTTCCATTCATGGTGTTGATGTTCATATGGGTTTTATTCATGTACAAGGTTTGGAAGAGGGATTGATATTGCAGTTAATTGAAGAACGAACAAAGAAAGCTGGTAATTAACATAAATACCAATTCTATCAGCACCTAGTTTTTCAAGTCATTCTTTTGTTGATGGACGGTTTACAATTACCAGATTCCCAACTTTAAAAGGGTGTCCATTTTTAAAAGTTAGTTTAGTAGCGTTGACTGGGAAATAGCTATCAGGCAACTGAATATTTTTTTCACTTCTTCGATTGTTGAGGCCGCTTATTCTTATAAGCGTCTCTCTAGCTGCACCTGTCCAATCAAAATAGTTCCATCATTGTTTGATCCATTTCCTCGCATTACAACACCAGAAGTATGGATAATTAATCCACCTGCAACTTCGAAAGTTTCTTTCTCTAAAAGAACACTTCCATGAAAACATTGCTTATCAACAGGCAAGGAAGAAACATAATCAATAGTTGTCTGTATTGTCTTTGTCGCATCACCTTTCATTGCAGGTACAATTACTTTTACTGCAACATCTGGAATAGACACTTCGGAAAGCATATACCCACAATACGAATAATCAGAAACTCTGTCGCCCTTTGCATCGACCTTATACGTTAGCTTGCCATCAGGGGTAATTTGAATAGGTGAACTGGACGTAGTTCTGGATTGGGCGTAAGTATTTTTAGAAAAAATTAATATAAGAAAGGCTGCCGCAAAAAGGCAAAGATGTGATTTCATGTTAATGCTATTTTTTACGAGCCGTATGTGCGAAAGTGATATCTAATCTTATAATATAGCAATTTTGAAAGAGGCCGTAGCGGTTGTCATTGATATTCCGTAAAGATTAGCAGCTTATTGAGATACTTCATGAAACCATTTAATAGCATAATACCAACATTGTTCATCTTCCGTATTTTTAAGATTATGAGGAACATCTGGCCTTACTAAAATCAGATCTCCTGCTACAGCTTTATAATGGACAGATGCGATGTTTATTGTTACGCGACCTTTCATAAGCAACATAATTTCTTCAGCCCGATGTGTATGAGGTGCATGACTTTCTTCTCCTGCATTAAGCGCTGTAACATGAACTTCAAACCTTGGAAACATTGATGATGGTCGATCAAAAACAGATCTCGATTCTCCTTTATTTGTTTTCTTAACCGTCATTTCATTCCAGTCTTTCAATAAAGATCCACCACTTACTTTGCCACGACTTATGTCAACAGGAGCTTTGGCCTTAAATCCTACAACAAAATAAGTTACAGGCTTAGCCGAGGTATTTTCAAAGCTTTGTTTATCTCCTGCCACTATCAATGCAATACTTCCTGGTCCTAAAGTTTTACTACTATCGTTTATGTGGATTTTAAGTTGGCCATCTTTTACAATTATTAACTCTTCCCGATCTTCTATTGCACGAGGCGGGTGATTAGTCTTGCCCGGTGCAAGTACCGAATGATGATAACTTAGTGTTGCAAGGTCTGTTGTGCTTCCTTGTACCCTCCGTTTTGCTTGACTTCCTGCTATGTTTTTGGCCTGAATACTATCTAAATTATAAACACCTGATGATAAAGAATCAGTTTGAGCTTTTAGAGATGATGCAATAATTATTGAAATAGCAAGCAATATTATTTTCATAAGGAAGCCAATTTGAATATTAATTTGTAAAATGTAATAAGAATTTAAAAAGAATACTGCAAGTAAACTTAAAGTTACCCCAGAGAGTTTAGATAAACCCAAACCCTTTTCAAGGTGATACTATAAAATCAAATACTGGACATGAAAAGTAGTCTACAAATCTTGTAAAATATTCGTAAGGTTAATTATTCATTACTTTAAATTACCCGCGTTAAATCATTAGCCCTACAGGTATTTCTTCATCCAAATCTTTAACCAATCCGTCCACTTTTCTTCACTCATTTTGTTGTTTAGACCAAAACCATGTCCACCTTTTTCATATAAGTGAATTTTCGCAGATACACCATTTTTTTGCAACTCATTGTAAAATGAAGTGCTATTGTTTACGTTCACCGCTTTGTCGTCTTTAGCATGTACCAAAAATGTTGGTGGCGTTTGTTTTGTCACTTTAAAACCCTTCAGATAATCTTTCACTTTTTGCGGTGAAGGGTTAGCGCCAAAAAACATTCTATCCACACGTGAAAGGCTATCAGGAACACTAATAACGGGGTAAGCAAGCACCATGAAATCAGGACGCAAATTAACTTTAGCTTCATTTGGAATGAACGCTTCTTTGAAATGTGTACCTAATGTTGCAGCTAAGTGTCCGCCTGCAGAAAACCCCATAATGCCAACTTTTTTCTGGTTAACGTTCCATTCCTTTGCATTCATCCTTATTAACTGAATAGCTCGTTGTGCATCCTGTAACGGGCCTATCTCTTTTCGTTCCATTATACTATCATCAGGCAAACGATATTTTAATACAAATGCTGCCACACCCCATTCGTTTAGCAGTTTGGCAACATCAATGCCTTCGCCTACTATTGACAAGTGGGCATAACCTCCACCAGGGCAAATAATCATAGCAGTGCCATTTGCTTTTTCTTTTGCAGGAAGAAAAACAGTTAAGGTTGGTTCTGAAACTTTACTAAAGCGTGGATTGCCATCAGCACCTAAAATACTTCTTTCACGGTTTGTAATATGTTTTGAATAAGGAATCTTGCCGGAATAAAGATATACGACTTGTTGAGCGATTAATAATTGAGTAAACTGGAAAGCCAGGGCTATAAGAAGTATTTTTTTCATGTTTAAAAAACTTCTTTAATTTATAATAATCTAGCCATCAGCAATACGAAAAAAGATATCACTGGTTGAATTTATAATTTTGAAAATGCTTCCGCTGCCTGGTTTAATTCTTCAGCAGTTGGTGTAGTGCCATTGCCAATCATAACCCTGTATTTAAAGGTTACAGACTTACCAGGATCCAGTGAAAAATTAAGCTTCTCCTTTCCTCCGCTCAGGGCTTCCTGGCCCAATGTGTTTGCCGCAAACAATCCATATCCACGCGCATGCCAATAGGTAGGATAACCCGGATTGGAAGGGTGATCAATAATAGCGATTGATACTGGCTGGCCATTTTTTTGGCCATACACCATACACCATTTTCCACGGGTACCCCAAACATCGTTTCCAGTCTTGCCTTCGCTGGTTAAAAACGTTCCTGTCACTCCTTCATTATTTAATGCTGCTACCTTTGTAGGAATACCCTTAGCATCCGTAAAAATTTCAGGTTTATCAGACGGAATTTCAAGTTCGCGGGTTACCCGTATTCCCAATACACCTTCTTTGTTATCTGTCATGGTTACTTTCTTATCCTGAGCAGTGAGGGTACTTGTTCTTTCAACGATACGGTTAGTAGCATCACCACTAAAAACAAAAGTTGTAAGTTCTTTTAATAATATAGTTCCTTTATTATCTACCCAATTTGCTTCAACAGCAAGAGTTCCTTTGTTCTTTCCTCCTTCAGCTTTCACAACTTTTTGATGCCGAATACTTCCATACTTAGGTTTATCTTCTGGCTTAATAGCATAGGAATTATTCCAAAAATCAAGACCATTCACATCACCATAATTAAACCACATACCGATATGATGTGGATGATCTGTTCTTTCATTTGGACGGGGATTTAAAGGAAAACCTCTGGTAACTGTAACACCGGAAGCTGTTTGAAGAGGATACAGTACCGGCTTGTCAATTGTGTTTTTGTAGAGGTAAGATGTAAACAGTTTGCCGCCTATCATTACATCAACTTTTTGTTCCCGGTCTGACTTAACGAACTTTACTTCTTGTTGACTATAAGTTATTATCATTGAAAATATACTTATAAGCAGAAGCCCAAATCTTTTTGAAGACTTTATCATGTTTATGAATTGTTGTGATAGTTGTATGAAATAAGATTTTAAAATGGCTTGAAGGGTTTGCCGCCGACCATAATTTCCTGTTTAGCCGCATCAAAAATGGCTTTCTGCCCTGTAAGTACAGCTGCATTAGTCATAATTGTTGCAATAGAATGACTATAACCAGCTTCAATGGGAGCATTAGGTTGCTTGCGACTTCTTATACATTCCATCCAATTCCGGATATGATTCGAAGTAAGCTTATCGCCTCCGGTATCGGCTGAAACTACAGGAGGTTCTACTTCGGACAAACTATAATCAGGCAATAAAAAAGGTTTCATACCACCGGCAGCCGCCATTTTTTCTGAGAGACCGCCGTTGGGCGAAACTTTATTTGTATTGAGATTTAATTCACCACCATTAGAATAATAAATCTCTGCAGGTTTTTCCGAACCGTTATGCATACGCGATCCAAAAGTTACCTGGAAACCTGTAGAAGGATCATTAGCCGGACCATAGTCAAATACCGCAGAAATGGTATCCCAGTTTTTTCTTCCGTCTTTCCACATGTAAATTCCCCCGTTAGCAACTACACTTCGTGGATGTTGCAAACCACTAAACCAGTGCACCGTATCAATTTGATGACTCATCCATTGCCCGGCAAGGCCGGACGAGTATGGCCAGAACAAACGGAATTCTAAATACTTTCTTGCATCAAAATTCTCTTGCGGCCTGTTCATTAAATATCTTTTCCAGTCTGTATCAGACTCTTTTAATTGTGCTACAACTTCAGGTCTGCGCCATCTCATCGGTTGATTTACATTCCAGGTTAATTCAACCATTGTTATCGCACCAAACTTCCCTGATTTTATAAATTGTTCTGCTATATGATAATTAGAACCACTTCTTCTTTGCGACCCGATCTGTACAATTCTGTCAGTTGCTTTAATAGCTTTTAATGCTGCCCTGTTATCTTCCATTGTTTCAGCAAATGGCTTTTCGCAATAGACATCGCAACCTGCCTTTACAGCTTCCATTGCATGTAACGCATGTTGAAAATCTGCGGTACTAACAAATACTGCATCAACAGCTTTCTTATCATACATTTCTTCGTTGTTTCTATAAGCCGCTACATCATGGCCCATTTTTTCTTTCCATAAAGCAGCACCTGCTTCTCTTCTTTTATTCCAGATATCTGACACAGCGACAAGATCAAAGTTTAGCTCTTTGTAATGATTCATAAAACACGGAACGTGCGAACCTCTGTGGCGGTCAGAAAAACCCACAACACCTACTCTTACTCTATCATTAGAGCCAATGATGCGGTTATAACTTGTAGCGCTCCAGCCTGCATTTGCGGCAAGCACTCCGGCTCCGGCTAAGGCTGAATTTTTAATAAAAAGACGACGGGAATTTTTCATAATGGCAATTTATTAAGATTAATTATAATACAGTTGACAATTGTAAAAATTATATTAGCTTCTTCATCTTATACATTACTGACAACTAACACAGCTGTTAGTATTGACCAGGCTACAATACCCGAGTCAAGATTGTTCGATCCCACTTCTATACAACAAAAACTAAGATTCATAACAAGACGTAACGTTTTTATTTTAAAATGAATAAGGTTGTAGTTAGCGAGACATTAGTCTGCTTATAGGAATGCTCTAGTACGCTTTGTTCTTAATTCAACAAATAGTTTACAAAACTAATTTCATTTTATTATTGTATTACCTGAAAATATTATTCCTGTACGTATTTTAACTCTTTTATTTTTTCAGGTTTAAATCTGCAAAAATTTGATTATGATTTCGATGTTAGTTTTTTTTGGGAGAGAGTTATTTATACTTTGATAATGATGATTAAACAGGATAGGTAAGAATGAGACTGTTAAAAGATATGCAGTCTCCAAGTGCGAGTAGGAATAGCAGCATGATGATGTAAGCCCGGTGCCGAAACAGCAACTATAACTTTAAAAGCCTATCTTAAAAGAGTAACAGAACCATTCAGTTGCTTTGAACTTCCTATAAATTGTATAACATAATAATATACACCTACAGGAAGTGAATCATCATTATTGTTATTGCCTTTCCATGGTGCTTTATAGCTGTTAGAGAAAAATACAATGGAGCCATAGCGATTGTAAATAGTTAATTTTACACCATTATAAGACGATATACCTTTGATGTCCCAGGTATCATTTATGCCATCCCCATTAGGAGAAAAAGCATTTGGAACAGTTAAGGCAGGTAATACTTTTATTTCAACGAATGCTGAATCTTCGCATGCTCCATCAGAAACTAACAGTTTGTATTGTATATCCTTTGCAGGAATACTGACAGGGTCAGAGACATTTGTATTATTAAGATATAATGCGGGTTGCCACAGATAACTAAGATTAGCTCCGCTAGCCGTGGCGCTAAGTTTTACAGGTACATTAGCAACAGTAACAATGTCTGTGATTGGTTGTATAGTTACCGTTTTATTGACAGTCAGATCTAATGTAGCTATACTGTCGCAACCGGCACTGTTTATTAAATGAAGCTGGTATTTTCCCGGGGTTTTATAACTGGTGCCGGCAAACAAAAAGTTATCTCCTTCGCAAATATTAGCTTTAGTGTAAGAAGCAGAAAGCGGCCTTACCTTTAGATCAATATGTAAGCTTTGAACATCGCCACACGCACCATTAGTAGCAATTATTATATAACTGCCAGAATCCGAAGTAGTGATATTATTGAGATTGAGCGATGCGGACCCTGTGCCCGTATTTACTCCATTCCTCTGCCATTGGTACCGGGTAGATGTAATCGCATTAACTGGCAACGCTTTGATGACTACATCAGAACCCGAACAAACATTATTATTAAAAGGCAAAACACTTATCTGGATAGGTTGTGTCACTTTTATAATTCTTCTATTGCTTTGAGCCCCCGGGGTAGTAACGCAGGTTGCATTACTTGTTAAACGACAAATTATAGTATCGTTATTATTCAAAGCGGCAGAACTAAATGTATTGTTGTTGCCTCCCACTACCAGGTTATTTAAAAGCCATGTGTAAACGGCAGCTGTTCCGGTATTTGTTGCATTTGCGTGGAAAGTGGTAGTTGCACCGGCACAAATAGTATCCGTTGCTGCACTAATATTGATTTTAGGCGTTAATGTATCATTAATTACCATAATAATGGTATCAGCTACTAAATTGTAACATGTATTACCGATTTGAGGTATGGTACACGCAATTGTGTCCTTGTTACTAAGCGCGGAAGTTCCATAACTTTTGCCGTTAATACCTAGTATCACTTTACCATTTAGTTTCCATTGATAAACAGGACTACTTCCTGCATTTAATGCATTACTTGTAAAATTTACAAAACTGCCTGCACAAATCGGGTTAGCACTTGGCAGCAATTTTAATGATGGTTGTATGACATCAATAATCGTCATCAAAACTTTGTTACTCGTGGCAGTTCTGTCAGATGCTCCCGAACAACCTGAACTCGTAAATAAACAATAAATAGTATCATGATTATTTAATCCGGCTGTTGAAAAAACAGGACTGTTAGTACCAACATTCACTCCGTTTTTCTTCCATTTATAAATTGGATTAGGGCCTCCAAAAGTACCGGATGCAGCAAATGTTACAGTTGCAGAGGGGCAAATTGTATCAGCAGAAGTTGTTATGGTTACGTTAGGGTTAACGGGAGCATCACTTAATTTTATTACCCAGAAGTTGCGGTAGTTGGAGCCTATGATGTCCCCATTAGGTTCTGCAGCAATTACAGAAGCAATATATCCACCATCAGACGTCTCTTGTACACTTGGACGGAAATCGTTTCCGTTACTGCCATATGTTTGCTGCCAGGTTAAATTACCATCTGCATCGGTTTTAACGAACCATGCATCCTGTAATCCGTCATTATTACAGCTTAGATTATTAGCGCTTTTAAGAGGATTTGGAACTGCTTCGGCTCCAATAATGTAACCACCGTCCTTTGTTTTATAAATACAAAATCCTTTCTGTAAAGTAAGATCCCCACCAAAATTCTTTTGCCATATCATTCCTCCGGTATTGCTGAGTTTTACATTCCAGATACCACCGCTGCTATTGTTTGACGTTGTATAACCGGTAAAAACATAACCGCCATCATTGGCCTGTACTATCGAGTTTGCCTCTTCGTACCCACTGCTGCCATATACGTGCTGCCACTTAAGTATGCCCGCACTGCTTAACTTGATTATCCATGCATCCGGTACGTAACGCGCTGCCTGAGTGCCTCCATATGCGTATTCGTCGGAATAACCCGTTACATCTCCTGTAGAGGAAGTATTGGTGCCACAAACAATATAACCTCCATCCGTTGTTTGCTGAATACAAGTTGCTCCGTCTTGCCGGTTTCCTCCATAGCATTTATTCCACTGAATATTTCCTGCAGCATCAAGTTTCAATACCCAATACTCGGTTCCACCATGAATATTTTTTACATCGCCGTCATTTGAATCTGTAGTACCTGCTACAATAAATCCTCCGTCTGTTGTCAGCCTGATGCAGTTGAAAACATCAACGCCGTAACCTCCGTACGTTTTCTGCCAAAGAAGGTTACCGGTTCCATCAATTTTTAAAAGCCATGCAGAAATACCATTATTGTTTCCAGTTGCATCACCATCAACCGACCATGTTTCTCCTGCAATTACATAACCCCCATCTGTTGTCTGTGCCATAGAATAGGCCCTGTCATTTGAAGAACCGCCAAAGCATTTTTTCCATTCGATGCTGCCATTATTACTAAGCTTTACAACCCATATGTCGGCAAAAGCTCCGCCATAGGAAGTAGTATGTATTCCTGTCACATCTCCATCAGTAGAACTCGTTTCTCCGGCAACAATATATCCCCCGTCTGCTGTCTGAATGACGCAGTAAGGTGCATCATACTGATTTCCTCCCAACGATTTCTGCCATTTAATAGCAGGTGCCTGACTGTATGTAACAATTATAGTGGATAGAAATGTTATAATAAACACGGATAGCTTCTACACACCTTTACTTTTAGGGTTTATTCGAAGATAATTAGTAATCAGGATTTGTATCTAATGTGTTTCCAATGGGAGTAGAGAGTTCTTTTTTTTACTACCAGTTATGACAAGTAGAAACGCTTCGCAACTTAGGCTTATTGCCTATTACTGGATTAAAAGCAGCAAAAGAGAGGTTGGTAGGTAACCGATTTCGTTACACAAACATTTGCTGCAACAATCTTTTTTTAAATTCTTTTGTTTTCTCTAATTGTTGATCAGTTGTGTTATCTCAAAAAGTTCATTAGCCCGAGTTCCAATGGTGGTTACCTATAACTTTTACCTAATAAACTTTCGGGTTAAGGCCGATTCACCTATTACATTAATTAAGCATAATAGATATAGAGAAGTTTTATCAAAGCAACGAAGTTCAGTACCTGGGCTTATACGTGTAGATGGCAGTACAGCAGAACTTCCTAACAGCGAAGAGATACAGAAGAAATACGGGGGATTCAAACACAGGCAGGACGGCAGAGCTTTTTGCATGGGCAGAACGTTAATGATATATGATACCAGGTATAACGTTCGTAATTTAGCTTCGTAATTTCGGCTTTGCTGATGTTGAAGGAAAGAGTGGGCATATTTGTGATTTGGATTTTACAAATTTCCCCTCTTTTTGTATTTTTTAGAACTCATTATTTTATCCCTTGCGGAGTATAAAATATCTTCAAGTATGCAAATAGAAAAGAATTTTCAATTTAACCTATTTATGTTATTGAATAAAGATATAATTTGACTACCTTATTTTTTTATTTATTTAACACCAGCTTATTCCAATAATATAAATAAACTACTGTTTATGGGTTTTTTATTTTCAATTGACCTTATCATTTGTACCTACAACAACGCACCCCTCCTTCAAAAAACTCTGACAGGGCTTACAAAATTAAAGGTACCTACCCATATAGATTGGGGAGTGTTGTTGGTTAATAATAATTGCACTGATGATACATCTCTGGTTATTGAGGATTTTATAAAGAACAGTAAACTACCATTAACAACAGTTTTTGAAAAGGAGCAGGGTGTAGCAGTTGCGCGTTATAGCGGAGTAAAAAATACAGGCCGAGAATGGATTGCATTTATAGACGATGATTGTATTTTAGGCGAAGACTGGATAACGGAGGCTGAAAAATTCATAAAACAACATCCGTCTTGTGGAATGTTTGGAAGCCGTATTAAGCTTGTTTTTGACAAAAAACCTCCGCCTTATGTTTTAAATTTTCCTTTTGCTTATGCAGGCAAAAACCATGGAAGCTCTCCTAAAAGAATGGAAGCAGTTGCGGGTGCCGGGATGGTAGTGTGGAGAGATGCACTTGAAGAATGCAAATGGACAGATTACAGGGTATTGGCAGATAGAAAAGGAAAACAGCTTACATCAGGCGGTGATATGGAAATTGCATTGCGGGTTGGTGCACATTATGAAGTCTGGTATAACCCGTATTGCCTGATAGACCATTTGATACCGGAACAAAGAACTACAAAGCACTATTTACAAAGGATGATGTTCGGACTGGGAGCCAGTCGCCACAATGTTAGAGCCTTGACATGGAAAGGCTCCTATTACCTTTGGCTTCCGTACTCTGCCGTATACTCAATAGGCTTATTGGCAGTAGGAATTGCCGACACAGTTAAGGAATTAACCGGCAAAAGAACCAAAGCAGGATTTATGATTGCCATCAGTCCCTTCCTTGGTTGGAATGCTGCTGTATTCTCCATGCTCGTTACTCAACAAAACGAAAGAGAGGCGATTTTAGGTTGTGCAATAAAGCGAAATAACTTGGCTAATTAAATACATAGCATTTTAAGATATGGTAGTAACAGACAAATTTGTTTACATACACAAACCTAAAACCGGTGGGACATTTGTAACGGATGCTTTACTAAGGCTTTACGACGGAAAATGGAATATGTTGCAGCATGCGAAACTTGCCATGCTGAAAGAGATACATTTTACAAACCAGTTTGGAAAGCTAAGCATCACTGCAAACAAACACGGC